>Ga0209257_1001162_pt1 | contig 33475 bp, 9 predicted proteins | sample AraplaCvi_mCL_r2_FD_184277 | JGI IMG/M metagenome (GOLD analysis project Ga0209257, IMG submission 184277) | Arabidopsis root microbial communities from North Carolina, USA - plate scrape MF_Cvi_mCL_r2 (SPAdes) (version 2) | ecosystem: Host-associated > Plants > Roots > Endosphere | place: USA...
CAAGGGTCCATTTGATCGAGGCCGAGGGGAACAGGTTGAAATAGCTGCCCGTCGTCTTCTGGATCCCGTTGGTGCCGTACTGGATGTCGACGCACGGGATGGTCGTGGCGATGCCCGTGGTTGCGACTGCGCAGGCCTTGCCGGTGTTCGGATCGATATGGGTCTTGAGTTCCGCCGCCGGCATTTGGGTATAGCCGAGCGAGGTGTTGCTGGTCCATTCGGCGCGCAGGCCGACGCGGACCTTCAGCAGCGGCGCGACCTCGGCGGTCGCCATCCCGTAGAGCGCCTTGATGTTCTCCTGGAAGCGCGTGGTGTTGTTATAGGCCGCCGCGGCATAATTGGCGGCGGTCGGCACGGCCTTGGCCCAGTTGGCAGGGTTGTTGACCAGGTCGAGATAGAGCTTGTGGGTATCGAAGGTCGGGATGTAGCTCGAGCCCGAGAGCGAATAATGGTACGAGCCCGACTGGTCGTACACCGTGCGCTGATAGGGATTCACAAAGGCCTGGATGAACTGGGCATTCGTCATCGGCCCGACATAGTTGTAGATGCCGTCGAGGAAGGTATCGTCGCTGAAGCGGTAGTTGACGTTGCTGATCTTGAAGCCGGACTGCAGTGTCAGCGGCACATTGCCGAGATGCCCCTCATAGCGCGCGTTGAGCTGGCCCGACTTCTCGTAGATGAAGGCGTCCTGCCCGCCGCTGGTGCGGATCTGGGGCGCGCTCATCGTGTAGTTGGCCGGGTTCGACCAGTCGGGGCCGGCGGTCTGGGTCACGGTCCAGTCGGTGCCCATCAGGCCCGGGCTGTTCTTGGTCATGTTGAACTGCGGCGTGCCCGACAGCGTCAGCGTCGGCGCCGTGCCCACCTGCTGCCGGTGCATCGTGTCGTAATAGCTGTGGCTGTCCGAATAGGCGAAGCTGCCGTCCAGGTGGAAATTGCCGCTCTTCCACGCGAAGCTCGGCGCCAGGATGTTGCCGTTGTTGATCTTGTACTGGCCGCCGCCACTGACCGTCATCTTGGCGCCGGTGGTGGTGGTGAAGTTGCTCAGCGGATCCCCGGTCACGCCGCTGCGCGCGCCGGTGGTGTAGGTCACGTCGCCGGTGGTGTTCTGGTACACGTCGCCGCGATAGAGGATCGAGAGGAAGCCGAAGCTCAGCTTGTCGTTCGCCTTGAAGTCGAGCTGGAGCGAGCCGGTGCGGCGCGTCGTCTCGCGCGGATTGGCGGCGGTTTCATAGGCGGTGTACGCCAGCGGCCCCGGGCTCTTGGCTGTGGGCGCGTAGCTGCGGCTCATCGTGTTCTGCTCGTAGCCGAGATACTGGTCGTTGAAGCCGAGCGACAGCATCACGCCCAGGCGATGATCGAAGAAGCTGTCGGCGAAGAACAGGCTCGCATTCGGCAGGAAGCGCTTGCCGCCCCAGCCGTCCGATTTCGGACCGGTATGCTTGTACTTGTCGAGCATGTCGTCCGAGGTGAACGCGCTGAGCGAGAAGGTGAGCACGGGCTTCTTGCGGTTATAGGCGTGCTTGGTGCGCAGATCGACGATGCCCGCCGGCGCATCGGCGTTCTGATCGGCGCCGACCGTCTTGTAGAGGACGATGGAATCGATCGCCGAGATGCCGATCGCCTCATAGCTGAAGACGCGCGCCGCGGCCGCCGAGTTGGCATAGCCGGTGGGCGAATTGGCGTTGGCGGAAATCACGTCCATGCCGTTCAGCTGGGTGCGGGTGAACTCGCCGGGCAGGCCGCGGAGCGACGCGTAGATCGACGTGCCGTTGGTGCCGTCCACATCGACGCCGGGCATGTACTTGATCATCTCCGCGGGATTGCCCCCGGCGACGTCGCCATAGGCCTCGGTCGAAATGACGTCGGCGATCTGCATCTCGCGGCGCTGCGCCTGGATCGAGCTGGCCTGGCCTTCGCGTTCGCCGTTGACGATGATCTCGTTCTCGCGGGCGGTCTGGCCGTTGCGGCCGGTCTGCGCGAGGTTGAAATCGAGCCGGGCGGCTCCGTCCGGTGCCACCACCGTGTCCTGCGTCTGCGAAACATAGCCGACGAAGCTGACCGTCACCGTGACCGGGCCGGCCGGCACGTTCCGCACCTCATAGGAGCCGTCTTCGCCGCTCACGACGGAATAGTGCTTGTCTCCTGCGTCGATGGAGATGTCGGCATTGCGGAGGATGTCGCCACCGGCTTCCTTCGCGACGGTGCCGGCAATCGTGCCTTCGCCGATCGCGCGCTCGCTGGCCTGGCCGGGTGATCCGCTTCCCCGGTCCTGCGCGAATGCCGGCTGGGCGATCGCAATCGCGGCGATTGCCGAACCACAAAACAGAACCGATCGATCGAACTTCATCCTATGCCCCCTGCATTCCGTCAGCGCACATGCGCTGCCCCCTGAGAGCCGCGGGGGCTGCGTTTCCGCCACAACGGTCCAATTTTTCCTGGAAGCTTTCCGCGCTGCGGCGATCGCCTGCGATGCGCAGCCGTCAGAAGCTGCGTACCCGGAGGCCTATCCGGATCGTTCGAGGGCGTAGCGGGGTGCCCTGCGCGCTCGTGGCCAGCGTGAACGGCGTGCCCAGGGCGAAGATGTTGCCCCTGGTGTCGAACAGGTTGAACAGATCGAGCGACAGGGTTGTCCTGCCGATATCGAGAGCCAGATTGCCCGAGACATAGGCATAGTCACCCTGCTCGAACGCAAGCTCCGGCCCGAAGCCGAGGAGCGAGCGGCCGACCACATGGGCACGCAGATTGGCGCGAAAGGCACGTCCCGAAGTGATCTGCCCCGCATAGTCGAGCGACAGCACGGCGCCGTGCCGCGCGACATTGGGCAGCGCCGAGCGCACCGTCTCCTCCAGATAGGGCACCCAGCCGACCAACTCGCTATCGGCGACGAAGCCGCCCGCCGCCACGGTGACGCGACGCACCGGCGAAAGGCGGACCTGCAAGGTGGCGGTGCGCACGATGCCATTGCCTACATTGGCGGTGTGCGGGAGCCCGAGCCAGTCGACGGCATCGGCCTGCACGTTGCGCCAGTCGGTGCGCGCCAGCGTCCCCTCGACCTGCAGCCCAGCCAGCTCCCGCGCCTGCATGCGGAACCCGATCTCCGCCGTGCGCACCGTATCCGGCGTGAACCGCTCGACTGCGCCGCTGACGGTCAGTCCGCCGGGGCGGTAACCGCCGGCATAGCGCACATAGAGCGTCGCTTCTGGGACGGGCGTCCAGGCGAGGGCGAGGCTGGGGGTGGAGAGTCGCTGATGGCGTAGCGGCGGGGTAGGCGTCGTGCCCGGGGCGGGCTTGGCGAGAACCCCGGTGGCGGCACCACGCATCTCGATGAACGAAACCCGCCCGCCGGCGCTCACGGTCAGCCTCTCGTCCGGATGCCAGCGGGCCTCGCCGAACAGCGTGGTTTCGCGCACCCGGGCGTCCAGCGTCCCCAGGTTGACCGGCTGCGATGGTAGCCCGGTGCTGCGCACCTGCCTGTCGATCGAGCGCAGCGCGGCAAAGCCGACCAGCCCGTCCCATCGCCGACCGAAGGCGCGAGTCAGGCGGGTCTCGTTGGAAAGCAGCGAGATATGATCGCGCTGGCGATAGGCGATCGGTTCCTCGTCCGGTCGGGTAGCGTCGAACACCTGGGAGAGCCGCTGGTCGACCAGGCCCCAGCTCGATTGCAGACGCCCGCCCACCAGTGGGCCGGCGACCGAGACGGCCAGCGCCCGGTAGAAATGATGCGAGGGCTGGGCGAAGCTAGAGGCGCGGACGAGGCGGCCGAGCGTGCGCTGTTCATATTGCGCATCGGCGTTGCGCACATCCTGGCCAATTCCGTTCAGGTCCAGCGACCAGCGCGATCCGATAGCCGTGTGCACCGCGATCCGTCCGCCGGCCACGCGCGTGGAATTGACGTCCTTCTTCCCGCGTCCGACATCGTCGATATAGCCGCCTGTCGCCTCGCGATAGCCGAGGATGCGGACGGCGGCGCGTTCGCTCAGCGGCAGGTTGACGACCATCCCGGCGTCCGCGCTTCCGGCGCCATGCGCGGTGGCTTCTGCACCGCCCCACGCTTCACCCGAGACCTGCCGCGGATCGGGGGCGTTGGGCACGATCCGCAGCACGCCGCCGAGCGATCCTGCGCCGTAGAGCGATCCCTGCGGTCCCTCGAGCACCTCGACCCGATCGACATCGTACAGGCGAAGGTCCGGGTCGGGCGAGGCATAGGCTAGGCGCAGGTCGCCCAGATACTGCCCGACGAGCGAGGGGCTGGCGCCGGTGAAGCTGCTGTCGGAGATGCCGCGGAGGAACAGCTTGTTGCGGCCCGAACCAAGGCGGGTCGACAGCAAGGTTGGATGGAGTTCCGAGATGGCCAGCGTTCCGTGCTCACCGGTGACGTGCGCGATGTCGCTCCCGTCGATGATCGCCACGCTGGCGGGATAATGGGCGAGGGCGGCGTCCATCTTGCTGCCGGTCACCACTATCTCCGGCGCGACCTGGGGGGCGAGCGGTAGTTTCGGGAGGCGGGGCTGGGGACGGGGGTGTTCCCTGACGATGCGCCAGATCCCGGGTGCGACCCGGCGGGCAGTTAGCCCGGTTCCGGCCAGGACGGTCTCGATCGCCTTGTCGATCCCGCCGTCGAAGCGCAGCCGCCGGGCCCGTCGGCGCAGCAGCGCGGGATCGTCGGTGCCGAAGCTCGCTCCGGTCTGCAGGGCGATCGCGCGCAGGGCGGCGGAGACCGGGCCGGCCGGCAGGTCGAGATGGACACCCCGGCTGGTCTGCGCGCAGGCGGGCGCCGCTCCGACCGTCAACGACAGCGCCGGCACAAGCAGCGCCCATGCATATCGGCAGCCAGGGCCAGGCAGGAGCGCGGTCACGTGGCCAGTTCAGGTGCCGTCCGGCGCCGGTGCGAAGATCCAGCCATCGCCTTCGCGGCGGGCCGAGACGCTAAGTACAGCTTCCAGCCGCGAGATCACGGCCTCGGGTGACCCGTCCAGGTTGATCGATCCGGCAAAGTGCCGGCCGGCCAGCGCCGGGGCCAGCCGGATGCGCATGCCCGTTCGCCGGCTCACATCGGCAATGACGCGCGCGAAGGTGACGTCCTCATAGTTCAGTGCACCGCCCTGCCGTTCGGAGCCCTGCCCGGCGGTCAGGCTGCTGGGGCTGCCCGGCGCGGCGCCGTTCGGGATGACGCTGCGCTGCCCGGCGCGGAGCTCGACTTGCTTGCCGGCCGCCCGGATCGCCACCGAACCCTCGGTGACGGCGACGGTCGTGGCATCCGCCCCGCGATCGACGTCGAAGCGCGTGCCCAGATCGGTCACCTCGATATCGCCGGCGGTCACCGTGAAGGGATGGGCCGCGTCATGACGGACCTGGAAGCTTGCCTGGCCGCGGGTGAGACGTACCGCGCGCGGGTTGGCCGGCACGAAACGGACCTCGCTGTCGCCACGCAGCGTGACGCTGCTGGTATCACCCAGCGCAAGCGTCCGAACCTCGCCCGCCTTGGTGCCGACGACCTGCTCGGGCGCTGTGCCCGGTGGCTGCAGGAACCAGGACGCGCCGAAGGCCAGCCCGGCAACGCCGGCGGCGAGCGCGGCCATCGCCCAGCCACGGTGCACGGGCCGGGGTGCCTCCTCGACAGGATCGGCAAGGTCGCCCTGGATCAGCGTGAAGCGCTCGCGCGCGGGCACCGCGGCGATGGCGATGGCGGCTTCATGGATATTGCTGGCCGCGCGGTCGAACAGCACGGCGTGGTGCGGATCGGCCGCCAGCCATTGCTCCAGCGCTTCCCATTCGACGAAACCGGGAGCGTCGGCGCGGATCGCCCAGGCGATCGCCTGTTCCTCGGCGTCGGACAGTTGCTTGCTCATCCTCGGCATCTCCTCGCGCCGATGACGCCATGGGCCGCTCTAAACCGCATCGCCGTCGTCCCTCAAGCGGGCGAGCGCCGCATAGCTCCGGCGCAGGTCCTTCTCCACCGTGCTGATGCTGATCCCCATCTCCTCGGCGATCCGCCGCTGCTCGATCCCGTCGACGCGGTAGCGGGTGAAGATGCGCATCGCCCGGCTGCCGACTTCGGCAAGCGTCTGCTCGATCTGCTGCAGATGCTCGCGCGCCAGCAGGGCGCGCTCGGCCATCGGCGCCTCTACCGCTTCGGTGATGCCCTGGGTGAAGCTCCAGTCCTGTTCGCGGTCGCGCCCCCGTGACGCGCCTCTGCGGGTGTCGAGGACCAGCCGGTGCGCCATCTGGTAGAGATAGGCGAGGGGAACATCGACGTCGGTGCGTACCTGCTGGACCTTGATCCAGAGTTCCTGGGTGAGATCCTCGGCGCTGTCGGTGCCGCAGCGTATCGCCAGGAAGCGGGCGAGCGCGTCCCGGTGCTGCATGAAGGTCGCGACCAGTATGTTCTGACTTTCCCCCTGCACCCTTCGCCCGCCATTGACCCGCAGCGGCATCCTGCTTTCGCAGTGTTGCGGTGCAGCAGAGCCTTTCCGCCGGGCAACGTCAAGCACATTGCCGAAATGTGCCCGTCCTGGCCGAGCCCCGGCGCTCACGCGGCGCGCGGAAGCGGGGTGCTGTCCAGAAGCGCGGCGTCGAAGCTGATCGTGCCGCGCATTTCCGGGGTGTCGGGCCCCACCGCCATCGGGCAGGCGACACCCGGCATCGCCGTCACGTCGAACAGCTCGGTGATATGCCCCTCAAGGCGGATCCACTCGACCAGGTCGCCGGTGGCCAGGTCGACGATCAGCAGTCCGCACCAGGCTTCCGCGTCGCGCGCCTTGAGCTCGCCGTCGAGGGAGAGATGCTTGAACGTGCCGTCCCGCGGCTTGGAGACCGTCACGATCGCGTGGCCGTCATGGATCGTCATGCCGCGCAGGAAGCCCGGGCAGAAGGCGATGTCGCGCTTCTCGCCGGTCCGCGGATCGACTTCGATGATCTGGCCGCGGCCGCTGTCCAGCGCATAGAGCCGGCCGTTCACCACCCGGGGGGAATGCGGCATCGAAAGTTGGTCGGTGACGATCCTTCCGGTCTGGACCTCGACGATCACGCCGCCTTCGTGCCGCCGTTCGCGCCAGCCGGTCAGCACGTCCGATCGGCTGACCGCGGTCACATAGGCCGGTCGGCCGTCCGCCATCGCCATGCCGTTCAGGTGGCAGCGATCCTCGGGCGCCAGCCTGGAGATGAAGGGGGGCTTCCAGATCGGCTTGAAGCTGTGGGTAAGGTCCGGCGTGCACAGGCAGCTATATTTGGTGTTTACGAAGATGACGCGGCCATCGCCGTCCACGCCCAGCTCGTGGATGTCGATGTCGCCCGTCGTCTGGGCGTTGCGCGGCACCAGCACCACGTCGAAGGCTTCGTTGCCGCGCTCGCCGGGTCGCAGCATGTTCTCCAGACGCCATACCTGGCAGAGCGATCCGAGATAGAGCCGGCCGTGCGACCAGGACAGGCCCATGGCGCGGCTGAAATTCTGCTGGTTGAACGAGACCGTGCCGTTCGGCTGCCGCCCGACCAGGAACAGCTGGCCGGTCTGGTAGGAGGAGAAGGCCAGGCTGGTGCGGTGCGTCGCCAGCCAGGCGCTCAGCCCACGCGAGACGCTGATCTGCGAGGTCCCCGGGGCTGGTGCGGGCGGTGCCGCATCCGGCGCGCTCGCGGCCCCCGTGTTCACAACTGCGTCATTCCCTGCCGGGTTCTTCTCCGCCTTGGCCATTTCTTGCGTCCCCAAGCCTGCGGGCACCTCGCGCCCGCGCGATTGTCACTATTTTGAAAGACGCCGTCATGGCGCTGTAACCTTGCGTCAGATCGGCCTCTCGCGACATTTTTTTGCATCGCACGGTTTTTGGCTTTTCGAAGGTTGCGGGTCGCAAGGCTGTTCCGGCGACACGGCGTCACAGGATCGTAACCTGACGCCCCGGCGTCGATGCTGGAGATCCCGATGCCCCTTATGGTTCGTGCCGCCGCTCCGCAGGCCCGCATGTCGAAATCCTCTCCGTCGAAGCGCAGCTTCTGGGGCGCAAGCGCCGGCGCGCTCGCCGCGCTGCTCGCCACCACCCCCGCACTCGCCCAGGCTGACCAGCAATGCGGCCCGGTGGTCGCCGGCACCGTCCAGTGTGTGCCCGCCGACGACGGGCATCCGACCGGCGTCCGCTACGATCTCACGGCGCTGCCGCCGCAGGACCTCACCGTCGTCGTGCCGCCCGAGACCGTGATCTCCACGGTCGACGACGAGACCGCCGGCATCAGCGTCTCCACCGGCGGGGGCGCGATCACCGTGTCCGCCGCGGGCTCGACCGTGCAGACCGCAGGCTGGCGCAGCACCGGCGTACGTGCGGTCACGGCAGAGGGGGACGTGACGGTGGAAGCCGGCACGGTCACCACCAGCGGCTATCGTGCCGAGGGCATCATCGCCGATGCCGGCAATGGTGGCAGCATCAGCATTACCGCCGATCAGGTCAGCACCTCGGGCGAGGCGGCCTTCGGCGTGCGTGCGAACACGCCCAATGGCGACATCGCAATCCACACCGGGGTGGTCTCGACCTATGGCCTGGGCGCCGACGCGATCTACGCGTCGACCAGCCACGGCAACACGACGATCGAGACCGGCGCGGCCTATGCCTGGGGCGGCTCGGCGCGCGGCATCGTCGCCTATGCCTCGGGCACGACCACGATCCATGCGGAATCGGTCGGCACCTCGGGCGGCGGTTACGGCACGGAGGCCGATGCGACGGCGGTGACTGCGATCGGCACCGCGGTCGATGTCGCGATCTCGGGCGGCGTACGCACCAATGGCGATTACGCCAATGGCATCTTCGCCCGCAGCAACCTGCAATATAACGACGCGGACCTCACACCGACGATCAGCGTCAGCGCAGGGTCGGTCTCGACCTCGGGCAACTTCTCGGACGGTATCGTCGCGCTCAACTATTCGGAGCACGGCGCGACGCAGGTCGATGTCGGCTCTGTCGATACGCGCGGCGACTCCTCGTTCGGCATCTATGCCGGCGGCTATGGCGATGTCTCGGTGAAGACCGGCAATGTGACGACGCTGGGCAGCGGGTCGCAGGGTGTGCACGCGGTGAGCTTCGGGGGAGACATCACGGTCACCACCGGCAATGTCGCGACCAGCGGCGAGAATTCGCACGGCGTGTATGCGATCAACTATAGCGAAGGCTCGGTCACGGTGAAGACCGGCGACGTGAAGACCCGCCGCGACTATTCGATCGGCATCGGCGCACTGTCGCTCGGCGACGTCTCGGTCGACGCCCATTCGGTGCAGGTCAGCGGCTATGGCAGCCAGGGCATCGTCGCGTACAGCGTGGCCGGCTCGGTCGACGTCCAGGCCGGCACGGTCTCGACGCTCGGCGGCAAGGGCACCGGCATCGGCGCCTACAGCTTCGCCGAGGGCGAGACCGCGCATATCACCGTGGGATCGGTGGAGACGCGCGGTGACTATGCGGTCGGCGCCCTCGCGCTCTCCGGCGGCGGCACCGCCAGCATCGACGTGACCGGCACGATCACCACGGCCGGCGCGCACAGCGAAGGCATCGCGGCGTCGGGCATCGCGCTCAACGGCGGGGACGCGGTGGTCATCAATGCAGCGACCGTGATCACCACCGGCGGCGGCGCGCGCGGCATCTCGGCCAGTGGCTCGCTCGGCGACGTCCGGGTCAATGTCGACAAGGTCATCACCTCGGGCGATCTCGGCGGCGGCCGACACTCGACCTGGGCGGAGGGCATCCTCGCCAGCACCTATAGCGGCACGATCTTCATCGACGCGGGCAGCGTCGAGACTTCGGGGCGCGGCGGCGCGGGCATCGATGCCCAGGCCAATTTCGGCAACATCGCGATCAAGGCCGACACGGTCAGCACCGCCGGGATCCACGCGCCGGCCATCGTCACCGCCGCCATGGACGGCTGGACGACGATCGAAGCGGGCACGGTGAAGACCACCGGCGACGATTCCGAGGGGATCATCGCCCGCTCGGTCCCGATGGACATCTATTCCGATGTCGATCGCAGCATCTCGATCAAGGCGGAGTCGATCGCCACGACAGGCAACCGCTCGGACGCGGTCTATGCGATCGGCGCGGGCGCGATCACCGTCGATGCGGGTACCATCACCACCACGGGCACCGACGCTCGCGGCGTCTATGCCGCCAGCATCTATGACGATGTCCGCGTCATCGTCGACAGCCTCAAGACCAGCGGCGCCGGTGCCACCGGCATCTTCGCCCTGTCTCCCTATGCGAATGTCAGCGTCGAGGCAGGCAGCGTAGAGACCCGCGGCGACGCTACCGACGCGATCCGCGCAGGCGGCCTGAACGCCACCGTGACTGCCCAGAACGTCACCGTCGCGGGCGCGGACTCGCGCGCGATCGACATTCTCGCCGCCGGCGGGGACGCGGTGCTGAAGGCCGGTACGATCACCGGCTCGGGTGCCGGCAATATCGGCGCGGTGGTCACCAGCTATGACGGCGACACCTCGATCCAGGTCGACCGCATCACGCTCACCGGCGCCGGCAGCACCGGCATTGCCGCGAGCGCGATCGGCGGCAACCTGACCATCTCCAGCGGCGCGGTCAGCACGACCGGGACTGCGATCGACGCGACGGCCAGCGGCGATGTCGGGATCACCGTCCGCGGTGCGACCAAGTCGCAGGGGGACGCGATCGTTGCCACCGGCAACAACGTGTCCTTGACGATCGCCGCCGGCGGTAGTGTTTCGGGTATCAACGGCATCGTCGTCAGCGCGCAGACCTATGTGCCGCCCGCCGAGCCGGGTGAAGGCGAGGGCGAGGAGCAGAGCCAGCGGGCGGCCCCGGATCCGATGCACCGCTTCACGCTGACCAATGCCGGGCTACTGGAAGGCGGCAGCGGCTATGCGCTGCGCGTCGATGCCGGCACCGCGACGATCACCAACAGCGGCACGATCAAGGGCCGGCTGCTGCTCGGCGACGGCGATGACCTGTTGACCAACACCGGCCTGTTCCTCGCCACCGCGGACAGCGATTTCGGCACCGGCAATGATCGCTTCGTCAATCAGGGCACCGTCCGCGTCGGCGCAGCGGGTGCGCCTGCTGCCAGCGTGACCCTGCTCGGGCTCGAGCGGTTCGAGAATGCCGGTGGCACGATCGACCTGTCGAATGGCCATGCCGGGGACACGTTCACCCTGCCAAAGGACTATGTCGGCTCGAACGGTGCCCGTGTTGCGCTCGACGTCGGCGGCGGCACGACCGACCGGCTCGTCATCGGCGGCGCGGCGACCGGCTCCACCACGGTGCTGCTCGCCGATGTCGGCAATGCCAACGCGGTCCTGACCGGCCAGGCGCCTGTTGCGCTCATCCAGGTCGGTGCCGGCTCCTCGGCGAATGCCTTCACCCTGGCAAACAGCGATATCGGACTGGTGCACTATGATCTGGGCTTCGATGCCGCGAGCGGGAAGTTCCTGTTGCGCAATGCAGCGGGCACACCGGTCTACCGCCTGGCCAGGTTGAACGAGACGCTGGCCAATGCGTGGAGCCGGGGCACCGATACCGTCGCCACCCATCTCGCCGGAGTTCGTGATGCGGGCATGATCCAGTCCGGCGCGCTCTGGGGCACCTTTGGCGGAGGCTCCGAGCGCATCCGCCAGACCCGCTCGATCAACGGCAGCGATACGGCGGTCGGATACAGGCAGGACGAAGTCGAAGCCCGGATCGGCTACGACTTTGGCGGCGGCAATGCCGGGCGGCCGGGCTTCGGCCTGACCGGCGGCTATATCAACTCCAAGGTCAATTTCTCGGGCAGCGCCGCCCACGCCACCGCCGACAGTTTCGACTTTGGCGGCTATGGGCGCCTGTCGAGCGGCCGGTTCTTCGCCAATGGATCGGTGAGCGTGGCGTTCCATTCGCTCAAGGTCGTCGACCGCGGGCTCGGCTATAGCGATGATGCGTCCGGGCGCAGCGTCGGTGCGCAGGCGGAAGCGGGTGCCCGCTTCGGTGGCGGCGCCTTCTTCGTCGAGCCCTCCGCCCGGCTGTCCTGGTCGCACACCAGCCTCGATGATGTCGCCGCGCTCAGCCAGACGGTCTCGCTCGGCGGGCTGACCAGCGTGCGCGGTACCTTCGGCGCGCGGCTGGGTGGGACGACCCATCTCGGCTCGACGCCGACGACCTTCTATGGCGGCGTGCACTATGTCCACGAGTTCGCGGGCAAGAGCGACACGACGCTGTTCAGCAGCACCGCCAGCGACACGATCTCCGGCCTCGCGCTGCCGGACCAGGTCCGCGCCTCGATCGGGGCCGGCATCGGCGGAACGGGGCCGGTCTCCGGCTTCGTGCAGGCCGATGGCGCGTTCGGCTCCGGCCGCCGCGGCGCCGGTGGCCGCATCGGAATCCGGTTCGGGTTCTGATAGCCTCCTGGATGGGTTGCCGCCGCTGCAGCTACTGCGGCGGCAATTTTGTCCATAGTTGTGACAATCGGCCACACGGGGCCGATCCGGGGATTTTTCTCCGGGAAAGCGTCACATTGATCCCGTAGCGCTGCCCCGGGGGACAGAGCGATGCTCCCCCACGCACGGGGTTCCTTCCGGATCAGGCCATGGACAAATCGCGTCTCGCTTCGTCGGGCATCACGGCTGCCCTGGCCCTGTGCCGCCGCCATCTGCTCGCCGTGGCGATATTCAGCGCGCTCCTCAACCTGCTCTACATCGCGCCAACCCTCTACATGCTGCAGGTCTATGACCGGGTGGTCCCGACCCGCGGACTGCAGACCCTGGCGTTCCTCACCCTCGTGCTGCTCTTCGCGTTGGCCACGCTGGCGCTGCTCGATGGAATCCGCGCGAGGCTGCTGGTCCGTGCCGGGGTCCAGCTCGATGCAGCGCTGGCGCCGCAGATCCTCGACGCGACGCTGGGACGTCCCGATCTGCCGGTCGCCCGCCAGGCCCTGCGCGAGTTCGACACGATGCGCGGAACGCTCAGCGGCGCGGGCGTGCTGGCGCTGTTCGACGCACCCTGGGTGCCGATCTACATCCTGGTCTGCTTCCTGGTGCATCCCTGGCTCGGCCTGGTCGCGATCCTCGGCTGTGCGGTGCTGCCGCTGATCGCCTGGGCGAACGAGCGTTCGACCCGCAAGCGGCTGGACCGGGCGCAGAAGATCGCTGCGCTTTCCTATGCCCATCAGGACGCGGCGCTGGGATCGAGCGACAGTATCCGCGCGCTCGGCATGCGCCGCGCGATGGTCGCTCGGCAGCTGCGCCAGCGCGAGGCGATGCTCGATGCGCAGACCGAGGCGGGCTTCGCCACGGGCGGCTACCTCACCGCCACCAAGTTCGTCCGCCTCGCGCTCCAGTCGCTGGCGCTCGGCCTGGGCGCGCTGCTCGCGGTCGACAATCTCATCTCGGGCGGGGCGATCTTCGCCGCTTCCTTCCTCATCGCTCGTGCGCTCGCACCGATCGAGCAGCTGATCGGCACCTGGCGCCCGATCGTCCAGGCACACCAGGCCTATCGAAGCCTCAGCCTCCTGCTGGACGGTACCGCGGAGGCCGGTGAGCCGACCCGTCTACCCTCGCCACGCGGTGCCGTGACGCTCGAGAATGTGACCGTGCTCAACGATGCACGGGACGGGGCGGTGCTGAATTCGGTTTCGCTGCGCATCGCGCCGGGCGAGGTGGTCGCGGTCGTCGGGCCGAGCGGAGCGGGGAAATCGACCCTGGCCCGCGCGATCGCCGGCGCGTTGCTGCCCGATCATGGCACCGTTCGGTTCGATGGTGCCAGCGCGACCGACTGGGAGCCCGAGGTGCTGGCCCGTTACATCGGTTACCTCCCGCAGGACTTCGCGCTGTTCGCCGGCACGGTGGCCGAGAATGTGGCGCGCTTCTCGGGGGAGTTGGGCGAGGATCGGTCGGCGATTGACGCAGCCGTGATCGCCGCCGCCGAAAAGGTTGGCGCCGATGGGCTGATCCGTCGGCTCCCCCAGGGCTATGAGCATGCGTTGAAGCTGCGCGGCGCCGGGCTGTCGGCAGGCCAGGCGCAGCGGATCGCGCTGGCACGTGCCGTCTACCGCGACCCGCCGATCCTGATCCTCGACGAGCCCAATGCGCATCTGGATGCCGAGGGTGATTCCGCACTGATCGCCGCCCTTGGCGCGCTCAAGGCGGAAGACCGCACGATCCTGATCGTCTCGCACAAACTCGGCATTCTGCCGGTCGTCGACCGTATCCTGGTATTGCGCGAAGGGAGAGTGGAGATGTTCGGACCGCGCGACGAGGTGCTGCCGAAGATCACGCCGCCGGCCTTGCGGGTGGCGCGTGCGGCAGGAGCGCAGGCAGGATGACGGCCGCCATCCTGCTGCCGCCGCGCCGCGATGCGGTGGCGATTCCGGCGCCCGTGCGCGCCGATCCGACACGGGATATCCGGCTGGGTGCGATCGTTGCCGCGCTCTTCTTTGTCCTGTTCCTCGGCTGGGCCGCGTTCGTGCGGCTGGATGCTGCGGCCTATGCGCCGGGCACGCTCGTCGTCTCGGGGCAGCGCCAGTCGGTCCAGCATCGTGACGGCGGTGTCGTCGGCCGGATCCTTGTCCATGAAGGGCAGCGGGTCGAACGCGGGCAATTGCTGATGCAGCTCGCCGCCGCCGAAGTGCAGGCGCAGGAGCGGGCGCTCGCCTCCCAGTCGATCCGGCTGCTGGCCCAGCGCGCCCGGCTCCAAGCGGAGGAACTGGGCAAGACAAGTTTCGCGCCGCCGCGTGAATTCGACGGTCTCGCGCCCGAGGACAGGACCGAGGCGGAGGTCGCAATGCAGCTTCAGCGGACCGAGCTCACTGCACGCACCGCGGTGCTGGTGGCGCAGAGGGACACGCTCGGCCAGCGTGTGATCCAGTCGAATGAGCAGGGGCGCGGCTATGACCGCCAGGCGGTCTCGACCCAGGAACAGCTGCGGCTGATCGAGGAGCAGATCCGGGTGCTACGTCCTGTAGCCGACAAGGGTTTTGTCTCGCAGACCAGGATGCGCGACCTGGAGCGTGCCCGCGCGGATTTGCAGGGGCGGAGCGGGCAATATAGTGCCAGCGTCGCCCAGACCCGCGGCGCGGTGGGGGAGAGCCGGATGCAGATGCTCGAGACCGAGCGCAGCTTCCGCGAGCGGACCGCCGCCGACCTGCGTGACGTCGAGAGCCGGCTTGGCGAGATGCTGCCCAAATGGATCGCCGCGCGCGACCAGCTCGAGCGCACCGCGATCCGCGCGCCCGCTACCGGCGCGGTGGTGGGCCTGTCGATCTTCACCCCGGGCGGCGTGATCTCGCCGGGGCAGAAGCTGATGGACATCGTCCCCGAGCATGCCGCGCTCCGCATCCAGGCGCGGATCGCCCCCGATGACGCCGATGACCTCGCGGTGGGGCAGAAGACGCTGGTGCGGTTCAGCGGCCTGCATGAGCGCCGCCTGCCGAGCCTCGAAGGCCGGCTCACCCGCCTGTCGGCGGACAGCTTCATCGACGAGAAGACCGGCCAGAGCTTCTTCACCGGGGAGGTCACCGTGCCGCGCGACCAGCTCGGGTTGATCCAGGCGGTGCGCGGCAGTGACTTCGCGCTGCGTGCGGGCATGCCGGTCGAGGTGCTCATCCCGCTGCGCAAGCGGACCGCGCTCGACTATGCGCTCGAGCCGCTCATCGGCAGCTTCTGGTCCTCGTTCCGCGAGCATTGACCGGGATCGGGCCGGCTAAGGGCGCCGGTCTCGTTCGTTCCACCCATAGCGGCATTCGGAAAAGCGGCACCCCGGTCGAGCAGCGCGTGCCCGACCGGGGTGCCAGGCGCATCAGAAGCCGTGCGCGAGGTCGTTCGACGTCACGTGCTGGAGCGTGTCCGCAAGCGCGCCATTCGCGTCGAGCGTGCCGGCTAGCGCCGACAGATGGTCGAAGATCGAATCCCCAGTGACGATATGCACCTGGCTTGCGTCGCTGACGCCGAGCAGGACCGCAGATCCACCCAGGCTCAGCTTGAGGACGAGATCGTTGATGCCGTCATTGTTGACGTCCTTGACCTTGGTTTCGGTCACGGTGACGCCGTCGTCGAGGACGATCTGATCCTGGCTCGTGTTGAAGTCATGGATCGTGTCCCGGCCGCCGAGCCAGCTGAAGTGGAAGCTGTCGTTGCCGGCGCCGCCCCACAGATCGTCCTTGCCCAGGCCGCCGTACAGTGCGTCGTTGCCGGCATCGCCGTGGAGCTGGTCCTTGCCAAGACCGCCATACAGCGTGTCGTTGCCGTCACCGCCATTGAGCACGTCATTGCCCAGGCTGCCGTCGAGCAGGTCGTGTCCGCCCTGGCCATTGAGCGTATCGTTGCCCAGGCCGCCCCACAGCGTGTCCTCGCCCGAGGTGCCGTTGAGCGTATCGTTGTTGATGGTGCCGATACGCACCACGCCGTCCGCGATGCCGGTCACCGTGACGGTCACCGTGGCGGTGCTGGTCAGGCCACCGGCATCGGTCACCGTATAGGTGAAGCTGTCCGTCGCGATGGCGCCCGGCGCCAGTGCGTCGAACGCATCGGCATCGGCGACATATTGCAGCGTCTGGTGCGCGGGATCGAACACGACATGGCCGAGCGTGCCGCTGGTGTTGATCGCGCTGATCGTGAGCGGCTGGCCCTCGGGATCGGCGTCGTTGCCGAGCAGCGCGGTCCACAGGTTCGCCGTCGTCGCATCCTCGTTGACCGAGGCCGCGTCGGCATGCGCAACGGGCGCCTGGTTGGGATGGTCGTCATTGACGATCGTGCCGGTGGCGGTGTCGTTGTCGATGATCACATTGGCGCTCAGCGGGTAGAGGTGCACCGCGAGGGTCTCGTTGCCCTCGACGATGGTGTCGCCCTTGACCGCGATGGTGATCGTCTTGCTGGTCTCGCCCGCGGCGAAATCCACGACGCCCGCGAGAACCGCGCCCGAAGCCAGGTCGCTGGCCGAGGCGGAACCGTCGAGCTCGACGCCATATTCGATGCTCGCCGCATCGGTGCCGCCGGTGCGGGTGACGGTGAAGACCAGGTTGCTCGTGCCGCTATCGCCTTCGACGACGCTGGCGTCGGCGATGCTGATGTGGCTGGGGAGAACGTCGTCGTTGACGATGGTGCCGGTGGCGCTGTCGTCATCGACGATGACGTTGGCGCTCAGCGGAAACAGGTGGACAGAGAGGGTCTCGTTGCCCTCGACGACGGTGTCGCCCTTGACTGCGACCGTGATCGTCTTGGTCGTCTCGCCCGCGGCGAAATCCACGACGCCCGCAAGGACGGCGCCCGAGGCGAGATCGCTGGCCGAGGCGGAGCCGTCGAGATCCACGCCGTACTCGACGCTGGCGGCATCGGTGCCGCCGGTGCGGGTGACGGTGAAGACCAGGTTGCGGGTGCCGCTGTCACCCTCGACGACACTGGCGTCGGCGATGCTGACATGGCTGGGCAGGAAGTCATCGTTGACGATCGTGCCGGTGGCGGTGTCGTCGTCGAGGATGAAGTCGCCGCTCAGCGGGTAGAGATGGACCGCGAGGGTCTCGTTGCCTTCGACGACGGCGTCGCCCTTGACTGCGACGGTGATCGTCTTGCTGGTTTCGCCGGCGCCGAAATCCACGACGCCCGCAAGGACTGCGCCCGAGGCGATGTCGCTCGCCGAGGCCGTGCCGTCGAGCTCGACACCATATTCGAGGCTGATCGCGGCGCTCGCATCGCCGGCGCGGGTGACCGTGAAGACGAGATTGCGGGTGCCGGAATCACCCTCGATGACGCTCGCATCGCTGATGCTGAGATGATCCATGGGATATTATTCCTTTAGCAAGTCTACGCATGCCGCGTAGAGAGGATGTGGTTACGCGAATCACAAACAAAGTGACGCATTGGGCTAGTCGTCGAGTATGACAGCGCCATTGCGGATCTTTATTTTGAAAATTGTCAATTATGATCCGGTTTTATCTATTGTTGATGATCAATTGTCTATTGTTGTGGTGATTTTGTACGATGTTGTGATTTGTGAATTATGCAGTATCATGGCGCATGCGTTGTTCCGCTAGCAGCGGAGGCGAGACTTGGCCCGATCAACGACGGCATTGGCGGCAGCTCCGCGGAGCACGCGGCCACGCGTTGGTGTGGTGCACCAGAAGACCCCGTGTTTCCCCCAGCCGGAAAGCGAAATCGACAAAAGCGCCTGGGGGCGCGGCGGTCGCTCAGGCACGAACCTGGCGAGTGCCGCGCCCTCTGGTCAGAAGCGGATGCGCGCGCTCAGGCTGGCGCGATGATCCTCGGTGCGCTTGCCGAACTCGCCGTCATAGCCGAGCCGGAGCGACAGGTTCTCGTTGCCGACCACCCGCAATTCCGCACCGACATGCGCGGCCCGGCGGTCCAGCAGCGTCGAGATCATCGCCGGTGCGGCCGAGGAATTGCCGCCGAGCAGACGGAACGGGGCCTCGATCCGATCGGTGGTATTGAACACCCCGCCTGCGGTGATCGCGAAGGTCGCGATGGTGGGGCCGCTGCGTGCGAACCGCACGCCGAGGCTGACCTCGGGCTGGACGGTGCCGATCCACTGGGTGTCCTGCAGGCTCTCGACACCCAGGCCTTCCAGTCCGTGCTCCTTGAACCCGCCCTGGCGCAGCGCGGTGACATAGCCGCGCACCGCCGGACGGGCGAAGACCGAGCCCTGGCCGACCACCCAGGCCGCCTCGGCGCTGCCCTGGAAATAGCCGGTGCCCTGGTTGCCGATACCCTGACGCGAGTCGAAGATGTTCACGCCGCGGCGCAGCTCGGTCCATTGCCAGCCGCCGCTCACCGAAGCGGACAGTTGCGCGCCGCTCGCGCCGGCATAGCGAGCGCCGATGCCGGCATGCACGCCGTCGCCGTCGGAATTGGCGCGCAATCCGTCGATCTTGGCGTTGCCAATGCTGTCATAGCCGATCGCGCCGCCGACCATCCAGTCGCCGCCCAGGGGCTTCTCAAAGCCAGCGCGGAACCGGCCGTCGGTCTCGCCGCGGACCTTGGCATATTCGCTGTCGCCCGAGCGGTTGAAGACATGGCCGCCGGCCTGGCTCCACACGCAGCCGTCGCCCGCCGGGCCGGCCAGCGTACCGCAGCCGAACAGGTTGGACGAGAAGTCGCGCGCCGCACCCAGCTGGGTGAGCGAGGCGATCAGATAGGGCTCGGGGTTGAGCTGGTCGAAGATCGCGCGATATTGCGCCTCCCCGCCGGCCTGGATGTTGCCGATCAGCGCGAGCAGGCGGCCGGCGCCCGCCGATCCGCCCGCGGTAACCGCCCGGTCCATATAGTCGCCGAGCGACCGCTCATTGGCATTGAGGAAGGGCTGGGCGAAATGGGTGTCGAGCGCGAGCTGGATGCCCGCGCTGTTGGCGAGCACGCGATAGTCGATCGCCAGCGTATCGCGGATGTTCAGCCCGTTGTTGGTCGCCGTGCCCGCCGTGGCGAACAGGGTGACCGGGTTCTTGTCCTGCAGCCAGGTCAGGACCACGTCGCCCGTGCCGGCGACGCTGGTGTTGCCGCTGACGTTGACACGGTCCGAGGCATAGGGGCCGAAGGCGACGTCGAACGCCATGTGGCCGGTCGCGCTCTGGGTGAAATCGCCGTCCAGCGCGACCGTGTTGATGACGCGGGCCCCGTAGAGCAGGTTGGTCGCCGGCGTGCCCTGTCCGTCGAGATTGGCGAAGACCGCGCCGTTCAGCAGGTCGATCGGCCGCCGATCCGCGGAAAGCCCCATCTGGAAGTCGCCGGCATTGCTGAAGCTGCCGGTCGAGCCGGCGCCGTCGCGCAGGTCGATCCGGTTGAAGGCGATGAAGGTGGCGTTGGCGTTGTTGATCACGGTGTTGGCGCCGCCGCCCAGCGCGACATTGCCGATGATCGTGCCGCCATTCTCCACCCGGTCGTTGCCCGCACCGGTGTCGATCGCGAGACCCGAGGTCGCGCTGATCGAGCCGGAGGTGAGCTGGATCAGGTTGGTCGCGCCGCCCGACAGGCGGATGCCGGCGCCGGTTCCGGAGCCCCCGCGCACCATGTTGTTGGCGGTGACCAGCAGGTTGCCCGCGCCGGTGCTGCCCTGGCTCTGCGCGAAGATCGCCGTCGAGTTGAGGCCGCCGGCAAAGACCGAGCCCGAGAGGCGCAGGTCGATCGCGCCGCCGGCACCCGAGCCGGTGCCATTGCCCGCGAAGCTGCCCTCGACCCAGCCGCCACCGCCGCCGAGCGACTGGGCGACCACGCCGACCGAGTTGGCGCCGACCACCGCGATGTTGCCGGTCTGATCGAAATGGATCGCGCCGCCATTGCCGATGTTGCCGGCATTGAGCGTGACGCTGGCCGAATCCACTGCGCCGAGTACCGCGCCGCCACCGCCGCCGATCGACTGGAGGAACACGCCGTGCGAATGGCTGCCCCCGGTCTGGATCGCGCCGTTGTTGGATACCGATACGGCGCCGCCATTGCCGCTCGCGCCACCGCTGCCGCCCAGGGTGACGTCGGCGCTGCCGCCGGTCAGGCGAACCTCGCCGCCGCCCGCGCCAATCGACTGGACCACCAGCGCCGGCGAGTAATCGCCCAGCGTGGCGAAGCCGCCCGAATAGGCGAGGGTGACCGTGCCCCCGTCCAGCCCCGCGCCGCCATTGGCGCCGAGCTTGACCACGGTGGGCGGCGGCGCAGGAGGCGCCGCCACCAGCGGATCGCCGCCCGCCATCCACAGGGCGAGCTCGCGCTGGCTGTCAGGTGAGAAGCCATTGGCCGCTGCGCTCGCTCCGGTGCCGAGGGCAGGGGCGTTGTCGATGTCGAGGACTGCCGGAGCCGCGGTCGCTGTGGACGTGCCCGTCGCGACTTCGACGATCACCGAGCCGCCGCCGCCGCCGATCGACTGGACGATCGCGCCGGGCGCGAACTTGCCGGTCGTTGTGATCGCGCCGGTCATGCTGCGCTGGATCGCGCCGCCCGCCGAACTGGCGGTGCCGTCGGCACCGAGCGTGGCCGAGGCCCCGGCGAAGAAGGCCGCCAGCTCCGCGGTCACGTCGATGATGCCGCGGCCGCCGCCGCCGCCGATCGACTGGGTCAGCGAGCCCGCCGAGCCGTCGCCATTGGTGGTGACGTTGCCCGAATGGCTGCCGGTGATGGTGCCGCCATTGTTGCCCGAGCCGCCGGTGCCGCCCAGCGTCAGGTCGACGCGGACCGGGGCCTGCGGATCGGTCACCGTCGCGTCGTGGAGCGCGACGATGTTCAGGTGCAGGTCGATCGTGCCGCCGCCGCCGCCGATCGACTGGTTGCTGATGCCGACGCCGTTGCGTCCGCCGGCCCCGATCGTGCCGTTGGAGTTCACCGTCACCTTGCCGGCGTTCATGCCGGAGGCGCCGTCCGCGCCGGCGCGGGCGACGACCAGCGGGTTGGGACGCTCGGTATTGCCGGTCGGGCCGACGACGGGCAGGCCGGGCAGGCCGGTGATGCCGCTGAAATCGAAGCCCAGCGTGCCGCCACCGCCATTGATGCTCTCGGCGACGATCGCCTGCGATCCCGCGCCGAGCACGGTGATATCGCCGGTCTGGTTGACCGTCACGGTGCCGCCCGTGCCGCCGGTGCCGCCACCGGCAAGCCCGACGATCAGCGCCAGCGTGTTCGACAGGGTCAGGCTCGCCGGTTCGCCGGTCAGCGCGGCGCCGAGGCCGGCATTGCCGCCGCCGCCGCCGATGCTCTGCGCGACGATGCCATGGGCCAGGGTCCCGCGGGTGAGGATCGTGCCGGTGTTGGTCACGGTGACCGCGCCGCCGTCGCCGCCGCTGCCGCCTATGCCGCCGATCGAGATCAGCGGTGCGGAGGTCGGCGCGCCGAGCAGCAGGGTGCCGGTCAGCGCCATGCCGCCATTGCCGCCGCCGCCGCCGATCGACTGGGCGAGCACGCCGTGCGCGCCCGCACCCTTGGTCTCGATCGCGCCGGCATTGGTGACGTCCACCACGCCGCCGGTATTGCCGCTGCCGCCGATCGCGCCGAAGTTGAACCCGAAGGCGACGCTGTCCTTGCCCGACGAGACGCCGGTGAGCGCCAGGATCGTCGAGCTGTTGCCGCCGCCGCCGCCCAGCGACTGGGCGAAGATGCCGTAGGCGCCCTTGCCTTCGGTCAGGATGTCGCCCGAATTGGTGCCGCCGGTGTCGCGGTTGACCACGGTGACCTTGCCGCCGGTCCCGCCATCGCCGCCATTGCCGCCGATGTTGATCTTGCCGCTGTGCGTCTGCTTGTCGCTGCCGGTGAGGCCGACCGCGAGCTGGAGCACCAGCCCGGCATCGCCGCCGCCGCCGCCGATCGAGTTGGCGCTGATGCCGGCCGCATCTTCGCCCTTGGTCCAGATCAGGCCTTCGTTGGTGACCGAGACGTCGCCCGCCTTCTCGCCCGAGCCGCCGGCGCCGCCGACATTCACGTTGAACGAGTTGTTGGCGCTCTTGCCCTGGGCGCGGAAGTCGATGACCGCGCCGCCGATGCCGCCACCGCCGCCGATCGACTGGGCGCGGATGCCGAAGGCGCGCGCGCCGGTGGTGGCGATCACGCCGGTGTTCTTCACCGTCACGGCGTCGCCCACGCCGGCGATACCGCCCGAGCCGCCTACTGCGATCCCCATCGTGTTCGAGGTGTTGGTGCTGCTGCTCACCTGTAGCGCGACGCTCGCGGTGTAGCCTCCGGTGCCGCCGCCGCCGCCGATCGACTGGGCGAGGATGCCATCGGCATCGGCACCGCCGGTGACGATCTGCGCGCTGTTGCCGACATCGACCGTCGATGCCCTGGAGCCGATGCCGCCGGTACCGCCCACCGCGACGGTAACCGCCGAGGTGGTGTTGACGATCACCCCGGTAGCACTGCCGCCGGCACCGCCCGATCCGCCGATGCTCTGTGCCCAGATGCCACGCGATTCAAGGCCGCGCGTGGTGAGGTTCGCGGCATTGGCCACCGTGACGGCGCCGCCGGTTGCGCCCGCACCGCCGTCCAGGCCGACATTGACGCTACCGCTGAAAGTCTGCGCCGATTTGCCGGTGCCGCTGGTGCCCGAAGCGCTGGCGCCGATCGATCCGCTGGTACCGCCGCCGCCGCCGACCGATTGTGCGAAGATCGCGGAGGAATAGGCGCCGCTGGTATCGATCGTGCCGTCGGCATCCACTTTCACGAGGCCACCGGTTCCGCCCGAGCCTCCCAGCTGGCCAAGGCTCATCGCGATCTGGTTGCGCGCGCCGGGGACCAGGCCGAAGTCGAACGAGGCATTGCCGCCGCCGCCGCCGATCGACTGGGCATGGATGCCGATCGAGCGCTCGCCGGTGGTGACGATCTTGCCGTCATGGCTGACCTCGACGTCGCCGGCATCGCCGCCGATGCCGCCGCTTCCGCCGACGCTCAGGCTGAGCTGGTTGGCGTCGCGCGTGTAGCCGCCGGCCAGGTTGAAGGTGCCGCTGCCGCCTCCTTTGCTGATCGACTGGGCGAGGATGCCGTCGCTCGCCGCGCCGCTGGTGCCGATGTCGCCGCGGTGCCGCAGCGTGACGTCGCCGCCGGTGCCCGCGTCGCCACCCGAGCCGCCGACATTGATCACCGCCGCGAACGGGCTGTTGTCCGCCGGCGCCAGGGTCACGTCGAGCACCAGGTTGAAGCCGGCATTGCCGCCGCCGCCGCCGATCGACTGGACGGTCATGCCGTTCGAGCTGTCGCCGAAGGTGCGGATCAGGCCGGGCGTCTCGGTCTCGACGCCGCCGACCATGGTGTAGCCGCGCGTGACCGTCACGTCGCCGGCATTGCCGCCCGCGCCGCCGGTGCCGCCGATGCCGAGGGCGATCGGCGAACCTTGGCGCGAGACCGCGCCGGACACGTTGACGCCGCCCTGGCCACCGCCACCGCCGACCGACTGGACGAGGATGCCCGTCGCACCGCCGATATAGTCGGTCGCCGAGAGCACGACCGCGCCGCCGGTGCCGGTGGTCACCTTGGTATTGACCAGCACATTGCCGTTGCTGGTGAAGGTGACGTCGCCGGCATCCGCGCCGGTCCCGCCGGTGCCGCCCAGGCCGGCGGCGAGCGCGACGCCGTTGAGCTTCGACTGGCCCGCGCCGGCATTGTTGAGCGCCGCCGAGACGTTGAGCCCGCCATCGCCGCCACCGCCTGCGATCGACTGGACGATGATGCCGGCCGCCTCGAAGCCGTCGACCAGCACCTGGCCGTTCTGCGTGGCGATCACGTCGCCGCTGGCATTGCCCGCGCCGCCAAAGCCGCCCACGCCGAAGACCAGCGCGGGTTCCTTGGTGCTGCTGCTCGCGGTGATGCCGCCCGAGATGTTGATCCCGCCGGTGCCGCCGCCGCCGCCGACCGACTGGACGAGCAGGCCGCGCGCCCAATTGCCCTGGGCAAACAGGTCGGCATCGACATTGGCGGTCACGGCGCGGCCCAGGCCGCCATCGCCGCCGAAGCCGCCGATCCCGACGGTCAGCTGGCCGTCCATCGAGATGCCGCCCGAGACATTGATGCCGCCAATGCCGCCGCCGCCGCCCAGCGACTGCGCGATCACCGCCGAGCGCTCGTCACCCGTGGCGCTGACCTGCACCCGGTCGGCACCCGGTGCCTTCACGGTGAGCTTCACCGTGCCCGCATCGCCGCCATCGCCGCCGAAGCCGCCGATGCCGAGCGACGCGACGCGGCTCGATCCGGCGCTGGGCGAGGACAGGGCGATCTGGCCGGTGACGTTGAGCCCGCCCTGGCCGCCGCCGCCGCCCACGCTCTGCGCGACCACGCCGTTGGAGCCGTTCTGGATCAGGCGATAGCCGGGCAGGGTGAAGTCGAAGCCGAAGAAGTTGAAAGTGACCGGGGCGATCTGGACCACGCCCGCATTGCCCGAGGCGAGGACGTTGCCGGTCACGCTTGCGACCACGTCGCCCGCGTCGCCGCCCTTGCCGCCAAAGCCGCCCAGGCCGAAGCCGAAGGAGCCGGCGCTGCCGCCGGTGCTGCCCGAGATGCCGCCCGCGACGTTCAGGCCGCCCCGGCCGCCGCCGCCGCCGATGCTCTGCGCGACGACACCGTCGGAATCCGTGCCGCTGGTCACGGTGTCGCCGGTGCGGGTGAGCGAGACGCCGCCCGCCTTGCCGCCGTCGCCGCCGAACCCGCCCACTCCGATCGAGACGGTGCCCGCGGTGCCGGCGGATACGCCGATCGAGCCCGAGACGTTGAGCCCGCCCGCGCCACCGCCACCGGCGAGGCTCTGCGCCATCACGCCGACCGAATCCGCGCCGCGGGTGCGATAGTCGCCGGTCACGCTCGCGGTGACCAGCTCGCTGGTCCCTCCGCCGCCGCCGAAGCCGCCCACGCCAATCGCCGCTCCCACCGAGGCGTTGTTGCTGGTCGTGACCGAGAGCGAGCCGGTGACGTTGAAGCCGCCATTGCCGCCGCCGCCGCCCAGGCTCTGGATCAGCGCGCCGGCAGATTCCAGGCCGGTGGTGGCGACATCGCCGACGAGCGTGGCGTTCACCGTGCCGGCCTTGCCGCCGTCGCCGCCAAAGCCGCCGACGCCTATGCCGAGCGTACCCGCGCCGCCACTGCTCGACAGGGCGACGTTCCCGGTGACGTTGAAGCCGCCATTGCCGCCGCCACCGCCGGCCGACTGGACGAGGATCGCGCCGCTGCGCGCGCCGAGCGTCGAGACGTCGCCGGTCAGCTTGGCGGTCACCGCCATGGCGTCGCCGCCGCTCTTGCCGAAGCCGCCGACGCCCACGCCCAGCGAGCCGGTGCCGCTGGTCCCGGCGCTGAGGCTCAGCCCGCCGGTGACGTTGAACGCGCCGTTGCCACCGCTGCCGCCCAGGCTCTGCACCGCCAGGCCGATGGAATCGCTGCCCTTGGTGCCGATGTCGCTGGTCAGGGTCGCGTTGACGATGCCGGCATTGCCGCCTGCGCCACCGAACCCGCCGACGCCGACCAGGATGTTGCCGGTCAGGCCCTTGGACGCGGCGATCCCGCCGGTGACGTTGAAGCCGCCATTGCCGCCGCCGCCACCGACCGACTGGATCAGTGCGCCGCCCGAGCGGGCGTCGATCGTGCCGATGTCGCCGTTGATGTCGGCGATCACCGTGCCGGCGTTGCCCGCCGTATCGCCCGAGCCGCCGATGCCGATGCCGATATTGCCGGCGCCGCTCTTGGAGCCCGAAATGCCGCCGGTGATGTTGAACGCGCCGTTGCCGCCGCCGCCGCCCACGCTCTGCGCGACGATGCCGCGTGCGTCGCTGCCTTCGGTCGAGACGGCGACCAGCGTGTTCGCCGTGTCGGCGACGCCCTGGTTCACCTTCAGCGTGACGGCCTTGCCGTCGCCGCCCGCGCCGCCCGAGCCACCCAGGCCGACGCCGATATTGCCCGCGCCGTCCTTGGCGATCGCGACGCCGCCGGAGACGTTGAACGCGCCCGCACCGCCGCCGCCGCCGGCCGACTGGGCGAGGATGCCGTCGCTCTCGTCGCCGCCGGTCGCGGTGGTGCCGGTGACGGTGAGCGTGACCACGCCTGCATCACCACCGCCGCCGCCCGAGCCGCCCAGGCCGACATTGATCGCGCCTGCCACCGTGCCGCTGATGCCGATGCCGCCGGAGACGTTGAATCCGCCGGTGCCGCCGCCGCCGCCCAGGCTCTGCGCGGTGATCGCGGTCGATTGGTTGCCCAGCGTTACGACGTTGCCGGTAACGGTCGCGCCGACGCGCTCGGCATTGCCGCCACCGCCGCCCGAACCGCCCAGACCGACCGACAATGCCACGCCGGCGGTGCCGCCAAAGCCGATCCCGCCCGAGACATTGAATCCGCCCGCGCCACCGCCGCCGCCCGCGCTCTGCGCCAGGAAGCCGCCCGACTGGTTGCCTTCGGTCAGGATCGAGACCGCGCTGGCATCGACCTCGCCGCCATTGCCCGCGCCGCCGCCGGCGCCGCCCAGGCCGATATTGACCGAGACGCCATAGTTGCCGGAGCCGGCGATACCGCCCGAGACGTTGAACCCGCCGGCACCGCCGCCGCCGCCGTTCGACTGGACCACGACGCCGCGCGACTGGTCCTTGACCGTGTGGACCGCGGCGAGCGCGGTGCCGGTGGCGTGCCCGGCATGGCCGCCCGTTCCGCCCGAGCCGCCCAGGCCGACCGAGAGGCCGCCGCCAAAGGTGCCGGCGCCGGCGATCGTGCCCGAGACGTTGAACCCGCCCGCGCCACCGCCGCCACCCAGGCTCTGGACGAGCAGGCCGTCCGACTGGACGCCCGAGGTGTAGATCGTGCCGGCCGCCGTGCCGGTGACTTCGCCGCCACCGCCGCCGCCCGCACCGGCGCCGCCCAGGCCGACCGCGATGCCACCCGAATAGGAACCGCTGCCGCTGATCGATCCGGAGATGTTGAAGCCGCCATTGCCGCCGCCGCCGCCGGCCGACTGGACCAGGATGCCGGTCGAGCGGTCGCCCGTGGTCTGGACGTTACCGCCGACCCGCCCGGTTACCTTGCCGCCGTCACCGCCGCCGGCTCCCGAGCCGCCGATGCCGACCGCGATGCCCACGCTGGCCTTGCCCGCGAAGCTGACCGCACCCGAGACGTTGAATCCGCCCGAGCCGCCCGCACCGCCGATCGATTGGATCACCGCACCGCCGGAATCGTCGCCGCCGGTCGAGATCGTACCGTCGAAATCGGTATCGACCTCACCGCCATTGCCGGCATTCGCACCCGAGCCGCCGATGCCGACCGCGAGCGAGATCGCGCCGGCACCACCCGCCGCGACCGCCGCCGAGACGTTGAACCCGCCATTGCCGCCGCCGCCGCCGACCGACTGGGTGAGCAGGCCGGTCGAGAAATCGCCGCCGGTCTGGATCGCGCCGCCCGAATTGACCTCGACGAGCCCACCATTGCCGCCGGTGCCGCCCGAACCGCCGATGCCGAGCGAGAAGGATGCGCCCACCGAAGGCGCACCGGCCGCCGCGACCGAGACGCTGAAGCCGCCGGCACCGCCGCCGCCGCCCACCGACTGGGCGAGGATACCCTCGGAATTGTCGCCGAGCGTGCTGATCAACGCATCGCCGTCGAGCGTGACATGGCCGCCAATCCCGCCACCGCCACCACTGCCGCCGATCGCGATGCTGGCGCCGCCGAAGATGCCGCCGGTCGCCTGGACCGCGAAGCCGCCATTGCCGCCGCCGCCGCCGACCGACTGGAGCTGGATGCCGCGCGCGCGGTCGCCCGTGGTCGAGATGAACGGATCGAGCAGGACCGGTGCGCCCGCGACCATTACCGAGCGCTGGCTCAGATTGACGTCGACGATGCCGCCATCGCCGCCGGCGGAACCCGCGCCGCCGATCGCGACGCCGACGAAAGCGCTCAGCGACGCGGTCGAGCCGCCATTGCCGCCGCCGCCGCCGATCGACTGGGCGAAGATGCCGTTGGAATCATTGCCGGTGCCGATGCCGGTACCGGTCAGGATGTTGCCGCTATGGTTGACCGTGACGGTCCCGGCATTGCCGCCGCTGGCGCCCCTGCCGCCGATGGTGAGCAGCACGCCGCCGGTCGTGCCGCCGTCACCGCCGCCGCCGCCGACCGACTGGACGAACAGTGCCGTCGAGTTGTTGCCCGTGGTGGTGACGCTGCCGGTGTTGGTGACGGTGACGGTGCCGCCGATGCTTGCCGCCGAGCCGTCGCCGCCGATCGTGACCAGGCCGCCGCTGTCGCCGCCCTTGCCGCCGCCGCCACCGACCGACTGGGCGAAGATGCCGCGCGCCGCGTCGCCACCGGTGGTGACCTGGCCGGCATTGGTGACGGTGACCGTGCCGCCGGCGCCACCCGCGCCGCCCTTGCCGCCCAGCGCGACCACGCCGCCCGAGGCCGAGCCCGCACCGCCGCCGCCGCCGACCGACTGGACGAAGACGCCGTCGGCGCCTTTCTTGGTGGTCGTGATCACGCCGGTATCGGCGATCGTCGCGGTGGCGCTGCCGCCGGCGCCGCCGATCGTGCCCTTGCCGCCGATCGAGACGAGGCCGCCGGTGCCCTCGGCCGAGCCACCGCCGCCGCCGATCGACTGGACGAACACGCCGCGCGCGTCGATGCCGTCGGTGGTCACGGTGCCGGCGATCGTCGCCGTGGCCGTGCCGCCGGTGCCGCCCGATCCACCCGATCCGCCGACCGCTACCGCGCCGCCCGAAGCACCGCCCGCACCGCCGCCGCCGCCGATCGATTCGGCGAACACGCCGTGCGCGTTGCTGCCCCGGGTCTCGACCAGCGCGCCCGCCGCGACGGAGATCGTCGCCGTGGCGCCGTTGCCGGCATTGCTTCCACTCGAACCAAACGCGACCAGGCCGCCATTGCCGCCGGCCGAACCGCCGCCGCCGCCGATCGACTGGGCGAACACGCCGTACGCGCCGCTGTTGGTGGTGGTGACGCGGCCGCCGGTCAGGACATTGATCGCCGCCGATCCGCCATTGCCGCCATTGCCGCCGTCGCCACCGAACGCGACGATGCCGCCCGCATTGCCGACATTGCCGCCGGATCCGCCGATCGACTGGGCCTGGATGCCATAGGCGTCCTTGCCCGAGGTCTCGACGACGCCGCTGTGATTGATCGTGACGGACCCGCCATTGCCGCCCGCAGCGCCGCGTCCGGGATCGCCGATAACGCCGTAGCTGCTGCCGCTGGTGCCCGCGCTGCCGCCGAGGCTCTGGCCTAGGATACCCACGGCATCGTCGCCCGAGGTCGAGATATTGCCGGTCTGGTTGACCAGCACCGTGCCGCCCTGGCCGGCGCCGCCGCTGGCGCCGCCGCTCGAGAACACCCAGCCGGTGCCGCCTTCGCCGCCCTTGCCGCTGGCGCTGCGCGCGAGCAGGCCATGGGCGCGATCGCCTTCGGTGACGACGGTGACGCTCGAGGCCACGGTGACGTTGCCGCCGGCGCCCGCGGCGCCACCGGTGCCGCCCTTGACGTTACCGGCACCGTCGCCGCCCTTGCCGCCATTACCGCCCTGGCTGACCACCCGGATGCCGGGCAGATCGTCCGAGACGGTCGAGATGTCGCCGTGGTTGGCGGGCGTGATGGTCGCCGAGATGTCCTGGCCGCGCGCACCCGCGCCGCCGTCACTGGCATTGGCGCCGATCGTGAAGCAGCCGCCGAAGATGCAGATCCGGACGCCGGCGCCGAAGCTGCCATTGCCGCCGTCTCCGGCGACGCGGACGTCGGAATAATAGTTCACGTCGCCCGCCGCGGGCGTGAAGGTGACGGTGGTCGAGCCCGAGCCGGCGCCCCCGCCGGCTTGCGGCGTAACCGGCGTGTTCACCCCGGTGGTCACGTCGGTGACGATGGGAGTCGTCACGCTGCCCCCGCCGCTCTTGTCGAGCGTGACGCCGGTGACCCGGCCGGAGGTGAGGGTGACGGCGCTGACCGTGTAGGTGATGTTGGTATTGGTGTCGGTGAAGGTCTGGCCCACGGTATTGGCGAGCAGGATCGTGTTGTTCTTGTCGGTGCGGACCAGCGCGGGGTTGATCACTTCGATGACGGTCTCGTCGAGATCGCTCACCGGATTGTGGACGGTGTCGCCCACCGCGACCGGCGGGATCACCGGCGGCGTGGGGGCAGGGGCCACCATCGCCTTGACGAGCGCCATGTGCGAGACGCTGGTATTGGCGGCGGCCGTGGTCGCCCAACTGGCCGTCCCCAGGGCGAGCACCAGCCCGATGCGCTTCAGGTGCCGGGTGAGCGTGCCGAACAGCCTGCGGTCGTTCTCCCGCGGGCGTCGCGGCGTGCCGGCGCCGGCGATGCGACCGCGAAGGCGTTCCAGCGCTCGGGAAAGTTCAGCCGAGCGATCGGCAAGCAGCGACAGGACCGCACCGATCTCGGAAAGGAAATCCTCTCGCTGGCTGTGGTTCAGTCGGTCCGCCGAGACTGCATCACCGGTCGCATCCACCAAGGCCGCGAGCCGCGCGAGCCGCGCAGCATCCGTTCGCCGAGCCATAGCTATTCCCCCGAAACTCTCCTGAGTCGAGGGCGCATCTTATCAGGGTGAATGCGGGATTACCCTTATTCTTATCGATCTGCACTGTCCCGCATTCGTGCACCTTCCCGAAACGAGAATCGTAGCGGCAAAGTGGCGGGACGTCATCGGATGAGGCCCTGAGAGAGGCGGTCCGACGAAGATCGCGCGGTGTCACGCATGCTTCGCCGGGTTGTCACATAAATGATAATTATAGCTAGCATATGCCGCCCCGACTCGAAATCAGGGGTTGCCAACAATGAACATTTCCCGCGTTTCCCGCCTTGCCTTGTCGTGCGCGCTTTGCGCCGGCGTGGCCTGGATTTCTCCCGCGTTCGCCCAGTCCGCCGACATGCAGGCGGCCTCCGGCGAAGAGATCATCGTCACCGGCCGCGCCGGCACCACCGAGCAGAAGAAGGTCGACACCAGCTACGCGATCTCGACGATCTCGTCGGAAGAGCTGCAGATGCGCTCGCCGATCGGCGTGGTTGAGGCGCTCAAGCAGGTGCCGGGCTTCTTCATCACCAATACCTCGGGTGAAGCGAGCAGCGGCGTGCGTGTGCGCGGCATCCCGAGCGATGGTTTCCAGACCGTGGCGCTGCTCGAGGACGGCATCCCGATGCAGGCCGATCCGGGCCTGGGCTGGCTGAACGGCGACCAGTCGCTGCGCTACGACCAGACCGTCGAGCGCATAGAAGTGGTGCGCGGCGGCCCTTCGTCGATCTTCTATTCGAACGCGCCGGGCGCGGCGATCAACTTCATCACCCGCAAGGGCGGGGAGACGATGGAAGGCCTGGTCCGCTATGAAGGTGCCGATTATGGCTCGCACCGTATCGATGCCTGGGTCGGCGGCCCGCTCGCCGGGGACTGGCGCTTCTTCGCCGGCGGCTATTACCGGCTGAACGACGGCCCGCGCGATGCCGGCTTCCGGACCGGCCAGGGTGGCCAGTTCCGCGCCAATCTGTCGCGCGAGTTCGCCCGCGGCTCGATCAACCTGGGTATCAAGCGCATCGATGAGCGCATCAGCAACTGGGGCGGCGGCGTCTACACTACCGATGCCGATGGCAACGCGATCGGCGTGCCCGGCTTCGATCCGAAGCGCGATACCATCCAGGGCCCCGAAAGCCGCTATTTCAACTTCCGCACGCCGACCGGCAGCTATGCGTTCGACAGCGGAGTCGGCTCCACGGTCAAGCTCACCCAGTACAGCTTCGGCGGCGAATATGAGCTGGGCGACAAGGTCAAGCTGCAGCACAACATGCGCTACCGCGAGAGCTGGACGCGCCGTAACAGCATCACCCCGTACAGCGTGGCCGGTGCCCAGGCGTTCCTGACTGGCACCTTTGGCAAGGCGATCCCGGCGGGCAGCGGGCTGACGCTCGGCCTGCGCTACCGCGACACCGGGGCGACCTATGACCTCGCAAACGCCAACGGAAACGGCCTGGTGCTGGTCGATCTCGCGCGTTCCTACACCACGCCGCTCGACGAATTCGTCAGCGACACTCGTCTGGTCGCCAACTTCGATGCTGCGGGCGAGCACAATTTCGCGGTCGGCGGCTACTACGCCAATGTCGACGAGGGCTTCCGCACCAACAGCGCCGCGATCCTGACCGAGGTGGCCAACCAGGCCCGTGTGCTGGATGCCTATGTCCTGACCGCGGCCGGCGCGCCGGTGCTCAAGCTCAGCGACAATGGCGTCGTCGCCTATGGCTCCGAATGGAACAATGCCGAGGGCCAGTCGGACACCTTCGCGCTCTATGCCAGCGACGAGTGGCAGATCACCGACAAGCTGCGCCTCGACGGCGGCGTGCGCTGGGAGCGGATCTCGATCAAGGGCCAGGTCGAGGGCAAGCGCACCGTCAACCTCGGCCAGACCAGCTCGATCGCCGACGATGCGGTGGCGACCGGCAATGGCGTGTTCAAGCCGTATGACCGCAGCTTCGACCACACGGCCTGGACGGTGGGCGCGAACTACCAGTTCAAGCCGTATTTCGGCGCGTTCGTCCGCTACACCAATACCTTCCGCCTGCCCAACATCTCGAGCTTCGTCACCAACGCCGGCGCCGATCCGGTGGTGCAGACGATGAACTTCATCGAGGCGGGGCTGAAATTCTCGCGCCGGAAGTTCGATATCTACCTCACCGGCTTCCGCACCAAGTACAACAGCTACGAGATCACCGATTTCCGCAATGTCGGCGGCACGCTCACGCCGTTCCGCGTGCTGGGCGATACCCGCACCTGGGGCACCGAGCTCGAGGCGGGCTGGCGCCCGACCGACTGGTTCGATCTCCATGCCTCCTGGACCTGGCAGGACGCGCGCTTCACCAACTTCGTCTACACCAACAATGCCGGCAAGCTGACCGACTATTCCAACCACCGGATGAACGGGCTGCCGCACAACAACTTCCGCATCAGCCCGGGCGTCAACCTGTTCGGCAAGGCGCTGCGGGTGGAAAGCGACATCAACTATAGCGGCCAGCGCTATACCGATGTCGCCAACGAGATCAGCCTCAAGCCCTTCTGGGTGGTCGATCTGACCGCACGCT
>Ga0209257_1001164_pt1 | contig 33458 bp, 32 predicted proteins | sample AraplaCvi_mCL_r2_FD_184277 | JGI IMG/M metagenome (GOLD analysis project Ga0209257, IMG submission 184277) | Arabidopsis root microbial communities from North Carolina, USA - plate scrape MF_Cvi_mCL_r2 (SPAdes) (version 2) | ecosystem: Host-associated > Plants > Roots > Endosphere | place: USA...
CACGCACACGGCCCGCCACTACTTCTGCGGCATCTGCGGCATCTACACGCATCACCAGCGCAGATCCAACCCGGAGCAATACGGCTTCAACGTCGGCTGCCTGGAAGGTGTGAACCCGTTTGCCATCGCGGATGTCCCGGTGGAAGACGGCGTCAATCACCCGGCGGATCGCCATCGCGCATAGCCGCGCGTCAACTGACCTGCCACACAGACAGCCCGTAGAACAGGTCTCAAAGGGCCACGCCCATTCCTTCCCTATGGTCGCCACGGCCGAATACACCCACTTGTCTCCTCGCCGACTGCTCTGCTTCTTGACTTGTCTCGCGGGCGGCATGGCGGCTTTGGTCTTCTATCTGCATCTGGCTCGCTCCGGCTCGTTTGAGCTGCGCCAGGTTCAACTCGTAGAGAGCCACTGGGCAGAGAAGACGATCACGCACCGGAACACGCCCAGGCGTTTCACGGTTCTCTCCGTTGGGCTGCTTGACCGTGGACAACCGCTGAGCGTGGAAATCGGCGACATGGAGCGGGCCCGCGCATTTCTGGATACCCAACGGCCGGGCAATGAGGTGCCGCTCTGGGTGTCTGCGGACGGCTCGCAGCTTCATCGGCCGTCGGTCTTCGACTTGGCGCCGTACGCACTGGGGCTGTCCATCGCCGCAGTTCCGATTGCGATCCTGTCAGCGCTGCTGGCTTTTCGTCCTGGACCGCGGCAACGCACGTCGCCGAGTCAACGGTAGTCCTCCCATGGGCATCTACGCGATGTTCTGGCATTGCCATCCAGAGGGACTGGCACAAGACGTGGGCCGTCGCGCAGCTTCAGCGAGCTGCGGCAGACACTGACGAAATGCCGCGGATTCATGCACGGCGTGCGCTCGAGAAGTGGGCAACTGAAGGATGAGGCAATCGATCGGCCCGCAGGCGCGCCATGGGCAATCGCGTATGCCGGGTTGCTGGAATCGGCGAACGCAATGAGGGGAGCCGGATGTTGAATGCGCCAGAGCCGCGAGTTGCATGTACAGAAGTGATCCTGGACTGGGGCCATTTGTCACAGCTGGCTGACTTCGCTGAACTGCGGCATGGCTACGCGAACAGCAACGGCGGATTCGGCATCATCTATCCAGAAGACCTGGACGAGTACAGCGTAGAGGTGGAAGGCGTTCACATCCCTCCGGGAAGCCTGCTGGTCTACGGTCTTGCACACGCGGTTCCACCTGGCTGGGAGATCCTCGTGGACGAGCGCTTCTACCTGCACGTACTCTCATCCGTTCTGAGGGAGCACGGACTCGCGGCTGAAGCGACCCGTGTTGAGCGTCTGCCAACCGCGCGAGGTTCGGGAGACTCGTAGCAATTACTGAGCTGATCTCCCTCTTGGCGCTCGCGTACTCACCCTTCGGCCGTGGGACCTCCGCCCAACTGATACGCCGCCGTGATGATCGCGTCGGCCGAAGCCTTCGCGGCCTTGGTGCTGGCGCCCAGTGCCCGCGCCGCTTCGGTGGCGACTTCGCGCAGGCGGGACGCCTGGTCCAGGGCCGCGAGGCCTTGCCTGGCCTTGACCAGGAACGCGTCGCTCACGACGGGTTGCGGCCGCCACACCTCGGCGGCGGCGCAACGGAAGTCCTCTGCCTCCAAGCGCTCCAGGTGAGCTTCTGCCTGGGCCGAGTAGTTCTCACGCAGATATTGGGCATTCGCTTCCGCTTGAGCCGGCATGTCCTTCCCGTCTTCAGCGGTCAAGACCAGGCGCTGCTGCGTCTGCCGGACATCGCCAGCGAAGCGGCTGTCCGATGCGAACACCGCGGGTCCCCGCGCCCAGGCGTCCACGACGACGGCGTCGTGATGCGCGCCAAGCTGGCGCGACTCGACCCAATCGTGCTCCTGGAGATTGTGTTGGACGTAGTGGAGCGTCTCTCCGGTCTGCAGCTTGGGCGCATGCAGCATGGTCGCCACGGCGGAATATCCCGCGCAATGGCTGCCCTGCACGAATTCCGCGATGGCGCCGTGCATCAGCGTCGGATTCATGAGCATCGAACGCGGTGCGCCATCGCGGACCACGTCGACGAACAAGTCATGAGCAGCCTGGGCATGTCGACTCGACGCATGACCGGTCGCTGCGATGTCGGCGGCGTCGTTGCCACGCCCGTGAGGGAAGCGGGCACGGGTCTCGTGCACCGTGTCGTTCGACCTTTGCAGCCACGAGATGGCCTGCCCTTCGACCGGTGCTCCACTGGCCGTCTTGCAGACCAGATAGCCCGCCAGCGGAATCTCGTGGGGAGGCAGCGTGGTCCGAGGCCGGTGCCTGGACGACGCCGCCGAAACGTCCGCACGCGCGGGGGGCATGGCGATCCGGCGGGGCAAGTCATTCAACGCACCCTGCGGACCGTGGTCCGCGGCACCACGATGCCGATTCCGCAGCAACTCCGGATCGGGGATCGGCGAAGGCGTGTAGGCCGCATTTCCTGATTTCGAGATGATGCAGCCCATGTGTCCGGTGCCTGAAGCAAAAGCCGGATCTTCGATCCGAGGAACGGGATCGCCGCGGCACGCGCGAAGGCCCGTCCTGGGAAACGATAAAGGCCTTCATCACACGTCGATCACCGCGGCGGCGTCGTGCGGCAAACGCTAGCCGACCACCAGATAGTCGCCATCCTTCTTCACCACGTAGTGGCTGGATATGCCCACGACGGGCGTCGCGACACAAAGGACGCTGAGGCTCGCCAAGCTGGGATCAGGCTCATTCCTGTCCAGGAACTCTCCGATCATCCCCTTGGTCGCCAATTCGTCTGCAAGTTCCAGGTTTCCCGAGCGTTTCATGCTGGCCCAGCGCTGCTTGCTCGGGGCTTCTCCGGTACTGGGCTCGGCGGTATCGACATGGCCGACGCGCGTCTCTCCTGAATGGTTGTAGACCGCCATGGTGCATCCCGTGAATGGCCCACTGATGGTTTGGAGACCATTCATCGGCGTGTAGCTGATCGCGCCCGCAACGTACGGCAGCACATTCACCGGTTGATTGCCGCGATCGTCGGCGAAGAACGTGACTGTGCTGCCATGCGCCGTGTAGCTGCCTTCCATGCCCTTCCTGACCTGCCCGTCGTCGTTGCCGATGACACCCCCGCCATCCAGGAAGCGCGCGAGCCCTTTGATGGTTGTTCCTCTTCTGAGGGCCAATCCGGCCGCGGCCTCGTCCATGTCGGGTGACGTGGCGTCCGGCGCCTTGGATGAGCGCGACTGCAGGCTTGCGTTGCTCTGCGGCTGCGCTTGTCTCTTGGGTCCCGTCGAGGTTTGGGCGTCATCGATGCATTGAGTCGATGGGCGACCCCAACATGACAGACCAGTAAGCTTCACGGCGGGCTCCGTCGATGTGAATGGTCGGCCAGTGTGTGGCCGACGCATGAAAGCCTCCCGCGAGAAGCGAACCCCTGCATGCCATGGCGAAGACGCTCCGGCAACGGCGACCGACATCCGGCGCAGGGTCACCCGATGCCTGGAGCCCTCACGCCGGCAGGAGCTGCCACCGCACGATGGCCTCCAACGACGGAAACTCCGCCGCCCCCTTGTCCGTTCGCAAACGCAGCAGGTAATACACGGCGCCCTGTGCTGGCGTGGACTCCAGCTCCAGCAGCAGCACTCGCGGCGGCCGCGGCGCGAAGAGCCCGTCCGCAGGCTCCCCCGCGTGATTGACCAGGTCGCCCGAGATGGACTGCACCGCGAAGAGCTCGATGTCGATCCGAACACGCATCGGCACCCGCTGCGCTGCCCTGCCCATCCCGATCGCCGTCAACGCCCGTCTGGCCCGCGCGCGCCAGTTCGTTTCGGCCAGACGGCACTCGATCGCCAGCCGCAGATGCCGGCCGGGCACGTCCTCGAACGGCGCCAGCGACACCAGCCATCGATCCGATCCAGTCGGCGGCAGTCCCGCGAAGACGTCGTCGTTCACCGCGGCCTACTTCGAGTAGCCCTGGTCCTTGATGAACACGGCCCGTTGCTGGTCGCTGCTGAAGGCGAAGAGCACGCGCTCGGTCGAGCCGTTTTCGCGTTCGACCTGCATGGCCCAGCCCTCGAGCCGGTAGCGGCCGACGAAGTCCGCGCCATTGCGCCGCTGCTGCGTCGCGCCGCCCGCCCCCGCGCCGACCGCGCTCACCGACGAGGTCGAGGTGCTGCCGCCGCGCGAGTACGAGTTGGTCGCCATCCCGGCCACGCCGTTCGCGGCCGCCATCGCGCCGGTGCCGAACACCGACCTGCCGGTCTGCTCGAAGCTGCCATCGGGCTGGAAGTGGAAGCGGTTCTGCGAGCTGGCGCCGCTCAGGATCGAGTACCACGAATGCGTGTAGACGCCGGCAATCCGCTGCCCCGCCGACGCCGGCGCCGCTGGCGAGCCGATCACCGTTCGCCAGTCCTTGTCGTCGTGGTCCTTGATCTGCCAGTCCTTGCCATTGCGGCGCCACTGGATGATGCGCTCGGGCTGCATGCGGCGCGCTGCCGCGATGTCGAGCTCATCGGGCGGCAGGTCGAGGTCGCGGTAGCCGGTGCCGTCCTTCAGCAGCAGGTGCAGTTGCTCGACCATGCTCTCGCCGCTGGGCTGATATCGAGTCCACAGCATGAAGGCGATGTCGCGCTCCGGCACGCCCTTGCCTGGCGCGGTGTGGATCGCGCGCTCCGCGGCCGCTCGCCGCTCCTGGGTCGCGGCCCGCTCGGCCTGCTCGCGTTGCTGACGTTGATCGCCGGCCAGGGACTTCAGCGTCGGCCACAGCTCGTTGGCATTGGTCGAGATCGCCTTCAACCCGCCGCCGTACTGGTGCAGCAGCGCCTCTTCCTGGGAGAACGCGATCCGCATCCATTCGACCTGACCGTCGCGCGGCGGGCGCATGTAGACCTGTGTCTCGACCGGAGCGCCGTTGATGCTGGTCACGCAGCTCTGCACCACGACACCGGCTGCGAGCGTCTCGGGCGGCTTGCAGGCCGGCTGGCCCGCGGCGCCGAGGCCGCGCAGTGGCTCCTTGATGCGCGCGAAGGCGGACAGGCCTTCGTCACGGCCGACCGCCATCGGCGGCGCGGCCCAGAACTGCATCACCTTCCCGGGCGGGAGGCTGGCGGGGTGCAGCAGCAGGCCGTCCTCATGGACTCGCATGGTCCAGCCGGGGGGCGGGGTGAAGGCCATGGCCGAGGTCAGCGGGACGGCGAGCAGAGCCGCCATCGCGGCACGCGAGAGGAGCGAGGAACAACGGCGGACGAGCTGGGGACAGCGCATGGACTTCCTGGAGGGAGGCGGAAGGCGAAGTGTCCGGGCGATCCGGGCGGGAGCGTCCCCCAAGGACTAGGGAGTGCGCTTTGGGGACAGGGCTTGCCAGCGAAGGCGACTAACGCGGTGGGTACCCATTCCCCAGATGCGCATTTCAGTGATGCTGAGCACCAAGTTAGGCAACGTGTGCAGCGATGCCGGACAGACGGTTCCGCAGCAGAAACGGACATACCATCAGGGGGCAATGCAAGTTTTGGAGAACGCGTGAGCAGCAGGCACATTCATTCAGCGGTTCTGGCGATGCTTTTGGCGGGCTGTAGCGGCGGAAGGGAGCGCGTCGAGGTTGAGATACAGCCCAGCGGGCGGCGGCTCGGCGACTGATGGGGACATGTCTAAACCTTTTTCGCCGGCTTTCGTCTACAGCAGCACAGGTCTTGCGGCGGTGGCTAAGAGCCAGGCCTCGGCGCCCGGCTACTTTGAATGAAACGTCAGACCGTACTACTGCACAGCACATCGCAAGCATGAGCACGAATGGATCGCCGACCCCGCCCCCGATCCAGGTCTCTCGTCTCGGCATCACTGCTGACTCGCCGTTTCCGTCGGACCTGCCATTCGCGGCCGCTCTGCGTCTCTTGATGGAAGATCGGGACTACCGGTCAATCAGGATTGGCATCGATCCAGCCAGCTTCTACAGCGAGGTTCCGATAGAACTGCACGACTTCGTCGACGAGATAACTTATTGCTTCGTCGTCAACGAGGGCGCCCCGTTCCTCGCATACGAAGTCCACAACAGGCAGGGCGGCGTCTATCGAGAAGTCGCGTACGACGGGCAAGTTTTGCGGGAGTGGTGGATCCACGAGGTCCTCATCGGAGTTCCCAACGAGCTGGAAGTCCTCCGCGAAAGGAGTGCCCGGATGGCCGTTACGCTTGGGCGTCCCACGTAGGGCGTCGAGGTGCTGTCACACTGCTCGCAGCGCCACGGCAATCTCATGAGCGTCGCCAGAATCGCCCGACTTCGCCATTTCGCGAACAAGCTCGTCGGACTGGACCGCCCTGGAGCGCACCGGATATGCGGTCGATGTCGCAAGCGACGACTTCATCGTCACGACTTGGCACTGCGACGAGCCGCTCTCTGATGTGTTCGACTTTGCTTCGAGACTCGCGAAGCATCCGACTTTGAATCTTGAGGACTTGCTCGTCCTGCACATGGCTCACCGTCCCGATCCAAAATGCGCATCTCGGTGGCGCTGAGCGCCAAGTCGGGCGAGGTGCGCAGCGGAGCCAGACGGACGGCTTTGCAGCGTTCTCTGTCATTGACCCGCGCCTGACCAATTCACGCTGACCTGCACGAAGCGGTCACTGGGCTGGTCGACGGGGGCCGATGGGCATGGCGGCTGTGCGAGGTACTGCGGTCGTAGGGCGTCCCTGGCGCCATTCGGCCGGTGCTAATGACTGCATCGCCATCGCTCGACCTCTCGCTCCCGACCCAATGTGGCCGGACGGAAATGCGCATCGAGTTGCGGAATACCAGCCGCTCAGCGGACCAGCCGGCGTAGGCGCGCAGGCTTGCCAATTACGTCAGCCGCACTGTTAGCAGCAAGCAGGGAAGCGCGCTGCTGCATCAGGCGGTCCATTCCCTGTGCCACGCTGTTGCCCAGGGCTGAGTGAATGCTTTGAGCAGAATGCAAGATTCCCTCTCCTCGAGTTTGCCGGCGCATGCGCCACCCCGCCGTTCCCGTCGCCCATTCGCTGCTTGAAGATGCGTTCCCACCGCCAGAACGCATCGCCTTCGCCGGTCCAGGGGTCGAATCACCGATCAGGCCATTGCTGACCCTCTCAGCCGGGGCGTTGTCAGCGGCGATTCTCACCCGATTCTCCGGCTTGGAGTGTTTATAAATCTGTGGAAAAGCTGTTCGCAACGTGTTGGTAAAAATGTATAAAACGCTATAGGTAGTGTGTCGCTGCAGCGCTTGGCCACACATCTAGTTTTCCTGCTATCCTGCTCCCAGAAATGCAAACGGCCAAGAGCTTGCGCACTTGGCCGTTGCCCCCAAGATGGCCACCCGGGGCTCGATCCGAAGATCATGTGTGGAAACTTGATGCTACACGGTTTGAGATTTCATGGTGGTCTAGTGTGTAACTGGAGAAGCAACCATGGCTGATGTACGCATCACCTGTATTTTGAAGTCGCATCCGCAGGGCGGCCACGACCACATCACTCACGTCGGCAATCCGGCCGGCAATTGGATGTGGCCTGTATCACAGGTCGTCGAAAGCATCGACAACAAGACCAACACGTTCTTCGTGCTCGACCCGGTCTCGGGCAAGCGCGCTGACGTGGGCGTCGTACGTCCCAGCAATCATGCGCCGTACTTGCGCACTTACGCCGATGGCGTCTGGAACGATAACTTGTTGTCGTTGAACTTCTGCCCGTGGAACGCGGCGGCCTAGTCGCCCGGCGTTCTACGTGCGCGGGGGGGGGCCTCGTTGAGGCCCCTTTTTCGTCGCCGGCGGTACCGTTGGCAGTCATCTCGCGCCGACATCGCCCGTCCAGAGCCAAGGCGCAATCGGGGTTCAGATGTCAACCATAGCCGGCGGATACTGAGCCGAGGCAGCAAATTCATGTCAACCGACAGTCGACGATTGAGGCGCCTTGGCCCAAGACGAATGAACGGAAAAGCCCGTTGATTCCGGACAGCACCGTGTCCCTTCGATGTAGCAGACACCAGTCGAGCATCTTGGGCATAGGCTTGGCCCATTGCTCAACGCTGCACTGCAGCGTGAGCATTTCGAAGCCAAGGGGCGCCTGACCAACTACCTTAAGCCCATTCCAATGTGGTTGATCGAAGCACCGCACCCGGCGCTGCAGGGTGCATGGCCCGTGCAATCGGACTGAGGGCGCGCATTTGCAGGGGCTTCCGATAGCACGACGGTGGCGAACGACGGGAAGGTGATCGTTGTCCGGAGGACGCCTAGGCCGCCTATTGCAGCGCGTTGACGTGTTCGGCAGCCTCCATAGGAGATGCAGCCTCAATGACATCCAATTGTTCTGCCTTGGCCAAGCGCAGCAGGCGGTCCAGCATTGACGTCGCCTCGTTCACGACTTCCTCGCTAGCTGCTCCATTAAGCGTATCGGTATTGATTAACAGCACGGGCTTCACAGCGTTTCCCTCCATGTGCCGGCGGATCACGTCAATCTCGTAGAGCTTGCTCTGAGATTCGCGCAACGTGTTCATGCTCTGACGCTTGGTTCCAGGGAGACTCGTCACCTGCAAGAGCCATTGGCGCCAGGCGTAATCGACCGTCAGTTCGGGAAGATCGCGACTGGGCTGGAGACTTTTCTCGAATCTGGCGCGGCGCTCGGGATCGTCACCAGCGACCTGACGCCGCACTGCCTGTAGAAACTCTTGAGTCTTGATCGTGTGACGCGGTCGTTCCGAGGCTGTTTCGTCATCCACGAGTGCATCAGCAGAGCCAAACGCGCTCACGCTACGAACGGCAGCATCCAATAATTGGTCGATGCCATAGCCCCTGCCCATCAGTTGCGGTCCCATGATGAAGCCGTGGAAGGGCGCTTCTAGCTCGTCAAGCGGTGTTCCCGCCTGTTGCCGAGTGGTCATGAACTCGGCGGCCTGGCGCAAAACACCGTGCGATGCCGTTCCGCGCTGGGCACCCAGGAGCGCCCGCAGTCGAAGGAGCGGCAGGACGCAATAGGTACCCGGACTGACCGAAGATTTGCTCCCTGCGTCTGGCTCCACGGCAATCAGGGCGACAACCCGCTCACCCGTGCCGGGAACTGGTTCCCAGAAAACGGGCGAAAACCGGGCGACAAACGGCGGCTCAGCAAGATGCTGCGACGGCGTGTCTAAACGGGCGGCAGGCTGGAAGAGTTCCACAGGGATGCGGCACTTGGACGGGCGAGGCGATCTTGCAAGTGTAGGGCGAGCGCCGGGAGCCGAAGATTGATGCTCCGAAGATAGACATGAGCCATCATCAAAACGGTATCGACATCCGGAATACCCGTGGACCAGGATTGAGCTTGGTCGGCCATCCAGATGAGGCGTTGTCGCTGGCTGGTCCAGCTTGACGGCAGCGTCTCCATCTTGTGATCCGTCGGTCGTCGCATGAGCATTTCTGTCGCAAGCGTGTTGCGGCTTGCCCGCTCGTCGATCACGGTTTGCCGAGCGACAGCCTCGGCAAACTTCTGCATCACCTTCGCAACGCTAGGCAGAGCTCGCTCATGGTCTATGAGCCACCATCGCAAGCCGTCGTAGACTAGGTTCTCGGAGTGCCGGTCGTCATTGGCGACCAGCTCATCCCACACACCGCCGCTTGCGCCCTGCTGGCTCTGGCAAACCTGCCCCCAAACCCATTCTTCAGCGGCGTATGTGCCACGCGGGCGGGCCAAGGTGTCATCCGGCCATTGCAGTTCGCTGCCGAAGCAGATGACCAGGTCGGTGCTTGCGCCACGAACCTTAGCGGGAAGCCCAGGAAGGTCATGCTTCTCAGCGAGAACGAGCGCTCCGCCGGGGACGGGCAGCTTCAATGCGCGCGCAGCAGCTGCACACGCCAACTCTGCCGCAAGCACTTCCTTCTTGGCGACCCACTTCACCATCATCGGTACGGCCGGCTCAAGGCTGCTTGAGCGTTGAGCCATCCCTCGCCAGACCTTGTTGAGATGGTTGCCTTGTAAAAGGCTCCCCGTGCAAAGCAATCGCATGACGGGCGTTTCGCGCCATCGCTGCAGGTCCGTTGCGCCAGAGCTGGTCATGGATTGTCCGTGCTGGTCGTGACCGGCCAATGCTACTTGTCCTGGGGTCCTCTTGGGATTGGGGCGCGCCCCCTTGCAAGGCGCCTGCGTCAGGGTTGAGCCTAGCCGACAGTGACGGTCAGCTTCCGGCGCCGAGTTCCGCGATTCCTAAGACCCCAACGGGTCGTGATGGGCCTATCGCTGATTGCAGGAGCGGACTTTCACCGCTCGGACATAAGCGCCGCACCCGATGGACAGGTTTCGAGGTCAAAGCTGCCGGTCAACGGTGCGCGCATCGAATGACCGGTGGCCACGAGAGCGGCCGCTCCGGAGGAAGAGGTGAACGACTCAGATCAGCCTTGAGCAGCCAGTAATCTTGACCGCCGCCCTCCCCCCTGCTCACACGTTCCCGAACCGGTTGATCCCGTCGCACTGAATCCGATGGTCAACTGCGGCTGAGATGGCCGCCCTGCTGTCTGCTGTCGAAGTCCTGCCTCGCTTCTCGGAACCGGTCCGCATTGCCAACGATCCAGGTCCACAGCGGGACCATGCGCACGAGGAGCTCCATGCCCATCTCGGTGAGCTCGTACTCGACCCGGGGCGGCACCTCTTCGAAGTCATGACGAAGCACCAGGCCATCGCGTTCGAGTTGCCTCAAGGTGAGCGTCAACATGCGTTGAGTCACGCCATGCATGCGCCTGCCGATCTCCGCGTGGCGCAGCCGGCCATACACGCCGAGCGTGTGCACGACACCGAGTGACCAACGACTCCCAGCATGCGCGAGCACCTCTCGCCGCACCCCGTCGTCGTCCTCTCGCAGACCATCGCACACGGTCTGCGAATACTGAAGAATTTCGTCTCTGTTCACAGTGTTCAGCTCCCGGTATCACGCGTGTGCCTTCTTACGTTCGCGCACCTGCGTGACTAGACTGGCGCCACTTCCTTGCAGTGGTCTACACGATGAATCGATCCGATCCTAACGCTACGTCCCAGAACATCCTCGTCCTCGGCGCCGGAGAACTCGGCCTGCCGGTGCTGCGCAATCTCGCTCGCAAAGCGAAGCACGTGAAGGGCGCCAAGATCAGCGTGCTGTTGCGCGCCAGCGCTGTTGAATCCGACGATCCGAGCAAGCAGCGGGATATCGCGGAGATTCGAGACCTGGGCATTGAGATCGTCGTCGGCGATCTGGTGAAGAGCTCCGTGGATGAGCTCGCCGCGGTCTTCGCGCGCTATGACACGGTCATTGGTTGCGCGGGCTACGCTGCTGGAATCGACACGCCGATGAAGCTGGCACGAGCCGCATTGCAGGCACGCATCCCAAGGTATTTCCCCTGGCAATTCGGAGTCGATTTCGACGTGATCGGCCGAGGCAGTCCACAGGACATCTTCGACGCTCAGTTGGACGTGCGCGAGCTGCTGCGCAGTCAGCATGAGACGGAGTGGGTCATCATCTCGACCGGCATGTTCATGAGCTATCTGTTTGAGCCCGAGTTCGGCGTGGTTGATCTGAAAGCGAATGCCGTCCACGCACTGGGCAGCCTCGACACCGCCGTGACGCTGACGACACCGGATGACATCGGCGCGCTGACAGCCGAGGTCGTGTTCGCCGTGCCCCGAATCCGCGACGAGATCGTGTACCTCGCCGGTGACACCGTCACCTATGGCGAGGTGGCCGACAAACTGCAGACCGGCCTCGGCCGCCCGTTCAGCCGCCACGAGTGGACGGAGCAGCAACTGTTGGATGAGCTGGCGCGCGACCCGACCAACATGATGCGGAAGTACCGTGCGGCGTTCGCCCAGGGACGGGGCGTGGCATGGGACAAGAGCGGGACATTCAATCAGCAGCGCGCCATTCCGGTGACTGACGTGGCATCGTGGATCAATGCCAACCTGGCCTCGGGCGGTGGCGAGTAGGCCGGCTTGCCCGTGCACGCCGGCGGTGAATCTCACACGACCGGCGCGCCCTCGCGCTGGAGATTGAAGAAGTAGACGAGATCGGACGCCGTCTTCACCCGTCCGTAGTAAGGGTTCGTTTCCACCCCTTCCAGTGAGCGACCGGACCGGCTCGCGACTGCGGGAGCAACGCTCATGTCCAGATCGTCAACGTCTATGCCCAAATCCTCCGTCAAGCGATCTGAGGCTCGGATAGGGAGAGCGGGACAGTAGCCGCTCAACACGTCCTGAAGCTGTTCATAGACGCTCCTGATGACCAATGGGTCAATCTCACGGGCATCGAAGGAGCGCGCGAATTCACAAATCGATTCACCGCTCCGGTTGCGCAGGAGTTCTTTCAGCCGCGCCTTCTCGCGCTTCGTGGCGCGCATGCCGATGACTACCAGCACGAGCGCGACGGCGCCCACAGCGACCGGATGCTGGACGAGTACTACACAGGCTTCGGCAAGAACAAACACTGCAGCGATCCAGCCGGCAGCGGACTGCCACGAGCCGGTGTCCTGTTGCGGCAACGCTAAGGGAATTCGACGTGAAGATCGGCGCATTGCGCGAATCTAGCTCGGCGAAGGCCATCAAGAGAAGCCCCTCCCCTCACGGCAAGCTCAAATCCAACCCCAGCGTCCTGCCAAGCCCGAAGGTCAGGACCAGCAGCCCCGCGAGCAGCACCACGAACACCACCACCGTGATCGCCCCCGCGCGGAGCACCGCGCGCTGTTTCTCCGCGCCCTGCTCCTTCTTCCCTTGGTCGTAGTGCCACTTGACGGCGAAGAACATGCCGATGCCCAGCACCAGGACCTTGAACGCGATGAAGACGGTGGGGACCCATTCCATGATTTCTGACTACCCTCTTTTCGGGTTCCCACTGTGCCCTGGGCGGCTCGGTAAATACAGATTCAGATTCCCGCAAAAACACCGGATCAGATCGGCATCCGAGAGGGAATTCACAGCGCGACGGCTGTTCCCAATACAGTGCGACCCTTTCGCACCTGCGGCCGTATCAGCAGCCCTCCTCATGAAGCGCTACGAAGTCCTTGCCGATGACCTGGCGGCCGCCATCTCCGCGGGTCAGTTGCGCCCCGGAGACCGCCTGCCTTCCGTCCGCGAAGCGAGCAAGGACCGCGGCGTCAGCCCGTCCACCGTCTTCGAGGCCTACTACCTGCTCGAGGCCCGCGGCCTGATCGAGGCACGGCCGCGATCCGGCTACTTCGTCAGCCAGGCGGCGATCCCGCATCCCGAGCCGCACGCCTCGGACCCGCTGGCCGAAGAGCGCAGCGTCGAGGTCTCGGAGCTGGTGTTCCAGGTCCTCGGACTGGCGCGCAACCGGGCCGTGGTGCCGCTGGGCTCGGCGTTCCCCAGCCCCACCCTCTTCCCCCTGGACAAGCTGGCCCTGGCGCTCGGCAAGGCCGCGCGCGGGCTGGACCCGTGGCGCACGGTCGAGGACCTGTCGCCCGGCAGCGCGGAACTGCGGCGCCAGATCGGCCTGCGCTACCTGGGCGCCGGATGCAAGGTCGACGCGGACGAGATCGTCGTGACCAACGGCGCGATGGAGGCCTTGAACCTGTGCCTGGAAGCAGTCACCAAGCCCGGCGACCTCGTCGCCATCGAGTCGCCGACCTTCTACGGCGCCTTGCAGGCGCTGGAGCGCCGCGGGCTCAAGGCGGTCGAAGTCGCCACCCATGCGCGCACCGGCGTCGATGTGGCGGCGTTGGCGGCCGTCGTCGAACGCCATCCCGTGAAGGCGTGCTGGCTGATGCCGAACTTCCAGAACCCGCTCGGCAGCCTGATGCCCGACGCGGCCAAGGCAGCGCTGGTGGCCCTGCTCGCCGAGCGCGGGATCCCGCTCATCGAGGACGACGTCTACGGCGAGCTGTATTTCGGCGCTCGCCCGCGGCCCGCCAAGGCCTGGGACAAGACGGGGCTGGTGCTGCATTGCAGTTCGTTCTCGAAGTCGCTGGCGCCTGGGTTCCGCGTCGGCTGGGCCGCGGCGGGACGGTTCGCGCGGGACGTCAGCCGTCGCAAGCTCATGAGCTCGCTGGCCACGCCGGTGCCGATGCAGGAAGGCTTGAGCGAGTACCTGCGGCGAGGCGGCCATGACCGGCATCTGCGGCAGCTTCGGCAGGCGCTCGTCACGAACCGTCAGGCCATGCTGAGGACCATCGCCAAGTGCTTTCCGCCTGGCACGCGCATCACGCAGCCGGAGGGCGGCTATTTCGTCTGGGTCGAGCTGCCGGCCCAGATCGACGCGCTCGAGTTGCATCGGGTCGCCCTGTCTCATGACATCAGCATCGCGCCGGGGCACCTGTTCTCGGCGGATCGCCGCTTCACGCACCATCTGAGGCTCAACTTCGGCCATCCCGACCACCCGCGAGTCGAGCAAGCGTTGAAGACCTTGGGCGAGATCGCGAAGGCGCTCGTGCCGTAGTTGCCGCCGCCTTCCCGAATGTGGGACCCGCCCCTTGGCGAAGCAGCCGGCGGACGCGGTCATTCGACGGGTGCAGCCTCGTTCTCGGTGAGTCGCTCGGGCTCCGTGGCGCGGAGGATTTCATTCAGAACGGAAGTCGCGTAATTCCCGGCGGGCAGAGAGAAGGTGAGCACCAGTTGATCGGCTTGCGGCCATTCCCACGACATGCCGGCCGGGCTCGCCACCAGGGCGCGGCGCTCCTGATCCAGACCGGCGTGCTCCATGCCATCGCACAGGGTGGCATGACGTGCGGCGACTCCGTTCTCCAAGGCCTGCGCTTGATCGGTGGTGATCACGCGGCCGCGTCCCCAAAGCGGGCCGGTGGGCTGGCCGGCCTCGTCCATCACGTCGCCGGGCAGGGTCTTGCCCCAGAGCCCCTGCTGAATCCGAAGCGCCAGCACTTCATTGAAGACGAAGGAGCGCACCGCCGAGAGATAAATGCCCTTCTTCTTCGGGTTGCGCACGCGAATCTCGCGCGCCAGCATGGCGCGGCCCTGCTCGACATTGCCGCCGTCGTGGCCGAAACGTTGCGCGCCGAAATAGTTGGGGACTCCGTGCGCGGCGACGGCCTTGAGATTGGCCTCGATGGCGCCGCGGTCGCCGATGACGTCGCGCAGCACGATGCGGAACCGGTTGCCCTGCAGATCACCGGGGCGGAGCTTCTTCACGTGGCGGCTCTGGCTGAGCACCTTGAATTCCGGATGCTGAAGCTGGGTCAGGTCGGGCGTCTCGCCTTTGGGCAGATAGATGCTGAACCACTGACGGGTGATGGCGTAGCGGTCCTTGAGGCCGGCATAACCCACGTCCCTGTCGCCGACGCCGGCGGCCTCGGCCAGTTGCTGGGCGACGAAGGCGGTGTTGGCGCCGTTCTTTTCGATGTCCAGCCAGAGGTGCTCGCCTTCACCGGAGGGCAATTGGAGCGGCAGTTCGGTCACGATGAAATCCTCGTTGAGGAGTTTCAGCGTGGCGCTGGCACCACTGGCCGGATAGGCGTTGGGCCATGGCGGCAGGGTCGTGTATTGAGCGTCGGTCATGAAGGGTCGGGCGCGGCCGGCGGCGCAGCGGGAGCGCTGTCGGGCCGGCTGGGGGAGTCAAGGGGGCGATTCTCTCCCGGGTGGGGCGACGGGCAACGGCGCGAGGAGCGCCGAACGTCCCAAGTAGAGCGGCCTCGTTTCTTCGTGCATGCGTTCGGGAACTCCGACGGGGTGTTGCGGGTCCCTCTCCTACGCTGCTGATTGCCACAGGGCCGCTTCAGAAACGCGTCCCGAAGCCAAGGAGTTTGTCGCCATGATCACGCCCGTCTCGAGCCCGACTCATAGTCGTCCCTCCACCCCTACTCGGGAGACGTCCCGCGATTCGCAGCCGATCTCCGAGCAGGCGGCGCCGGCCCATCCCGTGCTGGCGGGTCGTGCTCGCAGCGGTTCAGCAAGTCCAGCGACGTCACCGCCGAGAAACGCGCTTCTGTCGTCCCCGGCCGCGGTCTCGAACGAGGCGGTGATCCGGGGCCTCGTGAACGAGGTCTCGGGACAGCTTTCAAGCGGGGCTCTGGCCACCTTGCAGCAAGGCGTCAATGACGGGTTCGCGGCGCTGCCGCCTGCGTATCGCGACCTGGGCATGCAGACCGCGCGCCTCGTGGGTCTGGTGAACGAGCCGGCGCCAACGGGCCCTGCGATGCCATTTCCGGCGCTCGCTCCGCGCCTCGAAGCCGTGGCGGTTGTTTCGTCACAGCTGGTCGAAGCAACGAAGCTCGATTCGGTGAGCGCTGCCTTGCTGCAGAACCCGCAACAGCGAGCCGACATGCTGGCGCCGCATGTGAAGCAGCTGAAGGACGCGGGGCATGTGACTGCGGCGGCCATCAACCAGATGCCGGTCGCCGAGCTTCGGGCGAACAGGGAGGTGGTGAAGGATCAGCTCACCGCGTGGGCTGGCGCGACCGAGACTTTGCATGATCAGCTCAAGGCCCAACTCGGTGAGACGCATCCGGTGACCGTGGCCGCGCTGGAGGCAAGAACCGAAGCCTCGGCCGTCTACGGCAAGACCATGATGCGCATGGCCATCGCGCGCCTGGGAGGCGGTCTGTATGACCTGACGGTCGGGAAGGCGGTGGCGGGTGTTTCGCGGTTGTTCGGGGCGGGGAACTGACATTATTCGATCAGAGAGATTGCGGGGTTTGAGTCCCTTGAGGGCAGCCACCTCCTCCACGATGGGGACAGAACCATTGCATTCAAGCGATGGAGCAATTTCAATTCATCCTCACTTCAATCCCTTTGCTGCGCGCGATTTATTGACTCTCGACCAATACCAAGCGACTGCGGCAAGGCCAACCAAGAGGCCGCTCCCGAGGCCGATCCATCCAAGTCGCCATCCCTCGTCAATATTTACTTCGGGGTTCAACAAAATGATGATGAGCATCCCGAGGAAGGCGCACACGAGTGGCGCCGTGATCGATAACAGGATTCGCAAAAAGCTCTTCATGAGAAACGTACCAAAGTCGGACAGTTGAGCCACAAGCCGGTCCAACCATCGCCGTCAACGACGATCGATCGCGAAACTATTGCCAAAGTCAAGCACTTTAGCCAGGCAAAGGTTCAATTCGTCGCCGTCATAAGGCGAAGATGATTTTTGATTACCGGGCACTGTGCGACTCCTTGCGCTCGTCCTTTAGCAACGAGTCTAGGGAGTGGGAGCCGAGGCGCCTCTTGGCCGAAAGTCACGCGCCAATGCCGATGCAAAAGTGTTAAGGCACCGATTTCATATCAAAAGACGGACTCAAGGTTGGAAAAATTCAACCAAGCGGGCGGGAAGTCCGATTTCGTCATGAATAGCGACCTCGTTCACACAGTTTCCAGTAACCCCCACCACTTGTTCCAGTCGCCATCGCCTTCACGACCACAGATTTCGCGGATGGCGTGATTGGACGCAGAGGCAGAAACTGCGTCCCAGGTGCTCAAAAACACCTGTGTATGAAACGGGCGGCCGCTCCGATATGCGGCCAACTCAATCCCTCGTGGACTCGGTTCCGAGGGCGAGATGGGTCAATCCGCGAGGACGGCCGCACGCTTTTCATGCCGTGTTTTTGACATCTCGCCCACCCCGACGACGCATATTTCCGCGCCTTCTCGGTGGACCCTCCCTGCCCTCCGAAAGGAAGACGACATGTCTGTAGAAGTCACGCAAGAGCAAGTCGCAAACACCGGGCATCTGCTGGCCCGTGAAATCGCCTGGCGCGCTGTTGAACGCCAGTGCGAGCTGCCGCCCTCCGACCCGCCGAGCGACGAGGTCCGCCTCGCGCCCTTCTGGCCCGATCGCATCCCCATCCTCGACCGCCGTCCGCTCCAGGACGAGGACGATGTGGTGCTCGAGTTGATCTCCGACCTCGCCTCGCCCGACGGCCCGAACGAAGCGCGCCGCCCCGACCGCGTCGGCGCCCGCTGCTTCCTCGCGAACCGGCGCCTCAACACGCGTTCCGCGCTGATCACCTTGCGTGAGCGCCTCATCCAAATGGCCGTGCTCAACAAGGCCACGCAGGTCCCGATGGGCACCCGCAACACCGACGCCGGCCACCTCCACGCGATGAACGCCGACCTGCTTCACGACATGTCCATCATGCTGACCATCGTCGAAGTGGCCGTGCATGAAGAGCACTTCTTCCAGCTCATCACCACCGGCGACGACGAGGAGACCCAGCACTGACCGCCTCCTCCACCGCCGCCAGACGACCGGCATCCCCCCAACCCGATCCACAAAGACAACGAGCCGTGCCCTCCCGGACACGGCTCGCTTCATTGGAACGCGCGCTCGATCAGAACCGCTGCGATTGCATGAAGTCGTCGAAGCCCGCTTCCGCGAATCGGAACCACAGGTTCTGGTCGCGACGGAAGTTGGCGTAATCCTCGTACACCTTCTTCCAGTTCGGGTTCTTCGCCGACAGCTCCGAGTACAGCGCCATCGACTCCTTGAACGCCAGATCCATCGCGTCCTTCGGGAAACGCATCAGCTTGGTCTTCGCCGCCACCAGCTGCTTGAGCGCCGGCGGATTCACCACGTCGTACTTGGCCTGCATGTCCACATGCGTGTACGCCGACGCCGCCTCGACGATCGCCTTGTACTCCGGCGACAACCCCTCGTAGGCCTTGATGTTCAGATAGAAGTCGACCTGCGGGCCGCCCTCCCACCAACCGGGGTAGTAGTAGTACGGCGCGACCTTGTTGAAGCCCAGCTTCAGGTCGTCATACGGCCCCACCCACTCCGCCGCGTCGATCGTGCCCTTCTCCAGCGCCGAATACAGCTCACCACCCGGCAGGTTTTGCGGCACACCGCCCATGCGCTCGATCACCCGGCCCGCGAAACCGCCAATGCGGAACTTCAATCCCTTGAAGTCCGCCGCCGACTTGATCTCCTTGCGATACCAGCCCGCCATCTGCGCGCCCGTATTGCCGCCAGGGAAGTTGATGATGTTGTAGTTCCGGTAGAACTCGCGCATCAGCTTCAGACCATTGCCGTGGTACGTCCACGCCGTCATCTGCCGCGAGTTCAATCCGAATGGGATCGACGCGCCAATCGCGAAAGTCTCGTCCTTGCCGAAGAAGTAGTACGGCACCGTGTGCGCGATCTCGACCGTGCCGTTCTGCACGCCATCGACCACCCCGAACGCCGGCATCAGCTCGCCGCCCGCGTGCACGCTGATCTGGAACTTGCCGCCGCTGAGCTCGCTCACCTTCTTGGCGAAGACCTCGCCGCCGCCATAGATCGTGTCCAGCTGCTTCGGGAAGCTCGACGCCATGCGCCAGCGGATGTTGGCCTGCGCATGCACGATGGCGGGGGCCGCTCCCGCGGCCAGCACGCCAGCCAGGCCGGCATTCTTGACGAACGAACGTCGCTCCATGAAGTCTCCTCTTTCGTTGGTATGCGATCTCGCAGATCGAAAGCAGGATTAACCACCGCAGCGCTGGCGTCAACCTGACAAGCCCGCAGGCGCCCTCCCTCTGAAGAGCGCCCCCGTCTTGCCGATAAGACGTCCGTCAGACGCCAGTCACGCGCCAGCCAGTTTCATGTTCTCGATCAGGATCGAGCCCACCGTCTTGCTGCCCAGCGTGTACGCGTCCGCGCCAATGCCGACGATCTGCCGGAACATCTCCTTCACGTTGCCCGCGATCGTGATCTCGTGCACCGGATGCGCGATGACGCCGTTCTCGACCCAATAGCCGCTCGCGCCGCGCGAGTAGTCGCCCGTCACGTAGTTGACGCCCTGCCCCATCAGCTCGGTCACGAACAGCCCCGTGCCCAGCCGGCGCAGCATCGTCGCCAGGTCGTCGCCCGGCGCCGTCGCCTTGCTGCGCATCGTCAGGTTGTGGGAGCCGCCCGCATGGCCCGTCGTGCGCAGTCCCAGCTTGCGCGCCGAATAGGTCGACAGGAAGTAGCCCTTCAGCACCCCCGCCTCCACCACCGTGCGCGCCTTCGTCACCACGCCTTCGTCATCGAAGGGCGAGCTGCCCTTGCCCTTGACGATGTGCGGGTCCTCGACCACCTCGACATGCGGCGCCAGGATCTGCTGGTCCAGGCTGTCGAGCAGGAAGCTCGCGCGCCGGTACAGCGCGCCGCCGCTGGTGGCCTGCACCAGCGCGCCGAGCAGCCCCGCCGCCACCGGCGCCTCGAACAGCACCGGCACGTTCGCCGTCTTGACCTTGCGGCCCTTGAGCCGCGCCAGCGCGCGCTCGGCCGCGTATCTGCCGATCGCCTCGGCCGACGACAGCTCCGCCGCGTCACGCATCGAGCTGTACCAGGCGTCGCGCTCCATGCCCGCGCCGCGGCCGGCGATCGGCGCCACCGAGATCGAATGCCGCGAGCTCGCGTACCCGCCGCGGAAACCGCGCGAGTTCCCCGAGAAGAAATGCGACTGCTGCGCCGACACCGCCGCCCCCTCCGAATTGGTGATGCGCGCATCCGTCTTCAGGGCGGCATCCTCGCAGCGCAGCGCCAGCTCGGCCGCCTGCTCGGCGGTGATCGCCCACGGATGGAACAGGTCCAGCGCCGGACGCGCCGACTCGTCCAGCGACAGGTCCTCTTCGTCGGGGAGGCCGGCGAACTCGTCCTCGGCGGTGAAGCGCGCGATGTCGTAGGCCGCCCGCACCGTGTCCTTCAGCGCCTTGGCCGAGAAGTCCGAGGTGCTCGCGTTGCCTCTGCGCTGGCCCAGATAGACCGACACGCCCAGCGACTTGTCGCGATTGCGTTCGACGTTCTCCAGTTGCCCCCGGCGCACCGACACCGACATGCCGCTGCCCTCGGACACTTCCGCGCCGGCGTCGCTGGCGCCCAGGGCCTTGGCCTCGGCGAGCACGTCCTCGATCAACTGGCGGAAATGGTCCTGGCTGTAGGCGAATCCTTGCTCGGCTTGGCTCATGAATGCGGTCTCTTTGAAAGCAGCGCGGCCTGGGGAAATCCAAGGCCGCGACAGGGTGGCGACTATCATACGGGCGCTGTGCCCCGCCCCTCCCGGTCGGGGCTTCTCGCTTTCTTCCCCCATGCACGACGCTCACGACGACCACGACGACCGCGCGGACCTCGACGATTTCGAGGACGACCGCCCCAGCAAGAGCCAGCTCAAGCGCGACATGGACGCGCTCCAGGCGCTGGGCGCCGAGCTGCTCACACTGCCCGAGAAACGCGTCGCCGCCCTGAATCTGCCCGAGTCGCTGATGGACGCGATCAAGGAAGGCCGCCGCATCGTCGCCGGCACCGCCCGCAGCGGCAAGAAGCGCCATCTGCAGCTGATCGGCAAGCTGATGCGCCAAGTCGATCCCGAACCGATCCGTCAAGCCGTGGCCGAGTTCAAGCTCGGCCGCGCGCAGGACTCGCTGGAGCTGCATCAGGCCGAGCGCTGGCGCGAGCGCCTCGTCGAGGACGACAACGCGCTGCAAGGCTTCATCGACAGCTTCGACGAGGTCGACGTCCAGCAACTGCGCAGTCTGATCCGCGCCGCCCGCAAGGACCGCGCCCAGGCGCCCGAGCAGCGCAACGGCCGCGCCTGGCGCGAGCTGTTCCAGTTCGTCAAGGGCCATGTGCTGGCGGCCAAGGGCGCCGCCGCGAACGGCGGCGATGACGATGACGCGGAGGACGGCGATGAGTGACGCGGCCGCCGCGGTGAACGTCGACGGCCTGCCGCCGCCGGAAGCGGTCCGCATCGGCATCGTGTCCATCAGCGACCGCGCGTCAACCGGCGTCTACGAGGACAAGGGCCTGCCCGCGCTGAAGGAATGGCTCAGCGCCGCGCTGTTCAATCCGATCGAGTTCCAGCCCAGACTGATCCCCGACGAGCGCGAGCTGATCGCCCGGACGCTGCGCGAGCTCGTCGACGACGCGCGCTGCGACCTGGTGCTCACCACCGGCGGCACCGGCCCGGCCATCCGCGACGTCACGCCCGAGGCGACGATGGACGTCGCCGACCGCGTGATGCCGGGCTTCGGCGAGCAGATGCGGCAGATCTCGCTGCATTTCGTCCCGACGGCGATCCTGTCGAGACAGGTCGCGGTCATCCGCGGCCAGGCGCTGATCATCAACCTGCCCGGCCAGCCCAAGGCCATCGCCGAAACCCTCGCCGGCCATGACGCCGCCCGCGGCATCTTCGCCGCCGTGCCGTACTGCCTCGACCTGATCGGCGGCCCCTATCTCGAGACGCGCGACGCCGTCTGCGCCGCCTTCCGCCCCAAGACCGCCCAGCGCCCCAAGCGCGCGGACTGACCTCCCCTCCAGACGCCTCCACGAGAAGCAAGAAGCGAAGAGCAACACATCATGAAGATCACCAAGGACACCATCGCCACCGTCGAACTGAAGGTGGCCAACAAGCTCGGCCAGGTCATCGAGAAGACCGACGAGCCGATGGCGCTGCTGATCGGCGGCTACGGCAACACGCTGCCGGCCATCGAGACCGCGCTCGAAGGCCAGGAAAAGGGCTTCGCCACCACCATCGAACTCACGCCCGAGACCGGCTTCGGGGAGCGCGACGAGAACCTGCTCATCACCATCCCCAAGAAGGACTTCCCGCCCGGCGTGAAGGTCGGCGGCCAGCTGCAGATCCGCCAGGCCGCCGAAGGCGAGACCGAGCCCACCGCCGATGACGGCTTCCACGTCTTCACCGTCGTGAAGATCAAGGGCGACACCGTGCATCTGGACGGCAACCACCCGCTGGCCGGCCAGCACCTGAAGATCAGCGTCAAGGTCAAGGACGTGCGCGCCGCCACGCAGGAAGAGATCGACCATGGGCACGCCCATGGCGATCACGGACATCACCACTGATTCGCGGCGTCTTCCGCGCCCGATCAGCCCGGCCCTTCTCTTCTTGCTCCCTCTCCCGCTTGCGGGAGAGGGCGGGGCCCTACTTGACCAGTCTCGACAGCTCGGCCGCGTCGAAGTTCTCGGCCTGCTGGGCCTCTTGCGGCACGCAGTCCTTGCGCTCCGCCTCCGACAGCTTCGCGATCGCCTGCCACAGCAGCGCGATCTGGTGCTCATGGCCCGCCGCGTTGTCGATCAGGCCCTTCATCGCCTGCGCCACCGGGTCGTCGCCCTGCGTGACGCCGTAGGCCGAGAAGCCCATCCGCGCCGCCACCGCTTCACGCTGCGCATCGCCCTTGGCTTCGATGATGCGTGCCGGATTGCCGACCGCCGTCGCGCCCGCGGGCACCGGCTTGGTCACCACCGCGCCCGAACCCACGCGCGCGCCCTCCCCGACCGTGAAGCCCCCGAGGATGCAGGCATTGGCGCCGACGATCACGCCGCGCTCCAGCGTCGGGTGCCGCTTGGCCCCCTTCACCAGCGAGGTGCCGCCCAGCGTCACGCCCTGGTAGATCGTGACCTCGTCGCCGATCTCGGTCATCTCGCCGATGACGATCCCCATGCCGTGGTCGATGAACACGCGCCGGCCGATGGTCGCGCCGGGGTGGATCTCTATGCCCGTCAGGAAGCGCCCGATGTGCGAGGTGAATCGCCCCAGCCACCGGAAGCCGCGGACCCAGAACCAGTGCGCGCATCGATGCATCATCAGCGCGTGCAGACCCGGATAACAGGTCAGCACCTCCCAGGCCGAGCGGGCGGCGGGGTCGCGTTCGAGGATGCAGGCGATGTCTTCGCGAAGACGCTGGAACATGGGGGAACCCGATGAACCCCGCGAGGGGTCCGATGCTGAGGGTCGGCCAGTTTAGCGGCGGGTCCCGACCTTGCCCCGCACAGGCCTACTCGCGGCCCGCCGCGTGTGGCGCCCAGGCTTACTCGTCTCCCCCAAGCGTGGGGGGCGTGCCGCCCGCCGGCCGGGTCTTCTCGATCGCCCGGGCGATGCCGCGCAGGATGTGGACCTCCTCCTGCGTCAGGCCGGCGCGGTTGAACAGCTGGTTCAGCCGGGGCATCAGCTTCTTCGGGGAGGCCGGGTCCAGATAACCCAGGTGCACCAGGCTGCTCTCCAGATGCGTGAGCAGCCCCTGCACCGAGCGCGCGTCCGCCAGCCGCGGATCCGCCGTGCGGGCCTCGACGGCGAAGCCGCCCAGCGCCTGGCGCCAGTCGTAGGCGACCAGTTGCACCGCCTGCGCCAGGTTCAGCGAGCCGTAGTCCGGATGCGTCGGAATCGACAGCACCGCGTGGGCGCGGTAGACGTCCTCGTTGCTCATGCCATAGCGCTCGGAACCGAACAGGAAGGCCAACTGATGGGTGATGCCGCCGTCCGCCGCCTCCCCCTTGCGAGCGAGTTCGCCGAACAGCTCCCGCGGCATGCGCGTCGGCGGACCGAAGTCGCGCGGCGTCATCGCGGTGGCGCAGACGAAGGTGCAGCCCTCCAGCGCGTCCTCGAGCCGGTCGACGATGCGCGCCCGCGCCAGGATGTCGGCCGCGCCGCTGGCCATGGCGACCGTCTCTTCCTGGCTCAGCACGTCGGCGAAGCGCGGTCTCACCAGGACCAGGTCGCCAAAGCCCATCACCTTCATCGCCCGCGCGGTCGAGCCGACGTTGCCGGGATGGCTGGTCTCGATCAGCACGAAGCGTGTCGGATCGGACACGGGAGGGGGTGCGGTCAGGCCGGAGTCAGCCGGGGGCATAGGGGAAACCACGAGTCTGTGCCAAAATGGCCGATTATCCGCGCCGGACCCGCTTCGATCCGACCCCGTCGTCTCGAGCCCCGCCGCACCGCTCTTTCCCTTCGCCAGTCCACTTCCCAGCACAGGAAACGTCCCGCATGACGCAAGCCGCCCTTCATCCCATGCTCAACGTCGCCATCAAGGCGGCGCGTACCGCCGGCGCGATCATCAACCGCGCGTCGATGGACCTGGACATCCTGAAGATCAACACCAAGTCGCCCAACGACTTCGTCACGGAAGTGGACCAGGCCGCCGAGCAGGCGATCATCGAGACGCTGCTGCAGGCCTACCCCGATCACGGCATCCTGGCCGAAGAATCCGGCCGCCAGCATGGCGCGCGGCACTCCGAATACCAGTGGATCATCGACCCGCTCGATGGCACCACCAACTTCATCCACGGCCTGCCCTTCTACTGCGTGTCGATCGCGCTGGCGCACCGCAACGTGGTGCAGCAGGCGGTCGTGTACGACCCGACCCGCAACGACCTGTTCTACGCGACCAAGGGCCGCGGCGCCTACCTGAACGACAAGCGCATCCGCGTGAGCAAGCGCACCCGCATGAGCGATGCGTTGATCGGCACCGGCTTCCCGTTCCGCCGCGGCGACAACTTCAAGCGCTATCTGAAGATGTTCGAGGCGGTCATGACCGAAGTCGCCGGCGTCCGCCGTCCGGGCGCTGCGGCGCTAGACCTGTGCTACGTGGCCGCGGGCCACTACGACGGCTTCTTCGAGACCGGCCTGAATCCGTGGGACGTGGCGGCCGGCTCGCTGATCATCCAGGAGGCGGGCGGCCTGGTCGGCAACTTCACCGGCGAGCCGGACTTCCTGCATCAGCGCGAGATCGTCGCCGGCACGCCGCGCATCTACGGTCCGCTGGTGCAGATCCTGGCGCCGTACACCCGCGTGATCACGCAGGATGACCTGGACGCGGATGCCGCCGCGACGGACGCGCCGGCGGAAACGCCGTCCCCCCGGAAGAAGGCCCCCGTCGAGGGGGAAGCGCCGAAAAAGCGCGGCCCGGTGCGCATCAAGAAGACCACCGACGAGAACGCCGAAGGCTGAGAAGCCCGTCGCCATCGGCCTTTGCGGCGATGAGCGCGCGGCGCGAGGCGTTCCTTACGCCCGCTGACAGAGCCCTCCTGAGGAGGGCTTTGTCGTTTTTGGCGCGAATGGTTGAAGCGCGGGCCGCCGCGGCGGACCTAGCATGGCTGCAAGCCAATCGCACCACAGCCCATGAGGTGACATCCATGCCAGCCAGCGCTCGAAAGATCTCCGAATACATCCTTGCGGCATTCCAGGAGGTCGGGGATCCGATCACGACCGCCAAACTGCACAAGCTGCTGTACTACGTGCAGGGCTGGCATCTCGCGCATTTCAACGAACCTGCGTTTCCAGAGCGCCTGGAAGCCTGGATGCACGGGCCGACGTGCCCGGCCGTCCACGATCTCTACGACGGACATTGGGGACGTCCGATCACGGAGCCCATCGATCCACCCCGGGATCTCGACGATCGCCTGCGCAAGCTGATCGATGAGGTCATCGAGCTCTACGGCGTCGACACAGGGTACTCCCTGCACATTCGCACGCGACTGGAATCGCCCTGGATCGAGGCTCGCAAGGGACTCTCCAATCATCACGAGGGGTGCCGGGAGGAGGTCACCCACGAATCGATGAAACGCTTCTTCCAGGCCGAGGAGGCCCGCCCGGAGGTCGCATGAAGAAGCGCCAACCGCTGATGCTCGCACCCCGCGAACATGTCCATCGGGGCCTGCCGGACAACTTGATGAAGTTCTCCTTCCGCCTGCTGCAGACAACTCGCAAGTTCGGACTTGAACCGGCCGCAGATGCGAAACGCTATCTGCAGCAACTGCTCTCGAGGCTGCAGGCGATCTCATCGCTTCAGGTGAACGAGTTCCGGGCCAGCAAGGCCAAGGCGTTGCGCGCGCACCGGCATCGCTGGCTGGCGACCACCGAAGCGCAGGGGTTCCCATCTCTGTCGAGCGAGTGGGACGACCACGAGGCCTGGCAATTCCAGCTCAGCGCCAATGAACATGGTCGCGTGCACGGCATCCTGGTCGACGAAGTCTTCTACGTCGTCTGGCTCGATCCCGAGCACCGTCTCTACCAGTGAAGCCAGGACACTCGACCGTGTCCGGCCATGCCCTACACTCCCTTCCCAGCCACCCACCACAACGCCCTCCGACCGAGGGCGTTGTCCATTTCCCGCCACCGATGACCAGCGCCGCGACCGACGATTTCAGCAAACACACGCCGATGATGCAGCAGTACTTCCGCCTCAAGGCGGAGCATCCGGACCGGCTGCTGTTCTATCGCATGGGGGACTTCTACGAGGTCTTCTTCGACGACGCCCGCAAGGCCAACACGCTGCTGGACGTCACGCTGACCACCCGCGGCCAGAGCGCCGGCGAACCCGTGGTGATGGCCGGCGTCCCGGTGCACGCGCTCGAGACCTATCTGTCCAAGCTGATCCGCCTGGGCGAATCGGTCGCGATCGCCGAACAGGTCGGCGAGGTGGGGGTCGGCAAGGGCCCCGTCGATCGCCAGGTGCAGCGCGTGGTCACGCCCGGCACCGTCATCGACCTGGAGCTGCTCTCCGACAAGCAGGACGCGGTGCTGCTGTCGCTCGCGGTGCAAGGCAAGTCGATCGGACTGGCCTGGCTGTCGATGACGCAGGGCCGCATCGGCCTGGCGCAATGCAGCGAACGGGAGCTGTCCTCGTGGCTCGCGCGGCTGACGCCGGCCGAGGTGCTGGTCGACCGCGAGAAGGTGCCGGAGGTGCTGGCCGCCACACGGCTGAACGTGAGCTACGCCCAGACCTGGCAGTTCGATGCGGCGCTCGGCCAGCGCAAGCTGTGCGAGCAACTGGGCGTGGCGAGCCTGCAAGGCTTCAATGCCCAGGACCTCACCGCCGCTCATGCCGCCGCGTCCTGCCTGCTGGCCTATGGTCAGCAGACCCAGCGCCGCGCGCTGCTGCATGTGAAGCAGTTGCAGGTGCAGCGCGCGACCGATCTGCTGGACCTCCCTCCAGCCACGCAGCGCAACCTCGAACTGACACAGACGCTGCGCGGCGAGACCTCGCCCACGCTGCTGTCGCTGCTGGATGTCTGCCGCACCGGCATGGGCAGCCGTGCGCTGCGCCACTGGCTGCTGCATCCGGAACGCGAGCGCACCACGGCCCGCGAACGTCAGGCCGCGATCGCCGAGCTCATCACCACCGGCTTCGAGCCGCTGCGCGAGGCGATGCGCCAGGTGTCCGACGTGGAGCGCATCGCCGCGCGCATCGCGCTGGGCCAGGTGCGCCCGCGCGAACTGTCCGGCCTGCGCGCCACGCTGTTGATCCTGCCCGAGCTGGCGCAGACGGTCCCGGCCGGCGCGCCGCTGCTGGACCAGCTGGCCGAGGGCCTGCGGGCCTCGCCGCACATCGCGGAGCTGCTCAGCCGCGCGATCGCCGAGGAACCCTCCGCGCTGCTGCGCGAGGGCGGCGTGATCGCCAAGGGCTTCGACGAGGAACTCGACGACCTGCGCGCGGTGCAGACCAACTGCGACGAATTCCTGCTCGCGCTGGAGGTCCGCGAGCGCGCCCGCACCGGCATCGCCAACCTGCGCGTCCAGTACAACAAGGTCCACGGCTTCTACATCGAGGTCACCAACAGCGGCCTGGAAAAGATCCCCAGCGACTACACCCGCCGCCAGACGCTGAAGAACGCCGAGCGCTTCATCACGCCCGAGCTCAAGGCCTTCGAGGACAAGGCGCTGTCGGCGAGCGAGCGCGCGCTCGCCCGCGAGAAGATGCTCTACGAACTGGTCGTCGAACAGCTGACCGAGGAAATGCCCGCGCTGGGCCGGCTGGCCCGCTCGCTGGCGTCGCTGGACGCGCTGGCGGCGCTTGCCGACCGCGCGGCCGTGCTGAACTGGTGCCGCCCCGAGTTCGTCTCGCACCCCTGCATCGACATCCAGGGCGGCCGTCACCCGGTCGTCGAGGCGCGGCTGCGCGAGACCGGCGCCGGCGAGTTCATGGCCAATGATTGCCGGCTCGACGCCCGCACCAAGCTGATGGTCATCACCGGCCCGAACATGGGCGGCAAGAGCACCTTCATGCGGCAGGTGGCGCTGATCACGCTGCTGGCGGCGATCGGCAGCTACGTGCCGGCCACGGCCTGCCGGCTCGGCCCGATCGACGCGATCCACACCCGCATCGGCGCGGCGGACGACCTGGCCAACGCGCAGTCGACCTTCATGCTCGAGATGACCGAGGCCGCCGCCATCCTGCACAGCGCGACCGAACAGTCGCTGGTGCTGATGGACGAGATCGGCCGCGGGACCTCGACCTTCGACGGCCTGGCGCTGGCCGGCGCGATCGCGACGCACCTGCACGACAAGTGCCGCGCGTTCACGCTGTTCGCGACCCACTACTTCGAACTGACCGAGTTCCCGGCCAAGCATCCGCAGGCCGTGAACATGCATGTGTCGGCGGTCGAGAGCGGCGACGACATCGTCTTCCTGCACGAGATCCAGCCCGGCCCGGCGAGCCGCAGTTACGGCGTGCAGGTCGCGCGGCTGGCCGGCATGCCGACGATGGTCGTGCGCCAGGCGCGGACCGCGCTGGACGCGCTGGAGTCCCGCGCGAGTGAGGGCGAGTCGCAGATCGATCTGTTCGCCGCGCCCCCGGAACCGGCGCCGGGCGCGCCCGCGCAGGAGCCCTCGGAACTGCTGGACGCGCTGCGCGACCTGGACCCCGACGCGCTCAGCCCGCGCGAGGCCCATGCGGCGCTCTACCAACTGAAGACACTGGCCGCCGGCCGCCATTGAGCCCCCTCAGCCCGCCCGCCATGACCCCAGAAAAGACGCCGCCCCCCCGCACCCTCGTCTTCTCGCATGCGAACGGGTTTCCGTCGGGCTGCTATCGCGTGCTGTTCGACATCTGGCGCGAAGCGGGCTGGACCGTGCACGCGCTGCCGCGCATTGGACATGACCCGCGCTATCCGGTGACCAGCAACTGGCCGCATCTGCGCGACGAACTGCTGCACTTCATCCAGGACGAGGTGAAACCCGACGGACCGGTGATGCTGGTCGGGCATTCGCTGGGCGGGCTGCTGTCGCTGCTGGCCGCGTGCCGCAAGCCGGCGCTCGCGCAGGGGCTGGTGATGCTGGATTCGCCGGTCGTCGACGGCTGGCGCGCGCACAGTCTGCGTGTGGCCAAGTCGGCGGGTTTCATCAAGCGGGTCTCGCCGGGCAAGATCTCGCACCAGCGCCGCTACGAGTGGCCCAGCCGCGCCGAGGCCCACGCGCACTTCGCGGCCAAGGGCAAGTTCGCGCGCTGGGATCCGCGCGTGCTGCAGGACTACATCGACAGCGGCTTCGACGACCACGGCGGCGGCCAGGTGCGCCTGGGTTTCAGCCGCGAGATCGAGACCCGCATCTACAACACGCTGCCGCACAACCTGCCCCGCATCCTCAAGCGCCATGCGCCGAAATGCCCGGTGGCCTTCGTCGCGGGCACGCAGTCCGAAGAGCTCAGACAGGCCACGGCCGCGGGCTCCAAGGCGCTGGCCAAGGACCTGTTCCGCTGGTTCGAGGGGACCCACCTCTATCCGTTCGAGCGGCCCGACGACACGGCCCGGCTGGTGCTGGAGCTGATCGGCGAAATGAAGGCCAGGACGGCGTCGCTATAATCGCGCTTTACCACCACGGCGTTTTGAGGTCCGGTACGACGCATCCGGACGAAATCAGGCGCTGCAAGACAATGACCAAGTACGTCTTCGTCACCGGCGGTGTCGTGTCCTCTCTCGGCAAGGGCATCGCATCGGCCTCTCTCGCGGCCCTTCTCGAGTCCCGCGGCCTCAAAGTCACCCTGATCAAGCTGGATCCCTACATCAACGTGGATCCGGGCACGATGTCCCCGTTCCAGCACGGCGAAGTCTTCGTCACCGACGACGGCGCCGAGACCGACCTGGACCTGGGCCACTACGAGCGCTTCATCACCACGCGGATGAAGAAGAGCAACAACTTCACGACCGGCCAGATCTACATGTCGGTCCTGGAGAAGGAGCGCCGCGGCGACTACCTCGGCAAGACCGTCCAGGTCATCCCGCACATCACCAACGAGATGCAGGATTTCATCCGCCGCGGCGCCGGTCACGGCACGGCGGACGCGGTGGACGTGGCGATCGTCGAGATCGGCGGCACCGTCGGCGACATCGAATCGCTCCCCTTCCTGGAAGCCGCGCGCCAGATGAGCCTGAAGCTCGGACCGACCAACGTCGCGTTCGTGCACCTGACCTACGTCCCCTGGATCGCCGCCGCCGGCGAGCTCAAGACCAAGCCCACCCAGCACACCGTGCAGAAGCTGCGCGAGATCGGCATCCAGCCCGACGCGCTGCTGTGCCGCGCCGACCGCCGCATCCCGGACGACGAGCGCGAAAAGATCTCGCTGTTCACGAACGTGCCCGAGTACGGCGTGATCTCGATGTGGGACGTCAACACGATCTACAAGGTGCCGCGCGTGCTGCACGAGCAGGGCCTGGACCAGTTGATCTGCACCAAGCTGCAGCTCAACACCAAGTCCGCCGACCTCAAGCGCTGGGACATGCTGGTCAACGAGGTCGAGAACCCGAAGACCGAAGTGACGATCGCGATGTGCGGCAAGTACACCGACCTGTCGGACAGCTACAAGTCGCTGAACGAGGCGCTGCGCCACGCCGGCATCCACAACCACGCCCGCGTCAACATCGAATACGTCGACTCCGAGACGCTGGACACCGATCACATCAAGCAGCTCGAGAAGTACGACGCGATCCTGGTGCCGGGCGGCTTCGGCAAGCGGGGCGTCGAGGGCAAGATCCTCGCCGCCCAGTACGCGCGCGAGCACAGGACGCCCTATCTCGGCATCTGCCTGGGCATGCAGGTCGCGACCATCGAGTACGCGCGCCACAAGGCGCATCTTGACGGCGCCAACTCGACCGAGTTCGAGCCCGACGCTCCGCACAAGGTGATCGCGCTGATCGACGAATGGCAGGACGCGGATGGCTCGATCCAGAAGCGCACCGCGCAGTCGGACCTGGGCGGCACGATGCGTCTGGGCGCGCAGAGCTCGGACGTCAAGCCCGGCACGCTGGCCTACGAGATCTACGGCCCGGTCGTGAACGAGCGCCACCGTCACCGCTATGAGGCCAACGAGCAATACCTGGACCAGCTCCAGGACGCGGGCCTGGTGATCTCGGCGATCACGCAGCGCGAGAAACTGACCGAGATCGTCGAACTGCCGCGCGACGTGCACCCCTGGTACATGGGCGTGCAGTTCCACCCGGAGTTCAAGTCCACACCGTGGGACGGCCATCCGCTGTTCATCGCGTTCATCAAGGCCGCGCTGGAACACAAGGCCAAGGCCGGCCACGAGGTCAGCGCGCCCGCGGCCGCCTGAACGCCCGGGCCGCGACGGACTTCAAGACTTCAGACTTCACGGGAAACGACCGCCATGCCCGCCTTCCTCATCGTCGACGTGACCGTGACCGATGCCCAGCAGATGGCCAAGTACCGGGAATGGAGCACGAAGGCGATCGAGGAACACGGCGCGGAGATCCTGGTCCGCGGCGGTGCCATCGAGGTGCTGGAAGGCCCTTGGACGCCGACCCGGCTGGTCGTGCTGAAGTTCCCCGACCGCGCGGCCGCAAGAGCCTTCTACGAGTCCGAGACCTACCAGCATGCCAAGTCGCTGCGCGAGCACGCCGGCGTGATGCGCATGGTGGTCGTCGACGGCGTCTGAGCCGCAGCTTGTTCAGCGGCGGTAACCCGTTGCTGGCACCATGCGCGCCGACCGAGTTTTTTCACTTCTGGAGACTGTTCCCATGAGCGCCATTGTTGACATCGTCGGCCGCGAGATCCTCGACAGCCGCGGCAACCCCACCGTGGAATGCGACGTGCTGCTGGAATCCGGCGTGATGGGCCGTGCCGCCGTGCCGTCGGGCGCGTCGACCGGTTCGCGCGAAGCCATCGAACTGCGTGACGGCGACAAGTCGCGCTACCTGGGCAAGGGCGTGCTCAAGGCCGTCGAGCACATCAACACCGAGATCTCGGAAGCCGTGCTGGGCCTGGACGCCTCCGAGCAGGCCTTCCTGGACAAGACCCTGATCGACCTGGACGGCACCGAGAACAAGAGCCGCCTGGGCGCCAACGCGATGCTGGCCGTGTCGATGGCCGTGGCGCGCGCCGCCGCGGAAGAGTCGGGCCTCCCCCTGTACCGCTACTTCGGCGGCATGGCCGGCAACCAGCTGCCGGTGCCGATGATGAACGTCATCAACGGCGGCGCCCACGCCAACAACTCGATCGACCTGCAGGAGCTGATGATCATCCCCGTGGGCGCGCCGTCGTTCCGCGAAGCGCTGCGCTGGGGTGCCGAGGTCTTCCACGCGCTGAAGAAGATCATCGACGCCAAGGGCATGTCCACGGCCGTCGGCGATGAAGGCGGCTTCGCCCCGAACGTCGAGAACCACGAAGCCGCGATCCAGATGATCCTGGAGGCGATCGACAAGGCCGGCTACACCGCCGGCGAGCAGATCGCGCTGGGCCTGGACTGCGCCGCCAGCGAGTTCTACAAGGACGGCAAGTACGTGCTGGAAGGCGAAGGCGGCATCCAGCTGACGGCCGAGCAGTGGACCGACATGCTGGCCACCTGGGTCGACAAGTACCCGATCATCTCGATCGAGGACGGCATGGCCGAAGGCGATTGGGACGGCTGGAAGCACATCACCGAGAAGCTGGGCGACAAGGTGCAGCTGGTGGGCGACGACCTGTTCGTCACCAACACCAAGATCCTGAAGGAAGGCATCGACAAGGGCATCGCCAACTCGATCCTGATCAAGATCAACCAGATCGGCACGCTGACCGAGACCTTCGCCGCCATCGAGATGGCCAAGCGCGCCGGCTACAC
>Ga0209257_1001166_pt1 | contig 33417 bp, 26 predicted proteins | sample AraplaCvi_mCL_r2_FD_184277 | JGI IMG/M metagenome (GOLD analysis project Ga0209257, IMG submission 184277) | Arabidopsis root microbial communities from North Carolina, USA - plate scrape MF_Cvi_mCL_r2 (SPAdes) (version 2) | ecosystem: Host-associated > Plants > Roots > Endosphere | place: USA...
CCGACCTGGCCAAGATCAACGTCAAGGCCGAGATCAAGAGCTTCGAGTGGGGCGAGTACCGCAAGCGCCTGCAGGCCGGCGAGCACCAGATGGGCATGCTGGGCTGGACCGGCGACAACGGCGACCCCGACAACTTCCTCTACACGCTGCTGGGCTGCGCCTCGGCCAAGTCGGCCAGCGGCAGCAACATCTCGAAGTTCTGCTACCAGCCGTACGAAGACCTCGTAGTGAAGGCCAAGAGCACGACCAAGCAGGCCGAGCGCGATGCGCTCTACAAGAAGGCGCAGCTCATCTTCAAGGAGCAGGCGCCGTGGTTCACAATTGCGCATGCGGTGCAGCTGAAGCCGGTGCGCAAGGAGGTCGTCGACTTCAAGCTGAGCCCCTTCGGTCGCCACACCTTCTACGGCGTGGACATCAAGTAGCCGATGCACGGGCCCGTTGCCATTGTCGCCGCGATGCACGAGGAGCTGAGTGCGCTGCTCGCGCAGATGCCCGACGAGCAACGCGTGCGCGTCGCAGGCCGGGACTTCTGGGTCGGCCACCTGCAGGGCCAGCCCGTGGTCGCGGTGCTGTCGCGCATCGGCAAGGTCGCGGCGGCGGTCACGGCCACGGTGCTGCTCGAACGCTTCGGCGTGCGGGCCGTCGTGTTCACGGGCGTGGCGGGCGGGCTCGCGCCGGGCGTGCGCGTGGGGGACGTGGTGGTCGCGACCGAACTGCTGCAGCACGATCTCGATGCATCGCCGATCTTCCCGAAGTACGAAGTGCCGTTGATGGGCCTGTCGCGTTTCGTTGCGGACCGCGCGATCGGCGATGCGCTGTCGGGCGTTGCCGCCGGCGTGCTGCGCGATCCCGTGGCACTGACGGGACGGGCGGCCGTCGAAGAGTTCGGCCTGCAGTCGCCGAAGGTGCACCGGGGCCTGCTGGCCAGCGGCGACCGCTTCGTGTCGACCACCGCCGAGAGTGAAGCGCTGCGGCGCGATCTGCCCGATGCGCTTGCGGTCGAGATGGAAGGCGCGGCGGTGGCGCAGGTGTGCCACGACTACGGCGTGCCCTTCGCGGCCATGCGCACGATCTCCGACCGGGCGGACGACGAAGCGCATGGCGACTTCGCGCGCTTCGTCTCGCTGGTCGCGAGCCGCTACAGCCTCGCGCTGGTCGGCGCGTGGCTCGCCACGCTGCCGGCCGTCAGCTGAGCGGGGCGCCGCGCCGCGGAATGTCGCGCAGCAGCGGCGGTATCGACAGGGCGAGCAGCAGCGCGGCCAGTGGCACGACGCAGACGAACCCCACGTACTTGAAGCCGAGCGCGCCCACCGTCCCGCCGAGCACGAACATGCCGACCAGCCCGCCCGCGCGGCGCATGCGGCGGCGGTCGTGGCGCACCGCCATCGAGGCGGACCTGGCGCGGCCGTTCCAGTAGAGCATCTTGCCGATCTCGATTCCCATGTCGGTGATGTTGCCCGTCATGTGGGTGGTGCGGATGCTGCCGCCCGAGGTCTTCGACGCCACCGCGTTCTGCAGGCCCATGATGAAGGACAGCAGCAGCACCGTGAGCGGCACGGCGAACGGCGTGGGCCAGGTCAGCGTGATCGCGCCCATGAGCCCGAACGGAAACATCAGCGCCGCCTCGAGCATCAGCGGCAGGGCGTAGACGCCGTGCATGCGGTGCTGCCGGCCCCAGTTCACCAGCATGGCGCAGACCGCGGCGCCGCTCACGAAGGCCAGGATCGCGCCGAGCGCGTTCAGCAGCAGTGTGACGTTGCCCAGCACCATGCCGTCCGCCAGCTGCGAGGCGAAGCCGGTCATGTGCGAGGTGTACATGTGGAGCACGAGGAATCCGCCCGCGTTGACGGCCCCGGCATTGAAGGCCAGCAGCAGGCCCAGCGCGGTGTTGGTCGACGGCGCGCGGTGGCGGTTGGTGAGGAAGCGGATTCTGCGCACTGTGGCTCTCCGGGTCAGCGCTTGCTGCCAGCCACTCTAGCACCCGCCGCGCGGCGCCTACTTGAGCCAGCCGCGCCGGCGGAAGTACCACATCGGCACCAGCGCGCTGGCCGCCATCAGCACGAGGGCATAGGGATAGCCAAGCGACCAGTCGAGCTCGGGCATGAACTTGAAGTTCATGCCGTAGATGCTCGCGATCAGCGTGGGCGGCAGCAATGCGACGCTGGCCACCGAGAAGATCTTGATGGTCTTGTTCTGGTTGATGTTGATGAAACCGACGGTCGCATCCATCAGGAAGTTGATCTTGTCGAACAGGAAGGCCGTGTGGTTGTCGAGCGATTCGATGTCGCGCAGGATCTGCCGGGCCTCCTCGAACTGCTCGGCGTTGAGCATGCGGCTGCGCATCATGAAGCTGACCGCGCGGCGCGTGTCCATCACGTTGCGGCGGATGCGGCCGTTCAAGTCTTCCTGGCGCGCGATGGCGCCCAGCACCTCGCCGGCCAACTCGTCGCTGACATTGCCCTCGAGCACTTTCTTGCCCGCGATCTCGAGTTCGTCGTAGATGTTCTCGAGCGTGTCGGCCGAGTACTCGGCATCGGCATCGAACAGCTTGAGCAGCACTTCCTTCGCGTCCTCGATGAGCCCGGGGGCGCGGCGCGCGCGCATGCGCAGCAGCCGGAACACGGGCACGTCCTCGTCATGGATCGAGAACAGCACGCCGCGGCTGCGAAGCTCGGTGTTGTGCTGGTTCAGGATGAATGCCACGCGCACCGACCGCGGATCTTCGTCGTCGTCGATCAGGAAGTCGGAGCGGATGTGCAGCTCGCCGTTGTCTTCCTCGTAGAAGCGGGCCGACTCCTCGATGTCCTCGTCCATCGCGTCTTCGGGAATCGAGAGGCCGTAGTACTGCTTGATCCAGCGCTTCTCTTCGAGCGTGGGCGACTCGAGGTCGACCCAGATCGGCTGGAACTTGGAGAGCTCTTCGAGCGACTCGATCTCTTCCTGGACGAGGCGACCGTTGGCGAGCGTAAAGATGTTGAGCATGGGCTCACTCCCGGGTATGACTGAAACGTTGGGCGAGGGAGGGGCGCTTTCAATTCCCGGGCCCGACGCGCGCGAAAAAAGCGTCAGTGAAAGGGAGTTGAAAGCTGCCGAGACGGGGCGGTTTCCATAGGAAGAATCTCCGGTTGCAGCGAGGCGCGATTATGTCACCGGCCACATGACTGCCTCATGGTTGGGCTGGACGTACATACAGTAAAGTCGCTCTCCATGCAGACCGCTGCGCTTCCTGTTTTTCCCGCCGCGCCGAAGACCCAGGCCGAGCGCCTGGCCGCCGCGCTTGCGACGCTCAACGATGCGCAGCGTGCTGCGGTCGAGCACGGCGTGGGTGCGGCCATTGCGGAACGCGACGAGCGGCCGCTGCTCGTCATTGCCGGCGCCGGCTCGGGTAAGACCAGCACGCTGGCGCACCGCGTCGCACATCTCATTGCGGGCGGTGTCGATCCGCAGCGGCTGCTGCTGCTGACCTTCTCGCGCCGCGCCGCGCAGGAGATGGAGCGCCGCGCCGGCCAGGTGCTGGCGCGGGTGCTCGGCCTGAAGTCCGAGGCGCCGCCCGCGCTGCCGTGGGCCGGCACCTTCCACGGCATCGGCGCGCGGCTGTTGCGCGAGTACGCGCCGCAGATCGGGCTCGGCGAGAACTTCACGATCCACGACCGCGGCGATGCCGAAGACCTGATGGGGCTGGTGCGCCATGAGCAGGGCCTGTCTTCCACCGTGAACCGTTTTCCGCGCAAGGGTACCTGCCTGTCGATCTACTCGCGCTGCGTCAACACGCGCGCGCCGCTGGCCGAGGTGCTGAAGGAAGCCTTTCCCTGGTGCGGCGAATGGGAGGCCGAGCTCAAGAAGCTGTTCGGTGCGTATGTCGAAGCCAAGCAGCAGCAGAACGTGCTCGACTACGACGACCTGCTGCTCTACTGGGCCGAGATGGCCGCCGAGCCCGCGCTGGCCGCGCACATCGGCGCGCGCTTCGACCATGTGCTGATCGACGAATACCAGGACACGAACCTGCTGCAGGCCTCGATCCTGCTGGCACTCAAGCCCGATGGACGCGGGGTGACGGTGGTGGGCGACGACGCGCAGTCGATCTATTCGTTTCGCGGCGCGACGGTGCGCAACATCCTCGACTTTCCGTCGCAGTTCACGCAGCAGGCCCGCGTCGTCACGCTGGAGCGCAACTACCGCTCGACGCAGCCGATCCTCGACGTCTCGAACCGCGTGATCGCGCAGGCCGCCGAGCGGCACGCCAAGACGCTGTGGACCGACAAGCCCTCGGCCGGCAAGCCGCTGCTGGTGCTCGTGCCCGACGAGGCCGGGCAGGCACGCTGGGTGGCCGACAAGGTGCTGGCGCACCGCGAAGGCGGGCTGGCGCTGAAGTCGCAGGCGGTGCTGTTCCGCACCTCGACGCACAGCGCGGCGCTCGAACTCGAGCTGGCGCGGCGCAACATCCCCTTCGTGAAGTTCGGTGGGCTCAAGTTTCTGGAGGCTTCGCATGTGAAGGACCTGCTCGCGGTGCTGCGTTTTGCGCAGAACCCGCGTGGGCGCATGGCGGGGTTCCGCGTGACGCAGCTGATACCGGGCATAGGCCCCGTCACAGGCACGCGGCTGCTCGACGCGATGGACCAGGCGGCCGATCCGGCCGCGGCGGTGCGCGACTTCGTGCCGCCGGCGGCTGCTCGCGCGCAGTGGGCCGACTTCGCCGCAGCCTACGCCGCCTTGCGCGCGCCGGCGCTGAAGTGGCCGGCCGATGTCGAACTGGCGATGGCCTGGTACCTGCCGCACCTGGAGCGCCTGTACGAAGACACCTCCGGCGTGCGGCGCGCCGACGTCGAGCAACTGGCCCGCCTCGCCGCCGGGTATGCCTCGCGCGAACGCTTCCTTGCCGAACTCACGCTCGACCCGCCCGAGGCCACCAGCGATCGCCCGGGCCCGCCGCTGCTCGACGAGGACTACCTGATTCTCTCGACCATCCACTCGGCCAAGGGTCAGGAATGGAACTCCGTGCACGTGCTCAACGTGGTCGACGGCTGCCTGCCGGCCGACGTGGCGCAGAGCGCGCACGAACTGGAAGAAGAGCGCCGGCTGCTCTACGTGGCGATGACCCGGGCGCGCGACCACCTGCACCTGCTGGTGCCGCAGCGCTTCTACATCACGCAGCAGGCGGCGCGCGGCGACCGGCACCTGTATGCCAACCGCACGCGCTTCATTGCCGAAGCCGATCTGGCCGGCTTCGAGCAGCAGACCTGGCCTCCTCCGCCGGAGCGGCCGCCGGCCGTGCCGCCGCCGAGCGCGGTGATCGACCTGCGCAACCGGATGCGCGCGGCCTGGCGCTGACTGGGCAGCTGCTGGCCCTTCCAGCGGCAGGGTCACGCGCTGCCGGGAGATGAAACACTTGTTCCGGATGAATCGCCGCATCGCCTGCCCTGCGCGCGGCAGATGCTATCGATTCGCTAGCGTGTGAAATGCCGCACACAAAGCGCAGAAACCCCGGGCAACTCAGGTATTGCAATACCGTGACAGCTTGGGCATAGTGAATCGAACTTGCCCTCTGCCTCTTCTTCTTTTCTTCCCCCCGCCCCCCTTCTCACAACTCCCGTTTCTCGCCGGCCAAGCTGCATTCCGCAGTGCGGTCATTTCCCCAACCGTCAATTCCAGGAGGTCATTCATGAATTTGACGATCAGCGGTCATCACCTCGACGTCACACCTGCCTTGCGCACCTACGTCACGAGCAAGCTGGACCGGATCACCCGACATTTCGACCAGCTCGTCGATGTGAAGGTGATCCTCACGGTGGAAAAGCAAAAGGAAAAGGAACGCCGCCAAAGGGCGGAATGCAACATCCACGTCAAGGGCAATGACATGTTCGCGGAATCGAGCCACGCTGATCTCTACGCCGCGGTCGATGAACTGGTCGACAAGCTCGACCGCCAGGTGGTGCGCCACAAGGACCGCCTGCAGGACCACCATCACGCCGCGCCCAAGCGCGTGATGTAAGAGGAGCCCTCGGGCTCGCATCCAAGGCCGCCTTCGGGCGGCTTTTTGTTTTCCGACTGCAGCGGTGGGGTTTTGGCAAGCTCCCAGAGGGGGCGCGAGGCCTCTGGGCAACATGTAGACAGAAAGTAAATAGGGGGACTGGGGGTTTTTACCAAGCGGGTGCATAATCGCCCCCGCCCTGCACCCACCATGAATCGCCTCGCGTCCATCCTGCCGCCCGCTCAAGTGCTTGTGAGCGTTGACGCTACCAGCAAGAAACGTGCTTTCGAAGAAGCCGGCTTGCTGTTCGAAAGCCTTCACGGTCTGGGACGCGCCCTGATTACCGACAGCCTGTTTGCGCGCGAGCGCCTCGGTTCCACCGGTCTGGGCCACGGTGTCGCCATTCCGCATGGCCGCATCAAGGGCCTCAAGGCGCCGATGGCGGCCGTGTTCCAGCTGGCCAACCCCATCGGCTTCGACGCACCCGACGAGCAGCCCGTCGCGCTGCTGATCTTCCTGCTGGTGCCAGAAGCGGCCACGCAGAAGCACCTCGAAATCCTCTCTGAAATCGCCGAACTGCTGAGCGACGCCAGCCTGCGCGAACAGATCAAGTCCAGCACCGACGCGTCCGCCCTCCACGGCCTGATCGCCGGCTGGCAATCCACGCAAGTCGCCTGACCTGTGGCTCGCCCCCAGGCTTCGCGCACTTCGTGTCGCTTCGCCAACCCCCTACCGGGGGCAATACCAGCGGCCCGGCAAAGCCGGTTCCGCGGTATTCTGGCCTGCCCCAACTCTGGTGCGTGAGCGCCGTCTCCTGAACGCATGAAGCCGACCGTCATCAGTGCCGATGCCATGTTCGAGGAGTTCCGCGGGTCGCTCCGCTGGGAATGGCTCGCAGGGCTCGGCGCTTCAGAACGCCAGTTCGACTCCGAAGTCATCAGCCGGGCCCAATCGGCGGCCGACCTCGTCGGCTACCTCAACTACATCCACCCCTACCGCGTGCAGATCCTCGGCGCCCGCGAGGTGGCCTACCTGACGCGCGGTAGCGAGGAAGACTGCGCCCGGCGCATTGCCCGCATCGTCACGCTGGAGCCCCCGATGCTGGTGCTGGCCGACGGCCAGGCCGCGCCGGACGAACTGCTGTCGATCTGCGAGCGCGCCCAGCTGCCGCTGTTCGCCACGCGCGAGTCGTCGGCCTTCGTGATCGACCTGCTGCGCGCGTACCTGTCCAAGCACTTTGCCGAGCGCACCTCGATGCACGGCGTGTTCATGGACATCCTGGGCATGGGCGTGATGATCACGGGCGAATCGGGCCTGGGCAAGAGCGAGCTCGGGCTGGAGCTGATCTCGCGCGGCAACGGCCTCGTGGCCGACGACGCGGTCGACCTCTTCCGCATCAACCAGAACACCATCGAAGGGCGCTGCCCCGACCTGCTGCTGAACCTGCTGGAAGTGCGCGGCATCGGCCTGCTGGACATCCGCGCGATCTTCGGCGAGACGGCGGTGCGCCGGAAGATGCGGCTCAAGCTCATCGTGCACCTCGTGCGGCGCGACAGCTTCGAGCGCGACTACGAGCGCATGCCCTCGGCGCCGCTCACGCAGGACGTGCTGGGCATTCCGGTGCGCAAGGTCATCATCCAGGTGGTGGCGGGGCGCAACATCGCTGTGCTGGTGGAGGCTGCGGTGCGCAACTCGATCCTGCAGCTGCGCGGCATCGACACGTACGCCGACTTCGTGGCGCGCCACCACAAGGCGATGGAAAACGGCCGCGAAGGGGACTGACTGGTTGTGGGGGTATGCGGCCGCCGCCGGGCCGCCCCAAGGCAGGCCGCGCCTCCCCTTCGGGGGGTCAGCGTTTCTTGGCGCAGTCCCCGCAAAGGCCGTACAGCGACATGGCATGGTCCTGCAGGATCCAGTCCTTGTCCTTGGCGATCATCTGCTGGCGGCGTTCGATCTCGGCGTCGTAGAACTCCTCGACCTTGCCGCACGAGGTGCAGATCAGGTGGTCGTGGTGCGTGCCTTCGTTCAGTTCGTAGACCGCCTTGCCGCTTTCGAAATGGCTGCGCTCGAGGATGCCGGCCTGCTCGAACTGCGTGAGCACGCGGTAGACGGTGGCCAGGCCGATGTCGGAGTGTTCGTTGAGCAGCACGCGGAACACGTCTTCCGCCGTCATGTGCCGTTGGCTGCCGGTCTGGAAGATCTCGAGGATCTTCAGGCGTGGCAAAGTGGCCTTGAGGCCGGTATTCTTGAGTTCGTCGATGTTGGCCATGTGATTCCTGCGCCCCTGGGCTGCGGCAAAGGCCCTGAAAAGGGCCAGCCGCTACAATGGCCGATCATATCGCTACCCCCTTTTTCCTCCCATGCCTGCCATTCTCCAACGCCGTCCCTGGCTGCTGGTTGCTGCCGTTGCCGCAACGCTCTGCCTTGGTGCCTGCAGCGGTTTCAGCGATCGCACGCGTGGCGCGCTGGCCGCCGTCACTCCGTACAAAGTCGAAGTGGTGCAGGGTAATTTCGTGTCGAAGGAACAAGTCGCGGCGCTCAAGCCGGGCATGTCGCGCCAGCAGGTGCGCGAAATCCTCGGCACCTCGCTGCTGAACGACGTGTTCCACGCCAATCGCTGGGATTATGTGTTCACCATTCGTCGCCAGGGCGTGGACCCGCAGGAACGCCACCTGACCGTGTTCTTCAACGGCGAGCTGCTCGACCGCTTCGAGGGCGACGAGATGCCCAGCGAGGAAGAGTTCGTCGCCACGCTCGACACCCGCAAGAAGTCCGGCAAGGTGCCCACGCTCGAGGCCTCGGAAGACGAGCTCAAGAAATTCGCACCCTCCAAGGACGAGAAAAAAACCGATTCCGCCGCGGGCGCATCGGCCTCCCTGCCGCCGCTGCCGGCTGCCTATCCTCCGCTCGAAGCCGCGCGCTGAGCGCGGCTCGAGCAGCATCAGCAGCGGGCGGCGCCCGCCGAGCCAGGCGGCGTCCGTCCCGTGTGCATGCATGCCATTGGCCGTTTCGAAATCCTCGAAGACTGAATCCGCGTGACTGAATCCACCTCCACTCCTGCCAATTCCACTCCTGCGCCACGCCGCATCGCCGTCGCGGGAGCATCCGGCCGCATGGGCCACATGCTGATCGAGGCGGTGCGCAATGCGCCCGATCTGCGCCTGGCCGGCGCGCTCGACATCGCCGGCAGCCCGGCACTCGGCACCGATGCCGGCGCCTTCCTGGGTTTCGAGAGCGGCGTGTCCATCGTGTCCGACCTGCGCGCAGGCCTGAAGGACGCGCAGGTGCTCATCGACTTCACCCGCCCCGAAGGCACGCTCGCGCACCTCGCGGCATGCCGCGAGCTCGGCGTGCAGGCGGTCATCGGCACCACCGGCTTCAGCGACGCGCAGAAGGCCGAGATCGCCGAGATCGCGAAAGACATCGCGATCATGATGGCGCCCAACATGAGCGTGGGCGTCAACGTCACCTTCAAGCTGCTCGAAATGGCGGCCAAGGCCATGTCGACCGGCTATGACATCGAGATCATCGAGGCGCACCACCGCCACAAGGTCGATGCGCCCTCGGGCACCGCGCTCAAGATGGGCGAAGTCATCGCCGATGCGCTGGGCCGCGACCTCAAAGACTGCGCCGTGTACGCCCGCGAAGGCATCACCGGCGAGCGCGATCCTTCCACCATCGGCTTCTCGGCCATCCGCGGCGGCGACATCGTGGGCGACCACACCGTGCTGTTCGCGGGCACCGGCGAGCGCATCGAGATCACCCACAAGTCGTCGAGCCGCGTCACCTATGCGCAGGGCAGCCTGCGTGCGGTGCGCTTCCTGGAGGGGCAGCGCGCCGGCCTGTTCGACATGTACGACGTGCTGGGCCTGCGCTAACTCAAGGGACCATCGATGAGCGTGCTCGAACTGCTGACCCATGGCGACGGCGTCAGCCGTTCGGTGGCGGCGCTGCTGCTGGCGATGTCGGTCGCGAGCTGGGTCATCATTCTCTGGAAGGCGTGGCTGCTGCGCGGCGGCACGCGCGACGTGCTGCGCAGCATCGCGGCGTTCTGGCAGTCGTCCACGCTGGCCGATGCCGAGCTGAAGCTCCGGGCCTTCGACCGCGCGACGCTCGTGTCGCCCGCGGTGTCGGCCATCAAGAGCATCGCCGCCGGTGCGCCGGCCGGCACGCTGGGTGCTTCGGTCGACCGCAACCAGCGGCTCACGCGCGTGCTGCGCGACGCCTTGCACGGCGCGCTGCGCCGGCTGCAGGCGGGGCAGATCCTGCTCGCCACGGTGGGCGCCACGGCGCCTTTCGTCGGATTGCTGGGCACGGTCTGGGGCATCTACGGCGCGCTGTCGGGCATTGCCGGCCAGACCGGCGGCTTCACCATCGACAAGGTGGCGGGCCCCGTCGGCGAGGCGCTCATCATGACGGCCTTCGGCCTCGCCGTGGCCATTCCGGCCGTGCTGGCCTACAACGTCTTCGGCCGCGTCATCGGCCGCATCGAAGCCGAGCTCGAAGGCTTCGCGCACGACCTGCTGGGCAGCTTCGGCGAGGCGCCGGCACCCGCCGCACCGCCGCCGGCGCGGCCGATGCCGGTCTAGGGAGCGCGCGCGCCATGGCCTTCGGTCGCACTTCACTGGGCAGCAGCGCCGCAGGCGGCGGGCGTGCCATGGGCGCCGGTGCGCAGCGGCCGCTGTCCGACATCAACGTGACGCCCCTGGTCGACGTGATGCTGGTGCTGCTCGTGATCTTCATCATCACCGCGCCGCTGATGGCCAGCTCGATCAAGCTCGACCTGCCGCAGACCGACGCCGGGCAGCCCAACGACACGCCCAAGTTCGTGAGCCTGTCGGTCGACGCCTCGGGCAAGGTCTTCTTCAACGACAAGGCCGTGACCGACGAGGAACTGGCGCAGCAACTCGAAAAGGCCGCTGCCGACAGCAAGGACACCGAGGTGCAGCTGCGCGCCGACCAGGCCGTGCCCTATGGCAAGGTGGTGGCGCTGATGGGCATCGCGAACAAGGCCGGGCTGAGCCGCATCGGCTTCGTGACCGAGGCAGAGCCGGCAGGCGAGAAGAAGCCGCGCTGACTTTGCCTTGTCTTGCTCCTTCCCCTTCCGGGGGAAGGCTGGGATGGGGGCACGGCGGCATCGGAGGCTGCGCGGTGGTGGAGGCCGTCAGCCCCCACCCCAACCCTCCCCCAGCGGGGGAGGGAGCAAATACCGGATGCTCAGCTCAACACCACAGGCTTGGTGCGCCAGATCTCGTGCGCGTACTGAGCAATCGTGCGGTCCGACGAGAACGCACCCATCCCCGCCACGTTGAGGATCGCCATTCGCGTCCACGCATCCGAATCGCGGTACAGCGCATCGACTTCTGCCTGCTTCGCCACGTAGCTCGCGTAGTCGGCCAACAGCAGGTAGTGGTCGCCCCAGTTCACCAGCGCGTCGTAGATGCCCTGGTAGCGCGCGGGTTCGCCGGGTGAGAACGCGCCGTCGCGGATCGCGTCGAGCACGCGCTTGAGTTCTGTATTCCCTTCGTAGATCTCGCGCGGCTGGTAGCCCCGTGCGCGGATGTCGGCCACTTCGGGCGTCGTGTTGCCGAAGATGAAGATGTTCTCCGGCCCCACGTTCTCGCGCATTTCCACGTTGGCGCCGTCCAGCGTGCCGATGGTGAGCGCGCCGTTGAGCGCGAACTTCATGTTGCCGGTGCCCGAGGCCTCGGTGCCGGCCGTCGAGATCTGCTCCGACAGGTCGGCCGCCGGCATGATGACTTCGGCCAGGCTCACGCTGTAGTTCGGCAGGAACACCACCTTCAGCAGCTTGCCCACGCGCGCATCGGCGTTGATGGTGCTGGCGACGTCGTTGATGAGCCGGATGACGAGCTTGGCCATCGCGTAGGCCGAGGCCGCCTTGCCCGCGAACACCACCACGCGCGGCACGATGTCCATCGGCGTGCCGGCCGCCTGCGCGTCGAGGATGCGGTGATAGCGCGACACCACGTGCAGCACGTTGAGCAGCTGCCGCTTGTACTCGTGGATGCGCTTGACCTGCACGTCGAACATCGCGTCCGTGTCGATGTCGATCTTCAGGTGCTGCTCGACCCAGTTGGCCAGCCGCAGCTTGTTCTCGCGCTTGGCATGGCGAAAGGCGCGCACGAAGGCCGGTTGCTCGGCCATGGGCCTGAGCGCCTCGAGCTGCGACAGGTCGCGCCGCCAGCCCTTGCCGATGCGCTGGTCGAGCAGCGCCGCCAGCGGCGGGTTGGCCTGCGCCAGCCAGCGGCGCGGCGTGACGCCGTTTGTCTTGTTGTTGAAGCGCTCGGGAAAGATCTTCGCGAAGTCCGAGAAGATCGACTGCTTCATCAGCTCCGAGTGCAGCCCCGACACGCCGTTGATCGAGTGGCTGGCCAGCACCGCGACGTAGGCCATTCGCACGCGCCGCTCGCCGGCCTCGTCGACCAGCGACAGCCGGCGCATCAGCTCCACGTCGTTGCCGACTTTCTGCGTCACGGCGGCCAGGAACTTGGCGTTGATGTCGTAGATGATCTGCAGGTGCCGCGGCAGGATGCGCCCGAGCATCTCGACCGGCCAGGTCTCCAGCGCCTCGTGCATCAGCGTGTGGTTGGTGTAGCTGAACACCTTCTGCGTGTGCGTCCAGGCCACGTCCCATGTGAGGCCGTACTCGTCGAGCAGCAGGCGCATCAGCTCCGGCACGGCGAGCACGGGGTGCGTGTCGTTCAGGTGGATGCTGACCTTCTCCGAGAGCTGGTCGAAGGTCTTGTGGTTGCGCAGGTAGCGCCGCAGCAGGTCCTGCACGCTCGCGCTGCAGAAAAAATACTCCTGGTGCAGCCGCAGCTCGCGGCCCGAGGGCGTGGAGTCGTCGGGGTAGAGCACGCGCGAGACGTTCTCCGAGTGGTTCTTGCTTTCCACCGCCTGCATGTAGTTGCCGCGGTTGAAGGCCGAGAGGTCGATCTCCTCGGTGGCGCGCGCCGACCACAGCCGCAGCGTGTTGGTGGCCTGCGTGCCGTAGCCGGGGATGATGGTGTCGTAGGCCACGGCGAGCACGTCGTGCGTGTCGACCCAGTCGGCCGCGCCGTAAGGGGCGTTGGTGCCTTCCCGCTTCTGCACATGGCCGCCGAAGCGCACGCGGTAGTTCACCTCGGGCCGCTGGAACTCCCAGGGGTTGCCGCGCGTGAGCCAGTAGTCGGGCGTCTCGACCTGCTGGCCGTCGACGATGCGCTGGCGGAACATGCCGTACTCGTAGCGAATGCCGTAGCCCATGCCCGGCACGCCGAGCGTGGCCATCGAATCGAGGAAGCACGCCGCGAGCCGGCCGAGGCCGCCGTTGCCCAGGGCCGCATCGGGTTCGCGTTCGGCCAGCGCGTCCATGTCGACGCCGAAGTCGGCCAGCGCCTCGCGCACGGTGTCGTAGAGGTCGACCGCCAGCAGCGCGTTGGTGAAGGTGCGCCCGATCAGGAACTCCATCGACAGGTAGTAGACGCGCTTCAGGTCCTGTGCGTAGTTGGCGCGAGTGGTCATCATCCAGCGCTCGACCAGTTGGTCGCGCACGGCCTGCGAGGTGGCGTTGAGCCAGTCGTCCTTGCTGGCGGCGACCGGGTCCTTGCCGACCGCGTAGATCAGCTTGTTGGCCACCGCGCGCTTGAAGGCCGCGACGTCGCGGTCGGGGTGGTCGTAGGCGAAGTCTTTGATCGTCATGATTGGCGCTCTTCGGGGTGGGTGATGGTGTTTTGCTGCTGTACGTTTGTCTTGGGTGCGTGCGAATGACACCGGGTGCTCCCCTCCGCGAATGTCCCCCGGCCTTCGGCCTCCTCCTTTATTTCGCTGCGGGGAGCACCCGGCGCCATTCGCACATGGACGCGGCTGTGGTGCCCGCAGTTCAAGCGCCGCGCCCATCGATCACGCCGATGGGGTGCCTTGCGCAGCGAAATAAAGGGGGAGGCCGAAGGCCGGAGGACATTCGCGGAGCAAGGTACCCCGTCGGCGTGAGCGCACCCCGAATCACGAACGCATCGAATCGAGAAGAGGCGCGTCATCCCAGCGCCTGCCGATAAACGTCGATGTACTGCGCCGCCGCAGTGGCCCAGTCGGCGGGCCGGCGCATGGCGTTGCCCCGCACGCGCCGCCAGTCGGGCGCACGCTGGTACAGCGCAAAGGCGCGGCGCACGGCGCGTTCGTAGCTCTGGACATCGAAGCTGTCGAACACGAAACCGGTGGCGCCCCCACTGGCGAGGTCTTCGAGCGAGCTGTCGACCACCGTGTCGGCCAGCCCGCCGACGCGGCGCACCAGCGGCAGGCTGCCGTACTTCAGGCCGTACATCTGCGTGAGGCCGCAGGGCTCGAAGAGCGAAGGCACCAGCGTCACGTCGCCCGCGCCGAACAGCTGGTGGGCCAGCGTCTCGTTGTAGCCGATGGTGGCGCTGACCGACTGCGGCGCGGCCGCCGCGCGCTGGCGAAAGGCCTCTTCGAGCCAGGCCTCGCCGCTGCCCAGCAATGCGAGCTGGCCGCCCTGGGCGAGCAGCGCATCGAGCCCGCCGAGCACCAGATGCAGCCCCTTCTGCTCGGTGAGCCGGCTCACGAGGACGAAGAGCGGTGCATCCGGCCGATCGGCCAGCCCCAGCTGGTGCTGCAGCACCGACTTGCAGCGCGCCTTGCCGGCCATGTGGCGGCCTTCGGGCGTGTGATAGCCCTGCACCAGCGCGGCGTCGGTCGCCGGGTTCCAGACCTGGTCGTCGACCGCGTTGAGGATGCCGGTCAGCGCGCTGCTGCGTAGCCGCAGCAGGCCGTCGAGCCCGCAGCCCTGCTCGGGCGTCTGGATCTCGAGTGCATAGGTCGGGCTGACCGTGGTGAGCCGGTCGGCGAAATACAGGCCGCCCTTCATGAACGAGACCTGGCCGTGGTATTCGAGGCCGTTCATCTGGAACGCAGGGCCGGGCAGGCCGAGTTCCGCGAAGTTCCATGGCGCGAAGAGGCCCTGGTAGGCGAGGTTGTGCACCGTGAAGACACTGCCCACGCGCGGGCCGCCGGCCTGTTGTCGCGCGAAGTGCAGGTAGGCCGGCGCGAGCGCGGCGTGCCAGTCGTGCGCATGCACGACCTCGGGCTGCCACAGCGGATCGAGCCCTTGCGCCAGCTGCGCCGCGGCCCAGCCGAGCAGGGCGAAGCGGCGGTGGTTGTCGCCGTAGGGCTGGCGCGAGGTGTCCTCGTAGGGATTGCCGGGCCGGTCGTAGAGCGCCGGCGCATCGATCACGTAGGCAGGGATGCCGGGCGCCCCGTCGATGTCGATATGCCCGAGGCGCAGCCCGAAGCGCTCGCCCCAGGGCGCGTCGAAACCGGCCACGGGCGCCAGGTCGCGCACGCCCGCCACGATGGCCGGAAAGCCCGGCAGCAGCACGCGCGCGTCCTGTCCTTCGGCCATGAGCGCCAGGGGCAGGGCACCGGCGACGTCCGCCAGGCCGCCGGTCTTGAGGAGGGGGAAGAGTTCGGCGCTGACCTGGAGGATTCGCATCGTCAGTGCTGCCTCCATGCAAGATGGGATGGCACAAAGACCTGGTTTCTTCCAGGAATACCGCGGAACCGGCTTTGCCGGGCCGCTGGTATTGCCCCCGGCGAGGGGGTTGGCGAAGCGACACGAAGTGCGCGAAGACTGGGGGCGAATCTCATGCAGCCAGTCGTTTGAGCATCTCGCGCGTGACCAGCACCACGCCGTTCTCGGTGCGCTCGAAGCGCGCGGCGTCGACTTCGGCGTCCTCGCCGATCACCATGTCGTCGGGGATCACGCAGCCACGGTCGATCACCACGCGGTTGAGCCGGGCACCGCGCCCGACTTCCACGTCGGGCAGCAGCACCGCCTCGTTGATCTCGCAGAAGGAGTGGATGCGCACGCCCGAGAACAGCACCGAGCTGCTGACCTTGGAGCCCGAGACGATGCAGCCGCCCGACACGATGGTGTTGACCGTCATGCCATGCTTGCCCTCGCGGTCGAGCACGAACTTGGCCGGCGGCAACTGCCGCTGGTAGGTCCAGATGGGCCAGTCGGTGTCATAGATGTCGAGCTCCGGGGTGATGGAGGCCAGGTCGAGGTTGGCTGCCCAGAATGCATCAATCGTGCCCACGTCGCGCCAATAAGCCTTGGCGTCCGGCCCGCGCGAGGCCCGCGTGACGCACGACAGGCCAAAAGGATGGGCCAGCGCGCGGCCCTGGGCCACGGCGCGGGGAATGATGTCCTTGCCGAAATCGTGGCTCGAATCGGGGTTGACGCTGTCTTCTTCCAGCAGCTGGTAAAGGTACTCGGAGTCGAACACGTAGATGCCCATGCTCGCCAGCGCCACGTCGGGGTGGCCGGGCATGGCGGGCGGGTCGGCGGGCTTTTCGAGGAAGTCGGTGATCCGGCGGCTCTCGTCGATGGCCATCACGCCGAAGGCCGTGGCTTCCATGCGCGGCACCTCGATGCAGCCGACCGTGCAGCCCAGGCCGTGCTCGGCATGGTCCTTGACCATGATCGAGTAATCCATCTTGTAGATGTGGTCGCCGGCCAGCACCACCACGTAGTCGTGCTTGGTGGAGCGGGTCTGGATGATGTCGAGGTTCTGGAACACCGCGTCGGCCGTGCCGCGGTACCAGTGCTCGTCGCCCACGCGCTGCTGCGCGGGCAGCACGTCGACCATTTCGTTGAGCTCGGCGCGCAGGAAGCTCCAGCCGCGCTGCAGGTGGCGCATGAGCGAATGCGACTTGTACTGCGTGACCACTGCCATGCGCCGGATGCCGGAGTTCAGGCAGTTGGACAGCGCGAAGTCGATGATGCGGAATTTGCCGCCGAAGTACACGGCCGGCTTGGCGCGCCGGTCGGTCAGCTGCTTGAGGCGGGAGCCGCGTCCGCCGGCCAGCACCAGGGCGATGGTGCGGCGGACCAGTTGATGGGCCTGCAGTTCCTGCGAGGGCTGCGCTTTCGGTGTGAGGTTGTCCATCCTGAGTCTCCGTTCTTTCGCTTGTTGGAATTCATTCGCCGTCAGGGTCTCTGCATCGAGACTAGCACCGTGCCGTGCGCCTGGCTCCTACGTTCTTGCGATCCCGATGCTTGAAAAAGGCACTTGCGCCGTGCCGCCGAGCGGCCGGCCCATCTCACCCGGATCGTCCTCGGGATCGGTGGACAGGCGCAGGCGCCACGCGCCCGCGGGCAGCCTGAAGGACACAGCCTGCGGGCCTGCGTTCACCAGCACCAGCCACGAGCCGCCGTCTCCGGCGCCATCGCCGAAAAGGATTGCAAGTGCCGTGCCCGTGCGCCAGTCGTCGGCCGTCATCGGTTCGCCGTCGGGGCGCAGCCAGTGGATGCCCAGTGGCGTGCCCTGTAGCGTCTCGGCCGGCCACCAGCGGGTGCTGCGCAGGGCCGGGGCTTCGCGGCGCAGGGCGGCCAGGCGCGCCACGAAGGCGCTTGTGCGGGCCGCGTCGCTGTTGGGGGCGGAGGCGCCGATCCACGCGAGCCATGTGGTCTCGTTGTCCTGGCAGTAGGCGTTGTTGTTGCCCTGCTGGCTGTGGCCCAGCTCGTCGCCGGCCAGCAGCATGGGCGTGCCCTGTGACAGCATCAGCGTGGCGAGCAGCGCGCGCTGCAGGCGGCTGCGCAGGGCCAGCACGGCAGGGTCGTCGCTCGGGCCCTCGACGCCGCAGTTGTTGCTCATGTTGTGGCCGTGGCCGTCGCGGTTGTCCTCGCCGTTGGCGAGGTTGTGACGCTCGTTGTAGCTCACGAGGTCGCGCAGCGTGAAGCCGTCGTGCGCGGTGACGAAGTTGACGCTCGCGGTCGGCGCGCGGCCGTGATGGGCGAACTGCGTGCTGGAAGCGGTGAAGCGATGGGCGAAGTCGCCGAGGCTGGCCCTGTCGTCGTGCGCCTGCCGCAGCCAGAAGCCGCGCTGCGCGTCGCGGTAGCGGTCGTTCCATTCGAGCCAGCCCGACGGGAACTCGCCAAGGCGGTAGCCGCCGGGGCCGATGTCCCAGGGTTCGGCGATGAGGAGGGTGCGCGAGAGCACCGGGTCTTGCGCGATGGCGGCGAAGAAGGGCGCGCGTGGGTCGAAGCCGCGCTGCGCGTCGGCGCGCCCGAGCACGGGCGCGAGATCGAAGCGGAAGCCGTCGACACCCATCTCGCAGGCCCAGAAACGCAGGCTGTCCATCACCAGCTGCAGCACGCGCGGCTCGCCGAGGTTCAGGCAATTGCCCGTGCCGGCCCAGTTCTCGTAGAGGGCGCGGTCGTCGGCGCGCAGGTGGTAGTACAGCGCGTTGTCGATGCCGCGCATCGAAAGCGTCGGGCCGAGCTCGTCGGTCTCGGCGCTGTGGTTGTAGACCACGTCGATCACCAGCTCCATGCCACGTGCGTGTATGGCGTCGGCCATCGCGCGGAACTCGCTGGCGGGCGTGGTGCCGGGGCGGCCGCTCCAGTAGCGGGCCTCGGGAGCGAACCAGCCGATGGTGGTGTAGCCCCAGTAGTTGCTCAGGCCCATGCGCAGCAGGCGTTGCTCGTCGGCGCGGTGCTGGACGGGCATGAGGCTCAGGGTGGTGACACCCAGGCGCTGGAGGTGGTCGAGCACGGCGGGCTCCGCGAGGCCGGCGTAGGTGCCCCGGAGTGCCGCGGGGACTGCGGGGTGGAGCTTGGTCTGGCCTTTGACGTGCAGCTCGCAGAGCACGCGCTCGCCGGCGGGGATGCGGGCGTGGCCGGATGCCGCTGCCGGACCGGCGGATTGCGCGACACGGGCCTTGAGCGCGACGGCTGCGTTGTCGCGGGTGTCCCTCTTGTCCGGGTTCGCGGGGTCGTGGCCCAGGAAGATGTCGCTGCCGTCGTAGCTGCCGACGATCTCGCGGGCGTAGGGGTCGAGCAGAAGCTTGGCGGGGTTGAAGCGCTGGCCCCCGTGCGGGTTCCAGGGGCCATGGACTCTGTAGCCGTAGATCAGGCCGGGCTTGCCGCTGGGCAGGTGGCCGTGCCAGATGCCGTCTGTGCATACCGGTAGGTTGAGGCGTTGCTGCTCGCTCTTGCCGGTGCTGTCGAAGATGCAGAGCTGTACTGCTTCTGCTGTTGGCGCTGCTATTGCGAAGTTGACTCCCTGTTGCGACGGTGTTGCGCCCAAGGGGAAGGGGGTGCCTGGGTTCAGCATGTTGCTGCCTCCGGCGGGTGGTTGCTTTCCGGGGCCGGGACTCGCCCCGGCGGGCGACCTACTTTTCTTTGCTTCGCCAAAGAAAAGTAGGCAAAAGAAAGGCGACCCCACTGTCTGCGACCCTCCGCTTCGCTACGGGCAACCTGCGGTGCTCGCGTTTCGCGGGGTCTCGCAGAACTCGCTTCGCTCAAACAGCTGCGAGCCCTGATCCGCGAAACGCTGCGCTCCTCGGCGCAGCCAGAGGGGCTTGGGGACCGGTCGGGCCTTTGCTTCGCTCGGCCAGCAAGCCACCGCAGGCGCTTTGCGCCTGCGGTGGTTGGTATTGGCTTTTGGTTTTGGTATTGGCTGTTCCGGAGCCGAGCGCAGCGACGGCGCGTTCCAAATCCCTTCTGGCTGCGCCGAGGAGCGCAGACGCAGGAGGGATCAGGGCCGCAGCTGTTTGAGCGAAGCGAGTTCTGCGGACCCCCTCCGGAGTCGAGCACCGCAGGTTGCCCGTAGCGAAGCGAAGGGACGCAGACAGTGGGGTCGCCTTTTCTTTGCTTACTTTCTTTTGGCGAAGCAAAAGAAAGTGAGTCGCCCGCCGGGGCGAGACCCGGCCCCGGAAAACAAACCAGTCCAAAGAACGTCAAGCCAACACCCACATCACAGCAGCCAGCGGCGGCACGCTGATCGAAACAGAGTCCGCCTTCCCATGCCAGGGCACAGGAGAACTCTCCACAACGCCGTTACCGACCCCACTGCCCCCATAAATCGAGCCATCCGTATTGACGATCTCCCGATAGGAGCCAGCACAAGGAACCCCCAGCCGATACCCATGCCGAGGCACCGGCGTGAAGTTGCAGACCGCCACAACAAACGACCCATCACGCGCCTTGCGAACAAACGCAAACACCGACTGGTCCGCATCGTCATGCACGATCCACTCGAACCCCGCGCCCTCATGGTCGAGCTCATGCAGCGCAGGAAAGTGCCGATACACGTTGTTCAGGTCGCGCACCAGCCGTCGCACCCCTTGATGCGCCGCGTGCTCCAGCAGATGCCAATCGAGGCTGCGGTCGGCATTCCACTCCGCGTACTGCGCGAACTCGCCTCCCATGAACAGCAGCTTCTTCCCCGGATACGCCCAGAGGTAGCCATACAGATTGCGCAGGCCCGCGAACTTCTGCCACTCGTCGCCGGGCATCCGACCGATCATCGAGCCCTTGCCGTGCACCACCTCGTCGTGCGACAGCGGCAACACGAAGTTCTCGCTGTGCGCGTACATCAGCCCGAAGGTGATCTGCTGGTGGTGATGCTTGCGGTAGACCGGATCGGTGCCTGCATACGCCAGCGTGTCGTTCATCCACCCCATGTTCCACTTGTAGTGAAAGCCCAACCCGCCGTCTTCCGGCGGCCGGGTCACGCCGGGGAAGCTCGTCGATTCCTCGGCCACCGTCATGGCCCCGGGCCGCTCGATGCCCACCACGCGGTTCATGCGCCGCAGGAAGTCGATGGCCTCCAGGTTCTCGCGCCCGCCGAGCACGTTCGGCACCCACTCGCCGGCCTTGCGGCTGTAGTCGCGATACAGCATCGAAGCCACCGCATCCACGCGCAAGCCGTCCACGCCGTAGCGCTCCAGCCAGTACAGCGCATTGCCGACCAGGTAGTTGCGCACCTCCGTGCGCGCGTAGTTGAAGATCAGCGTCTGCCAGTCGTTGTGAAAGCCTTCGCGCGGGTCGGCGTACTCGTAGAGCGCGGTGCCGTCGAAGCGGCCGAGGCCGTGCGAATCGGTCGGGAAGTGCGCGGGCACCCAGTCGAGGATCACGCCCAGCCCTGCGGCATGCGCCGCCTCCACGAAGTGCCGGAAATCGCCCGGCGTGCCGAAGCGCGAGGTGGGCGCATAGAGCCCGATCGGCTGGTAGCCCCATGAGCCGTCGAAGGGGTGTTCGCTGATCGGCAGCAGTTCGATGTGCGTGAAGCCCATGTCGCGCGCGTAGGGCACCAGCGTGTCGGCCAGCTCGCGGTAGTCCAGCCATTCGTGGCCGTTGTTCTTGCGGCGCCACGAGCCCAGGTGCACTTCGTAGATGCTGATCGGCGCGTGGCGCCCGTTCGCGGCGGCGCGGCCTTCGGGCAGCTTCACCGGCGCGGGCAGGGGCTGCACCACGCAGGCGGTGTCGGGCCGCAGCTGCGACGAGAACGCGAAGGGATCGGCCTTGCGCAGCACCTCGCCCTGCGCGGACAGGATCTCGAACTCGTAGCTGTCGCCGATGGACACATGCGGCGCGAAGATCTCCCACACGCCGCACTCGCGGCGCAGCCGCATCATGTGGCGCCGGCCGTCCCAGTTGTTGAAGCTGCCCACCACCGACACGCGCCGCGCATTCGGCGCCCAGACGGCAAAGGCCACGCCCTTCACGCCGTCCATCTCGCGCAGGTGCGCACCCAGCCGTTCCCAGGGGCGCAGGTGCGTGCCCTCGGCCAGCAGCCACACATCGGTTTCGCCGAGCACGAACGGAAAGCGGTAGGGGTCTTCGAGCCGCGAGGTGTGCGCCTCCCAGTCGACCTGGAACGAGTAGCCCATGCGGGCCTCCGCCGCCGGGACCAGCCCGCAGAACAAATCCGACTCCGGATGCCGCGCGAGGATGGCCAGCGGCCAGCCGGTGCGCGAATGCAGCACGGCCACGCGCTGCGCGCCGGGCAGCAATGCGCGCACTTCCAGGCCTTCGGGCGTCTCGTGGGGGCCCAGCACGGCGAACGGGTCGCCATGCTCCGCGCGCATCAGCGCATGGACTTCGGATTCGGGCAGCGGCTTGGAGGAAGGCATGGTGTTCAGCTTCGTCCTTCGGCGGCGGGCGTGCCGAAGAAGACGCCATATGGCGCGAGCACCAGCATGCGCCTTCCGCCTTCGGCCTGCATGACGGCGCTCGGCGCGAGCGGATGTCCGACGAGAGGCATCAGGGCTTCGGTCAGCGGCATCGAAACCGGTTCGCTCCCGAGGTTGAAGACCGCCTGCAGCGACGAATGCCCGTCGCGCCGCTCGAAATGCAGCAGCGGGTCGGGCGCATCGATGAAGCGGATGCCGCCGGTGCGCAGCAGGGGCTGCGTACGGCGCCAGTGCAGCAGCGTGCGGCTGAAGGCGAGCATCGAATCGGGGGTCGCGGCCTGGCGTTCGACGGCCAGCGGCAGATGGGGACCGTACACCGGCAGCCAGGGCGCGCCGGTGGTGAAGCCGCCGTTCGGCGCTTCAGCGGTCCACGGCATCGGCGTGCGGCAGCCGTCGCGGCCCTTGAACTCGGGCCAGAACGCGCGGCCGTACGGGTCCTGCAGCAGCTCGAAGGGCACTTCGGCCTCGGGCAGGCCCAGCTCTTCGCCCTGGTAGATGCTGGCGCTGCCGCGCAGTGCGAGCAGAAGCGCCAGCCAGAGCCGGTCGCGCCGGGTGTCGGCCGGGCCGCCGTCGCTCCATCGTGTGGCGACGCGCGGCACATCGTGGTTCGACACCGCCCAGCAGCCCCAGCCGCCGGTGGGCGCCAGTGCGTCGTCGAGCGCCTCGACCTGGTGGCGCAGGTGCGCGGGGCGGTGGTCCGCCGTCAGCAGGCTGAAGCTGTAGGCCAGGTGCAGGCGCTTGCCGAGCTCGGTGTACTGCGCCATGACGGGCGGCGCGTTCTCGTCGCCGACCTCGCCCAGCGCCACCGCGCCGTAATCGTCGAGCAGCCGGCGCAGGCTTTCGAGGAAGGCCAGGTTCTCCATCTGGCTCTTGTCGTACAGGTGCTGCTGCATCGCATAGGGGTTGTCGGCGCGCACCGTGCTGACTTCGTCGATCGACGCCAGCGAGGCTGGCGGGTTGTCGCGCAGCAGCGCGTCGTGGAACTGGTGGTTGCAGGCATCGAAGCGAAAGCCGTCCACGCCGCGCTCGCACCAGAAGCGCACCTCGCCCAGCAGGGCCTCCTGCACGGCGTCGCAATGGAAGTTGAGGTCGGGCTGCTCGGCCAGGAAGCTGTGCAGGTAGTACTGCCGCCGGCGCGAATCCCACTGCCAGGCCGAGCCGCCGAACACCGACAGCCAGTTGGTCGGCGGCGTGCCGTCGGCCTTGGGGTCGGCCCAGACGTACCAGTCGGCCTTGGGGTTGTCGCGGCTGCTGCGACTTTCGGCGAACCAGGCGTGCTGGTCGGAGGTGTGCGAAAGCACCTGGTCGATGATGAGCTTCAGGCCCAGCGCGTGCATGCGCGCCAGCATGGCGTCGAAGTCGGCCAGCGTGCCGAACAGCGGATCGACCGCGCGGTAGTCGGCCACGTCGTAGCCGAAGTCCTTCATCGGCGAACGGAAGAAGGGGGAAACCCAGACGGCATCGACGCCGAGGCTGGCCACGTGCTCGAGCCGGGACGTGATGCCCGGCAGGTCGCCGATGCCGTCGCCATCGCTGTCCATGAAGCTGCGCGGGTAGATCTGATAGATCACCGCGCCGCGCCACCATTCGCTGTCGCTCTTGCTGCCCATGCCGGCCCCTGTGGTCTGAAAATCATTGTGGCACGCGAAATCCGGGCCACCCCGCGAAGCTTTCTACACTGGGCGTCGTTCCCCGCTCTTCAAGATGACATCAGATTCCGCTTCCTCCCTCGCCGCGCTCGAAGCGCGGCTCGCCCAGGACCTCGAATATCTCGGCTGGCCCGGCCGCAACTGGATGCCCGCCCGACAGGTGGGCGATGAATCCATGCTCGACGTGGCCATCATCGGCGGTGGCCAGGCCGGCCTGGCCGCCTCGGTCGCGCTGGCACAGCTGGGCATTCGCGCCGTGGTGTTCGACCGCTCGCCCGCGGGCAAGGAGGGCCCCTGGGCGACGACGGCGCGCATGGAGACGCTGCGCTCGCCCAAGGAGCTCACCGGTCCCGCGCTCGGCCTGCCGTCGCTCACCTTCCGCGCCTGGTTCGAGGCCCAATTCGGGCTGGAGGCCTGGACGGCGATGGACAAGATCCCGCGCCTGCAGTGGATGGACTACCTGGTCTGGTACCGCCGCGTGATGGACGTGGACGTGCGCAACGACACCGCGGTGACCGGCATCCACCCGCTGCCCGATGCGTCCGGCGTGCGGCTGGCACTGCGCACGCCGCAGGGCGACCGCAGCGTGCTGGCGCGCCGCGTCGTCCTTGCGACCGGGCGCGACGGCCTCGGCGGGCCGGCCGTTCCGGCTTTCGTCGACGCACTGCCGCGCTCGAAGTGGGCGCATTCCTCCGACGACATGGACTACGGCCGGCTCGAAGGCCTGCGCGTGGGCGTGGTCGGCGCGGGCTCCTCAGCCATGGACAGTGCGGCCACCGCGCTGGAGGCCGGCGCGCGCAGCGTCGAGCTGCTGATCCGCCGCGGCGACCTGCCGCGCGTCAACAAGGGCAAGGGTGCGGGTGTGCCGGGGCTCACGCAGGGGCACTACGATTTGCCCGACGAGCTCAAGTGGCGCATCCGCCACTACATCAACGTGGCGAACGTGCCGCCGCCGCACGGCAGCACGCTGCGGGTGTCGGGGCACACCAATGCCTTCTTCAACTTCGGTTGCCCGATCCTCGCCGTCGAGCCGCGGGGCGAGGCCATGCGCGTGTCGACGCCGAAGGGGGTTTTCGAATTCGACTTCCTGATCGTCTCGACCGGCTTCAAGGTCGACTGGCCGAACCGCCCGGAGTTCGCCGGCATCTCGGCCCACATCCGGACATGGAAAGACCGCTTCGAGCCCGCGCCCGGCGACGAAGACCAGGAACTGGCCGACTCGCCCGACCTCGGGCCCGCCTTCGAATTCCAGCAGCGCGTGCCGGGCGAATGCGCGGGGCTCGGGCGCATCCACTGCTTCTGCTACCCGGCGGCGCTGTCGCACGGCACGGTGTCGGGCGACATCCCGGCCATCAGCGACGGCGCCAGGCGGCTGGCGGGCGGCATCGCCAGCCTGTTCTATCGCGAGGACTTCGACCACCACTACGCCAATCTCGAGGCCTATGCCGAGCCGGAACTGTTCGGCGACGAATGGACGCCCGCACTGCCGCCCCAAGAAAGAAACCGACCATGACAAGCACTCCCCACGATGTGATCGATGCCGCCATCCCGCTGGCGCCGGACCACCCCCTCTGGGCGCTGCGGCGCCAGCGCGACAAGGTCGTTGCAGCCACGCAGGGCAGCTACGACGCGATGTTCTCGCCGGCCGTCGAAGGCCTGTCGGTAAGCGAGCGGTTGCTCGTGGCGCTGCATGCCTGCCGCGTGTCGAAGGCGGACAGCCTGGCCCCGCACTACCGCGACAGGCTGGCGGCCGAAGGCGCGGACGGCGATGTGATCGCTGCCGTGGATGCCGGGCAGCCCGTGGCCGATGCGCGCCTGCGGGCCGTGCTGGCCTTCACCGGCAAGCTGATCGAACGCCCCATCGAGGGCGACAAGGCCGCCGTGCAGTCGTTGGCCGCGAGCGGCCTCTCGACGCCCGCCATCGTGGCGATGAGCCAGTTGATCGCATTCCTCTCGTACCAGATCCGCGTTGCCGCGGGCCTGAAGGCGCTGGTCGCCGTGGAGGCTGCGGCATGACGGCCCCGATCCGCATCAAGGGCTTCACCACCGAGGTGCTCAAATGGAAGCCGTGGCTCGACACGGTGAACGTCGACACCGCCACGCCGGCCCAGCTGGCCGCGCTCGACGAGATGAGCCCGCAGGCGCGCACTTCGCCGTACTTCCTGGTGCTGGCGCATCAGCCCGAGATACTGCTGCAGCGCTCCATCGCCTTCAACGCGATCATGTTCGCGCCGGGCGGCATGCCGCGCGCCGAGCGCGAGCTGGGCGCCACGGTGGAATCGCGCGTCAACGGCTGCGTGTACTGCGCCTCGGTGCACGCGCAGCGCTTCGAGCAGCTGGCCAGGCGCAACGACGTGATCTCGCAGGTGTTCGAGGAGCCGGAGGGCGCCGGCACCACGGAACGCGAGAAGGCCATCGTCGAGTTCTCGATCCGCCTGGGCGCCGAGCCCGACAAGGTCACGGCCGACGACATGCGCAAGCTCAAGGACGTGGGGCTGGGCGAGCTGGAGATCCTCGACCTGATCCACTCGGTGGCCATCTTCGCCTGGGCCAACCGGCTGATGCTCAACCTCGGGGAGCCGGTGTTTCCCGAGGCCGAGGCCTCCGACGCCTCATAGGCGGGCGAGCAGGCCAGCGACCGTTTCGTCGGCCAGGCCCAGCGGCCCGACCAGGTCGTTCTCGCGGCGGTAGTCGATGCCGTTGACCAGCGAGGCCGCATCCACGATGGTGCGGGTCGCGGGCGTCGGCACTCCGGCGATGGCACCCAGCGCCTCGACGAAGGCCAGGCCGTAGGGCATGTCCTCGCTCAGGTAGCGCGTGTCCGTCTGCGTGGGGCCGGGCGGGCCGCCGCGCTTGGCGTGCAGTTCGGCGGCGATGTCGGCGAGCTTCTCGGCGGTGGTGCCGAAGGAGCGCGCGAAATGCGCCTCGATGGGGCCGAGCTCGATGCCGAAGGCGGCCGCCACGGCGCGGCGCTCGGCGTCGAGCGCTTCGATCGCGCGCGACACGCCGGGCGTCATGCAGTGGTACTGCGGCCAGTTCTCGGCGCGTTCGATGCGCGTCCAGTTGAAGACCGCGAGCGGCCCGTGCGACTGCGGGTTGACGTTGCCCAGGGCACTGGCGAGCGCGCTGCCCTGCGCGGAGAAGCCTTCGCCGAAGAGACTGGTGCACAGCGCGACAGCTTCGTCGACCCGGCCGGCGGGCAGGGCGGAGACGCCGACCGCCTTGCGCCGCGTCATCACGCGCACCTGCGTGCCGGACTCGCGGCGCGCTGTCAGCACCGTGGTGCCGAAGCTGGCGACGGTGAGCCGCTGCAAACCCGCGCGTACCGCGGCCTCGTGCAGGTAGAGCGAGGACAGCGAGGCCATCGAGCTGACGATGACCGTCTGGCCGTCGCGCAGGAAGGGCAGCAGCGCGTCCATCACGCGCCTGTGGCCGTTGACGGGCAGGGCGATCAGCAGCACGTCGGAGGCGGCGCAGAGCCCGGCTGCGTCGTCGGCCACCTCGACGCCCACCGAGAAAGACTCGATGCCGCCAGCCTCCAGCGGCTGCGTACGCAGGGCAGCCGCCCCCCGGCCGCCCGGCGACCACACGGAAACGCTGTGGCCCGCCCGCCGCAGCCAAGCTGCGCTGGCCAGAGCGATCGCCCCGGCCCCGGCGATGCCGACGCGATACCGCTTCGCCGCGACCGTCACAGGCGCATCCCCATTCGTGAACACCGTGGAACCGGCTTTGCCGGGCCACCGGTGTTGCCCCCGGCGAGGGGGTTGGCGAAGCGACACGAAGTGCGCGAAGCCTGGGGGAGAGCCAAGCTAGTCAACCTTGATTCCGCCCTGTTTGATCACCTTGGCCCAACGCTGGCTGTCCTCGGTCACGACCTTGCCGAGCGCTGCAGGCCCCCCGCAGGTGTTCACCGCGCCCAGTTGGGCGAAGCGCTGCTTCGTCTCCGGCAGGTTGCACACCTCGACCAGCGCCGCGGAAAGCTTCTCGACGCTCGCCGCCGGCATGCGCGCGGGCGCCATCACGCCGACCCAGACCGGCACTTCCATGCCCGGCAGGCCCGTCGCCTCGCCGATGGTCGGGGCGGAGCCCATGCTCGGCAGCGCCGCGCGAGAGAAGGTACCCAGCACGCGGGCCTTGCCGCTGGCGACCATCGGCTCGATCGAGGCCACGCTGGTCACGATGGTCGCCACCTGGCCGCCGAGCAGGTCGGTGAGGGCCGGCGCGGCGCCGCGGTAGGGCACGTGCAGCAGGTTCACGCCGCTGGCTTGGGCCAGCAGCGCACCGGTCAGGTGCGAGACGGTGCCGTTGCCGGTCGAGGCGTAGGTCACCTGGCCAGGCCTGGCCTTGGCATCGCGCAGCACGTCGGCCACCGTCTTGTAGGGGCTTTCGGCGCGCACCGAGAGCGTCATGGGCGTGTCGGCCACCAGGGCGACCGGCACCAGTTCGTGGACCGGGTCGTAGGGCAGCCTGGCCTGCAGGTGCGGCGCGATGGTTACCGCGCCGCCCGTGGCCAGCAGTACCGTGGCCCCGTCCGTCGCCTTGGCCGCCGCGTCGGCGGCCACGATGCCGCCTGCGCCGGCCTTGTTGTCGATGATGACCGGCTGGCCGAGCTTCTCGGTGAGCTTGGCGCCCAGGTAGCGGGCGATGACGTCCTGCGCGCCGCCGGTGGCGAAGGGCACGACGATGCGCAGGGGTTTGTCGTTCTGCTGGGCCCAGGCGGGGGTGGTGAGAGCGGCGGCAAGGCCGGCGGCGGCCGCGAGGGCCAGGGCGAGGTGTTTGAGGCGCAGTTTCATGGTGTGTTTTTCGTCCGCGTCAGGTAACGGGCAGGCATGCATTCTTCGCGAAACACCGCGGAACCGGCTTCGCCGGGCCGCAGGTGTCGCCCCGGAAGGGGGTTGGCGCAGTGCACGAAGTGCGCGCAGCCTGGGGGCGAGTCTAGTCCGGCGCGATAATCCCGCGTTCCCGGCCGCTTCCGAGCCGGGCTCTTGCCGAACCGCCATGAATCCCAGCTACAAACCCAGCGACGTCGAGTCCGCTGCCCAGGCGCAATGGAGCGCCGCCGATGCCTACCGCGTCACCGAGGACGCGAGCCGCAAGAAGTACTACGCCTGCTCGATGCTGCCGTACCCCAGCGGCAAGCTGCACATGGGCCACGTGCGCAACTACACGATCAACGACATGCTCACGCGCTACCTGCGCATGAGTGGCTACAACGTGCTGATGCCCATGGGCTGGGACGCCTTCGGCCTGCCGGCCGAGAACGCGGCGCTGAAGAACGGGGTGCCGCCGGCCAAGTGGACCTACGAGAACATCGACTACATGCGCGGCCAGCTCCAGGCCATGGGCCTGGCGATCGACTGGAGCCGCGAGATCGCCACCTGCGATCCGAGCTACTACAAGTGGAACCAGTGGCTGTTCCTGAAGATGCTCGAGAAGGGCATCGCCTACCGCAAGACCCAGGTCGTCAACTGGGACCCGGTCGACCAGACCGTGCTGGCCAACGAGCAGGTGATCGACGGCAAGGGCTGGCGCACCGGCGCCACGGTCGAGCGCCGCGAGATCCCGGGCTACTACCTGAAGATCAGCGACTACGCCGAAGAGTTGCTCGAACACACCCAGCACAAGCTGCCGGGCTGGCCCGAGCGCGTCAAGCTGATGCAGGAGAACTGGATCGGCAAGAGCGAGGGCCTGCGCTTCGCCTTCACGCACGACATCAAGGACGCGAGCGGTAAGCTCATCCAGGACGGCCGCATGTACGTGTTCACCACGCGCGCCGACACCATCATGGGCGTCACCTTCTGCGCCGTCGCGCCGGAGCATCCGCTGGCCGCACACGCCGCCACGCTCGATCCGAAGGTCGCGGCCTTCATCGAGGAGTGCAAGGCCGGCGGCACCACCGAGGCCGAGCTCGCCACGCAGGAGAAGAAGGGCGTGCCCACCGGCCTCACGGTGATGCATCCGATCACCGAGGAGCAGGTGCCGGTGTGGGTCGGCAACTACGTGCTCATGGGCTATGGCGACGGCGCCGTGATGGGCGTGCCCGCGCACGACGAGCGCGACTTCGCCTTCGCCAACAAGTACGGCATCGAGATCATTCAGGTCGTGCTGGTCGACGACGAGCCGCACTTCGACTATCACAAGTGGCAGGACTGGTACGCCGACAAGCAGCGCGGCGTGACCATCAACTCCGACAACTTCAGCGGCATGACCTACAAGGAGGCCGTGGCCGCCGTGGCGCATGCGCTGGGCCAGAAGGACCTGGGCGAGCTGCAGACCACCTGGCGCCTGCGCGACTGGGGCGTGAGCCGCCAGCGCTACTGGGGCACGCCGATCCCGATCATCCATTGCGAAGAGCACGGCGCGGTGCCGGTCCCCGAGAAGGACCTGCCCGTGGTGCTGCCGACCGACTGCGTGCCCGACGGCTCGGGCAACCCGCTGAACAAGCATGAGGGCTTCCACGCCGGCGTGACCTGCCCCGTGTGCGGCAAGGCCGCGCGGCGCGAGACCGACACGATGGACACCTTCGTGGACAGCTCGTGGTACTTCATGCGCTACTGCGACCCGAAGAACGACGACGCCATGGTGGCCGGCGGCGCCGACTACTGGATGCCGATGGACCAGTACATCGGCGGCATCGAGCACGCGATTCTTCACCTGCTGTACGCGCGCTTCTGGACCAAGGTGATGCGCGACCTGGGCCTGGTGAAGGCTGACGAGCCCTTCAGCAAGCTGCTCACGCAGGGCATGGTGCTCAACCACATCTTCTACAAGCGCAACGAGAAGGGCGGCAAGGACTACTTCCCGCCCCTCGAAGTCACGGCGGTGCTCGACGCGCAGGGCCGCATCACCGGCGGCACGCTGGCCGACGGCACGAAGGTCGAGTACGGCGGCGTCGGCAAGATGGGCAAGAGCGAGCGCAACGGCGTCGACCCGCAGGACCTGATCGAGAAGTACGGCGCCGACACCGCGCGCCTGTACACCATGTTCACCGCGCCGCCCGAGGCCACGCTCGAGTGGAACGACGCGGCCGTCGAAGGCAGCTACCGCTTCCTGCGCCGCGTGTGGAACTTCGGCGTGGCGCAAGCTGACGTGGCGCCGGTCGCGATCGAGGGCCAGAGCTTCGGCAAGTCCGCCCAGGCGCTGCGCCGCGAGGTGCACACCGTGCTGCGCCAGGTCGACTACGACTACCAGCGCATGCAATACAACACCGTGGTGTCGGGCGCGATGAAGCTGCTCAACGCGCTCGAAGGCTTCAAGCCCGACGGCAGCACCGGTGACGCGGCCGCGCTGCGCGAGGGCTTCGGCATCCTGCTGCGCTGCCTCTACCCGGCCACGCCGCACATCGCCCAGCAGCTCTGGAACGAGCTCGGCTACGACAAGGACCTGGGTGGCCTGCTCGACGCGGCCTGGCCCACGGTCGACGTCGGCGCGCTGGTGCAGGACGAGATCGAACTGATGCTGCAGGTCAACGGCAAGCTGCGCGGCAAGCTCAGCGTGCCGGCCGGTGCGTCCAAGGACGAGATCGAGAAGCTCGCACTCGCCTGCGACGACTTCGTCAACTTCGCCGAAGGCGCGCCGCCCAAGCGCGTGATCGTGGTTCCCGGCCGCCTGGTCAACGTGGTTCTCTGAACGACTCAAGCAAGCATGAACACTCGCAATGTCTCGCTGCCGCGCCGCGGCTTTCTTCTCGGGCTGACGGCGGCGGGCGCATCGCTCGGCCTGGCGGGCTGCGGCTTCGAGCTGCGCAAGGCGCCGGTCTTTGCGTTCAAGACGCTGTCGGTGTCGGGCAACTCGGCCATGATCAACCAGATCCGGCGCGAGCTGCGGGCCACCGGCTCGGTGACATTGGTGCCGGCCGACCAGTCCTCCACCGCCGACGTGGTGCTCGAGATCCTCGGCGAGGACCGCAACCGCTTCGTGATCTCGACCAATTCGGCTGGCCTCGTGCGCGAGTTGCAGCTGCAGCTGCGCGTGCGTTTCCGCCTGCGCACGCCGGGCGGCAAGGATCTGCTGCCGGCCTCCGAGGTTTCGCAGACGCGCGACCTGAGCTTCAACGAAACCAATGCGCTGGCCAAGGAAGGCGAGGCCGATCTGCTGTTCCGCGACATGCAGGCGGACATCGCGCAGCAGCTGATGCGCCGCCTGGCCGCCGTCAAGGAACTCTGAGGCCGCGCGTTCCGGCCTCCATTCGATTGCCATGCAACTCGCCAGCGCCCAGCTCGGGGCCCACCTGCAGAAGGGCCTGAAGCCGCTCTACACGATCCACGGCGACGAGCCGCTGCTCGCGCAGGAGGCGGCCGACGCCATCCGCGCCGCCGCGCGTGCGCAGGGCTACACCGAGCGTAGCTCGTACACCGTGGCCGGCGCACACTTCGACTGGAGCGCGGTGCTTGCGGCCGGGGGCTCGCTCTCGCTGTTCGCCGACAAGCAGATCGTCGAGATCCGCATTCCCTCGGGCAAGCCCGGCAAGGACGGCAGCGCGGCGCTGCAGCAGCTGGCCGAGGCTGCGCCGGGCAACGACAGCACGCTCACGCTGGTCATGCTGCCGCGGCTGGACAAGGCCACGCGCACCGGCGCCTGGTTCTCGGCGCTGGAGAACAACGGCGCGAGCATCCAGGTCGACCCGATCGAGCGTAACGCGCTGCCGCAATGGATCGCGCAGCGCCTGGGCCAGCAGGGCCAGCGCGTGATGCCCGGCGACGAAGGCCAGCGCACGCTGCAGTTCTTCGCTGACCGCGTGGAGGGCAACCTGCTCGCCGCGCACCAGGAAATCCAGAAGCTCGCGCTGCTGCACCCGGCCGGCGAGCTGAGCTGGGAGCAGGTCGAGGGTGCGGTCAACAACGTGGCGCGCTACGACGTGTTCAAGCTGTCCGAAGCCGTGCTGGCCGGCAACCCGCAGCGCGTGGCGCGCATGCTCGACGGCCTGCAGGCCGAGGGCGAGGCCGAGGTGCTGGTGCACTACACGATCGCGGAAGACATCCGTGCGCTCAAGCGCGTGAAGGACGCCATGGCCTCGGGGCGCCCGCTGCCCATGGCGCTGCGCGAGAACCGCATCTGGGGCCCGCGCGAGCGCGCCTTCGAGCGCGTGCTGCCGCGCCTGGACGACCGCATGCTGGCCCGGCTGCTGCGCGCAGCGCACGTGGTGGACGGCATCGTGAAGGGCCTGAAGCAGCCCGACTGGCCCGCCAGCGGCTGGCAGGCCCTGCAGCGGCTGGCGCTGATGCTGTGCCGCGCGTGCAGCAGCGCTCTTGCTCCCTCTCCCTCCGGGAGAGGGTTGGGGTGAGGGCCGGCGGCCTTCATCACATCGCACGCTTCCGAGTGCCGCCGCCCTCACCCTGGCCCTCTCCCGGAGGGAGAGGGAACAACGCGGAAGTTCTCGAAGTCCGGGGTTGATCCAAATACTGGAAAATGAGCGCATGAACGCGTTCAACGTCAGCGAGCACATGCAGACCCTCGGCCTGCAAGCCAAAACCGCCGCATTCCTCATGGCCCGTGCGGATGCAGCCACCAAAAACAAGGCCCTGAAGGCGCTGGCCCGGCGCCTGCGCGAAGCCGGCCCGGTGCTGGCCACCGCCAACCAGAAGGACCTCGAGCGCGCCACGGCCGCCGGCCTCTCGGCGCCGATGGTGGACCGCCTCAAGCTCACGCCCAAGGTCATCGAGACCGTGGCGCTCGGCTGCGAGCAGCTCGCCGGCATGGCCGACGTGATCGGCGAGATCATCGGCATGAAGCAGCAGCCCAGCGGCATCCGCGTGGGCCAGATGCGCGTGCCGATCGGCGTCTTCGGCATGATCTACGAGA
>Ga0209257_1001167_pt1 | contig 33377 bp, 23 predicted proteins | sample AraplaCvi_mCL_r2_FD_184277 | JGI IMG/M metagenome (GOLD analysis project Ga0209257, IMG submission 184277) | Arabidopsis root microbial communities from North Carolina, USA - plate scrape MF_Cvi_mCL_r2 (SPAdes) (version 2) | ecosystem: Host-associated > Plants > Roots > Endosphere | place: USA...
ACGTGAGCAACAACGAGATCGTGCTCAACGTCGGTTTCGACGCCACGAGCCACCTGGACCTGGGCAATGAGCTGATTCAGTTCAAGGCCCGGTTCGGCGGCGTGGCGCGCGAGATCATCGTGCCGGTCGATCACGTGGTGGCGATCTACGCGCGTGAGAACGGGCAGGGCATGGCCTTCCCGCCTCCGGGTCCGGAAGAGGCGGCGGCCCCTCGCGGTTCCGCGACGCCGGGGCCGAGAGGCTTGCGTCTGGCGTCCGAGGGCAGCGGCGGCAATGCCGGCGCGCCCGCCGAACCCCGGCCGGAGCCTGTGCTGGCGCCAGCGCCGGCTGCGACGCCGTCCACGCCGGACGACGACGATCCCGGCGCGGGTCCGTCGGGCGGCCGCCCGGCGCTCAAGCGCATCAAGTGATCGTCCAGATGAGGGGATGAGCGAGCTGTTTTCGTTCATCGGCCCTCATCGCTGCGTCTAGAATGCAGCCCGCGTCGCAGTGGCTGCGGCGCCCCAGTTTTCCGTGTGCCGGCTTAGCTCAGTTGGTAGAGCAACCGCCTTGTAAGCGGTAGGTCATCCGTTCGAGTCGGATAGCCGGCACCATGAAAAACTCCACGATTCGGTGGCCCACTCCACTGTCGTCGTTTCGGGGAAGTTCAATCGCGACAACAACTTAGCGCGATTTCGGCCGCGCCCCGTACCGCCACGCCGATGCTGAATACCCCTTCAGTCTACTGTGTCAGTAGTGGCCAGATGCGGGCATCGGCTACCCCAATTTGTCAAATGGGCACCAAATGCTTTTTACCGGCGGCCCGATATAAAGCCCGTTCGCTACCAGTTCCAGGACCACACACCTGGAGCTGAAGAATGGACTTGATGACCGACGCCGAAGCCTGCCTGGAGCTGCGCGTCAGCCGGCGCACCCTGTACCGAATGATTGCGCGGGGTGACCTGCCAGCGCCGAAGCGATTCGGGAACTTCAGGAAGCTGTACTTCAAGCGCGCGGAGTTCGAGAAGGCTTGCAAGAAGGCGATGCGCTGAACTGGGCGAACAGGCGCCCCTGGTCACCGGCCATATCGGTAGACGTGGCGATGGTGAAAGGCGAGGTACGGCGCATGCTCAGGGCGGATTTGGCGAACCATGAGCGGCTGACTTACCCCAAGCGTGTGGCGCGCGTGGTTGGAAAGAGCAGGGGAGATTTCGACTTCCCCGTCGGGCCTCACCGTCATCCAACCCGCGTCGAACAATGCGTCGAGATGCGGCGCTAGAAGCAGGCCGTTGAAAACGTCAAGGCGCTCGTCGTCTTGTCCGCAGCTCGCCCACGGCTTGATGTGCGAGGCGCGGAGCAGTTCCGGCACGTCGAGCCCGGTGATACAGCACCGTCCTTGCCAGTAATCCAGCAGCGCGACGCGGAACATCTTCTGGCCGACTCTCGCCACGACGAGCCGGTCTGCTTCAGTGGAGCGCGGCATGTCGGCGGTCGCCTGCCGAAACGAGTCGGCGACGCGGTTCGGCAGCGTCCGGCCGCGCGACGCCGCCATTTGAAGGAGCTCGTACAGCGCCTCGTAGCCTTGAGCCAAGACCGGTAGATTCGCGTCGACAGCGTTGAGCGAAAGCGAGGCGGGTGAGCCGACGGCAAAGAGCAGCTCCCCAACCAAGCGAACCACAACCATCTCGGGGAAGTGAGCAGAACGCAGCTCCAGCCCGCCATCATGTTCTAACGGCGTCATCTCGAAGCCGCAGTCAGCTGCCGCCTTCTCGACGCGGAGACGTTCGAGAGGGCTCATTGGACTGTGGACGAGGCCAGCTTGGCGTATCCACGTCGAATGACGTCGAAGATGACCGGTCTTCTGGTCGCAAGAAGCTGCTCGTAGTTCATCGTCCACCACTCGGCGGGCAGAGCGTGCCACTGCATCATGGTTGCAAGCGTCTCTTGCCGACCGGGTAGCCGCGGTACATCGAGGCGAAGAGGTCGCGAACGTTGGCGTTTGTCCAGACGTAAGCGCGCTGGATATCGGGCAGGCCAATGCGGCCAAGGCCGATGTCGCCGATGAGGCTGCCCAGCGAATAGCGGACTTCTTTGAACAACGTGTCGGTCATTATCTTCCTCCTCTAGATTCGTCTTTTCAGACCAGCAGGGGGCGTCTTTCCCAGCCGCTTCTTCACCGACGTGGTCGTTGCGTGTTTGATGGCATTTAACTCAGGACCGAAGTCATCGACCTGCACTTCGAAGACGGCCATTGCAATCTGCCCCGCGCCGTGAGCATGGGAAATGGTTCGACGGTGCTCCTCGTCATATGGAGCTTGCGCTGTAGAGCCCCCGAACTCGCCGGTATTGCAGATGACGACGTGCTGGTACATGTGGTACCGCAAAGCCGCCGCCATACTGTCGAAAGTTTTTATGTCTCTGTTCAGCGCAGGTACCACGAAGAGATGTGATTCGTTCTTCAGGTCCGAGGCCAGTGACAAGTCCGTGGCGTCATAGCAGATGGCGCCCACCATGCGATACGCGGTATTGGCATCAAGCTGAAGCTCAACAACCACTCGATATGGACACCACTGGGTAACGCCAAGCTTCTCTTCTTCGTCGGTCAGATGAAGCTTGCCCTGGTCTACCTCAATCCACGCGCGCCGCCGAGGCGTCCGGGCAGGAATGAGCCAACGAGCTGCATTGGTGTGGTCCCCCTTGTCGGGGTGCCGGGCACCGAGAAGGCCGTAATGGAGCATGGCTCCGGTCTCATCAGAGAACGCACGCAACAGGTCTTGGTCGTCAACATGAACGGCATATTCGGGCAGCACGACCAAGTCGACGACCGGCTTGCGGGGCTTGCCGTGCAGGCTCTCGTAGGTCCCTAGTTTTTTCGCCGCGAGCCGGAGAAGCGAAGCTGTATGGTTTCGATGCCTGGCTCGATACGGCGACCCGTCCAACTCACTCATGCCACCCGCGAAATCCGCGAACGCGGGTAAGAGTCCCTGCACCACCGCGATTCGCAAGGTTCGGGAATCTCGAGCCTGCCACGAGACGGGATACCGATAAATCGGCGACCCGGAGCTCCGCCCATACAGCAGGCGCTGAAATGCAATCCGACCCTCAAGGACAACCTGCAAGTCTGCGGGGCTGTCCGTTCGGTCGGCCTCGTGGGCATCCACCCAACCTTCGATTCCTGGCCACCGAAGTAACGCGCTCAACAAGTCGGTGAACCAAGGCGTGACTGACGAGACGCTGCCGCCCAGAGCCTGCGATGTATGCAACATGCCCAGACGGCGGCGAGCGCTCGTGCTTGGCAAACCACGGTACCAGCCAATCTCTTCGATGCCGACGCGCCAACCGAGAGTGAAGTCGCTACTGCCGACCGCTGCGGCGCGCAGGATGGCCCCCAGCGCATATTGCCAGGCCCGCTCATGTCGGCACCAGGCGGGTGTCTGCTGTCGTGGCCCATTCCGAGCAGCAAATGTTGGCGTTAGACGCACCTGCAGTGGAGGGCCGTCCGGGTCATCAAGCTTCCCCCAGTCAGCACACTTCGCGTCGAGGTCGAACACCGTGTAAATTTGCTCGCCCTGCTCGCTCCAGGCCGAAAGCCCAACGACGCCAACTGCAAGCCTCAGCAGGGCGTTCTCATGACGGAAGGGGCGGGTCGGATGTGAGATGACTCGGCTCAGCGGAGTCCAAGTCAACGGCAACGGGTCCGCTGGCAGGCTCCAACGCGAGTCCACATGCATCGCCAACTCGCGGCCAAGGAGGCCCTTCGCCCTCGCCGCAGCACCTGCTCCAGGCTGCGTGATGGCGTCGAAGAGCGCCGAACTTCCCCTGTAGATGTGCTCCAGAACACGAACTGCACCGCTCTTGCCAAGTGCCACCGAAAACTTCCGTAGCCAGTTCTTAAAGTGCTTGGCATCGCCAGTGACTTGATAGCCAATGACTGCGCTTCCCAGCACATCTTGCTCACTGAGCGCGTCGACGGTCACCCGGCCTGCTAGGTAGTCGTGCAACGCGCGATACCGGCCGAGCTCGACCTCGTTACCGACCAATCGAGTCGACGAATTCAGTGTCGCCAAGAGCAATGCCGCCTGCTGACGGACATACCAAGGACTACCTCCGACCTGCAGCAATCCTTCCGCATACGCGGCCAGGCTTCCCCGGTAAGCATCGAGGTCTCCCGCCGCGAACCCTGCGTCGTTCGCCCACCGCTTGCCGGTCTCAGTGGCTGCTGAGCGAAACAGCTCGGCCAGAACATACCAAGCGACAAAGGACTGGTCAGGGAACTGCTCCGCGTCCTGCAGCTTCCGGTTGAGCGCATCGAGCACGTCGTGCAACAGCTCGGGACTTGGGAAGAGGTCGAACGCATAACGCAGCACCTGTACCAACGATGGGTTTTCGGCCCAGGAGCCAATCAAACGCCGAGCCGTGAGTTCAAAGTCCTGCAGCAGCAGTTCGCCGGCCGTCCTGCCATCGTGCTTTTCGTTGAGGTCCTCGAGCAATCTCCGGTGCCTCAGTGACTTGCAAAGCCGGAAAGCTGCGAAGCGGGTCAGCGTGTCGTCGCGAACGTCCATGGGCGGGCGCGAAACCACAGCGAGCGGGGGAAGGTCGCCAGCCGGCCGCTTTCTGGCGTCCGCAGACTCTGCCTCGGCCATCGACAACAGGCCGTTCAATGCAGTTTCCAACTCCTCAAGAGAAGACAAGTCGAAGGGGCCGCTGAGCTGTTGCTGAACTTGGCGCATCCGGGATGCGACGCTCGTCGCCCCAGCCACATGCGTCAGCAGCTCGCTCTCGGTCTTCTTGTCGTTGATGCGCAAGCCTCCTTTGCCATCTCCCGCCCCGATGGACCTGTCCAACTCGGCCTGAACCCATGAAACCACCGCCGTTTCGAATTGGGACGGTGCGAGTTCGGCATCTGCGGCGACCACAAGCCGCAGGTCATCGACATAGCGGCAGTAGTCATGGACGACGACTTGAACCCCTCCGAGGTCGACCTGATGGCGTTCGGTGCACGCCATGCCCATAGCCCGGTCGAACTCAAGCAAATAGGCATTGGCAAGGAAGCCGCTCGCCATCAGGCCCTGAGGCAGGCCCCTCGGGAGGGTTCCCCCCTTCAACAAGGGAGCAAGTTCCTCATCGGCCGGCGCCCATTGCAGCCGGAGAACTCGTGCGGCTGCCTCCCAGAATCCCTTGTCGTCCGAGAGTTGGCTGGGCAAGGCCTTCTTGAACCTGATGTACTCGGCTCGCATCTTGTCGAGGAGCCTCTCGATGTCGATGCCATCGAAGAAGGAGCTCAGGTCGAGCTTGACGACAAAAATGCGCTGGCCGCGGGAACTGGCTTCGGCTTCCAGTGCGGAGGCTACTTCGCGAGGGCGCGCGACGAAGCGCTGGTAGTCTTGGTAGTAGCGGCTGTAAGTGTCTGCACTTCCCCAGGCGAAGCGGGCAATCTTGTTGTCGGGCGACCACTGACAGTACAGCCGGTTGCCATAGCTGAAGACACCCTTGGCCTGGGCTTCCATGGAAGCAACGGCAGGGTTACCCTGGGCGGACTCGATGCAGTCAGCCAGACAGAGCATGACGCCGGCCGCTGCCGTCTGTTCCCGAACCCCGAGGTGTGCTAAGGGCCGCAGCGACACCGGTTCGGTGCCGGGCTTGCTCTCCCCTGTGGGAACTGGGCCCCATCCACCTGGAAAGTCAGGATGGAAGCCCCAGCGCCCATTCTTCGGCGCGGGTACCAGCCGGGCAAGCCCCGGCTCGTAAGTGCCGGAGGCGAGCTCGGCCGACCACGCGTGCGTGAGCCCTTCCAGGCCGAGTCCGGAGCTGTCCAACTCTAGGGTGTCCGCATACCAGTTGTGTCTGCGGACATACGCGGATGCCTTCTTCCATGCGAGCGACAGCACAACCGGGTCGCTGAGGTATTCCAGCCGCGGGGCCAGGAGCCGGTACTTCTCTTGAATCAAGCTCATGTTCTTGTTTTGCTCGCTGCAGAGCTCCCTTGGGCAATGGAATTCAGGCCAACTCAAATTCCGTCAGTTCAGGCGCCAGCTGCCGCCTGAACAGCAGAGCCTCATCCGCCCCAGGCGCCAACTCCAGGACGACGTGCGGCGCCCCACCAAGCTCTTCCGGCGGCGCCGAAGTCGTTGTAACGATGAACTGGAACGGCGCCGTGCCCCTCTCGCCAAGCTGCTCCGCCGCCTCGGCGGCCGCGAGGAAGAACTCGCGGTACAGGAGCTCGCTCATGTCCGCCTCTCTCGGGCAGTCATGGACCAGAAAACCCGGGTGGTTGCTGGCCTCGGACACGGCGGAATCGAGCAGGCAGACGATGTCGCCGAGCAGCACCTCTAGCACCTGGTAAGCCTCGCCGCCACGCGCCACTTCGAAGGGGCGTACCTCGTGCCCCGGGACGAACCTGGCGTGCCCTGCGGCGCCGAGGAGCCTGGTCGACACGGTGGCCGTCAATGCCTTGATGGCGTCGACCCTCGACGACTGACGAGACCGTTGGCTGACCTCGGTCGCCCGAAGGGATTCCAGCGCTGACTCGAACTCCAGAAGTTGCTTCCGCGCCTCGGCCAGTTCGGCCGTGTCACCGCCCTGGTTCCGTTGGGTGTGCTTCAACTGAAGGTCATCCCAGGACTGCTTCAAAAACGTCCGCGAGGCTTCGCTCGTGGCGATGCGAACGCGCAGTCGGTGAAGTTCAGGCCTCTTCTTGGCGATGAGCTTCTCTTGGTCAGAGACCGCCTTCTCGGCCTTGTCGAGCGCGACCGTGCTGGCCTGATGGCGCGCAGCGAACAAGGAAGCGTCCGTCTTGGCCTGCTTGCCGTCTTGGAACCAGGTCATGTTGACGGTGGTCTTGTTCTGCTGGACGTGCTCGCACTCGCGGAACTCGATGTTCCCAGGTTCGCATCGCCCCTCCAGGCCTGCCAGCCGGTCACGGACTTTGCTCAGCCGCTCGTAGTCCTCTAGGTTCGCATCGACCAGGGACTTGGCCATTTCGTTCTCAACCTTCGCCAGGTCGCGGGCCTTGGTTAGCTCATGCAAGCGCACCTGCTCCTGGGCCAGAGCCTCGTCGGCCTGCTCCGCCTCACGCTCCCATCCGCGCTCGTCCGACTCGGCCTTCTGCAGGGCTGCCTGAACACGAGACTCGACCGAATCGCCAACGGTGGTCGCGAAGACGGGTTCGTCTTCTTCCGCCCGTACTTTCAAGCGCAATTGGCGGTCGGCATGGGCCAGCGCGAAGGCCGGTGCTCGTTCGAGCTCGGGGATGCGCTCCTTGCACTGGTCGACTTGCTTCTGCTTGGCCTCGATGTCGCGCAGCAACTGGTCCAACGCCTGGTCCACCAGGCCGAGCACCGAGCCGACCAGCAACGGCGGGTCTCGCCGTGAGCGCTTGAAGCCCAGGCCCTCGCCCTCGCGCCAGTGGTAGAAGCCGTCGAAGCGGGTGCGCTGCTCGCGGATGCACCAGGCCAGCAGATGGCGCCACTCCAGGGCCTGATTCGTCCCCGGCAAGGAGCGGGCCGCAAGTCGGCCTATCGAGAACTGCTCCAGAGCGCGGCCATAACCGTCGAAGTCGTTCGGCGCTGTGCCATCGAACAACTGGTCCAGTGCTTCGCATTGGGCGGCAAGAGAGTGGCTGTACAAGCCGTACGGACGGAAGACCAGCCAGGCGACGCCATCCACATGGACCTTCGCCGCCACTCCGCCCTTGGGAAAGCTGCCAGCGGCCTTGCTGCGGAGGGTGGCGATGGCCGGGGCGTCGTCGCCAAGCACGTACCGCAGCAACAGACACAGCGAAGTCTTACCGACGCCATGCCCTGCGCTGGCCAGCCCCGAGGCATCGTCTGAGGCGGACTCCTTCGCCCAGACGATGTTCAGCCCGGCGTGCAGGTTGATGGTGCGCGTGAGCACCATCGGCTCTCGGGATTCGACCAACCACATCGTCTCGACCCAAAGCCTGGGCTGCGTGCGGACCGGTTGACTTGCCTTGAGCCAGGTCGACATGGCGTCCTCTTACTGTGTGCCGGTGGCCTTGGGGTTGGCCGGTAGCGCCGCGCTGTTCTCGACCTCTGCAGCCACGCGCCGACTCTCGGCTTGCCACAGAAGCCGAGCAACTTCGGGATGCTCTGGCAGTTGGATGACATCTCCGGGTGATGCACCTGCGCCTCGCGTGTAGAAGGCCTCGCCACCCCGGGTTGAACGCACTAGCACGTCAACGCCAGCAAGGCGCTGCACGATGGGCTGGACGCGGCTCAGGAGAGGCATCACCTCATTCATCCCGAGCGCCGACCGCAGGGACTCGAAGCGCGCGCCGTCCTCGGGGGGCAGGTAATGCCTAGCCGCTGCCCACATAGCCATCGCTGACTGGATGTCCGCCAGCGAACTACCCTCCGTTCGCTCGGTTACCAGTGCCGTCACCAGGCCAGCCAGGCGGCCTTCTTCGGCATTGCGAATCATCCCGAGCTCGGAGTACGACACAGGCGCCTGCTGCGGCGCGGACGACATGCTGGCCTGCTGGTCCCACGCCTCCAGCACCAGCCTGCACGTCCGGTATTCACCGTAGGCCCGAATTTCGTTTTCCTTCAGCACCCGAAAGGTTTCACTCGGGTAGTCAGCGCCCATCACATCCTTGGGGTCGAGGATGTAGCGTATTTCGTTCAGGGTGAGGCCGTAGAGACGGGCGTAGTAGACGTCGAGCTCGGCGCGCAGTTGAGCGCGGCGCTCGGGATTCCAGGCGAAAGGCTGGCCCTGCTCGGCCGCGGGGCGTGGGTCGTAGGCGGCTAGGTCTTGGCCCCAGGCACATAGGTCGTGCGCGGTGTATGTGAGTTCGAGGACACGGGGAACAAGGAAGGCGAGGTCGGCAGCGGTGTAGCGTTCCGGACGAAGAACGGGAAACTGCTTGACATAAAAGTAGTTCAACGTGGTGCCACCAACTTTCTGGCGCGCCACGAAGTCGAGAGTCAGAGCTGAAAGGTTGCCCAGAAGCGCCGCTGCTTGAGCCGGTGAAATTCCGCTGTGCGGAAAAATGAGCGGAATCTTGTTGCCCACGCCAGCGCGTGGTAGTACCGATGCAATCACCGTTCGTTCGGCCGCAGCGTTGGTGATATCCCGCCAACCCAGCAACCACCGTGGGCTTCGAAAGTCCATCCAACCGTCGAGCAGCGCGCGCAACGCATCTGCCAGCGCTTCCGCCCCCAGTGCACCGGCCAAGGCTGCAAGCTCACCATCCGAGATACGGGCCTCCAGGTTTTGCGTAGCCCATTTGGGAAAGTCTGTCAGTGCCTTTTTCGTTGTAAGGCCTTCGCTACGCAGCACGTCGTTCAGCAGCGGAAAGCGAGCCTTGAGTTGAGCCTCGGTGGGTGCGATGTGAGGATGAGCTTGGGTAGGTGTCCAGCCATCCGCCCCAGCGGCTGTACCAACTGCGCGATGAAACAACTCGCCGCCCACCCACTGTGCTAGACCGAGCAGAAGTGCGGCCAGCGCGCCATCGCTTGCGGCTGCGTCTGCCGCCTCGCGTACCGCATGCATTGCCAGCCAGGAACGTGCCACGCGCGCGGGTACGCGAGCAATGCGAGCCAGAACCTCACGCTCGTCCACCCAGTACCGCGGGAGCACTGTGCGGGCGGGGTCGCCTTTCTCCGCGTCGCTCAAGTCAGCGGTTTCCACATCGCCCGACCCACTGCCATTGGCGTCCGTGTATGTCGCCCAGCGATGGTCGAACTGATGAATCATCTTGGCTTCGTACAGCGGCAAACGTCGAGGATGGTCCGCCGGTGCTGGCGCATGGGCAAACAAGCCACTGTCGTTAGACATGTGGAACATCGTCTGGAAGCGAACGCCCCATGGATTCACCTCGGGCTGCTCCGTCTGACCGCGTTCGTCCGTAACCGCCTCGGTAATAAGCACGGGCGCCGCGCGGTAGAGCATCTTTGTCAAATCGGCATCGCGCTCGCTACGGAACGTGGGCAGGGTGCGCGTATTTGGGTTCAGCAACTGAAAGTCGGTCGGCGAAAGCGCGTACCACTTTCTTGGCTCCTGCAGTTCCTCGATTCCTTGCACGTCGAAAATGAAGCTGGCGGACGTTGCGTTGCCGATGGTGAACAAGCAAAACGGCTTCCGTTCGTCTGTGGCTGGAAACCACTTACGAACTTCATACAAGCTGACCAGACTGACAAGACGCGAGTTGCCGGCAACAGCTTGAAAGTACCGCTTTGTTGTGTCTTCAGTCGCGATGCCCGTTGGCACGATAAAGCCGGCACGACCACTCGGAGCAGTTGCCTGCAGGAAGGTCTCAGCGAACAGCGCATAGGTGTTGACGTCCCCCACGCCGGTGAGTGGGTACCGCCGGCTGTCGTGGGCGTAAAGGCTGGTGGCCTCGGCGCCTCGGCGAGCGGCGATGAAGCTTGCGTGAAGCGCCATCTCAGCGCGGTTAGGCGGGGTCAGGCCCTCGGCGCGTTCTAGGTCCGGGTTCACACGGTGTAGCAGAACACCTTGACGCAGCCACTCAATGCGCTGAGCGCGTTCAGCCTTGTTCCTAGCCAGAGCCACCAGCGGGCTGCGCGTAGCGAAGAACTCTTCCTCCTGCAGCTTGATGCGTTCCCATGGCGGGTTACCCAGCATCACGCTGAAGCCGCCGGCCGCTGCCACCTGGGGGAAGGCCAACCACCAGTGGAAGACACCATGCTCACGGCACAGGGCCTGGGCAACATCCTCAACCACGGCTTTGGGGGCTTGGCCGCTCAGCACGCCCCACAAGTAGCCCGACAGCGGTACCGTGTCGCCAGCTCCGGCCAGCTTGGGCGCCAGGAATGCGGCCACATAGGTATCGGCCAGCCGCGCGAAGCTGCTGCGCTGCGCCTGGGCCTGCGCCATGGCCCATGCCTCGCGCTTGGCGGCCAAGTGCTCGGGTGTGTCGTCGTCCAAGGACTCGACGCTGACAGCCTGCGCGGCCAGGCCGGCCTGGGTCAGCAGGTCGCCACCGGCAATCTGGCGCCAGCTCTTCAGGTCGGCCTTATTCTGCTTCTTCAGGGCGCTGGCCACGGTCTTGTCGTCGCCCGAGAGCGCGGTGTAGGCCTCATCAGGGATGCCGTCTTCCAGCACCTTGGGGTCCAGCACGCCCAGCAGTGCGTCGCCGACGCGCAGGTGGTGGTCCACGAAGCTCAGCGGTCGGTCGGGCGAGTAGGCCTCCAGCCACAGCGCCGTCTTGGCCAGCTGGATGGCCATGGGGTTCTTGTCCACGCCGAAGATGCAACGGCCCACCACGTCGCGCAGCGCGTGGCGGTAGTCCGACGGCGTTGGGGCTCCACCCTCTCGTTCGGCTGCGGCGCGGTGCAGCGCCACCTCGTCAGCCAAGCGCCGCGCAGCAGACAGCAGGAAGTGGCCGCTGCCGCAGGCGGGGTCGCACACTGTCAGCGCCAGCAGGGCCTGAACAGGCTGTTCCGGGTTGGTCTTCACCGTCTGCGCGATAACCGGCTCCAGCGCACTCTTGATGAGCTCCTGCACCAGGCTGTCGGGCGTGTAGTAGCTTCCGGTCAGCTTGCGGGTGTTGCCCCTGGTGCTGGCATCGGCCTCGTCGTCGCCGACGAAGGCCAGTCGCGCTAGTGCGGGCGAGGCTAGACCTTGCAAGTCGGGCACGAGCTCCAGCAGGCTTTCATAGACGCTGCCCAGTTCCTCGGGGCCCATGTCGCGATAGTTGACGCGCGAGAGGCCGCCGTCTGCACGGAACCAGCCGAGTTGGAACACCGCCGCCAAGAGGTGGCGGTTATCGAGTTGGGCTGCGTCCAGGCGCGGGCACTGGTCGGCACCGAACAGGCCGCCCAGCGCGGGGAGGCCCAACGCGGGCTCGCCGGTGCCCAGGGCGCCGAAAGTGATGGTCAGCGCCTGCCACAGGTCGGCATGGCGGTCGTGCTGGCTGCGGCGCACGGCACGCTCGCGCAGCCAGGTGAGCGAATAGCCGGACAGGTAGCGGGCCTTGGCCTCGTCACTTGCTGCGGGGGCGAAGACCAAGCGCTCGCCAGTGCCTCGGTCGCGGCGGTCTTCCACCGTGGCGAGGAAAATGAGGCGGTATACGAGGCGCAGCAGCTCTTCAAAGAAGGCCTGCCGGTCATAGCCGTCCTGGGTGCTTTGCAGCGCGGCGCGCAGGGCGCCGTTGGCCGGGTGCGAGAGGAAGCCGGTGCCCAGGGCCCGCAGCGCCTCGGCCACCTGGTAGCGCAGCTTGCCGCGCACGGTGACGCCGGCCTGCTGGCCTGCGGCACGCCAGCGCTCCCACGGGCAGTCAGTGGGCGGCGTGTTGGCCGCACCGAAGCGCGAGGCATGGGCCAGCAGCCAGAAAGCGCTGAAGTCGGCCAGCAGCTCTTCGGTGAACAAGGCTTCGAGGTCAACCTCGATGTAGGCCGGGCGCGTGAGGCTGGCGTTGTCGCGCAGGATGCGCAGGGTCAGGCCGTTGCTGACGATGGCCCACAGGGACGCGTCGCTGGCGTTGAGCGCCTCCTGCGCCAGCATGAAGGGGCTGCGGCGGCGAGTCTTGCCGGTGTCGGGGTTGGTCTCGCCAAAGCGTTCGGCGGCGCTGTCCAGCGGCTGGTCGAAGCCGGCGAAGACCAGGGGCACGCGACCACCGTTGCCGGCGTGGCCGATGGCGTACTGGTGACCGGCATGCTGGATGGCCGGGCAGCGTGCGGCATCGCTAAAGTGCAGCACATCGCGCAGCAGCGGCAGCAGCCATTCGCGCACGGTGACCTCGTACGCCTGTACATCCTGCCGGCGGCGCAGTGCCTGGAAGTCCTGCCACAGGGTGAGCGCAATCTTGAAATCGCGGGCGATTTCGTCGCGCAGCTTCAGGCCCTTGGCGATGCGGTACTGCGGCTCGGTCTGCTCGCTGGCCTTGGGGTCGGCCAGCAGCGTCAGGCGGGTCAGTTCCTCAGCGGGGAGCAGGCCGCCTTCGATGCGGATGGCGCGGTAGGCGAGCTGGTGGAGAGGCTTCTTAGCCATGGCGTCAGGCTCCCATGGCGTTGGTGGCGGCTGCATCGGGCAGCAGCACGTACAGGCCCATCACGTCGACGGGCAGGCTGGCGGTGACCTGGTAGCTACCGCGACCTTCGGCGGCCTCGCGCACGCGGCGGTGGTCGGCCAACAGCGCTTGGGCACGTGCCTTGGCCATGGCTTCCAGCTGCGGCTGCCAGCCGGGCAAGGCGTCGAGGGCCGTCTGCAATTGGCGGTCGCGCAACGGGGCGGGCATGTTGCGGGTGGCTTCGGCGCCCAACAGATGACGGGTCACGTCGGGGGGCAGCTCTGCAAAAGGCTCGGAGCCGCTGGCGGCCACGGCCACGGCTTCCTCGCACATGAGCAGGCGCGTCTGGCTGCCATGGGTGACGGTGAGCTGGTGGCGGATGCGCAGCAGCAGCACGGTGGTCTTGAGCGACACGCCCTGCACGAAGGCGGCGCCAGCACGGGCCACTGCGGCGTCATCGGCTGTGGTACTGGCATCGTCCAGCGCCTGCTCCAGCAGCGTATCGGCAAGCACCGACACCAGCGGGTGCGTGCGGTGGACGAAGCTGGCGCCCTGGGCGGCGGGCTGGTGGAAGTCGATTCGCAGCGTGTTGGTCAAGCCTTCGGCAGCGAGGCGCTCGCGCACGGCAGGCGGCAGGTGCTCCGTCAGCAGCTTGAAGTGCTGCTTCACAGGTTGCAGCGGTGCGCCGAGCTGCGCTGCGGTACGGCTGACGAAGCGCTCGACTTCGGCCTCGCCGCCCAGAACGGCGGCGGACTTGCGCCACTCGGGCAGCACGTCTTCCGGCTTCAGGCGGCGCTGGGCAAAGATGCTGCGGTTCTGTTTGGCCTTCTCCTTAGCGCTCTGCCAAGCCAGGTCGATTTCCTTGGCCGGCTCGCCAAACAGGTCCAGCTGAGATTGGGCGTTCAGGTGGCCTTTGCGCAGCAGCACGGCGTTCATCAGAGCCTGGGTGAGCTTGCCCTCGTTGTCGGGCATGGGCACCAGGACGCCCAGCTCCTTGCGGATGCTCTCGGCCTTGCGCAGGATGACCTGCAGGACGGCGCCATCGACGGGGTTGTCCTCGCCGTACAGCATGGTGCTGCGCACCTCGCGGGCTTTTTGGCCGAAACGGTCCACACGGCCCTCCCGCTGTTCATGGCGGGTCGGGTTCCAGCTGAGGTCGTAGTGGACGACCGCGGTGAACAGGCCCTGCAGGTTGATACCCTCGGATAGGCAGTCGGTAGCGACCAGCACGCGGGTTTCGCCCTCGCCCAACTGTTCGACGGCGGCTTCGCGCTCGTCGGGCGTCAGCTCCCCGGTCACTGCCTTGATGGTGGCGGTCTTGAACTTCTCCTGCAGTGCCGCTGCCAGGTAGTGCGCCGTGGCGATGTAGCGGCAGAAGACGACCGGCTGGAAGCCTTCCTTCAGCAACAGTGCCACGTGCTCCTGCAGCTTGGCGAGCTTGGGGTCGTTTTGTTGGCCGGCCAGGGCTGCAGCGCTGGTCATCAGCGTTTGCAGGCGCTGGCTGTCTTCGGTCTGGGCGCCGGGCTCGATGTCGTCGGTGGACAGTGCGTCGTCGGTGCCGTCCAGCACGCGGTCGCTGGCCTGGGCCTCGAACTCCTCCAGGGACGCGGCTTCAGTGTCATCGGTCTCACCCAGTGCGCCCTGCAGCCGGGTTCGCAGCGCGTTGACGGCTGCAGCGGGTGACGACGAGATGCAGCGCAACAGCGCCAGCGCGGCCCACCAGTTCATGCGCTGTTCGCGCAGGCCTTGGCCTTCAGAGCGCTCGACCAGTTCGCGGGCGTAGGTCAGCACGTCATTGAAGAGCTGGCCCCAGGCCCCGGTCAGCTTGTAGGTGATTTCGGTGGACTTGCGGTCCGGGAACATCGAGGTGTCCTGCCACTCAGCAATGTCCGGGCGACGGCGCTGGACGAAGTGCCGCGAGAGGTCTTCGCGCAGGTCACTGCGCTGCCCGGAAGGCAGGTCCTTCAGCAGCGTGAAGTCGGTGCGCAGCAAGCCCAGCAGGTTGAAGAACGCTTCCTCGTCGCCGCTGTGCGGCGTGGCCGTCAGCAGCACCAGGTGCCGCGTTGCGTCTGCCGCGAGGCCTTTGAGCAGCTGGTAGCGCTGCTGACGGCCTTGGCCGGCCTGGGTACAGGTGTGCGCCTCGTCGACGATGACGAACTCTGGGCAGAAGCGCTGGAAAGCCTCGCGCCGACGCTCGGACTTGATGTAGTCCAGACTGACGACCGTGTAGGGGTGGGCATGAAACACCGACGTACCCGGCGGCAGGTCGCGCTCCAAGCGGTCGGCGGTGTTGGAGCGCACCACCACAGCGGGGATGTGGAAGCGCTCGGCCAACTCTCGCTGCCACTGCTCGCACAGGTGCGGCGGGCACAGAACGGTCATACGCTGGACCTCGCCACGGTCGAGCAACTCGCGGGCGATGAGTGCGCCTTCGATGGTCTTGCCGATACCCACGTCATCCGCCACCAGCAAGCGCACGACGGGCTGCTTCAGGGCCATCAGCAAGGGCACGAGCTGGTAGGCGCGCGGCTCAACGGCGATATTGCCGAAGCTGCGGAAAGGGCCGGCGCCGCTGCGCAGCTTGAGCTGCAGGGCATCCAGGAGCAATTGGCTGGCCGAGTGGTTACGCGCCTGGGGTATAGAAGGCCAGGGGAACGTGGCTGGCTGGACTGGCTGGCGTTCTAGAGGCAAGTAGATGAGCGTCTCGTCGCGCTCCCCGCCGCCTAGAGGCCGAAGCCGCAGTGTGTCTATGTCGGACTCGGGCAGGACTATCCACTCGCGGCCACGGGCCGCAACCAGGCTGCCCGGAAGGAATTCCGGCGTCGGAGCATTCATGTCGTATCAGGCCTTGCCTGGACCGAAGAGGTCCGCGTTGTTCTTGAAGAGGTCAGGCCAGCGAGCCTGCTCCTTGGGGAAGCGAACCACCAGGTAGCCCAGTTCATCGAGGCTCCGGTCGATGGCGACATCAGCGGCCCGCTGGGCTTCGGTCTCGTGATGTGGCCCGTCGATGAAGACGGCAAGGTTCAGGTCGTCGTAGAAAAAGTCAGCGCAGGCATTGACGCCTGCGACGGTGTGCTGGCCGCGGTCAGGCTTGCGATAGCCGTGCTCATTGATATGGTCCAGCCACGCCTGCTCCAGCGTGCTGCCCGCGGTGCGAGCCAGCTCGGCATCGTGCTCCTGAGGGGCTCGGCCCTGCGTGCCCCGGTGAGCCCGAGCGGTCGTCAGCCGACAAAGGATGTCTAGCAGCAACCCATCGGCATTTTTGTCCTTGCGGTCGATGAGCGTGTGGTCGGGCTGGTTGTAGTACGAGAGCAGGCAGCGGTAGCAGCCGGCCTCGCACAGCGGCTTGCCATCGTGGTCCAGCTCTTCGGTCAGCCCCTTGCGGGGCCATGGCTGACCTGCGGGCGGCGCCATGAAGTGCATGACCTCCAGTGCCTTGGCCGCGACGGCAGACAGGGCTTCGGGTTCTGTGGCCAGGCGCGTGAGCACGCCAGCGCCGCCTTCGGCGGCTTCAAACAACAGGATGGACTGCCGGTTGTCGCGGGTGGGCAGCGGCTCGGCCATCAACTCGCTCTCTTCAAGCTGGTAGACCGCCTCGATGCCACGCTTGAGCGCGTACTGCAGGGTAGTCAACGTCTCGGCCTCCAACTCGCCCAGGCGGTAGTGCGGCCTCACGATGAGGATGTTCCGACGGTCCTCGACGTAGGGCACGATGCGCTGCGGCGGCGTCTTGTCTGGTGGCGCCTCGCTATCGGTCTCCGTCTCTCCGTTGCCGTCGTCGACGCCGCCGACCCAGTGACCAGTGACCGGGTTCATCATGAAACCCTGGAGGGACTTCTCCTTGCGGCGACGCCAGCCGAAGTTCATGCGCCAGACCGTGGCGGCGGGGCCGTACTGCATTTCCAGCAGTGGGCCCTCATCGTCCTCGACCACGGTCGTGACCATCTGCAGCTTGCCTTCGGCTTCGGCGAACTGCAGGGTGGTCTGCATCTCGTAGCCCTGACGCACCCGCTCTTCCTCATTGGCGGTGATGCGCTCGGCGCGTTTCGTCGAGACGTTTTCGATGCGGTAGAGGTTCTTGACTTCCTGGGCACCTGACAGCGATGCGCCGCAGGAAACGCAGCGGTCAGCATCCCGCTGCGAGCGGAAGTGGCCGTAGCCGCAGGCCGGACACAGGCGTGCGACTTCAGTTGGCAGCTTCGCACCTTCGGTTACCTGGTCCTGGCCAGTGATGGTCAGCAGGGCCTTGGTAACGCGGTACTGACTGCCCTCGTGATAGATGAGGCTGTAGGGGCCGAACTCGCCCAGCGCTAGGAAGCGCGGTCGCGACAAGAAGCTCTCCCGGCCAATGGAGCCGCGCCGCGCGGGCAGGTAGGCCAGCAGCGGCAGGCGGGGGAAGTTGTAGCCCGGCAGGAATCCCTGGGAGGCCAAGTAGCGGTAGGTGTAGAAGTCGGAGTTGAAGGCGCTGTCCCCCGCCAGCAGCAGGTCACGCTGTTTGCGGGCCTCGTTGTGGCGCTGCTGGGCCTCGCGCCGTTCGCGCTCGCTGGCCGCCGGGTTGTTCTCGATTTTGAAGTTGAGCTCGATTGCCTGCTGCGTCGCGCGGTAGAGGTCGCGCCATCGCTGCAGTGCGCCGTCGAACTCGTGATACGCCCGCTGGAAGACCGACTCGGCCCAGTGCTCGCTGTACCAGGGCGCGTTCTGGGGTGTGAGCTCGGTGGACAGCATGCCCAGGACCTTGAGGCCCCGCTCGTGCGCGCGCTTCTTGGCGTCGGGCCGGTCGAGGTCGAGGGCCATGTACTCGGTGACAGGCAGCTTCTCGGGGGCGTTCATGTCGAGCAGGTCTCGGACGCTGTTGCCCAGCCGCTTGCCGGTCTCAGCCAGCCAGATGGCATGCATGTGGCTCTTGACCAGCTCCAGGTTGGCCAAGTCCAGCGTCGGTGCATTGACCTGCCCATGCACCATGCGGACGGGGTCGCGGAAGTAGTACTGGTCGTGCGGGCTCTGCGAGGCGCAATACGTGATGACCAGAGCCGGCTGGCCGGCGCGTCCGGCACGGCCACTGCGCTGGGCGTAGTTGGCCGGTGTAGGCGGCACGTTGCGCATGTAGACGGTGTTCAGCGACGAGATGTCGACGCCGAGCTCCATCGTCGGTGAGCAGAACAGCACCGGCAGCCATTCGAGTTCGACGCCGTTCTTCTTGCGCCACTCGTCTTGGTCCTTGTCGGTGTAGCGGAAGCGAGCCTCGCGCTCAAGTCGGTCTTCCTGCTCGACCTGGGCCGTGTGCTCGCGGGCCTCGAAGTCGAAGAGCTGATGCACGGGGCTGGCCAGCAGCCCAGCGATGTTGCGGTACAGGGCGCGGAAGAACTCGTTGTCTTCGGCTTGTCGCTGGCTCTGGCCTGAGCCGGCCTCCCACAGTAAGGCCGTGCCATTGAGCTGCCAGCCTGTGAGGCCGACATCGGTCTCTTCGCGTTTGACCAAGCCGTAGGACTCTGCGGCCTTGAGCAGCGCCGCGATGACGTCCGGATAGGTCTGGTCGTTGATGTGCTTGTAGTAGGGGTTTCCACCGCCCCAGGTGCTGCCTTGCCGAAGCAGCTTGCCCAGGCGCGACCGGCTGGAGCCGATGACCAGGAAGTCTTCCAGCTGCAACCGACGACCGCGGCGGTCGGTCTCTTCGCGCGGGCGCGAGATGACGAACCAACGGGCGGGCACTGGCCGCTCGTCTTCCGTAAAACCCCAGGGCTCCCGCAGGTTGGCGTAGCTCTGTGTGCGCAGCTGCTCGAGCTCGGTGCGGTCGAGGTAGCGCGTGGCGATGCAAAGCCCCTGGCGCATGAACTCGAACAGGGCCCGTAGCACCACGGCACGCTCAGCCGGAGTCGCCGCCTGTAGAACCTGAGGCGCTTCGGCCCACTCTGCAGCGTCAGCCGCAAGGTCGTCGATGTCCTGGTACTCGATGCGGACCAGGCCCAACTGCTCGAGGTTGGGGTTGTTGAAGCGCCAGCCGCGTCGCAGGTCGAAGTACGTGCGGTAGCCCAGGATGCCGCGCATGGCCTCCTGCACCTGTCGGCGCGTGTTGCCTTTGACCTCTGGCTGCTGCATGTATTCGGCGCGCACGGCCGGGTCATCACGGTAGAAGCCCAGGGCTTCGAAAACCGCATTGGCGACCTCGCGCTCGGACAAGGCTTGCCCACCGCCCTTCTGTACCGCCGAAAGCAGGGCGGCGCGGGTCAGCAGCACCTGCAGAAAGTCGTTGAAGTGCCCGGCCTGCAGTGCGGCGTCTTGCCGGTTGTCCGAGAAGCCCAGTACCTTCTTGGCCTCCGCCGAGAGCTGCTGGTCCTGCTCGTACAAGTAGCGCAACGCCGACAGCGTAAGCATCGTCGTGGCAGAGCTTCGGCCCTCACCCGACAGTGAGGTGAGGCGCAAGGCGTCCTTGCCGGACGAGGTGTGCGCCACCCCGCAGGCGAGGCAGAAGCGGAAGGCCCCGGGGATAAACCAGGCCTGCAGGCCCTTGTCGGTTGTCGTGACTCCGTCAGGTCGGACGTTGACGGACTGCGGCATGAACTTGCGCTGGCCCGACTTGATGCGCCACTCGCCGTCGGCCCGTTCTTCCAGCCACGTCTCCGGGTAGCGCTCCAGAACGTCCGGTTCCCACAGACCGCGGCCATCAGGCATCAAAAAGCCGAACTTGACCGCCTCATCGTCGTGCTGACGCTCGTCGATGCTGCGAACGTCGAAGCCTCGGCCTTCAGGGCCGTCGGTGTCCCAGACTGGGATGTACTCCTGGCCGCAGTCGCGGCAGAAGTGCACGTGGTAGTAGCGCCGCTGCCGGTCGTCGTCGCCCGAAACGAATTGCTGGCCGTCGAGCGTGATTGCCCGGTGACCTGGCGCCTCCAGCGTCGTGTAGACCTTGCCACCGCCGGCGATAAATTGGTGCAGCTTGAACGCGAACAGACTCTTGCCGGCGCCGTCCGTCACCGCGTAGGCGCGCAGCATGAACTGCTGCAGGTAGGCCAGACAGCTTTCGACGGCTTCGCCAGAAGCCTGGTGCAGCAGCTTCGATGCATCTGCCAGCGTGCGCGGCCGTGCGCGTCGTGGCTTGTCTTCTTCGTAGGTTAGGCCCAGGGTGAGTTCCACCCAGACCGACATCGGGTGTGCGGCCATGGCCTCGAAGCCGATGTCCATCGGTACGCCGGCACGAATGGCGTCCCCAAGCTTGCTCTGCACCGTGTCGAGCGTCTGGCTCTCGGGGGTCGTGCGGCGCAGCGTCTCGGAGATGACGTTACGTTCTGCGATGGGCGTTCCGAACAGCCGCCGCGCCACCTTGGCCACCACGGCGTTGCGTTCCATTTGCGTGCCATCGGACGCCATGGTGGCCGATGTGCCAATGCAGATGAGCTCGTCTGACAGGGCTTCACGTACGCGCCGCACCAGCAGGGCGACATCCGCGCCCTGGCGACCGCGATACGTGTGGAGCTCGTCGAGGACCAGGAAGCGCAAGCCCTTGGCGTTGCGCATCACGGCCTTGTCAATGTCGTTCTGCCGGGTCATCAGCAGTTCGAGCATCATGAAGTTGGTCAGGAGGATGTCCGGCGGCGTGGCGGCCATAGCCTGGCGCTCTTCATCCGATTCCTGCCCGGTGTAGCGGCCGAAGGTGACGGCCCGCGTTGCGGGGTCAGAGCCCAGGAACTTCTTCAGCTCCTCAAGCTGGGAGTTCGCCAGCGCGTTCATCGGGTAGATGACGATGGCGCGCGTGCGCGGCGTGGGGTCTGCCTTCTTGGCCTTGAGGCAGGCGTCGACGACGGGGATGAAATAGCTGAGGGATTTGCCGGAGCCCGTTCCCGTGGTCAGGACGTAGCTTTCACCGGCCAAGGCCAAGCTGATGGCCTCGGCCTGATGTTTGTGCAGCGGCAGCGTCACCCCGGCCGAACTCGCCGACTTCCCCAGCCGGAAGATGGTCGAGCACTCGGGGCTCAGTTGCCCCGCCTGGACGAGCTCGTCGACCGTGCCGCCCGACCTGTAGTTCGGGTTGATTTGGATGAGCGGCTCAGGCCAGTAGCGTTGGCTGTCGTACTCGCGGTCGACGAAGGCCCGGAGGTCATCGGACCGGATGCGCGTGAAGCTGCGCGTGAACTGCTCGTACTCTCCGACGAGATGCTCGCGAAACTGAAAGACGTCCACCTTGCTCCTCCCCTAGTTGGCACTCTTTTTGGATGCCTTGGCGGCGCCGGAATCGACCTTTACGTCGTTCTTTGCGCAGTAGTCACGGACCAGGACTTCGATGAGATTGCTGATGCTCCTGTGCTCTCGGTCGGCTGCCAGCCGAACAAGCTCCTTTAGTTCCGACGTCACCCGCAGGTTGAGCGTCTCGGTTCTGCGCTCCATCCAAGCTCTCCTGGCGCTATGTTCGCCAACAATGTAACGCAGATGCAACGCGACGTTTCGTGAAATTCGTGGCCCTCCTGCCGGTGGTTGGGGGGCCTTTGCCTGATGCAGTCCGCCCTGGGGAGATGTCCTTTGGCTGCCGAGTTTCGCTTTCGTGGGCGCCGCGGCCAAGGCGCTGGGGTCGGCGCTTGGTTGGGGGCGCGACCGTGGACAGTGGCTCGCCGCCGTTGGGTGAACTCACGCCGCATGTCGGGAGACGCCGCTCTTCGCAGAACTTCGGCCAAGAAATAAAGAGACGGAGCGGCGGAAACCCAGTATTCATGCGGCCTGGCGGTCCGTTGCCTCCGGTCAAACGTCACCGAATTGAGGGAAACAATGAGAAGAGCTCCGGCTGTATCAGTTCGCGTGTCGGGAAACAGCGGGCAGCAAACGGAAGTCGACCCGGATGCTGCCGGTCAATCGTCATGGCAACTTCGGGCAACAACGGGAAGTCACAGGCCGGGCTGGGGCTTCCCTTGAGCACTACTGCCTTGGGCCGGACACAACACTGCCGCGGCGGCCTCTTCGTAGGGCAGCGATGCCTGCTCAGGTGCGGCGGGCGCCGCATCCTTTCGGACGGTCGGACGACGCTTCGGCTGCCCCGCCTTACGCCAATGGACCTTCTTGTCATCCAGCCACCAGCCGCTGTCGATGACGCCCTCAAGGGCGAGCTGCTTCAGCGCATTGCTGAGCATTTCCCGAAAGGTCTTGCTGCAGGCACTGGACCCGCAGCGTTCCCGCAGGTCGTCAATGGACCAGGGAATCAGCGTCGTTTGACTGCAGATGTAGCCGTACAGCCAGGAGGTGAATCCATCTTCGAGACGCAACCGCGTCGTCAGGTCGAGCCACACATACCGCTCTTGTTCAAACAGTGCCACGATGCTTCGGTGAAGCGAGACGTACCAATCACCTCGCTTGGGGTGTCCGAAGTGTTGAACGAGTTGAACGGTGAACTCGGGAAACTCGATGGTCGACCGCTGCAGCCGTTGGACGCAGTCCTTCAGCCTTTTGCGGTTCTGGCCGTTGTAGCTGCCCCAGAGCAACGTGGTCATCCTGGACACGTTGAAACAAGCCTGCTTCCCCACGCGGTAGTCCCGACAGAGGTTGAGGAGCACCATGAGCACCAGGCCATCATCCTGCCGAAGCTCAGGCCCGGAGAAGCGAACGTAATCGCTGGCGCTGCAACTCAACGTGAGCGTGAGGTTGGCCTCGCGTGGCTCCTTCCGGCTGCGGATGCGAAAGAGCCGAGTCTGGAGGAAGACTCGAGGGCTAATGCCTTGCAACGGCCGATGCTGCGGGATGAAGTCCGCCTCGTACTCGTCGTTCAGACGCTTGACAACCGCCTCCGTATGCCTGATTCCGTTGTACAGGTCACTCCCCGGGCGGCTGTGTGACATCAGCTCCTCCTGAAGGCCTTCGTGCTGCGCCTTCCACGCATTCAGTTCCATCAAACGAGGCAGGCGGACGTCGCGCTCTTCGTCGTGGCTGGGGTTCAGCAAGCGAGTCACCTCGAACAGCTCATCTTTCGGTCGGGGAGGCGTCTTGGTCCTCTTGGAGTCTTTGGTCGCGGTCGCCGTAGTGGGCGAGGGCGTCGCGAGCGCGACCTGGAGAACGTCTAACCGTTCAACGGGCAGGCGCGCCCCCGGCTGACCGTTTTGCGCGGAGGTCATGCCGCAGGTAGCTGAGCCTGAACGAACACCGTCAGCGCTGCTCGCGACCATAGGGCCTTGCGCCCGAACTTGACGGGGCTAGGAAGGGCGCCTGTCTGAACATAGTTGCTGATGGTCCTGGTCGATACCCGGAGCATCGAGGCCAGCTCGGACTTGGTGAGGTAGTGGTCGCGCTGCATGTCTTTCACGTCACGTCCTTTCGTTGCGCGCTGTTGCGCGTTGTTGCTTGGAACGAGGTGAAGCAACCAGGCTTTAAACGCGTGGCCGGGTAGTGAACCCTCGGCCACCGTCAGCGCCATGAAGAAGCCCCCAACCAAGGAGCGAAGGCGATGAAGTCATTGCGGCTACTTAGCCCTCGTCACTTCACCTGCGTTGATGCGAGATTGGGCACGTGGATGTGCGCGGCGTCGCCGACCACAAGTTCCTTTTCGGTCCGGCGGCCGACCGGATGCTCGTCGGTCCTTCAACCTCTTGCATTCATGCAGCTGAGCAAGTTCTCCCTCAACGACCACAACTTCTTATGAGCGAAACGCGGCCGTTGGCGGCCATCCCTTGCAAGCAAGGACGGTGGCTTGCCGAGAACGTATCCGCCCTCGAGAGCTCGAACCGGTTCGTTGACCTGCACGGGCTTCCGCTCGCGCGCTACAGGCAGCTGTTGAACTCAGAAGCCGGCTCAAAAAGAAGCGCCCCGAGAAGCGGGGCGCAATGAGCTGATGAGCATCTGACAAGTTAAGGCGCATAGCTCGCCGTTGGGCCTGTCGCTATTTATCCTCACTCCGGAGCGCCGCGAGTTCCGCCTGCGCCTGAAGGTCACCCAACGCGGCGAGGTTCATTGCCCGCATCCATTCGAACGGTCGCGCTGGCGTGATGGGAGCGCCACCTAGTTCGCGATACAGCAGCAAAACGAACTGTTGAACGGAGGCGTCGGCCGTGCGCAGCGCCTCGGGAAAGAAGCCCGCGAACGCCGGGTCCAGCCTCAAGGCCTCAAGTTGACGGTGCATGCGCTCGCGTACCGACACGCGGCCCGGATGCACGAAGTCCGATGCGGTGATGATGCCGACCATCATCAACACGTAGGCTGTCGGCACGCCGAGGTAGATGCCTGCCGCTTCAAGCACAGAGCGGTTCGCGTTGGCGATGTCGGACTCTTTGCGACGCCACTGCGCAACGCGCTCGTAGCTGACTCCGAGATGGCGGGCCATCGTCGCCAATGTGTCGCCGCGGCGGGTGGCCTCTGCAATCAGCACCCGCAGCAGCGGCGGGTCGTCGGTGGTAGGGGGCGGGTAGCCGCGACGCGGTCCTTTGTCCTTGTGCATGCATTGTCCTGAGATGACAGCAAAGACGCTGCCAACCGCGTATAGGTAGCCCATCCGCCGTGCCTGAAGTTGGCCCTCCGCGAATTTCGGCAACGCGCGTGAGCTCTTCGAGCGCCAGCATGAAGTGCCATCGGCTTCGTGCACCTTGTTCCTTCATGCTGCGACGTGGACAGTAGATGGTGGACCTCCGGAGGCCTAACCTGCCCGGCAGCCCGAGTGGCCGCCCACCAGGAGAAGTCCTGTGGAGGCTCAACGTGACCATGCCGGACGAGCGCACCCGCGCAATCCTTCAAACCAAAAACTTCTTGGTCGAACTGCTGTCAGCGGAGCAAACGCCCGGCGTACCCGAGACGGTCCGCCGGGAAGCTCATCGTCTCCTGCGGCACTTCCCTGGGCTCATGGAGCTTCACCTGGCTCATCGGGCTCTGCCGGCGGTCTTCGGAGACGTTCCGCCATGCAACTCCTCGAGTCCTCCGACTCCTGGCAGGTAGATTGAACAATGAACGTCGCCGACCTGGTGGAATTGCTCAAGGACCTCGACCCCTTGATGCGCGTTGTCGTCGCCGATGCAGTCGGCATCTTCGGCGCACAGCCCGAAGACCTGCATGTCGTCGACTTCAGCAACAACAAGGCACTGCTGATTGCGCCGTGCGAGTTCGTGCAGAGCTGGGACGCGAGCGACAAGGGTTCCGCCATCCCGGCGCAGGCGGCTGTCGAAGCGCAGAGCCACCCACCGCGAGTCGTCGTGGACCCTGAAGTGATGCGCGGTGCCGCGTGCCTGGCCGGCTCACGGCTGCCTGCGGCGACATTGGTGGCCATGGTGGATGGCGGCGAAAGTTGGGAGCGCATTGTTAAGGGCTGGCCGTGGCTCACGCTACAGCACGTGGGTGCGGCCCGGGCGTGGCTCGCGGCCAGTGGGGCGGACACGTGAGCCTAGCTTCACCGACTGCGCAGGCCAGGCATGAAGTGCCGGCGGCTTGGTCACCCTTGCTCCTTCATACCTGCGAAGCAGACAGTGGCGATTTAGCCGCCCCCGAGTCATGTCGCAAGCTACAGAGGAATACCGGGCCGCCACGGAAGGCCGAGACGTCTTCTCCGGCGCCTACGTCGTCCGCATCGCCGCGCTGTCGCCGCAGCGCATCATCACCGCTACCGTGACGCCGCTGAATCTAGGGACGACCGAGGCAGACCTGGAGGCTGTGGTCAGCTGGGAAGGAATCGACACTGTCAGTACCTCTGTCCACACGGAATTCGAAACTGGCGCGGCGTACTTCGACCCGTGGGTGCGCTTCCTGCGACTACTGTGGGCGGTGCTGGGACCCAAGACCGTTCCGGAACCGAAAGACTTTGGCGCCGGCAAGTGGTCAAGCATCGTGCTGTCAAGCCAGGAGCTCGACGGCGCGCTGCAGCACGCTGTCGTGGTGGTCGTAGACCGCGAGCGAGAAACCGCTTCTCTGGTGCGCTCCGACCCGGCTCGCCAGGGCGCCGAAATGGCGGTGCCGAAGGAACTTCTGCAACGTGACGCAGGCACCGTACTGACGGAAATGACCTCCCGGCTCGTGCGCGGGCGGCCCTGGCAGTAGGAGCCGCCGACGCCGAGCCGCCGGGCCCTTCGGGCGATGAACGAGCATGAGATTGTCGAGAGCAACAGGCGCTCGTTGCTGTCTCGGGGAGCAACTGATGCGCGTGCTGTACCTTGGCCTGAGCGGTGTGACCCATCCCAGCGCAACCACATATCACCTGGTACGTGGTGCGAACCCGTGGAGCGACGGGCACGCGGAGTACGAGGCGGTGCCGTGGCTCGCTCACGCGCTGGAGGCCTGGCCCGACGTGCAGATTCTTCTAACTTCCACTCAGCCGTGGAAGCACGGTTTGCCGGCAGTCCTGCGGCGTATGCCGGCACTGGCCGGGCGCGTCGTCGGCCACACTTTCGAAGACTTGACCACCCAGCCCGTCCGCTTGGTGCGGAGCCGCTCTGGTGCAAGCCGCCGGCGGCCGTACAGCAGCGAAGAGTACTGGCGCATGAACAAGGCCGACGTCGTCGCCGCCCACGTCAACTGGTTCGAACCCGAAGCATGGGCGGCTGTCGACGACGAGGACATTCTCTGGCGTCCAGAGCATGCACCGCATGTCTGCATCGTGGATGGATGCGAAGGGCTCAGGAACCCCGCGGAACAGGACAGATTGCTGTGCTGCCTGCGAGCGAACTTCGGACCGCCTCGCGACCCGCTGAGTGGTGAGTTTCAACGTTGAAACTCGAGAACGAAGCCACACGGCACAGCCGTAACCAGGCAGCACAGCAGGCGCCAGGCACAAAACCTGGCCAGTTTCAACGTTGAAACTTATCCCTCCGCGCTGTCCATCAAGGCGCTGTACTCGGAGACGCATACCCATGAGTGGCGGCGAGATGAGAGTTTTCCGGGTCGCGCCGCCAGTCCTTGGACCGCGCGAACGGCGTGCCCGTCGCTCGTTCGACCATCCGGCTGAAGGCGAACCACCCTAGCTTCCAGTCCCGCTCGGCTTCCTTGGTGAGCATGACCCGCAGCTTGTCCTTGTCGAAGGTCTTGCCCACTTTCGCGCCGTCCTTGTAAGCCTCGATGTCGCGGCCGACCTCATCCATGAGTGCCAGTAGACGGCTGACCTTCTCACTCAGCGAGTCAACGTTCGGCGCTGGCACCGTTGTCGCGCCATTGAGCGGTCCGCTCAGCGCAAAGATGACCCCGGCGGCGAGGTCTGGGTCCTGCGAGAGCTGAGCGACGAGGCGCTCCTTGAGGCGCGTTCTGAGCCGCAGGGCCTTGCCAGCCTCGAAGGCAGCCTTGTGCGCGTCGCTCTTCACCTTCTTCTCGGGAAGCTTGGACTCGACGTAAGCGATTTCGGGAGGTGATAGGCCCTCGTCAGCAAAAATCCTTCTATCGGCCGCGGTCAGCGCGCTGGTGCCGGCGGGCAGCGTGTGGTCAAGGGGCACAGGCACGCGAACCTGCTTCACCGTTGGGCCCACCGTAGCGTCGTTCAGCACCTTCTTGAATACGTGAATGGGTCCTGGTCCCACGCCTGCTGAAAGGCGCTGGACGACCATGATGTGGAGATGAGGGCGGCGTGGCTTCTTGGCGGCGATACCGAGGTCCGTTGTTGTTGCTCGAGGCATGGGTCAGCGCTCCGTGTTTGGTTGCAATGCTCTCGTGTAGCAACGACCGTCAGCCCCATATTGCCAGTGCATTGCGAGCAAGCCTGCGATGCGCATTCCTGCCGGCGCACGATGGCCCACCGGCGCGAAACGAAGGCGCAAAAGCATCGCGCCCGTCCCGACGTTGTGGCAGTCGTCGATGCTCGAATCGCGGAACTGTTGGCGAGCCCGAAGCGGTGGGACGCCGTTTCGGTCTTGTCGCCGCTTGCGGCAGCAGGCGGAGACACAGGCCCGGCCGTCGCGGGACGCCTGCCAAAGCCCCGGAGGGGTGGTCTGCGGACGCGGACCAGTCCGGCGGTGAGCCGGGCCGACGGAGACAGGCGGTCAGCCTGACTCCATGGGGACGACCCGGCGGCAGTGCCGACCGCCGAGTCCCCGGGACGGGGATGAGGCGGTCGGGGCTGGGAGCGCGGAGCGCTCACTCCCCGGCCGGGTCGTCCCCATAGGCGTGACGCGGGTCCCGGAGGGGCCAAGCACGCCAACGCCAATCGAGGGTGCACTCGTAGTGCCTATACGCCTGAAAGCGAGTGCGCTTTCGGAGCCTTGATGACAGCCAACACCACGAAGACCGTGAGGCCCCAACGGGCCGGAACCCTGCAGACCGAGCCGGCGGCCGCGGCAGCGGTCGCCGCCGCAACTCAGGTCGCACCAACAGCTTGTGCAACTGCGCAAGTGTCAATGGGCAACCGCGCGCCAGACGACGGTGGGCGTGCCGCGTCGCCGAGCGTGCGATTGCGCAGCGCCGCACCACGCAATCGCAAGGCACCCTCGGCCGAACCTCTGGCGAAGTTCAGGGCGACGGGCGTCACGACTTGGGACAAAGCACAGGTCTACGAGTGGGATGCCACCTTCTACGTCGGCCATTTCGGCCTGCTAGACACCAAGCAGCTGGGCGAGTGGGTGTTCAAGGACTTGGCCACGCCGGGGGCACGGCTTCGACAGGCGCAGGCACTGACGCTTCGGCTGTGCCCCCAAGCCCGGGCGGGGAGTAGCGCTCGGCGACTGGCCACCGCAGGGCATCGGCCCGTGCTTCGCACGCTCGGCCGGAAGAAGGTCGGCAACCGGTTCTACTACTACCTCAATGCCCGCGGCTTGGGGTACATGCAGCAGAACTTTGGCTTGGCCTTGCCCGATGCAGCAAAGTCACTGACCACAGCGAGCGACATGGCCAAGCGTGCGTTGGTGTTCGAGCACTGCCTGGCCCTCTACCGCGCCGACGAGAACCTCACCTTCGTTGGCCCAGCGGCCTTGGCCGCCGACGCCGACCGCCAGCAGGTGCTGGAACCGCTCGGGCGAGCGGTCTTGAGCTGCCTGTCAAACCTGTGGTGCGCCGTCAGCGCGAGCGGCAAGGTGAATTACATCTACGTTGCCGACCGCCCAGGCTCATCTAACGCCATCAACGTCGCCCACTACCGAGAACTTGCGAAGGCGGCTTCGCTGCTGCTCGGGCGCGTCATCGACATCGAGGTCATCGGCCGGCGGATGCCCACGGAGCCGGACTGTTCGCTGAGCGACACCCAGCTCGCTCGGTCGGTCGTGAAGGCTTCGGCCGATGAGGTCTTCTTCAGAAGAAAGACGGGGTATCTGGCAGAGAAGCTGGTCAGGTTCTTCACGTCGCTGAGGCCGCATGCGGCACGCATTCGCCTGCTGATGGTGCGTGACCGTGCTTAAGGACATGCTGCCGGCGTTGATGCCCAACGCACGAGAACTGCTCGAGCCGTTCAGCCCTTGGCTCTTCGATGAAGAGTCTGCGGCCGACCTCGGGCTGTTGCACGCGATGGGCGTTCTCGGCTCCATGCGCGAGGCTGAGCTGGCCCTGTTCTTTCGGGGCAGCGTGGAGCAAGACCTGGAAGCGCAAGGACACGGGAGCGAATACTCCATTTGCTATCCAGCGTGCAGTGGACGCGGCCGCGTGAGCAGTGACAGCGCTCTGCAGGCCACCCGCCGCCGATTGCTCAGGCTGGTCAAGCAAGACCTGCTCGCCGTGGCGGCCGTCGCTCGCACGACACCGGACCACCTGGACGGACGCTATTACTGGCTCACCCGCAAGGGAATCCGGCGCGTTCTCGACGCGGGCTACCGAGTCAGAAGCCGCCAGAACATCCACAACATGACGCATGTGGGGTCGGTCCAGGACCAGCATCGGGTTCTTGAACAGCAATACATCATCGCGCGCCGGCTCATCAACCCGTTCATGCGGGTCTGGGGTGAGTACGCCATCCGGTCGGGGCTCGCCAGGCAAGCGCTCCCGAAGGGTGCCACCGACAAGCCCCCCACGGTCAAAGAACGGCTCATTGCGATGTCGGGCCGGCTGTATCTGGCGCCCGCTGAGCTCGGCAAGTCCAATGTCCCCAGCACGGAAGGCAATCGCCGCTACTTCCCGCGACGGCCCGATGTGCTGCTGCTCGACGAGCAAGCCGAACGCGACCGGTATCGAGACGCCATCGGATTGAATTTCGCGCGGTCACCTCACGCCTTCGGAGACGTCGAATGGACGGAAGTGGAGGCGAGCAAGAAAGATGCAGTCACCCAGGCGAAGTCCTTCAACGGCATCTTCTATCTCGGCGAGTTCCTCGACCCCACACTGGAGCGCGGGCTGGTCACCCGGTTCACCTTGGTCACACGCAACCACCCGCACACCAACCTGCGCGCGAAGCTGCTGGAAGCATACGAGCAGTGGCTGGCGACGACGGACGTGCAGGCCATGTTGCGGAAGAAGGTCATCCTCACCCCTGGCTTCGACCCCCGGCGGCTGGGCGAGCAGGTCTGGGTTGCCGAGTTGATGCAGGACTCGGAGCACCGCTTGCGCAGCATCCGCATGGAGTCCGTGGCGTCCATCACCGAGCGGGATTGGCGGGGGCCGTGACGGAAGCTTGGTGCCTGCCGGAACGTCAGACCGAAAAGGGTGCCTATACGCAATGTCGCATGGGATGCCCTGCGGCTTCAAGGAACCACTCTAGAAAGGACAAGACATGGCAATCGAAGCCGATGGACGGTTCTCGCCCAATGCGACCAAGGGGGCGCTCGCGTTGTTCTCCGCCACGGACATGGCCCGCGTGCTTCACAGGCTGGACTGCGGACTCTCGCGGGACCAAGTGGAATTGATTTCAGCTGCCTACGAGCAGCTGTTCACGCCCGCGACGGTACGCCGCAGCGAGAGTGGCCTCATCCGGGAGCGGCTGATGAAGAAGGTCCAGGACATCTTCCCGTCGCCCCGGCAAGCGCAACCCGTCGCCGCGGCCTGTGAGCAACTTCATCGCGAGGTGCTCGGCGTCAAGGACGGCGATTGGGCCGGGCTTTACGTCCGGCTGGCACTGGCGCTCGGTATGGAGCCGGAAGCAGCCGAGTGTGCCCACTCCGTAGTTCGAATGCGGCGAGAGCAAGGCAGGAAGGGCGAGGATGCGGTGTTCGCCGCGGAGCAGTTCGCGGAGATGTGGGGCAAGGCTGACAACCTGGCGCTGGACGGCGCGCGTGACCTCGAGGCCATTCTTCGAGACGTCACGAAGACTTGCATCGCCCTCGCCCAGAAGGGTGTGCTGGAGGGTCTCAAGGCGACCGACGAGGCGCAGCGGCGAGAGCACTCCAAGGCTGCTCGCGAGCGCCAGTGGCCAAGTCGGGTATCCAGCCGGCGTCAGGCGGCTTTGAGGGCATAGCCCATGGACACCTTCGAGAAGCTCGAAGCACGTGGGAGGGCGGCGCCGCGGGACCACTACGAACACACGGTTGAGCGTCTCAAGGCAATCCTGTCAACTTGGGAGGCCACAGGAGACATGCCGGATGAGGTGGGCGTGCTGTCGTCAGGCGAGTACAGAGCGCTGATGCTGGCGGCGCATCGAGAGGACTTGCTGGGCCGGTCGCCGGTTGGTGCCTTTCTCATGTTGGACGGCTGGCTGCAGAAATGGGTCATGGAGAACCGTGGCTGGACGGGTCTTATCGGGACTCGTATCGGTGATTGATTTCATCTCCGCCTTCGGGCGGAGATTTTTGTGCAGACGCGGCAGCGACGACGCTTCGCCCTACGCGACGGCAGTCAATCCGAGCTTTCGCATGCGGGCCAGCACTTCTCCCAGCTCGCGCTCCAACTCGGCCGCTTCGTCGCCGGGAGCCACCTCTCGGACTGCGGGGTTGAGGATGGCTGCAACAGCCGGCCAACGACTGCTGGCCGTGAAGGCCTGGGCCATCGCTTGGTGTTCCGGTGATACGTATCCCAGCGTGGTCCTGGGGTCGGTATGCCCTGCGGCGGCTTGGGCGTTGCGGTCTCCAGCATCAAGGCTGCCCAAGTCCAAGAGTGAAGTAAGTCCGACGACGCTCGCCAGTTCCAGCTTGGACGTCGAGCGAGCGTTCCGCGTGATGAACCCCCGACGAAAGTCCTTGATAAGGAGGTCGGCGATGCCGACGGCTTTGCGAGCCTTGTCGAAGTCGGCGCAAACGTCGCTCGAGGTCGCCGGCAGGCAAGGGAACAAGGGGCCGTCGCCACACCGAGTCTTGCGTGCGTGCAGGACTTGCGCCGCATAGCGCGAAAGCGGCACGTGTCGGACGCCTACACGCTCGTCTGTCTTGTGATGATGCAAAGTCAGCACACCCCCAAGCACGTTCCCACCGGCAGTGATGAAGGCCACGGCCTCACCGGTAGCCCTGCTGATTTCTGACAGTCGGCAGCCCGTCTCGTCGATGACCCTGAGAAGGTCCGACATGTCGATGTTCTTGGCGAAGTGGGTCAGCAGAGTGGCGAATTCTTCCGCCGTAGGCACACGGTGACGCTTGTTGCCGTGTGCAGGCGGCGCCGCGTAGTCCATGGGTTTTTTGGGGCCGACGTAGCTAATTTCCTCAGGAAGTTGTTCGACGGCGAACTTGATGAGCCGGTCCAGGGCGGAGAGCCTCAGTCGGAGGGTCTGGTCCGAAACCGGCGCCTTCGGAGCGTGGAAGGGCTCCGCTCTGACGCCCTTGGTGAACCGGATGTAGCGCCATTCGGCGGCCAGCTGCCGAATCAGTTGGCCGCCAGCCTTGCTGGAGAAGTCACGCAAGGTCCGGGAGCCAAGCAGGCGCCCAACCTGCTCGTACTCATACAGTCGGTTCTGCCCGTGGCGCGCCGAGTAGGCTTCGACGTACAGCGTGGCCCAGGCGCTCATGGGGCGTTCCAGGCAGGCCTCGCGTTGGCGCTGTTCCCGCCGCTCACCGGCCGAGAGCAACTTGCCGTTGACGGCCTCGTCGTACTTTTTCTTTTGGAACGCCCGGGCCAAGCTCAGGCTGTCGAACGTCTTGGACGTGATGAACTTGCGCTCGTACCAGACCTGCGCCTGATAGCGCGTCTTGCCGTTCTTCCCAACCACTTCCTTGATGCTTTCTTGACCTGTCACCGCATGCTCCATGCAAATGACAGTGAAGGGCGGGGGTTTTAGCCCGCACCAAATGGAAGTTCGTTCCTGCCGTCAAGCCGTCTCAAAACTCAGTAGAATCAACGACTTACCGGACGAGGTGCCCGGCTATCAACCGCCTTGTAAGCGGTAGGTCATCAGTTCGAATCCGATAGCCGGCACCATCGAACGCTTCGAAGCCCCGATTCGTCCCAGGACGGATCGGGGCTTCGGTCTTTCAGGGCCGGCGCCGTGCCGGTCCGCGCATCCGCATCCGGCCATCGCCCGGAAGTCGGTGTCGGCCGCTTTGACAACTGTGTGCAGCCGATCACCTCGCACGTCCTAGATCGTTGATCCTGAAGAGGATTTCAATCTGGCACAGGGTTTGCTCAAGCCGCCCCCGTGTTCAACGCGCCGGCCATACCTCCAAGACGCCGGCACCCACAGGGAGTGTTCATGCAGAGCTTG
>Ga0209257_1001175_pt1 | contig 33126 bp, 32 predicted proteins | sample AraplaCvi_mCL_r2_FD_184277 | JGI IMG/M metagenome (GOLD analysis project Ga0209257, IMG submission 184277) | Arabidopsis root microbial communities from North Carolina, USA - plate scrape MF_Cvi_mCL_r2 (SPAdes) (version 2) | ecosystem: Host-associated > Plants > Roots > Endosphere | place: USA...
AGCGGTGCCGGACTATCTGGAGACCGGCTACCCGCTCGTCTATTATGATCGTTCGCCTGCCTCCGCCCGCGCGCGGCTGACCGCGCTGATGAACCCGCAGGACCTGATGCTGCTCGGTGCGCTCAAGCTCGAACTCGACAAGACGGGCCAGGCAGTCGGAGCGCGGAACGCGGTGATGACCGTCCATGCCGACGGCACGCTCGGCCCGCGCTACGACAAGTCGCACCTCGTCCCCTATGGCGAGTATCTGCCGATGCGGCCCGTGCTGTCGGCGATCGGCCTGTCGCGGCTTGCGCCCGGCGACATCGATTTCTGGCCCGGCCCGGGGCCGCACACGCTCGACCTCGGCCGTTTCGGCAAGGCAGGACTGCAGATCTGTTACGAGATCATCTTCTCGGGACAGGTCGTCGATCGCGCGCACCGCCCCGATTTCATATTCAACCCCTCGAACGACGCGTGGTTCGGCGGCTGGGGTCCGCCGCAGCATCTGGCGCAGGCGCGGCTGCGCGCGATCGAGGAAGGACTGCCGGTTATCCGCGCAACACCGACCGGAATCAGCGCGGTGATCGACGCCGACGGGCGCATTCTCGCTTCGCTGCCGATGCATGAGGCCGGGCGCATCGACGCTTTCGTTCCGAAGGCCCACGCGCCGACGCCTTTCGCACGCTATGGCAACGTGCTGCCCGTCGCGTTCGCACTGCTGCTGCTCGTGGCCGCCATTGCCTTTCGGCGACGCGGGCGCTAACAGCGCGGCCACATAAAGCATCCTTTATATTCGATTCCCCTCTACCGATTCCGAGAAGGCCCCCATGCGCAACAGCTTCCTCTTCACGTCCGAAAGCGTTTCCGAAGGTCACCCCGACAAGGTTGCCGACCAGATTTCGGACTCGATCGTCGACCTGTTCCTGTCGAAGGATCCCGAGGCGCGCGTCGCATGCGAAACGCTGACCACGACGCAGCTTGTCGTGCTGGCGGGCGAAATCCGCTGCAAGGGCGTGTTCGAGGATGGCGAATGGGCGCCGGGTGCGCTCGACGAGATCGAGGCGACCGTCCGCAAGACGGTCAAGGACATCGGCTATGAACAGTCGGGTTTCCACTGGAACGAGTTCCGTTTCGAAAACAACCTGCACGGCCAGTCGGCCCACATCGCGCAGGGCGTCGACGAAAGCGCCGACAAGGACGAAGGCGCGGGCGACCAGGGAATCATGTTCGGCTATGCGTCGGACGAGACCCCCGACCTGATGCCCGCGACGCTCGATTACAGCCACAAGATCCTCGAGCGCATGGCCGCCGACCGCAAGGCCGGCACCGCGCCGTTCCTCGAGCCCGACGCCAAGAGCCAGGTCACGCTGCGCTACGCCAACGAACGTCCGGTCGAGGCGACCGCGATCGTCGTGTCGACGCAGCACGCGCCGGGCTATTTCTTCCACGGCGGCGAAGGCGACGAAGCGAAATATCAGGAACTGCGCAAATATGTGCTCGGCGTGATCGCCGACGTCCTGCCCGCCGAGCTGCTGACCGCGAACACCGTCTATCACATCAATCCGACCGGCCGTTTCGAGATCGGCGGACCCGACGGCGACGCCGGCCTGACCGGCCGCAAGATCATCGTCGACACCTATGGCGGCGCGAGCCCGCACGGTGGCGGCGCCTTCAGCGGCAAGGACCCGACCAAGGTCGACCGTTCGGCTGCCTATGTCACCCGCTATCTCGCCAAGAACATCGTCGCCGCGGGCCTCGCGCGCCGCTGCACGATCCAGCTCAGCTACGCGATCGGCGTCGCCGAGCCGCTGTCGATCTATGTCGACCTGCACGGCACCGCGGCGGAAGGCGTGACCGAAGGCGCGATCGAGCAGGCGATCCCGCAGCTCGTGCGCCTGACCCCGAAGGGCATCCGCACCCACCTCGGTCTCAACAAGCCGATCTACAAGCAGACCGCGGCCTACGGCCACTTCGGCCGCACCGCCGAGGGCGACGCCTTCCCGTGGGAACGCACCGACCTCACCGACAAGCTGAAGGCAGCGGTCGCGGGGTGAGCAGGGGCCTGCCGCTCAACGTCAATCTGACGGCGGAGCGGCCGACCTTCGTCACGCATCTCGAATGCGGACTGACCGGCGCGCGGTACGATGCAGATATGCTGCACGGGCTGTCGGACGCCGGGCGGCCGTTGCTCGTGCGCTACGATCTGGCGGGCGTCGGCGCCGCGTTCGACAAGGCGGCACTGGGTGCTCGCCCGCGCGACCTGTGGCGCTGGCGCGAGTTGCTGCCCGTGCGCCGGACCGACAATATCGTCAGCCTTGGCGAGATCGACACACCGGTGATCGCGCTCGACAAGGTCGCAGCCATGGACGGCGGCGCGGGCGGGCGCCTGCTGGTCAAGGACGAGGGCCGGCTGCCGACCGGCTCGTTCAAGGCGCGCGGGCTGGTCATGGCGATCAGCATGGCGAAGGAACTCGGTGTCACCAGCATCGCGATGCCGACCAACGGCAACGCCGGCGCAGCTGCCGCGGCCTATGCGGCGCAAGCGGGGATGGAAGCGATCATCTTCTGCCCCGACGACACCCCCGAGATCAACGTTCGCGAAATCGCGGCGCAGGGTGCGCGGGTGTATCGTGTCAACGGGCTGATCGACGATTGCGGCAAGCTGGTGCGCGAGGGCGCAGCGGCGAACGGCTGGTTCGACCTGTCGACGCTGAAAGAGCCGTATCGGATCGAGGGCAAGAAGACGATGGGGCTGGAGCTCGCCGAGCAGTTCGGCTGGGACCTGCCCGATGTCATCTTCTATCCCACCGGTGGCGGCACCGGGCTGATCGGCATGTGGAAGGCATTCGCCGAACTGCAGGCACTCGGCTGGATCGGCGCGAAGCGGCCGCGCATGATCGCGGTACAGGCCGAGGGCTGCGCACCGATGGTCCGTGCGTGGGAGGCGGGAGAGCGCCATGCGACGCGCTGGGAAGATGCCGCGACGATCGCTTCCGGTATTCGCGTGCCGCAGGCGGTTGGCGACTTCCTGATCCTCGACGCGGTACGCGAATCGAATGGGCGCGCGGTCGCGGTCAGCGACGCGGCGATCGAAAAAGCCGTCGACGATGCGGCACGGGGCGATGGCCTGCTTCTCTGTCCCGAAGGCGGCGCGACCCTCGCCGCATGGCGGCAGGCGCGCGCCGAGGGCTGGGTCGGTGCCGACGAGACCGCATTGCTCTTCAACTGCGCGACCGGGCTCAAATACCCGCTGCCCGACACCTCCCGGACGCTCGACCGGCATGCGACGATCGACTTCGCCGGGCTCTGAAGAGCGCTTGCCATCGCCATCCCGATCTGACAGCCTCGTTCCCGGATCGGGGAGGGTTCGCACATGGCAAGATACTGGACGAAGGTCGTTTTCACTGCGTGCACGGCGGTCTGGCTTGCCGGCAGCGCCGCCGCCGGTCAGGAACCTCTTTCCCTGCAGCCTGGCAAGAGCTGGACGCACAGGCATAGCGGCATCTCGGTGCCCGCGACGCTGGCAGGCACCCCGCGCGAGCGAGGCATGGCCTTTGCCGAAGACGACCTCGACGTCGGGCTGTCCTTCACGGTTGGCGATGCCGTCGAGTCGCTGACCTTCTATGTCTTTCGCGACACGAACGGCGGCGTTCCGCTGTGGTTCGCACAGGCGCAATGGGGAATCGAGAACCGCGACGCCTATGGCCACCCGGTGATCACGGTCGCGCCGCAGGCATTCGTACCCCCGGGGCAGACAGTCGCCTCGGGCCTGAAAGCCATTTATACGCCAAAAGGCGGCCCCTATCGCAGCACCGGCGTGATGCTGTTCCCCGTCGGCGAATGGTATGTGAAGGTTCGCGCGTCATCGCAAACGCGCCCGCCCGCAGAACTCGGCAAATGGATGGATGCCGCGCTGGCAGAGATCGGATGGCCCGGGACTATTGCGAATGGCCCCGTGGCAGCACCCATTGCCGACTGCGCGGCACCGCTCGTCTTCGAGGGGAAGTCCAAGGATATATCGAGCGACATGATGCAGAATATGATCGGCGCCGCGCTGGTTTCGGCAACAGCGGGCGAAGCCGGGAAGGATCCGGTGGAGGTCAAATGGTGCCGCGACCGGAAACTCGACGGCAATCAGGCGGTGTATCGCGCCAACGCGGCGACAAACAGCTATCTCCTCGCGGTCGGCGACAACGGCAACGGCATCGAGGTCGCGCCATCGGCCGGCGGCATCATCAGCGGCGCGAAGGACAAGGGACCGCGCTACGGCATCACGCTCCATATGGCGGCGCGGGATGTCAATTTCCCCGCGCAGGACCGCCTTCCGTCGCCCGACCGGACCCTTGCGATCGTCAATGAAGGCCGCTTCACCAGCGACGTCGCGACCTGGGGAGAAAAGCGCGACATCCGGATCAACAGCGGCGCAAAACAGGAATAGCGCCCTTTCGCCCGACGCGCCGGCACGCTAACGGCGCGTCATGACTGCGTATAAATCCGGCGACCCGACCACCCTCAACCGTCTCTATGGCCGTGCACAGGGCAGGCCCCTGCGCGCGGGCCAGCAGGATCTGGTCGACAATCTGTTGCCCCAGATCGCCGTGCCGACCGAGGGCGAGGTTACGGCAGCGCGCTTGTTCGGTTACGACCGACCGCTGCATTTCGAGATCGGCTTCGGCGGCGGCGAACATATGGCGGCGCGCGCCGACATGCTGCCCGATCACGGCTTCATCGGCGCGGAACCCTTCGTCAACGGCGTCGCGCAGGCGCTGGTCCATGTCAGCGGCGATCCCCATCTTGCCGACAAGGGACGCGCGCGCCCACCGCTCGGCAATGTCCGCATCCATCACGGCGACGCGCTCGAAGTGCTGCGCCGCATTCCCGACGAGGCGCTCTCCTTCGCCTATCTGCTCCACCCCGATCCGTGGCCGAAGGCGCGCCACGCGAAACGGCGGATGATGAACGACGGCCCCGTCGACCTGATCGCGGCGAAGCTGAAGCCCGGCGGCGAGTTCCGCTTCGGCACCGATCACCCGGTCTATCTTCAGCACGCGCTGATGGTGATGCGGCGCCATCGCCACCAGTTCGAATGGCTGGCGAAAGATGCGCAGGATTTCCGCGTCCGTCCCGGCGGCTGGCCCGAAACACGCTACGAGGCCAAAGCGCGCGCGCAGGGGCACGAGGTCTGGTATTTCCGCTATCGCCGCCGCTGAGCGCCCGCTAGCCTGCAAGCGATTTGCTTCTGCTGTGTTGCTGGTGTAATACGGGACGCCGAGCATGTTTTCATTCCGCAAAAAGCCCGCCCCCGTCCAGTCGCCGCCCGTCGAAGGGCTTGGCGCGGTTTATCCGGATCCCGGCTTTCCCGGAACGGTTGCCCCGCCGCCGCCCGAATCGCGCTGGCGCAAATGGACCCGCCGGGCATCGCGCGGCTTCGCTATCTTCGCCGTCATCCTCATCCTGCTCGTCGGCTGGCTCGCGCTCACCGCGCCGCTGTCGAAGTCGCTCGAACCGATCGCGCCGCCCGAGATCACCCTGCTCGCCTCCGACGGCACCCCGATCGCGCGCATGGGGGCGATCGTCGACAAGCCGGTCGATGTCGCGAAACTGCCCAAGCACGTCACCGGCGCCTTCCTCGCGATCGAGGATCGGCGCTTCTACAGCCATTGGGGGGTCGATCCGCGCAGCGTCGGTCGCGCGGTATGGGCCAACGTGTCGGGCGGGCGCCCGCAGGGGGGCAGCACGATCACCCAGCAGCTCGCCAAATTCACCTTCCTGACCCCGAAGCGCACGCTCGGACGCAAGGCGCGCGAGGCGCTGATCGCCTTCTGGCTCGAAGCTTGGCTGTCGAAGGACGAGATCCTCGAACGCTATCTGTCGAACGCCTATTTCGGCGACAACACCTATGGGCTGCGCGCCGCATCGCTCCATTATTTCTCGCGCCAGCCCGAGAAGCTGACGACGGCGCAGGCGGCGATGCTCGCTGGGCTGGTGCAGGCACCCTCGCGCCTTGCCCCGACGAAGAACCCCGATCTCGCCGCCAAGCGCATGAAGCTGGTGGTGAACGCGATGGTCGACACCGGCTATCTGACCGGGGCGGAAGCGAAGAAGCTGCGTCCGCCGCGCGTCGATGTGCGCAGCCGCAACGACCTTCCCACCGGCACCTATTTCGCCGACTGGGCGCTGCCGGAGGCGCGCAAGCTCAGCGACGTCGGCTATTCGCGCCAGACGATCCGCACGACGCTCGACGCGCGGTTGCAGGGGATTGCGCGGCGCGTCACCGCGAATGCCGGGGTCGGCAAGGCGCAGGTGGCGCTCGTCGCGATGCGCCCGAACGGCGAGGTCGTCGCGATGGTCGGCGGGCGCGACTATGCCGCCTCGCCCTTCAACCGCGTGACGCAGGCGCGGCGCCAGCCGGGGTCGACCTTCAAGCTGTTCGTCTATCTGGCTGCCTTGAGGGACGGGAAGGAACCCGACGACCTGATCGACAACCGGCCGATCACGAGCGGATCGTACCAGCCCAAGAATTCGGGCGGCGCCTATTCGGACACGATCACGCTGGAGAATGCCTTTGCCCAGTCGAGCAATGTTGCCGCCGTCCGGCTGCTGCGTGAGGTCGGCGACGACAAGGTGATCCGCATGGCGCGCGACCTCGGCGTCACCTCGCCGCTCGCGCGCGGCGACCCCAGCCTTGCGCTCGGCACATCGAGCATGACCCTGCTCGAACTCACCGCCGCCTATGCTGCGGTCGCCGCGAACAGCTATCCGGTCGTCCCGCACGCCTTCAAGGAGGAGGAGGAGGGCTGGTTCAGCAATCTCTTCTTCGGCCCCGACCATTTCGGCACCCGCGTTCACGACGATATCGAGCAGATGCTGCGCGCCGCGGTCAACCGCGGCACCGGGCGCGCGGCACGGCTGCCGCAGGCGAATTTCGGCAAAACCGGGACGAGCCAGGACAATCGCGACGCGCTGTTCGTCGGCTATGCCAATGGACTCGTCGTCGGCATCTGGATCGGCAACGACGACAATTCGCCGCACGGTATCGCCGGCGGCGGTGCGCCGGCGCGCATCTGGCGCGATTTCATGACGCAGGCGAGCGGCAAGCGAATTCCGGCGAAAGCGCCGCCGGCACGCGCCGAAGATCCGGGCACCCCGGTCCAGCCGCTCGACATCCCCGACATTCCGGCGGTGCCGATCGCCGACAAGACCAGCGTCGAGGTGAAGGATGGCAATGCGGTGATCAGCACCGAGATCGGCGGGACGCGCGTCGACCTGCGGCTGCCCGTGACCGATCGGCCGAAGGAGGCGGCTCCGCCACCGCCATAGCCCAAAACAAATGGGGCGGCCTCGTTATGAGTGCCGCCCCAGTTAGTGGGGTCCGCCTTGGGAGAGGGAGAGGGCGGACCGGAGATTGGTGTCTCAGGCTTATGCGATCAGCGCGACGCCATGCGGCTGTCGGTGGCTTCTTCGACGCCGGCGAGCTTGAGCGCGGCGCGGAACTGCTTGGCGGCAGCGCGTTCGTTGCCGGCTTCGCAAAGCTTCTTGCCGGTCGAGACGAAGCGCTTCGCATTCGCCTGCTTGCTGGCTTCGGCGCCGTTGGCGGCGACATAAGCCTGTTCGGCGAGGGTCGAGCAGCGATAGTCACCGCTGTCCTGCGCATAGGCCGGCGAGGTCGAGGCGATCAGGCCGGTGAAAGCGAGAGCCGACGCTGCGACGATCGCGAAAGCCGAGGGGAAGCGGCGGAAAGAGGAGAGCTGGTAGGCCATGGGAGAGGTTCCTTTCGTTTCGTTGTGCAACCTTTTTAGTTGCTGTTGCGCACATAGATAATCCTCTATAATCTGCAAGTGCTTTGAAGCAGGATTTAACAATCCCCCATGGGGCGCTCGACGGGATCGAGGCTTTCCTCCGGGTCGCGGAAAGGCGCAGCTTTTCCGCCGCCGCAAGCGACCTTGGCGTCTCGCCCTCGGCGATCAGCCAGACCGTGAAAGCGCTCGAGGCGCGTATCGGCGCGCCGCTGTTCATGCGCACGACGCGTAGCGTCGGGCTGACGCAGGCAGGCGAGATGTTCCTTGAGCGCGCGGCCCCTGCTTACTCGGGGCTCGCCGATGCCTATGAAGCGGCGCGCAACCTCGGCAACCGGCCCGCCGGACGCCTGCGCATCAACCTGATGCGCGGCGCGGTGCAGCCCCTGTTCGAGCCGATCATCGCGGGCTTTTGCGAAACCTATCCCGAGATCGAGCTGGAAATCTATGCCGACGACGCGCTGTCGGACCTCAGCGCCGGCGGCTTCGACGCGGGCGTGCGGATGGGCGAATCGCTCGACGCCGACGTCATCGCGGTACGACTGACCGGCCCTTTCCGTTTCGTCGTGGCGGGAACCCCGGCCTATTTCGAAAAATACGGCAAACCCGAAACGCCCGAGGATTTGCGCAACCACCGCTGCGTCCGCTTCCGGCTGGCATCGGGCGGGCTGATGCCGTGGACCTTCGAGAAGGGAAACCGCGATTTCGACGTCGCGGTGACGGGTCCGGTGATCGTCAACGACTGGATCGCCGCCACGGTCGCGATGCGCAGCGGGATCGCGATGATCATGACCGCGGAGCCCGTCGCGAAAGCGATGGTCGAGACCGGCGAGGTCGAACTCGTGCTCACCGACTATGCCAGCGCGACCTCCGGCCTGTTCCTTTATTATCCCAGCCGCAAGCAGGTGATGCCCAAGCTGCGTGCCTTCATCGACTATGTGCGCGAATTCCTGCCGGACAATGTGACCGGATAGGCCTGCTTTTGGGCGCAGAAACAAATCCCTTCACCGCGCGCAGAAAAATTGGGCTAGCGAATCCCTGCAAAAGGCGGCAGCCCGTTCTCAATTAAATCACTTGGGATGAAGACATGTTCGAAATCGCGTCGATCGATATTGCGTCGCTGCTGCCCTTCATCCTCATCGGCTTTGCCGCCCAGCTCGTCGACGGCGCACTCGGCATGGCGTTCGGCGTCATCTGCAACACGCTGCTGGTCGCGGTGATGGGCGTGCCGCCCGCAACCGCATCGGCGCGCATTCACGTCGTCGAGGTGTTCACGACTGCGGTGTCGGGGATCAGCCACCTGCTCCATCGCAACATCGAATGGTCGCTGTTCTGGAAACTGCTCATCCCCGGCGTCACCGGCGGTGTGCTCGGTGCCTATGTGCTGACCTCGCTCCACGCCGACATCGTCAAACCCTTTGTGCTCGCCTATCTGGTCGCGATCGGCGTCTGGCTGCTGATCCGCGGCCTGCTTTATCCGCCCAAGATCCAGAAACCGACAGTGATCGCTCCGCTCGGACTGGTCGGCGGATTTCTGGACGCGGCCGGCGGCGGCGGCTGGGGACCGGTCGTGACCTCGAACCTGCTCGTTCAGGGCGCCGAGCCGCGCAAGGTCGTCGGCACGGTGAACAGCGTCGAATTCTTCCTGACGCTCGCGGTGTCCGCGACCTTCATCTGGAACCTCGGCTTTGCCGATGTCGCGGGCGCGACGCTCGGCCTGCTGATCGGCGGTGTGCTCGCTGCCCCGCTCGGTGCGATCATGGCCAAGCGCTTCTCGGTCAAGCTGATGCTGACGCTGGTCGGCGTCGTGCTGACCGCGACGAGCGCGTTCGGGCTTTACCGCGCGCTGTTCGCCTGATCTTCAGTTTGCCGGCTTGGTCTCGTCGACCTTCTCGACCCATTCGGGATAGAAGCTCGGTTCGCGCGCCGACCAGCCCGGGGCGGTCGCGGCGGCTTCGCTGATCGACTGGAGCAGCACCTTGCGCTTGTCGGGGTGAAGATGCGGCAGCGACGCCGCGGCGCAGAAGGCACCCGGGAGCCACGGCCGCGCGTGCGCGCCGAGCAACCGCTCGTAGAGAAAGCGATAGGGTGCAAAGCCCTGCAACCGGTCCTGCCCGAGGTCGAACGCCGACACCGCGATCAGCGGCGCCATGAAGCCTTCGAGCGCATCGAGCCCGCTATCGTCGGGAATATGTCCGCGGATCTCGACGAGCCGCTGATAGACACGCGCCTGGACGCGGATCGCGGTTTCCTCGACCATGTCGCGCGACCAGCGGGCGATCGCGTCGTCGCGTTCGAGCCCGATATCGAGCGAGCGGCGGATGTAACGCTGGGTCGCGGCAGGGAAGCCCGCAAATTCCTTGATCTCGGATATGGACAGGTCGCCTGCGGCCGGTCCTGAACGCGTCGCCATGGTCATGCTCCCGCACGGCGCCCGGGGAGCCATCCCCCCGGAGGCCTGCATCAGACAGTCTGCCACCAAAATGGTTAGTGGCGGGTTAACCATGACTTCGGCGATCGTTCAGCGAGCGTTGGGGCATTGCGCGGCGCTGCGAGCGGGCCTAATCAGCGTGCCAGACAAACAGAACACGCAGGGACACCCATGTCGCACGTACCGCAGCCGGTCATCTCGTCTACCGGCCTCTTCACCCCCGCCGAGCGCATCTCCAACGAAGAACTTGTCGCCAGTTTTAACGCGTATGTTGCGCTGCACAATAGCCAAAATGCGGCGGCGATCGAGGCAGGCGAAGTGGCCGAACTCGCTGAATCGAGCGTCGAATTCATCGAAAAGGCGAGCGGGATCGGATCGCGCTTCGTCGTCGACAAGGCGGGCATCCTCGACCCCGCCCATATGGCGCCGCGCATCGCCGAGCGCAGCAATGACGAACTGTCGATCCTCGCCGAGATCGGCGTGCTGGCGGCGAAGGATGCACTCGCACGCGCCGGCCGCGACGCTGGCGACGTCGACGCCGTGCTCTGCGCCGCGTCGAACATGCAGCGGCCCTATCCCGCAATGGCGGTCGAAATCCAGGATGCGCTCGGAATAGACGGCTTCGGCTTCGACATGAACGTCGCCTGCTCGTCGGCCACCTTCGGCATCCAGACCGCGGCCGACTATATTCGCGCGGGCCATGCGAAGAGCGTGCTCGTCGTGAACCCCGAAATCTGTTCGGGGCATCTGAACTGGCGCGACCGCGACAGCCATTTCATCTTCGGCGACGTCGCGACCGCGATTCTGGTCGAGGACAAGGATATCGCGCCCGCGGGGCACTGGGACATCCTCGGCACCAAGCTCAAGACGCAGTTCAGCAACAACATCCGCAACAATTTCGGCTTCCTCAATCGCGGCCATGGCGGGATCGACCAATCGGGGCCGAAGAGCGACAAGCTCTTCGTCCAGGAAGGCCGCAAGGTGTTCAAGGAAGTCGTGCCGATGGTCGCAAACATGATCGTCGAGCAGATGGAGGTGTTGGGCCTCGAGGGCGCCGACATGCGGCGGCTGTGGCTGCATCAGGCGAACACCAACATGAACCGCCTGATCGCGCACCGCGTGCTCGGCCATGAAGCGAGCGAGGACGAAAGCCCGACGGTGCTCGACACCTATGGCAATACGTCGAGCGCAGGGTCGATCATCGCCTTCCACCTCAATCATGAGGATATGGCGGCGGGCGACACCGGACTGATCTGCTCGTTCGGCGCGGGCTACAGCGCGGGAACCGTGTTCGTTCGGAAGACCTGAGGCGATTTACGGCACGAAGGTCGTGAACAGGTAGATCGCAAACAGCATCAGGTGGATCACCCCCTGCAGCACGGTCGTGCGGCCGTTCGCGAGCGTCTGCACCGAGACGATCAGCGACAGGAACAGCAACACGGTCGACTTGGCGTCGAGGCCGAGGCTGATCGGCAGGTCGGTGATGATCGACAGGATCGCGACCGCCGGAATCGTGAGACCGATGGTGGCGAGCGCCGAGCCGAGCGCGAGGTTCAGGCTGGTCTGCAAGCGGTCAGCCTTTGCCGCGCGCACGGCGGCGAGGCCTTCGGGGGCGAGGATCAGCGCTGCGATCAGCACACCGAGCACGGCGGGCGGCGCCCCCCAGTCGGCGAGCAGCGCGCCCATCACGGGCGAGAGATTCTTGGCGAGCAGAACGACCGCAAACAGGCTGGCGAGCAGCAAGACGCTGGAAATCGCAGTGCGCCGGACGCTGGGCGGCGCGGCATGGGCGTCGGGCTCACCATCGCCGTCGGCATCGCCATCGGGAAGGAAGTAGTCGCGGTGACGCACCGTCTGCACCAGCGCGAAGGTCGCATAGAGGATCAGCGACACTGCCGCGACGAAACCGAGCTGGGTCGCCGAATAAAAAGGCCCCGGCACGCTCGACGTGAAATTGGGGAGGACCAGCGTCACCACGGTGAGCACCGTCAGCGTCGCGAGCGCCGCACCGATACCGGTGCGCTGGAAGCGCTGCTCATGGTGACGGATGCTGCCCGCCAGCAGACACAGACCCATCAGCAGATTGAGGATCACCATCACCGCCGCGAACACCGTATCGCGTGCGAGGGTCTGGGCTTTCTCGGGCTCGGCCTGCATCAGCGTCAGGATCAGCCCGACCTCGATCACCGTCACCGCGAGCGCGAGGATCAGCGTGCCGAACGGCTCGCCGACGCGGTGCGCGATAACTTCGGCATGGTGCACCGCCGCGACGACTGCGCCCATCAGGATGATCGCCACCACCCACGGGTTGAGGGCCATGCCGAAGCTCGCGATCGCGGCGATGAAGCCGAGGACCGGAAAGATGTCGTTGGTACGGTCGGCGAGGCGCAGTTTCGAGGTCATGGGAGACCTATTGCAGCCCCCTCCCCCCATGGCCACCCCTGCAGCCGAATTAATGCGCGCGGACGGGCAGTCCTGCGGCGGCGAGCCGCGATGGCCACCCCTGCAGCCGAATTAATGCGCGCGGACGGGCAGTCCTGCGGCGGCGAGCCGCGCATGCGCCTCGGCGATCGTCGCTTCGCCGAAGTGGAAGATGCTGGCGGCCAGCACAGCGCTGGCGCCGCCTTCGATCACGCCCGCGACGAGATGGTCGAGATTGCCGACCCCGCCCGACGCGATTACCGGCACGCTGACCGCATCGGCTATCGCGCGCGTGAGTGTCAGATCGTAGCCGTCCTTCGTGCCGTCACGGTCCATGCTGGTGACGAGCAACTCGCCTGCGCCCAAGGTGGCGAGGCGGACGGCATGGTCGACCGCATCGACGCCGGTCGGGTTGCGCCCGCCGTGGGTGAAAATCTCCCAGCGGCCGTCTTCGACGCGGCGCGCGTCGATACTGCCGACCGCGCACTGGCTGCCGAAACGGTCGGCAATATCGGCGACCAACTCGGGACGCGCGACGGCGGCGCTGTTCACTGCGACCTTGTCGGCCCCCGCGAGCAGCAGCGCGCGCGCATCATCGGCACTGCGGACCCCGCCGCCGACGGTGAGCGGCATGAAACAGACCTCGGCCGTACGGGCGACCATATCGAGCAGGGTGCCGCGTCCCTGATGGCTGGCGGAGATGTCGAGAAAGCAAAGCTCGTCGGCGCCCGCGGCGTCATAGGCGCGCGCGGCCTCGACCGGGTCGCCCGCATCGCGCAGGTCGACGAAATTGACGCCCTTCACGACGCGCCCGTCGGCGACGTCGAGACAGGGGATGACGCGAACGCGGACGGTCATGCCGCCCCTGCCGCAATCGCCTCGGCGAGATCGAGCCGGCCGTCGTAGAGCGCGCGGCCGGTAATCACGCCTTCGACCCCGTTCGCAACATGTGGTCGTAGCGCATGAATGTCGTTGATGTCGGCGACACCGCCGCTTGCGATCACGGGAATAGCGACCGCCTGTGCGAGCGCGACCGTTGCCTCGACATTGCAACCCTTGAGCAGCCCGTCGCGACCGACATCGGTGAAGAGCAAGGCCGCGACCCCGGCATCCTCGAAACGGCGCGCCAGATCCTCGACGCGTACGTCGGACACATCGGCCCAGCCCTCGGTCGCGACCATGCCGTCGCGGGCATCGACCCCGACGACGATCCGGCCAGGCAGATCGCGCGCGGCCGACTTGACGAATTCGGGATCCTTCAGCGCCGCGGTGCCGATGATGACGCGTTCGACGCCGAGCGCGAGCCAGCGATCGACGCCCGCACGGTCACGGATCCCGCCGCCGACCTGCACCTTGCCCGGAAAGGCGGCGATGATGCTCTCTGCGGCCGCGCCATTGACGCTCGCGCCCGCGAAGGCGCCGTCGAGATCGACGACATGGAGGTGCGAGGCACCCGCGTCGGCGAACAGCCGCGCCTGCGCCGCCGGGTCGTCGCCATAAACGGTCGCGCGCGCCATATCACCCTCGGCGAGCCGCACCACCTGCCCGCCCTTGAGGTCGATCGCGGGGAACAGGATCAGGGGCGCCACTGGAGAAACCTTTCGAGGGTTGCGAGGCCGTAGGCCTGGCTCTTTTCGGGGTGATATTGCACGCCGACGATATTGTCCTTCGCCACCGCCGCGACGAAGGTCGCGCCATGGCTGCTCGTCGCGGCGACATCGACGGCATCGGCGAAATGATAGCCATGGAGATAATAGGCCTCGCCCGCCGCGATCACCGGATGCGCCCGCGCGGGAATGACATCGTTCCAGCCCATATGCGGGATGCGCAGGCCCGGCTGCGGATCGAACGCCCGCACCGTACCGGGAATCCAGCCGAGCCCTTCGTGACGGCCATGCTCCTCGCCCGCATCCGCCAGCAATTGCATGCCGACGCAGATACCCAGGAAGGGCGCGCCATCGGTGCGGACACGCCGGTCCATCGCTTCGATCAATCCGTCGATGGCAGACAGCCCGTTCATGCACGCCGCAAACGCTCCGACGCCGGGCAGCACGATGCGGTCGGCCTTGGCCACGACCTGGGGATCGGCGGTGACGGCAACATTGTCCGCGCCCGCCGCGACGAGCGCATTATGCACCGAGCGAAGATTGCCCGCGCCATAGTCGATCAGGGCAATCACGCTCATGGACGGCTCCTAGAGCACGCCCTTGGTCGAAGGGATCGCGTCACCCTTGCGCGGGTCGATCTCGACCGCCTGACGCAGCGCTCTGGCAAGCGCCTTGTACATGCTTTCGGCGATGTGATGATTATTCTCGCCGTAGAGCGTCTCGACGTGCAGCGTGATGCCGGCGGTCTGCGCAAAGCTGTGGAACCAGTGCGGGAACATCTCGGTGTCCATCTCGCCGAGCCGCGGCTGCGAGAAACCGGATTTATAGACGCAGTGCGGGCGCCCCGAAATGTCGAGCACGCAGCGCGTCAGCGTTTCGTCCATCGGCGCATGCGCCTCGCCATAGCGCGCGATGCCGCGCTTGTCGCCGAGCGCCTTGGCCACCGCTTCGCCAAGCGCGAGCGCGCTGTCCTCGACCGTGTGGTGCTGGTCGATGTGGAGGTCGCCCTTCACGTTCATGGAAATGTCGATCAGCGAGTGACGCGACAATTGCTCGACCATATGGTCGAGGAAGCCAATCCCGGTGGACACCGAATAATCGCCGGTACCGTCAAGATTGACGGTGATCGCGATATCCGTTTCCTTGGTCGTGCGCTGGACGGTGGCGGTTCGCATGCGAAGCCCATAGCAGCGACGTTTCGCGTTGCAAGGCGACTTTCCCCCCGTCGAGCCCTCTTGACCCCCGCCCGCGCCGCGTCCATCCCCGCGGCATGAGTGACGATGTCCGCGACAGCCTGATTCCCTATGACGAAATCGTGCAGGATGCCCTGCGCGCCGTGGTCGGCCGTGTGCTGAGCCAGATCGAGGGCTATGACAGCCTGCCGGGCGATCACCACTTCTACATCACCTTCAAGACGCAGGCCCCCGGGGTCGACATCCCGGCGCATCTGATCGCCAAATTCCCCGACGAGATGACGATCGTGCTCCAGAACCGCTTCTGGGATCTGACGGTCGAGGCCGACCATTTCAGCGTCGGCCTGTCTTTCAACCAGACGCCGTCGATGCTGACGATCCCCTATGCCGCGATCACCGCCTTCGTCGATCCGTCGGTCGATTTCGGCCTGCAGTTCCAGGTGAGCGACGACGAGGTCGCCGCGCCCGAGCCGCACGACGAGGCCGATAACGATCGGCCCGACGCGACCGGCGAGGATGGGTCGAACGTGGTCACCGTGGACTTCGGCAAGAAGAGATAGCGCAGTGGGTGCCAACTGGCCCCCCAGCCGTTTCTGGCAATATTGGGCCCTTGCGGGGATGCTCGTCCTGACCGGCGCCTTCTGGTGGGGGGTCGAGGGCTACGCGTTGTTCGAGGGCGGCTATGCGCAAAGCCAGATCGCCGACGGCCTGCTCCGTTTCAGCCTGCTCGTCCTGACCCCTGCGCTGGTTATCCTGTGGCTTGCCGCCGCATGGCTGCGTCGCCGCGTCGGAGAGGGCGGCTATTGGCAATTGCTCGGCCTGGTCGCGATGATCTGGGCGGGCGCGATATTGGTGACAAGGATGTTGCTGGCATGAGCACACGGATCGAAAGCGACAGTATCGGCGAGATCGAGGTTCCGGCCGACGCCTATTGGGGCGCGCAGACCGAGCGCAGCCGGCACAATTTCGCTTTCCCGCCGCACGAGCGGATGCCGTTGCCGGTCGTCCACGCACTCGCCCGGATCAAGGGCGCGGCGGCGCGGGTGAACCGGAACCACGGACTCGACGCGGGTCTGGCGGACGCAATCGCCGGAGCCGCCGACGCCGTCGTCGCAGGCGACCACGACGACCAGTTCCCGCTTGCGATCTGGCAGACGGGCAGCGGCACCCAGTCGAACATGAACGCCAACGAGGTGATTGCCGGGATCGCCAACGAAAGACTCGCAGGAACGCGCGGCGGCAAGTCGCCGGTCCATCCCAACGACCATGTCAACATGGGCCAGTCGTCGAACGACAGCTTTCCGACCGCGCTGCATGTCGCGGTCGCGGTCGAAACGACGGTAAGGCTGCTTCCCGCGTTGACCGAACTCACCGACGCGCTCGCCGCCAAGGCCGCGATCTGGAGCGATATCGTCAAGATCGGCCGCACCCATTTGCAGGACGCGACCCCGTTGACGCTGGGGCAGGAGTTTTCGGGCTATGTCGCGCAGCTGATCGCGTGCCGGGCCCGGATCGAGGGAGCGCTGGCGCACAACATCTGCAAGCTCGCGCAAGGCGGCACTGCCGTCGGCACCGGGCTCAACGCGCCCGCGGGCTTCGACGTCGCGATGGCCGCCGAACTGTCGAAAGCGACCGGCGTCGCGTTCGAGCCCGCACGCAACAAGTTCGAGGCGCTGGCATCGAACGACGGGCTCGTCTTCTTCTCGGGCGCGCTCAATACGCTCGCCGTCGCGCTGACCAAGATCGCCAACGACATCCGCCTGCTCGGCTCCGGCCCGCGCGCGGGGTTCGGCGAGCTCGACCTGCCCGCGAACGAACCCGGCAGCTCGATCATGCCGGGCAAGGTCAACCCGACCCAGTGCGAGATGCTGACGATGGTCGCCGCGCAAGTCATCGGCAATCATCAGGCGGTTACCGTCGGCGGGTTGCAGGGGCATCTGGAACTCAACGTCTTCAAGCCGCTGATCGGATCGAATGTGCTGCGATCGATCGAACTGCTCGCCATCGGCATGGCGGGGTTCACCGAGCATTGCATCGTCGGGATCGAGCCCAACCGCGCGCGCATCGACGAGCTGATGAACCGCTCGCTGATGCTCGTTACCGCGCTCGCGCCCGAAATCGGATACGACAAGGCGGCGAAAATCGCGAAACATGCGCATGAGACCGGGTCGACCCTGCGCGACGCGGCGCTCGATCTGGGCTATGTCGATGGCGCGACCTTCGACCGCGTGGTCGATCCGCGCACGATGCTGGGGCCGGAACCGCAAGCGCCTTCCGGGCATTGATAGGGAGGAAGGAGAGATGAAGATGATCGGCCGGATCGTTGGAGGCGTCCTTGGCAGCGCTATCGGACGCCAGAAAGGCAATCACCCCGTCGCAGGCGCGGTGATCGGCGCGGGCACCCTGTTCGCGGCGCGGCGCCTGTTTCCGCAGCGCTATGCAGTGTTCGCGGCGACGGCAGCCGCAGCCTATCTCACCAAGAAATGGGCCGACCGCGCCGAAGCGCGCAAGGCAGCCGAAGAGGCGCATGCCGTCGACTCCGGGCTTGCCGCCGCCGGAGTGGTCGATCCCTACGCTGGCACGGCAGAGCTGCCGACCGACGGCCAGACCATCGGCGACGCCCTGCCCCCGGCTATTCCCGTCGAAGGCAACGGGCGCAGCAGCGCGATCCACTAACCCCCCGCCTGCCACTCCTTCACCGCCTCGACCGGCGCGACCAGCATCAGCACGTTGAGCGTCAGATTGTCGCGAATCGTCCACAGCGTGAACAGCTCGAACGCGATCGCGATCAGGACGGTCACCCACCAGCGCATCCGGCTCGCCGCCAGGAAGCCGAGGATCATGAATCCGGTGTCGCTGACCGAGTTGAGGATCGAATCGCCCGAATAGCCATAGGCCATCGTCACCTCGCGATAGCGGTCGATGATGATCGGCGAATTTTCGAGGATTTCCCAAGCGCCCTCGATCCCGATCGAGAGCGCCAGCGCGACCCACAGCGGCTGCCGCCGCAGCAACAGGCGCGACAGGCCGAAGAAGAGGAAGCCGTGGATCACATGGCTGAAGCTGTACCAGTCCGAAATCTGCTGGCTGTTCTGGTTCGACTGCACGACGCCGTGCCACAGGCTGACGGTCCCGCACGGGCAGATCGGCGGGCGGCCCATCGCGAACAGGATGGCGGCGAGCAGCACAAGCAACGCGGCCGCGACCAGCCAGCCCTTTCGTGAAATTCCGGCCATCGGCCCTTCCCCTTGACCCCTGCGTCTCATCGCGCAATTAGCGCGCATGGCTGATAGCGTCCATCTGAACCGCCGCGGCGTGTTGTTCGTCCTCTCCTCGCCCTCGGGCGCGGGCAAGACCACCATCTCGCGCATGATGCTCGATGCCGACAGCGACATTGCGCTGTCGATCTCGGCGACGACGCGGCCGCCGCGCCCCGGCGAGGTCGACGGGGTGCACTATCATTTCGTCGATACCGAGACGTTCAAGAAGATGGCCGCCGACGGCGAGTTCCTCGAATGGGCGCATGTCTTCGGCCACCGCTATGGCACGCCGCGCGCGCCGGTCGAGGAATTGCTCGCCGCGGGCAAGGATGTCCTTTTCGACATCGACTGGCAGGGCGCGCAGCAGCTTTATCAGGAAGCCGGCCCCGATGTCGTGCGCGTCTTCGTGCTGCCGCCGACGATGGAAGAGCTCGAACGCCGCCTCCGCAGCCGCAACACCGACAGCGACGAGGTGATCGCCGCCCGCATGGAACGCGCCGCGAACGAGATCAGCCACTGGGACGGTTATGACTATGTGCTGATCAACGACAATGTCGACGGCTGCTTCGACGAGGTTCGCGCGATCCTGCGCGCCGAGCGGCTGAAGCGCCGACGCCAGATCGGGCTGATCGGCTTCGCGCGCGACCTGATCCGCTCGGTCCCCGACGCCGACAAGAAACTCTAGGCAGGTTTCGCGAGCTTCGTTTCGAGCTCCGCCACCATTTCGGCGCGGAGCGGTTTCGCCTGCCCGTCGGTGCGGCAGACGACGACGGTGTCGCACGTCGCGATGCAGCCGCCGTTCTGGAACATCGCCTGCACGATCGTCCAGCTCGACGTTCCGAGGCGGCCGATGCCCGTCGCGATCAGCACCGGATCGGGGAAATTGCCTTCGGCGAGGTAATTGATCTCGACCGCGGCGACCATCGTGCGCTCGTTCGACGGCCGCTCCTCGAGCGGACGGACTTCGCGATTCAAAAGCACGCGGCCGCTCTCGAACAGCGCCGCGAAGGCCACATTGTTGAGGTGGCCGTTGATGTCCATGTCCTGGAACCGCGTCTGCAGGTCCAGATGGACGGGGTAGCTGGCGGCGTTCAGCCGCCAGCTCTCCGGTTTCGGCATATCAGCGCGGACCCATGCGGATGCCGCCGTCGAGGCGCACGTCCTCGCCGTTGAAATAGCCGTTCTCGATCATCGTCAGCGCGAGGCCGGCATATTCGACCGGGTTGCCGAGGCGCTTCGGGTTGAGCACCGAGGCGCCCAGCGCATCGCGGACATTCTGCGGGGCGCCCGCGAGCAGCGGGGTGTCGAAGATGCCGGGCAGGATCGTGTTGACGCGGATATTCTCGTTCGCAAGGTCGCGCGCGATCGGCAGGGTCATGCCGACGACGCCGCCCTTCGACGCCGAATAGGCGGCCTGACCGATCTGGCCGTCCTCGGCCGCGACCGACGCGGTGTTGACGATCGCGCCGCGCTCGCCGTCTTCCATCGGGTCGAGCGTCATCATGCCCGCCGCCGACTTGGCGATGCAGCGGAAGGTGCCGACGAGGTTGATCTGGATGATCCAGTTGAACGCATCGAGCGGGAAATGCTTGATGCTGCCGTCCTCCTTCGAGCGGCTCGCGGTCTTGATCGCGTTGCCGGTGCCCGCGCAGTTCACGAGGATGCGCTCCTGCCCGATCGCCTCGCGCGATTTCGCGAAGGCAGCGTCGACCGACGCGTCGTCGGTGACGTTGCATTCGCAGAACACGCCGCCGAGCTCGGCCGCGAGCGCCTTGCCCTTTTCTTCCTGCAGGTCGAAGATCGCGACCTTGACGCCCTTGGCGGCCAGCGCGCGCGCGGTCGCGGCGCCAAGGCCCGAGGCGCCGCCGGTGACGACGGCGGATACGGTGGAATCGAGTTTCATCTATTCAGTCCTTTCCTAACCCGCTCGCCCTGAGCTTGTCGAAGGGCCGTCCCTCTCTTCAAGAAAGAACGGGGCTTCGACAGGCTCAGCCCGAACGGAAAAAATTGATCGGTCGCTTACAGTCGCTCGACGATCGTGACGTTGGCCTGACCGCCGCCTTCGCACATCGTCTGCAGACCATATTTGCCGCCGGTCGCGTCGAGCACGCCGAGCAGCGTCGCCATCAGCTTGGTGCCCGAGGCGCCGAGCGGATGGCCGAGCGCGATGGCGCCGCCGTGCTGATTGAGACGCGCATGATCGGCGCCGAGATATTTGAGCCAGGCGAGCGGCACGGGCGCGAACGCCTCGTTCACTTCATAGGCGTCGATGTCCCCGATCTTCATGCCCGCCTTCTTCAGCGCGCGTTCGGTGGCGAACAGCGGTTCCTCGAGCATGATCACCGGGTCGCCCGCGGTGACCGAAATGTGATGGATGCGCGCGCGCGGGGTCAGATTATGATCCTTCAGCGCCTGTTCCGACACGACGAGCGCCGCCGAGGCGCCGTCGCAGATCTGGCTCGACGAGGCTGCGGTGATCGAACCGCCCTCCTGGAGCAGCTTCACGCCGGCAATGCCCTCGAGCGTCGCGTCGAAACGGATGCCCTCGTCGACGAGGTGAACCTGACGCCCCTCGGGGGTGTCGATTTCGACGCCGATGATTTCGCGCTTGAAATGGCCGGCTTCGGTCGCGGCCTTGCCGCGGCGGTGGCTTTCGAGCGCATAGGCGTCGAGATCGTCCTTGGTGAAGCCGTGCTTCTTGACGATCATTTCGGCGCCGGCGAACTGGCTGAACATGATGCCGGGGAATTTCTCCTCGAGCCGCTCGGACTTATAATGGCCGAGCCCTTCCTTCATGAACAGGGTCGCGACGCTGCCCATGGGGACGCGCGTCATGCTTTCGATGCCGCTGGCGAGAACGATGTCCTGCGTTCCCGACATCACCGCCTGCGCCGCGAACTGGATCGCCTGCTGCGACGATCCGCACTGGCGGTCGATCGTGACGGCGGGGATCGAGTCGGGCAGCTTCGAGGCGAGCACGGCATTGCGCCCCACGTCCATCGTCTGCTGGCCGCCCTGCGACACGCAACCGGTGATGACGTCGTCGATCGCCTTGGTATCAAAATCGTTCCGGTCGGCGATCGCGTCGAACACCGCGGCACCGAGATCGACGGGGTGAACGCCGGCAAGCCGGCCGCCGCGCTTGCCGCCCGCGGTGCGGACGGCGTCGACGATATATGCAGTAGCCATGGGGAGAATTCCTTTCCTGCGTCTAGAGGATCAGAGCTTGCGCCCGATCAGTTCCTTCATGATTTCGTTCGTGCCGCCGAAGATGCGTGTCACGCGTGCCGCGCGCCAAGCGCGGGCGATCGGATATTCGTTCATATAGCCCGACCCGCCGAACAGCTGGAGGCACTTGTCCATCACCTCCCACTGCAGGTCGGTGTGCCACAGCTTCGCCGCCGCACCCTCTTCGGGGGTCAGTTCCTTCTTCATGTGGCGCGCGAGCGCCCAGTCGAGATGCGCCCAGCCCACCTGCAGCTTCGCTTTCAGGTCGGCGAGCACGAAGCGGCTGTTCTGGAAATCGAGGATCGGCTTGCCGAACGCCTTGCGCTCGCGCGTATATTCGACCGTGTCGTCGAAGGCGCGCTGCGCCGAGGCCTGCGCCGAAACCGCGATCGACAGGCGTTCCTGCGGCAGCTCGCTCATCAGATAGATGAAGCCCTGCCCCTCCTCGCCAAGGCAGTTGGTGATCGGCACGCGGACGTCGTTGAAGAAAAGCTCCGACGTATCGGCCTCGTCCTGCCCGATCTTGTCGAGGTTGCGGCCGCGCTGGAAGCCTTCGCGGTCGGCCTCGACGAGGACGATCGAAACACCCTTCCACGCCGGCTCGACCTCGGTGTCGGTCTTGACGCAGACGAGGATAAGGTCGGCGTTCTGGCCGTTGGTGATGAAGGTCTTCGACCCGTTGATGACATAGTGATTGCCATCCTTCTTCGCGGTCGTGCGCATACCCTGAAGATCGGAGCCGGTGCCCGGTTCGGTCATCGCGATCGCGGTGATCGTCTCGCCCGCGACCATTTTGGGCAGCCAGTGCTTCTTCTGCTCTTCGCTGCCATATTTGACGATATAGCTGGTGACGATATCCGACTGGAGCGAGAAGCCCGTCGTCGCCCGGCCATAATAGGCGCTCTCTTCGTCGACGATCGCATTATAGCCGAAATCGAGGCCCAGCCCGCCATATTCCTCGGGAACCGTCGGGCACAGCATGCCGAGCTCGCCCGCCTTGGGCCAGATCGACTTGGGAACGATCTTGTCCTCGGCCCATTGCGCGGCGTTCGGCGCGACTTCCTTTTCGAGGAACTGGCGTACCGTCGCGCGGAACGCCTCATGATCCTCGGAGTAGGCGGAGCGCGAGAGGTTATCGAGCGACATCATATTTCCTTTTCCCAGGGGGCGTCCGGACTTTCGGATCCGGTACGCGGCAGGCCCCGCGCCGCCGGCGCAGGTTTCGGATCGCAACTGACCTTACGTTTACGTCCACGTCAAGTAGAAATGCCGCTACGGCAGCAAAGATGCGGCAAACCCGCGCGCGGCCGCGGCGCGACGAATAGGTTTGCAGCCGCTGGGCACCGGCTGCGCGCCGCGCTAGCATCCTTCCATGGTTGAACTGCTCCTTGATGCCGGCGCGCTGCTCGGCGAGTCGCCGCGCTGGCACGCCGCAGAGGCGCGCCTCTATTGGGTCGATATCGACGCGCACCGCATCCACCGCACCGACCCCGAAACCGGCACGACCGAAACGATGCAGCTGGACGGCCCCGTCGGCTGCGTCGCGCCGCGCGCCGGTGGCGGACTGGTCATGGGCCTGAAGGACGGCTGCGCACTGATCGACGCGTGGGGCGACACGCCGCGGCCTTTCGGCCCCGCGGTCCTCTCGGGCATCCCCGAACAGCGCTTCAACGACGGCTGTGTCGATGCGGCGGGCCGTTTCTGGCTCGGCAGCGTGACGACCGACAAATCCAATCCCGGCGCCATGCTCTTTCGCCTCGATCCCGACGGCGAGCTCACCCCGATGATCGGCGGACTGCTGACGAGCAACGGCGCCGCGTTCAGCCCAGACGGGCGGACTTTCTATCACGCTGACACGCCGACGCATGCGCTCAATGCCTATGACGTCGATCCCGCGACCGGCGAGCTTGGCGAAGGCCGCCTCTTCCACCAGTTCGAATTCGGCACCGGGCGCCCCGACGGCGGCACCGTCGATGCCGAGGGATGCTATTGGTCGGCATTGTGGGACGGTTGGCGCGTCGTCCGCCTGTCGCCGCGGGGCGAGCTTTTCCAGACGGTCGAGCTGCCCGTCCAGCGCCCGTCGATGATCGCGCTCGGCGGCGCCGACATGAAAACGGCTTTCGTCACCAGCGCGGGCAAGAATCTGACCGACGAGGAACGCGCGGTGCAGCCGCACGCGGGCGGCCTCTTCACCTTCCGTGTAGACGTGCCGGGGATCGTCCAGCCGGGCTTCGCGGGTTAGACCGCCGCCCTTGCACCCTTTCGTTATCTCGGGTTAAGGCTCGGGGCAACATGGTTTCAGCCGAAACCGTTTCCCCGGGGAGATATGACGATGTCGCGCAAGGCGCAGCCGCTTTTCCGTTCGTCGATGCTGCTTGCATCGACTGCCTTTCTGATGGGTTATAGCCCGATGACCAGCGCCACCGAAACCGCCGACCCCGCCCCCGCCGCCACGACGGATGCGAACCCGATGCTCCAGCCGTGGACGGGTCCCTATGAAGGGGTGCCGCCGTGGGACAAGATGGATCCCGAACTGTTCCCCGATGCCTTCACCAAGGGCATGGCCCAGGTGAAGGCCGAGGTTCAGGCGGTGATCGACAACCCCGCCGAGCCGACGTTCGAGAACACGCACGTCCCGATGATGCTCGCCGGCGAGACGATGGACCGCGTCTTCGCGCTGTGGGGCGTACAGACCTCGAACAAGTCGAACGACCGCGTCGAGGACATCGACGCCGAATGGAGCCCGAAGCTCACCACCTTCTACACCGAGCTGTTCCTCGAACCCAAGCTCTTCGCCCGCTACAAGGCGGTGTACGACAAGCGCATGACCAGCGGGCTCAACGCGCAGCAGACCCGCATCGTCGAGCGCAGCTATGAAGAGATGGTACGCGACGGCGCGAACCTGTCGACCGCCGACAAGGCGAAACTCGTCGGCCTGAATTCGAAGCTTGAGAGCCTCTTCTCGACCTTCTCGTCGAAGCTGCTCGGCGACGAGAAGCTCTATACCTTCGTGATCAACCAGGCCGAACTCGACGGGCTTCCCGCGGGCTTCGTCGCGTCGCTCGCCGACGCCGCCGAGGCGCAGGGCAAGAAGGGCCAGTGGGCGATCAAGAACACCCGCTCGTCGGCGCAGCCGGTACTGCAGAACGCCACCAACCGCGCGCTGCGCGAGAAGGTGTGGCGTGCCTTCGTCAACCGCGGCGACAATGGCGACGCGAACGACACCAATGCGACGATCGCGGAAATCCTGAAGCTGCGGCAGGAACGCGCGGTGCTGCTCGGCTTCCCGACGCACGCCGACTATCGCATGGCCGACACGATGGCGAAGACCCCCGCGAACGCGATGGGCCTGATGATGAAGGTCTGGCCGGCCGCGGTCGCACGCGCGAAGGAAGAGGTCGCCGACATGCAGGCGATCGCCGATCAGGAAGCCAAGGCGGGCAAGGGTCCGAAGATCACGATCGAGCCGTGGGACTATCGCTATTATGCCGAGAAGGTCCGCAAGGCGAAGTACGACCTCGATGAAAGCGAGGTGAAGCCGTACCTCCAGCTCGACAAGCTGCGCGACGCGATGTTCTGGTCGGCGGGGCAGCTCTACGACCTCGGCTTCCGCGAGATCACCGGCACGATCCCGGTTTTCGACCCCAAGGTGAAGACGTTCGAGGTCTATAACCTCAAGACCAACGAAAATGTCGGCGTCCTCTATCTCGACAATTTCGCGCGCGACGGGAAACGCTCGGGCGCGTGGATGACGACCTATCGCAGCGAGCAGGGCCTCGGCGGCGAGCGCAATGTGCTGGCGTCGAACAACAACAACTTCACCGAAGGCGCGAAGGGCGAGCCGACGCTCGTCAGCCTCGACGATGCAACGACCCTGTTCCACGAATTCGGGCACGGCATCCATTATCTGCTGCAGCACGTCTATTATCCGGCGCTCGCCGGGGTGCCGCGCGACTTCGTCGAATTCCCGAGCCAGGTGAACGAGAATTGGCTGATGACGCCCGAAGTGCTGTCGAAATTCGCGACGCACTACAAGACCGGCGAACCGATCCCGCAGGCGCTGGTCGACAAGATCATCGCGTCGAACAAATTCAACCAGGGCTTCGACACGGTCGAATATCTGTCGAGCGCGATCGTCGACATGAAGCTGCACGACCGCAAGGTGCCGGTAACCGACGTCGACAAGTTCGAGCGCGAGACGCTCGCCGAAATGGGCATGCCGAAGGAAATCGTCATGCGGCACCGCCTGCCGCAGTTCGGCCACCTGTTCAGCTCGGACGCCTATTCGGCGGGCTATTACAGCTATCTGTGGTCGGAAACGATGGACGCCGACACCTGGGCGGCCTTCACCGAAGCCGGCGGCCCGTGGGACCGCAGCGTCGCCGACAAGTTCCGCACGATCCTGCTGATGACGGGCAACGAGACCGACCGCGCCGAAGCGTACCGCGCCTTCCGCGGCCGCGATCCCGACGTGAAGGCGCTGCTGCGCAAACGCGGTTTCCCGACCGAGTAAGCGCAACGAAAACCGGGGAGCAAAGGGGGCCACCGCGCCCCCTTTGTTTTGCCCGCGCGAATCCCGATTGACCGCCGCCCGAAACGATATAAATATGATATCATCTTTATATCGAGTGATTCGGAGGGATTTATGGTCGAGAGTGGGACGCCGGCGCTGAACCGCAGCCGCGAGACGCGCGCCGCTACGCAGAGCGGTTATCTGATGCTTTTCATCTGGGTGGTGCTGGGCGCGATCGCTGCCTGGGCGGCGGTCACCAACGCCAACGCCGATATGCAGGTCGCATGGAAATGGATCGTCGTTGTTCTCGCGGCCATAGCGGGCACGATCATTCTGTGCGGCTTTTACCTGATCAACCCCAACGAAGCCGCAGCAATCCAGCTCTTCGGTGCGTACAAGGGCACCGACCGCGAGGAGGGACTGCGCTGGGTCCTGCCGTGGCTCACCCGCAAGAAGATCGCGGTGCGCGCGAACAACGTCATTTCCGACAAGATCAAGGTCAATGACCTCCGCGGCAACCCGGTCGAGATGGCGGCGCAGGTCGTCTGGCGCGTCACCGACACCGCGCAGGCGTTGTTCGACGTCGACGATTACAAGGAATTCGTGATGGCGCAGATCGAGGCCGCAGTGCGCTCGATCGGGTCGCGCTATCCCTATGACGATATCGAGCATCAGGAGATCACGCTGCGCGGCAATCACGACGAGGTCGGGGTCGAACTGCGCAAGGCGCTGATCGAGCGGCTCGAGGTCGCGGGGATCACCGTCGACGAATGCGGGCTGACGCACCTCGCCTATGCGCAGGAGATCGCGGGCGCGATGCTCCGCCGCCAGCAGGCCGAAGCGGTGATCGCGGCGCGCAAGAAGCTGGTCGAGGGCGCGGTGACGATGGTCGAAATGGCCCTGACGCAGCTGTCCGAGAAGAATGTCGTCGAGCTCGACGACGAGCGGAAAGCGGTGATGGTGTCGAACCTGATGGTCGTCCTCTGCGGCGAACGCGACACGCAGCCGGTCGTCAACGCCGGGTCGCTCTACTGAGCCTGTCCGATGCCGACGCCGCCCAAGAAAGCCTTTGCCCTCCGTCTCGATCCGGCGCTCTACGCCGCGATCGAGCGGCTGGCGGCGGCCGAATTGCGCAGCGCCAATGCCGAGATCGAAATCCTGCTCCGCGAGGCGCTTGGCCGCCGCGGCGTCAGCGTCAAACAGTCGGAAGCCCCGAAACGCGGCCGGCCGCCGAAGAAGGATGAGGGTTGAGATGTTGCACCTCGTGATGCGGAAGGGTCCCTGGTTCCGGCCCAAAAGTCGCGGCTACGGCACCGGCCTGCCGATCGTCTGGGAGGGCTGGTTCTTTATCGCGCTCCACGTTGCGATGATCACCGGCCTTGCCGTGCTCCTTCGCGACCGGCCGGTGATGGTCACCATCGCCGTCGTGCTCGCCGGCCTTGCGCCGATGCCGATCTATCGTGCCAAAACGGAAGGCGGCTGGCGTTGGCGATAGGCCTGCCGAAGTTTATTTGTGGACACCCGCCACCAGCGGCCCACCCGTGCTTGCCCCGCAACTTCTAGATGGTTAAGGCCGGTCTCCATGACCGCCGCCACGCCCCCCGTCCGTATCTCGCCCTCGATCCTCAGCGCCGACTTCGCGCGGCTCGGCGAGGAAGTGCGCGCGATCGAGGAAGCGGGCGCCGACTGGGTCCATATCGACGTGATGGACGGGCATTTCGTCCCGAACCTGACGATCGGCCCGATGGTTGTGAAGGCGCTCCGGCCGCATTCGACGCTGCCCTTCGACGTCCATCTGATGATCTCGCCCGTCGATCATTTTCTCGACGCGTTCGCCGCCGCCGGCGCCGATATCATCACCGTCCATCCCGAGGCGGGGCCGCACATCCACCGCAGCGTCCAGCACATCAAGTCGCTGGGCAAGCAGGCGGGCGTCTCGCTCAATCCGGCGACCCCGGCAAAGATGCTCGACTATCTGATCGACGACATCGACCTCGTCCTGATCATGAGCGTCAACCCGGGCTTCGGCGGACAAAGCTTCATTTCGAACCAGCTTCGCAAGATCGAGGCGGTGCGCAAGATGATCGACAAATCGGGCCGCGACATCCGCCTCGAGGTCGACGGCGGGATCGACGCGACGACGGCGCCGCTCGCCATCGCAGCAGGCGCCGATGTCCTCGTCGCCGGCACCGCGACCTTCAGGGGCGGGCCGGGAGCCTACGCCGACAATATCCGGCGCCTGCGCGGCGGCGCCTGACCGGTGGAGGGGAGACCGTTGACCTCTGCCCCGTCCAGTCCGATTCCCGATCCGGGCGATGACGCCCCGCCGCTCGACGACAGCATCGAACCCGGCAAGCGGCTGATCCGCCTGCCGGCAGACAAGGGCCTGTCGCTCGGCGACCGCGTCGCGAACTACATCACCCGCCTGACTTGGCGCACCCCGCTGCACGCGTTCCGGCTGAAGGGCCGCTTTCCGCTCAAGCTGCTCGGCGTGCCGACCGACCCCGTTCCCGGCGACGCGCGCGCAGGTACCGCAATCCGTGCTGGCCATTTCCTCCATCGCGGCCTTCGCCTTTCGCTCGGCGACCTCGACTTCGCAGCGCTCGAGGTCGCCCCGACCTTTGCCGACTATCTCCACAGCTTCGCGTGGCTCCGCGATCTCGCCGCGACCGGGACGCGCGCCGACGGCGCCCCGATCGCCGAGGCCGTCGTGCGGCACTGGCTCGGCGTCCATGGCGAAGCGGTGAGCGAGCCGGCATGGCGCGCCGACAACACCGGCTGGCGTATCCTGTTCTGGGCCGCGCACGCCCCGCTGATCCTCTCGTCGAGCGATCTCGTCTATCGCTCCGCGGTGCTCAACCATCTCGCGCGCGCGGCGCGCCACCTCGACCGCGTTGCCGACAAGACGCGCCCGGGCACCGGGCAGCTGGTGGCGTGGATCGGCATCGTCGCCGCGTCGCTGCTGATGCCCGGCGGCGAACCGCGGCAGGTGTTCGGAGAGGCCGGCCTCCGCAAGGTCATCGAGACGAGCTTCTACGCCGACGGCGGCAATATCGCGCGCTCGCCGCAGGCCCAGCTCGATGCGATCATGGCGCTGTCGATGCTGGCGCGCGTCTATGACATGCGCCGCATGGAAGTGCCGCCATTCCTGCAGGAAGTGCTCGCACGCACCGTTCCCGCCTTGCTCGGTCTGGTTCACAGCGACGGCGGCATGGGGAGCTGGCAAGGCAGCGCCGCTACGCCGGCAGCGCATATCCACGCCGTGGTCGCGGCGAGCGGCGTGCGCACGCGCCCGCTCAAGCAAGCGCGCGACTGGGGCTATCAACGGCTCGTTGCGAACAAGGTGGTCGTCCTCGCCGACGCCGCGCCACCCCCGATCTCGCGCGTGACCGAAGCGGGATGCGCCTCCACCCTCGCGTTCGAACTCAGCGACGGCGACGAACGCATCGTCGTCAACTGCGGCGGCGCCGCGCTGACCGGTGCCACGATCCCCGCCGATCTTGCGCGGGGCCTTCGCACGACCGCTGCGCATTCGACGCTGACGATCGGCGACACCAATTCGACCGCGATCCTCGCGAGCGGGACGCTCGGCCGCGGCGTGACCGAGGTCGAGCTCGACCGGCGCGAAACGCCGCAGGGCAGCCGCGTCGAGATGAGCCACGACGGCTATGCTCGCCGCCACGGACTGATCCACCGCCGCCTCCTGATTCTCGCCCCCAACGGCCGCGAGCTCCGCGGCGAGGATATGTTGCTGCCCGCCCCGCGCAGCCGCCGGAAGGGCGACAAGAAATTCACGCTGCGCTTCCATCTCGGCCGCCATATGTCGGCGAGCCTCACCGCCGACAAACTCGGCGCATTGCTGCGCATTTCGGGCGGAACATTGTGGCAGTTCCGCACCAGCGAGGGCACGCTGGAGATCGAGGAAAGCCTGTGGGTCGACGGTGACGGCCGCCCGCACCCGACCGAACAGCTGGTCGTCACCGGAACGACGCCGGCAGGCGGCGCGAGCATCGGCTGGATCTTCAAGCATATCGGCTGACGCCGTTCCCGAAATTTTCGCGGCCGGCTTTATCCCGTTTTCGGGCGCTTTTCTGACAACGCTATCGCCGTGTGTCATTCGTGTGACACCGGTGTAACGCAGGGGTCACAACCCCCTGCCACTCGCCCCCTCGAATCGCCCGCAGCCAACAGGCGCGGACGATCCTTCGGCACTCTCCAGGGGGACTCAATGACCAAGCTTCGCACCGTCCGTTCGCGCATCCTGATCGGCACCTGCCTTTCGCTCGCCGCCGTACTTCCGGGCACCGCCTTCGCAGGCGACCTGACCGGCACCGTCACCGACGCCAGCGACACGCGCGCACTGCAGAGCGCGCAATTGCGTATCGTCGAACTGAACCGCGTCGCCGAATCGGATCGCGACGGCAGCTTCCGCTTCCCCGACGTCGCGCCGGGCACCTACACGCTCGAGACGACCTATGTCGGCGCCGAGACGCGCACCCAGACGGTCACGATCCCCGACAGCGGCAACGCGACCGCGAACGTCGTACTGGGAACCGACGGCACGATCCTCGTCCTCGGCCAGTCGGCGAACATGACCAGCGCGCTGTCGCGCCAGAAGGCAGCGGACGGCGTCGAAAGCGTGCTGACGCGCGACGCGGTCGGCCAGTTCCCCGACCAGAATGTCGCCGAATCGCTGCGCCGCCTGCCCGGCGTCAACATCCTGAACGACCAGGGCGAAGGCCGTTTCGTCTCGGTCCGCGGCCTCGACCCCGAACTCAACGCGACCTCGGTCAATGGCGTTCGCCTGCCCGCGCCCGAAAGCGACGTCCGCTCGGTCGCGCTCGACGTGATTTCGAGCGACAGCATCGAATCGATCGAGGTCAAGAAATCGCTGACCCCCGACATGGACGCCGACACGATCGGCGCCTCGATCGAGATCAACACGACGAGCGCCTTCGAGCGCCGCAAGAATCTGCTGACCGCGAAGATCGAGGGCAGCTTCAACGATCTGTCCGAAAAGCTGACGCCGAAGGGCAGCATCGATTTCGCGCAGCGCCTCGGCGACAATGTCGGCGTTTCGGGCGGCGTCTCCTATTATCAGCGCAAGTTCGAGACCGACAATGTCGAAGCCGATGGCTGGAACGAGGATGACGGCCTGATCTTCCCCGAAGAGGTGAACTACCGCGACTATGACGTCGAACGGAAACGCTTCAGCGCGAACCTCAACTTCGACTTCCGTCTCGGCAGTTCGACCAAGCTCTATGCCCGAGGTATTTATAGCCAGTTCGACGATCAGGAATATCGCCGCGAGACGAGCCTGAAGCTCGAGGATGCGGGCTCGATCACCGCCGATGGCGACAATGTCGAATTCAGCGACGAGGACGGCGAACTGCAGGTCCAGCGCTCGCTGAAGGACCGCTTCGAACGCCAGCGCATCCGCAGCATCGTGCTCGGCGGCGAAACCAACAGCAACGGCTGGCGCATCCAGTATTCGGGCAGCTATGCCAAATCGTCCGAGCGCGAGAACGGCTCGATCGACCCCGCGAATTTCGAGAAGAGCTTCGAGGATGACGGCCTGACGATCGGTCTCGACACGTCGAACCCCCGCATCCCGCGCTATTATCTCAGCGGCCCCGCCGATGTCGTGCTCGGCGATTTCGTCGATCCGTCGGAATATGAACTCGACAGCATCCAGGTCACCGCGCTGTCGGATTCGCGCGACGAGGAATGGGGCGCGAAGCTCGACATCGGCCGCGAGTTCGCGATGGACAACGGCAGCTTCACGATCCAAGCGGGCGCGAAGGGCCGCTGGCGCGACAAGAGCTACAACCTCACGACCGAATATTGGGAAAATGACGATATGACGCTGGCCGACGTCGTCGGTTCGCAGACCTATCGCCTGATCGATATCTCGCCGGTTCCCGACAAGAAGGCCGTCCGCGCCTTCTTCAACGCCAACCGCAGCGCGTTCGAACTCAACGAATTCGACTCGCTCTTCGACTCGGCGGTCGAGGATTATTCGGTGAGCGAGGACGTGATGGCAGGCTATCTGCTCGGCCGCTGGGACAGCTCGAAACTGCGCGTCATCGGCGGTGTCCGCTATGAGCACACGAAGAACGACATCCGCGCGAACACCGTGACCTCGATCGAGGAAGACGGCACGCTGCCCGACGGAACGATCGCCGACGAGGACACCGTCATCGTCGCACCGAACCAGTTCAGGCGCAGCTATGGCGACTGGCTGCCCAGCCTGACGATCCGCTGGGCCCCGCAGGAAGCCCTCGTGCTGCGCGCCGCGGCGTACAAGAGCCTCGTCCGCCCGAAGCTGTCGAAGCTCGCCCCGCGGTTCACGATCGAACAGAATGACGACGACGAGCGCGAAGGCGAATTCGGCAACCCCGACCTCAAGCCCTATCAGGCGTGGAACTTCGATGCCGGAGTCGAATATTATCTGCCGGCGGGCGGCGCCCTGTCGGCGGGCTTCTTCTACAAGGACGTGAAGAACTTCATCGTCGATACCAACATCGAGGATCCGGGCACCTACAACGGCATCGCATTCGACGAAGCGACGATCCCGATCAACGGCAAGAGCGCGCAGATCTGGGGCCTCGAGCTCAGCTATCAGCAGGCGCTGCGCTTCCTGCCCTCGCCGCTCGACGGTCTGCTCGTTTCGGCGAACTACACCTACACCGACG
>Ga0209257_1001176_pt1 | contig 33109 bp, 36 predicted proteins | sample AraplaCvi_mCL_r2_FD_184277 | JGI IMG/M metagenome (GOLD analysis project Ga0209257, IMG submission 184277) | Arabidopsis root microbial communities from North Carolina, USA - plate scrape MF_Cvi_mCL_r2 (SPAdes) (version 2) | ecosystem: Host-associated > Plants > Roots > Endosphere | place: USA...
GACCCGAACAGCGGCGCGCGCGAGACGGCGCAGCGGCCGGACGATCGTGCGCGCGAGGAACAGCGAGAGCAGCACCGAGGCGAGCAGCACCATGAAGACAACGACCGCGAGGCGGAAGCGTTCGGCGCGCACCGTCTTGGTGATGTCGCGCGCGTTGACGGTCATCAGCATGACCTCGGGCTTGTCGAGGTCGACGATCCGCGTCGCGCTGAGCAGCGGGGTGCGCTCGGGCGCGTAGCGGAAGCGGCTGGCTTCATGCCCGGTTCGCACCGTTTCGCGGATCTCGGGCCATGCGGTGCCGCGGTCGACGGGCGGTTCCTCGAAATCGGGATAGGCCGGCGCGCCAACGATCCAGTCGATGCCGCGATCCATCGCGCGCGCGGCGTCGCGGCGCCACGGCTGAAGGTCGGGATCGCGAAGCGTGTAGGTCGGCTTGCCCGTCGCGAAGCTGTCGGCGATCTTGATGCCGCCGACGGTGTAGAAGCGCAGCCGCGACTCGGTCGCGCGGGTGAACTCGTCGACCAGATGCTGTCGCTGGTCGGGTCGCGCCGCTTCGAGCGCTTCGTCGAGCTGGCCGAGCTGCGCCGCCATCACGTCCATGCGCGTGTCGACGAGCCGCGTGCGATAGGTGTCGAGATAGAAGAAGCCGAAGCCGAACAGCACGATCGCGAGGATGTTCACGGCCAGGATGCGCGTCGTCAGCGACCAGCGCGCCGACCAGACGAGGGGCGACTCCTCCTGTTCGGCGGCGCTCCCTTCGGGCCTGGCGACGTCAGCTGTCATCGGAAAAGCGGTAACCCGCCCCGTATAGCGTGGCGATCGCGTCGAACTCGGGATCGACCTCGCGGAACTTGCGGCGCAGGCGCTTGATGTGGCTGTCGATCGTGCGGTCGTCGATATAGACGTCGTCCTGATAGGCGGCGTCCATCAGCTGGTTGCGGCTGCGCACGATGCCCGGGCGACTGGCGAGTGTTTCGAGGATCAGGAATTCGGTGACCGTCAGCGTGACGTCCTTGCCGTCCCAGCTCACCTTGTGACGCGCCGGGTCCATCTGCAGCCGTCCGCGGGTGATAGGCTCGGCGACGGGCTCGTCGTCCTCGCTCGGCGGAGCGCGATTGAGTTCGACGCGGCGCAGGATCGCACGGATACGCGCGATGACAAGCCGCTGCGAGAAGGGCTTGGCGATATAGTCGTCGGCGCCCATCGCAAGGCCCAGCGCTTCGTCGATCTCGTCGTCCTTGCTGGTCAGGAAGATGACGGGAAGCTGGCTCTTCTCGCGCAGCCGGCGCAGCAGTTCGAGCCCGTCCATGCGCGGCATCTTCACGTCGAACACCGCAAGATCGGGCGGATTGTCGATCAGCGGCTTCAGCGCGGCCTCGCCGTCCGAATAGACGCGCGTGACGAATCCCTCGGCCTGCAGCGCAATCGACAAGGATTGCAATATGTTGCGGTCGTCGTCGACCAGCGCGATGGTTGCCGTCATGCTCTTTCCATTGGGGCGGAACCGGCAGGGACTAGCCGATTAGGGAACAGGCGACAACCGCGCGAAGCGGCGAAGGGTTCCGTTGCGGCATGCTTGTCGCAGGCGCCCCCGATTCACCTTTTAATCTTTTGACCTTGCCCCGCATCATCGCTAACGCGGCCGGGATTTCGGAATCGACGTCCCGTCGGCACCCCATGTTCATGCGGGCCCAGCGCTTTCGCATGGCATGTCCTGCATACCTATGCAAAGGTGCGGCCGGGACAGAGGAAAGGCGAAGACAATGACGAAGCTTGCGATCGGCACCGACACCGTCGAGACCAAGGCGGACGTGGCCGAAAACCTTGGCACCTCGGCCCTGATCGAAGATGCGATCCGCAACGGCGAGGGCCTGCTCGCCAAGGACGGCCCGCTCGTCGTCGCGACCGGCAAACACACCGGCCGCAGCGCCAAGGACAAGTTCATCGTCCAGGACGACGAGACGCGCGACACCATCTGGTGGGGCAAGACGAACGTCCCGATGACTCCCGACCATTTCGCCGCATTGAAGGCCGATTTCTTCGCGCATCTTGCCGAACGTCCGCGCCTCTATCGCCAGCAGTTGTTCGGCGGCTCGCAGCCCGAGCACCGCGTCGGGGTGCAGGTCGTCACCGAATTCGCGTGGCACAGCCAGTTCATCCGCACGCTTCTCTGCCGCCCGACTGCGGCGGAGCTCGCGGCGTTTGCGGCCGAATATACGATCATCGACCTGCCGAGCTTCCGCGCCGACCCGGCGAAGCATGGTTCGCGCACCGAGACGGTGATTGCGGTGAACTTTACCGAAAAGCTGATCCTGATCGGCGGCACGCAGTACGCCGGCGAGATGAAGAAGTCGGTGTTCGGCATCCTCAACTATCTGCTCCCCGTGAAGGGCGTGATGCCGATGCACTGCTCGGCGAACATCGGCGCGAACGGCGACACCGCGGTCTTCTTCGGCCTGTCGGGCACCGGCAAGACGACGCTGTCGGCCGACGCCTCGCGCACGCTGATCGGCGACGACGAGCATGGCTGGTCGGACACCGCGGTCTTCAATTTCGAGGGCGGCTGCTATGCCAAGATGATCCGCCTCTCGCCCGAGGCCGAGCCCGAGATTTTCGCGACCACCAAGCGCTTCGGCACGGTGCTCGAAAATGTCGTGATGGATCCCGCGACGCGTGAACTCGACTTCGACGACGCGAGCCTCGCCGAGAACAGCCGCGGTTCGTACCCGATCGATTTCATTCCGAACACGTCGGAAAGGAATATGGGGCCGGTGCCGCAGACGGTGATCATGCTCACCGCCGACGCCTACGGCGTGCTGCCCCCGATCGCGAAGCTGACCCCCGATCAGGCGATGTATCACTTCCTGTCGGGCTACACCGCGCGCGTTGCCGGCACCGAAATCGGCGTGACCGAGCCCGAGGCGACCTTCTCGACCTGCTTCGGCGCGCCCTTCATGCCGCGTCATCCGTCGGTCTATGGCAATCTGCTCAAGGAACGCATCGCGAAGGGCGGCGTCCAGTGCTGGCTCGTCAACACCGGCTGGACCGGCGGCATGGCGACGATGGACGGCATCAAGCGCATGCCGATCAAGGCCACGCGAGCCTTGCTGAATGCGGCGCTCGACGGCAGCCTCAACGATGCCGAATTCCGCAAGGACCCGAATTTCGGATTCATGGTCCCCGTCGCGGTGCCGGGCGTCGATACGGCGCTGCTCGATCCGCGCGAGGCGTGGGCCGACAAGCAAGCCTATGACCGCACGGCGCAAACGCTCGTCGCGCAATTCATCGACAATTTCGCGCAATTTGCGGAGCATGTCGACGAAGGCGTCCGCCAGGCAGCCCCGCAGGCCGCCGTCGCAGCCTGATTGACCCGGAAACTTCCGGGTGCTCATTCACCCGGAAGGACCGGACAATGACTACCGACTACTCACCGCGCCTGTTCGAGCGCGATTCCGATATCCGCGCGATCGGCGAGGGCCTGCTTGCGCGTACCCTGCCGCGCGAGGCGTGGACGCACGAGGCGCATCTCGGCGCCTGCCTGTGGCTGGTCAGCGAGCGGCCCGACATCGACGTCGATGCCGAGATTGCGACCATCATCAGCCGTTACAACGAAAGCGTCGGCGGGGTGAACGACGACACGCAGGGCTATCATGACAGCATCACGCGTGCCTATGTCGCGGGCGTGCGGCTGTTTCTGTCGGGAACGGCTGAGAAGGCGCTGGCGGCGCGCGTCAACGCGATGCTGCTCTCGGACGTCGGCCGCCGCGACTGGCCGCTGCGCTTCTACAGTCGAGAGCTGCTCTTCTCGGTTCCGGCGCGGCGCGGGTTCGTCGAACCCGACCTCGCGCCGCTGCCCGCGGCATGATAGCATGGCGCCGGTTCTTCACGCAGGAGCGCATGACATGAGCATCTTGGACAATATTCTCGGCCAGATTTCGGACAACAGCACGGTGACCAACCTCGCCGCCAAGGTCGGGCTGTCGCCCGAACATGTCGAATCGGCGATCGCCGCGCTCGCCAAGCATCATCCGATGCAGGGCGACACTGCCGAAGGTGCCGCCGCCGCGACCGGGCTGCCGCTCGAAAAGCTGCAGGAAATCGTCGGCCAGATCGGCGGCGAAGGCTCGCTCGGCCGCTTTGCACAGATGGTCCAGCAGGACGGGGGTTCGGGCATTCTCGGTGCGCTCGACCGCGACGGCGACGGCAACCCGCTCAACGACCTCGGCGGCATCGCCGGGTCGCTGTTCGGCAAAAAATAGGCAATCGGCTATCGCCGGCCTACAGCCGGCGATAGCGGCAGATGAGGATGGCCTTGCCCTCCTTCGGTTCGGTACCGAGCATTGCGAGATAGCGATGGCTCTGCTCCACCGAAGCGGCGGCTTGTGCGCCGGAGAGGCCGTCCGAACGCGCCCATGCGCAGAGCTTTTCGTTGCAGAAGGACCGAAATGCGCCAGCCGCAGGATGGGCAGCGAGGAAAGCTTGCCGGTAGTCGGCGGCGGTACCCGACAGCGGGATGTGCACCTGCAAATAAAACGGGTTCGGATCTCCCTTTTCGAACGCCGAGGTGTAGATTCCCAGTGCGGTTCCTCCGAGGAGGGGAAAGGGCGTAGCGCCCGTCCCGTCGCCGCCCGCCGCTACCGAAATCCTGGCCTGTTCCACCTGCATGTGCAATGCGTCGACGCTCGTCTCGGGACAGCCTGCGGGCGTCGATGCTGCGGCCAGCATCAGTGCAGCCGCGGCGAAGCCGCCTGGCATCAGCCCTTCGTCACCGCAATATATTCGTCGACATTCTTCGCGAGCACGTCGAGCGGCACGTTGCCGCCCTTGACCACGACGTCGTCGAAATCGCGCAGGTCGTATTTCGCCCCCAGCGCTGCCTGAGCGCGGCCGCGCTGGCGGACGATCTCGCTGTGCCCGACCTTGTAGCCGCACGCCTGCCCGACCCAGCTGCAATAGCGGTCGACCTCGCTTGCGACCTCGAGCGGGTTCGAGCCGTTTTCCTTGACGAAGAAATCGACGCCCTGCTCGCGCGTCCAGCGCTTGGCGTGGATGCCGGTGTCGACCACCAGGCGGCACGCACGGAAGGCGAGCGACTGGAGGTAGCCGAGCCGCCCGACCTCGAAATCGTCATAGAGCCCGAGTTCGTCGGCAAGCTGCTCGGCATAAAGCGCCCAGCCTTCGCTATAGGCATTGAACGCCAGCATCGTGCGGATCAGCGGCATCTGGTTGGCATATTCGCCCTGCCACGCATGGCCGGGAATCGCCTCGTGCATTGCGAGGTCGGGCAGCGAATATTTGCTGTGCAGGTCGGTGGTGCGCAGGTTGATCCAGAAACGGCCGGGGATGCTGCCGTCGATCGAGCCCGCGCCGCCATAGGCCGCAGGCGCGCCGGGTTCCTCGGCGAGTGGCAGCCGCTTCACCTCGACATTGCCCTTCACAAGCGTGCGGAACGCACGGGGCAACTGCGCCCGGATCTTGCCCAGCCAGGTCTGGATATAGGCGACGATCTCGGCGCGGCCGGCGTCGTTGTCGGGGAATTTGAAACGCGGGTCCTTCGCGAGCTCGTTCATGCGGTCGCCGACCGAGCCGTTGGTATAGCCGAGCTTCCGCAGGATCGGGTCCATCCGCCCGTGCAGTTCGGCGAGCTGTTCGCGGCCCATCGCATGGACCTCGTCGGGGGTCATGCGCGTCGTCGTCGAGGCGCGAAGTGCCCAGGCATAGAATTCGTCGCCGTGCGGGCGCGCCCACATGCCGGCGTCCATCGTCGCCTTCGGGCGCTGCGCCTTCAGCTCGGCGAGCTGGCGTTCGAGCGCCGCGGCGACCGGACCCTGCACGATCTTCGACGAACGCGCCGACCAGTCGCCCGCGATCTTCGCCGTGGCGGTGCGGGTGACGAGGCTGTCGACCATGCCGCCGCCCGCCTTTGCGTCGGCGAGCGTCGCTTCGAGCTGTTTCACAGCCTTGTCGATCAGGAAGCCGGGCGCGATCAGGCCTTGGCCACCCGCCGCCTTCAGGCGGTCGGTCTCGCCGTCGAGGACGCCGGGGAAGGCGCCCAGGCGTGACAGATAGGCCTCGGCATCAGCCGACGTCTTCACCGGATGGTCGCTGTCGAGGAACTTCGGGACGTCGAGATAGGCGCCGACATTCTGGATCACGACATAGGGCGTGTTGCGCCAGCCGCCGACCGCGACGTCGCCATAGGGCTGCGCGAACCCGTCGAGCGCGACGCTGTAGGCGCTGTCGACGACTGCGAGGCTGGTGCGCGTGGCATGATCGAGCCCGTCGGTCTTGAATGCTCGGACGCGGGCGAGATCGGCCTTCAGCGTATCGGCAACCGCCTTCATCCCCGCCGCCGAGCGGTCGCCGAGCTTGCCGCGCTCGGCTGCACGCGCGCCGGTGTCGATGCCGAGCGCGGTCGCGCCCTCCGGCGACAGCGCGAGCAGATTGTCGGCGACCGAATCGAGCAGCTTCTGCGCGTCGGTCTTTGCGGGCGCCTGCAGCGCCGAAGCCGGACCCGCGATGGCAAGGCCCGCGGCGCCGGCGCCCAGCGCGGTGAGCGTCTGGCGACGGCTGATCGGAGTCGAGATATCGTTCACGGCAAAAGCTCCCCGGTGCCTTGTTTCTGTTGAAACCTGTCTAGGCACCGCCGCGCGCCGGTCAACGAAAAGGGGCCGGGAAAGCCTGCGCTCTCCCGACCCCCGTCGAAAATTATCGGCTGTCCGTCAGTCGGTAAGGTCGGCCGGGACCTTGCCGCCGTTTGCCGCGAGTTCGCGCATCACGGCCTTGTGCAGCCAGATGTTCATCTCGGCGCTGCCGTCGAGCGCGCCGGTGTAGCCGAGTTCGGTGGCCAGCTCCTTGCGGTTGTCGAGGCTCGAATCGATGCCGAGCAGCTTCATCAGGTCGACGATCGACGTACGCCAGTTGAGGTCTTTGCCCGCGGCCTCGGCCGACAGGATGGCGTCTACATCGACATCGCTGATCGCGGTCGGCGCGGCGGCGGCTGCAGTCGCCATCGCGCTGGTCGCGGCGTCGATCGCGGATCCGATGGGGTTGGGTGCCGCGGCTGCGGGCTCGGCGGCTTGCGCCTTGCCGAAGATCGCGTCCTTGATCTTGCCGAAAATGCTCATGTTTTTGCTCCCACTAAGATGCGCGGTCCTTGCCCGGAGGGGCGAGTCGCAGGACCGCAGGATGGACCTAGGCACTTGAAAATGACAGTGAAATGAACGGCTCGTCCTTCGCCCGCCGCAGGCCTATGATAACGCCCATCGGCGCGTATCGATCCCGCGCCGAAGTGGGAGAATTGCATATGAATCTGACCGACATTCTGGCGCAGGCTGGCGGCATCGAATCGATGGCGAGCGAGCTCGGCATTCCGCCCGCGCTGGCGAAGCAGGGGGCAGAGGCGCTGCTGCCCGCGATCCTCGGCGGCTTCCAGAAACAGGCGACGACGGGCGCGGGGGCCGAGGGACTCGGCGGGCTGATCGGCCAGCTCGGCGGCGGCGGCCTGCTCGACGCGGTGCTCGGATCGCAGCCGACGCCGGTCGAGGCGGGCAATGACGTGCTCGGTCAGATCTTCGGGTCGAAGGATGTCAGCCGGACGGTCGCCGACCATGCCGCCGGCCAGACGGGCCTCGATTCGGGGCTGCTCAAGAAGATGCTGCCGATCCTCGCGATGATGGTTGCGGGCTATATGGCGAAGCAGGGTGGCGAAGGTCAGGGCGGCGGAAGCGCCGGCGGCCTCGGCGACCTGATCGGCGGCATGCTCGGCGGCGGCGGAGCTGCGGGGGCGAGCGGTGGTCTCGGCGGCATGCTGGGCGGCCTCGGCAAGCTCGTCGACCAGAATGGCGACGGCAATCCGCTCGACGACATCCTCGGCATGGCCGGAAAGCTGCGGGGCTAGCGGGCCCGGCCCCTCCCCGTCGGGGAGGGGCTTTTTCAGGCTGCCATCAGACGGATTTCCTGTCGGAAGTCGTCGTCGCCGGTGATGCGGCCGCGCATCGGGGTGACGGCATCGCTGCCGTCCCCGTCGCCTTCCTCGAACAGCGCGCAGGCCGCCTCGCCGCCGCGCGCGACGCTATAGCGCTGCGTCACCTTGCCGGTCGGCTTGAAGCCGAGCTTGCGAAGGACCGCGCCCGACGCGGGATTGTCGAGGAAGTGGCCGGCGCCGAGTTTCGGCAGGTTCATCGCGCGCGCGATGCGGACGAGCTGGCGTCCGGCCTCGGTTGCAAAGCCAAGGCCCCAATAGGGGCGTGCGATCCAATAGCCCATTTCGAACGAAGCTTCGGTGCCCGGCGAAATGCCGCAGCCGCCGACGAGGCGCGGGGCGCCGCCGGTGCGGGCGAAGATCAGGAAACGCGGCTGGTCCGGATCGACGGGCAGGCTCAGGAACTTCTGCGCCTCTTCCTCGCCATAGGGCCAGGGAGCACGGGCGAGATTGCGGACGACCGCTTCTTCGCCGATCGCCCGCGCGAGGGCGGGGGCGTCCTCCTGCCAGCCGGGCCGCAGCAACAATCTTTCGGTACGCGCGAACATTCTTTTCACTCCCGGTCGCCTGTCGCCCTGACGCCAGATGGTGACGCTTTGACGACAGCATAGTGTTGAGGGAGATGGATGGCCCTGTTTTCGCGCCTAAAATCCCTGGCTCCATTCGGGGCCGCGGATTCCGGGCAAGAAAAAAGGGAGTCCGGGGGTGACCCGTCTCCCTCTTTTCGAACCTGTTTCCGCTGTGGGCGGAAGGACGGCTCCGGGTCATCCCTTGATGGGCGACCCGTGCAGATCGCCCTTTATTCGGCTGCTTCCGCCATGGCGTCGACCGACACATATTTGCGGCCAAGCTTGCCATCGTGGAATCGGACGCGGCCGTCGGCGGTGGCGAACAGCGTGTGGTCCTTGCCCATGCCGACGTTGACGCCCGCGTACACCTTGGTGCCGCGCTGGCGCACGATAATGTTGCCGCCGATCACTTCCTGACCGCCGAACTTCTTCACGCCAAGGCGCTTGGCCTGCGAGTCGCGACCGTTGCGCGACGAACCGCCTGCTTTCTTATGTGCCATGACCTAACTCCTTATCTCGTTCGGGGAACCGAGCTGCGTTGCCGCGCTCAGGCTTCCTTCTTGGGGGCTGCCTTCTTGGCAGCGGGCTTCTTTTCGGCGGCGGCTTCGGCCTTGGGCGCAGCGGCCTTCTTCGGCGCGGCAGCCTTCTTCTCGGCGGCCGGCGCGGCAGCTTCGGCAGCCGGAGCTGCTTCGGCCTTCGGAGCGGCTTCCTTCTTCGGCGCGGCCTTCTTGGCTTCGCCGACGGCGAGGATGCGCAGCAGCGTCAGCGACTGGCGGTGGCCGTTGCGGCGACGATAGTTGTGCCGGCGGCGCTTCTTGAAGACGATGACCTTTTCGCCGCGGGTCTGCGCGATGATCTCGGCCGAGACGGTGAGGCCCTTGGCGTCCTTCACCTCGCCGCCGTCACCGGCCAGCAGGACGTCGCCCAGCGACACGGTGTCTCCGGCTTCACCCTCGATCTTCTCGACGGCGATCTTGTCTCCGGCGGCAACGCGATACTGCTTTCCGCCCGTGCGCACGATTGCGAACATGGTCTTCCATCCAATCAGAAACTAGAACACCCGCGCACCAGTCACCTGCCGAAGCAGGCGATTTTTCCGGCATGCGGGAAAGTCAGCGCCACTAGCGTTCCCGGCGCGAGCTGTCAACCGCATATTTCCGTGCTTTTTAAGGAAAAAGCACGGCATGGCGCGCGCCGCCGCCTTGCGACCGATTCGGCGCTTGCTGCGATGCGCGGGCGCTCATATCAGGGCAGTCATGAAGCGCACACTTGTTTTGATGTCTCTTGCGGGCGCGCTGTCGCTATCGGGCTGTGCTGCCGCGCAGGGTAGCAATGCCGGTGCGCCGTCGCTCGCCAAACGGCCGGTCGAGGGGAGATTTGACGTCGCGCCGCCCAGTGTGGTGGTGACGCCGCCTGGCCCGCTCCCGACCGATCTGGCGGGCCGCCTCCAGCGCTGGGAATCCGACGCCGCTGCTGCGCAGCAAGCGTTTGCTGCCGAACGCGGCAACACCGCCTCGCTCGTCTCGGCCGCTGCCGGCGCGCCGGTCGCAAGCGAGCGCTGGGTCGTCGCGCAGCAGGCGATCTCGCGCCTGATCGCCGCGCGCGCGCCGCTCACCAACGCGCTCGCCGATATCGACCGCCTCTATCTCGAACGCAGCATCGACGAAGCAATCGACGGGCTGCCCGAGGTCTACGCCCTGCGCGAAAAACTCGCCGACACGGCATCGGCGCAGGATGCGGTCATCGAGGCGCTGACCGGCCAGTTGCCGGGAGAGTAATCCCTACTGGTTCAGCCCATGCTTCTTCAGCGCATGGCGAATCTGGTCATAGCTGAGACCCAGCGCTTCGGCCGCGACCTTCTGGTTGAAGCGGCAGCGCGCCATCGTGTCGGACAATATCTGCTTCTCGAACGCGTCGACCGCGGCGCGCAGGTCGCTCACCGTGGTTGACGGCGCTTCATGCGCCACAATCGCAGGGGCTGCTTCGCCGGCTGATGCTGGCGCAGCCTCAGTCCTTGTCGCGGGCTTGCGTGTCGCGGGCTGCCATGGACTCGCGAACGGATCGAAGCTCAGCGCATCGACCGGCCGTTCGGGGTCGGCCCAGCGATAGATTGCGCGTTCGATCACATTGCGCAGCTCGCGGACGTTGCCGGGCCAGTCATGGCCCTCCATCGCGGCCAGCGCGCGCGGACCGAAGCCCGGCCATTCTTCCCAGCCGAGCACCGCGGCCATGCGCTGCCCGAAGTAGGTCGCGAGCACCTCGATATCGCCTTCGCGCGCGCGCAGGGGAGGGAGGGTGATGACCTCGAAGGAGAGGCGGTCGAGCAGGTCGGCCCGGAAGCGATTGTCATCGACCAGCGCGGGCAGATGCTCGTTGGTCGCGGCGACGATGCGGACATCGACGCGGATCGGGCGCGACGAACCGACGCGCGTCACCTCGCCATATTCGACCGCGCGCAGCAGCCGCTCCTGCGCGCCCATCGACATCGTAGCCAGCTCGTCGAGGAACAGCGTGCCACCGTCGGCTTCTTCAAAGCGCCCCGCGCGCGTTTTCGTCGCGCCGGTGAAGGCGCCCGCCTCATGCCCGAACAGCTCGCTCTCGATCAGCGTCTCGGGCATCGCGGCGCAGTTCATGATCACATAGGGGCGGTCCCAGCGCGACGACAGACGGTGAAGGCGCTCGGCGATCAGTTCCTTGCCGGTGCCGCGCTCGCCGATCACGAGCACGGGGCGATCAAGTGCCGCCGCCTGGCTCGCGCGATCGACCGCGTCCTGGAAGGCCGCCGACTGACCGATGAACTGCGTTTCGCGCTCCATTCCCAATCATTGGCAAATTTTCCCGCTCATTGGCAAGTCAAATCGCTGCCGGAGACGGTTTGCGAGTGAAGTTTGGCGCTTTTCCGCCGATCCATCTAATTGGCACGCCTCCTGCAAAGATATTTGCGAACCGGCGCACACGCTTCGGTGCAGCGAAAAAAGGAAGGTAGAACCCATGAAGACGATGTTTGCCCAGGCCGCCACTTTCGCGCTCAGCGCGGTCGGAGCGCTGGCCATCTTCGTCGGCGTGATCGACCAGCCGAACATGCTTTACGATGTCGCTGCAGCAACCCCGGCGGTCAGCCAGATGGTCTGACCGGCACGCTGGTGCCGGGGCACTCTCCCCCTTGCCCCGCCTCGGCACCAGCTTTTTACAGGACCAAGTTTTCGACAGGAGTTTCAGCATGGGTATTTTCTCACGAACCCGCGACATCATCGCCGCCAACGTCACCGACCTGCTCGACCGGGCCGAGGATCCGGAAAAGATGATCCGCCAGATCATCTTCGAGATGAACGAAACGCTCGTCGAAGTCCGCGCTTCCGCCGCCCGCACGATCGCGGACCAGAAGGAAATGCGCCGCCACATCGCCAAGCTGGAAAGCCTGCAGGACAGCTGGAAGGAAAAGGCCGAACTCGCGCTGTCGAAGGACCGCGAAGACCTCGCCACCGCCGCGCTCGTCGAAAAGCAGAAGGCCGGCGACATGGCCGACAAGCTGAAGAGCGAGATCGCCGTCCTCGACGATGCGCTGACCGGCTATGAAGCCGACATCGCCAAGCTGCAGAAGAAGCTCAGCGAAGCCCGCGCCCGCCAGTCGAGCGTCGTCAACCGCCTCGAAAGCGCCGAGAACCGCTACAAGCTGCGCGAGATGACCAACGGCGACCGGGTCGAAGACGCCTTCTCGCGCTTCGAGATCCTCGAACGCCGTGTCGACGAAGCCGAAGGTCGCGCCGATGCGCTGGGCCTCGGCTACAAGAAGTCGCTCGACGAGGAAATCGCGGAGCTGCAGTCGGCCGACAAGGTCGCCGACGAACTCGCCGCGCTGAAGGCCGCCCAAGGCAAGAAGTAAGGAGCCCGACCGATGGAAGAAGTGATCATTGTCCCGATCGTCATCGGCACACTCTTCCTCGGTCTGCCCTGGCTGATCCTCCACTACATCACGAAGTGGAAGCAGGCCAAGACGCTGACCGGAGAGGACGAGCAGCTGCTCGACGAACTGTACGACACGGCGCGCCGGCTCGAAAACCGCCTGCACACCGTCGAACGCATCATCAGCGCCGACCATCCCGACTTCCGCCCTGCGGTCCGTAGCGATGAAGAACTGGCGCAACTGGAAAACAACAGCACGAGCCGGAGGAACTGAAGATGTCTGCCAGCCGCACAAAATTCTACCTCGACAAGCAGAACGCCAAATGGAGCGGCGTGTGCGCCGGGATCGCGGACTATAGCGGGATCGACGTCCTCTGGGTCCGTGTCGGCGCGGTCCTCCTGACCCTGATGGGCGGCTTCCCCTGGACGCTGATCGCCTACTGGATGGTCGCCTGGATGGGAACGCCGAAGCCTTTCGCGCTCTATGGCTCGAACGAGGAAGCGAAGTTCTGGCAGGGCGTCCGCTCGAACCCCAGCGCCTCGACCCGCGACATCCGCTCGCGCTTCCGCGACATCGACCGCCGCCTTGCCGACATCGAACTCTACTACACCAGCCACAATCGCCGGCTCGCCGACGAGATCGACGCTCTCCGGTAATCGGGCACCAACCGGAAGCAACAGGGAGAAGACAAATGAATTTCGGTGGTCCTACCTTCGTTCTCGCCATCATCGCCCTGTCGATCGGCGGCTGGATGTTCACCACCTGGATCCGCGCCAAGCACGGCTATCCCGTTGAGAATGAATGGGGTGGCACGGTTCATCGAACCGATGTCGACGCTGATCGAAAAATCGCCTTGCTATCGGACGAGAATGCCAAGCTCGTCGGCCAGATCGGCCGGCTGGAGGAACGCATTTCGGTGCTCGAACGCATCGCAACCGAAAGCAACGGCCAAGCTGCGCAGCTCGCCGACCAGATCGACCGCCTGCGCTGAGAGGGATAGACTATCATGAATCTCGACGTCCTGAACACCATCGCCCCCGTTGCCGCGATCGTCGGCCTTGCCGGGGTCGGCGGCTGGGTCTTCACCACTTGGCTGCGCGTCAAGAACGGCTACCCGCTCGAAAACAGCTGGGGCAAGGCGATCTATCCGAAGACCAGCGACGAAGCGATGGAACGCATCAAGCTGGTCAGCCAGGAAAATGCCCAGCTGCGCGCCGAGCTTGGCTCGGTGAAGGATCGCCTCGCGGTGGTCGAGCGCATCGTCACCGACGAAGGTCACCGGCTGAGCCACGAGATCGAGGCGCTGCGGCGTCCGGCGAACTGAGGAGGAACGATCATGGGTGACAGTATCTGGATCCTGGTTCCGCTTGCTCCCTTCCTGCTCGCAGGCTTCATCTTCTGGTCGAAGCATCAGCAGAAGATGATCGAGACGCAGGCTGCGATGACCGCCGAAAAGGCCGCACAATATGCGGCGCACACCGAACGGCTCGAAGCGCGCGTCCGCGTCCTCGAACGCATCGCGACCGACAAGGGCGTCGATGTCGCCGAAGAGATCGAAAAGCTGCGCGACACGCCGCTGAACTGAACAAAGACGAAAGGAACCTCCCCATGGGCCCGTTTGAAATGGTAGTCGGCATCGTCCTCATCGTGACGATCGGCAGCATCGTCCGCGCCAAGCACGGCATGCGCCGCGACCGCCACGGCAATGAATATTTTGTCGGCAATGCCGGGAATGATGCCGAAACCAAGGCACTGCAGGCCGAAATCCGCGCGCTCAAGGATCGCATCCAGGTCCTCGAACGCATCGCCACCGACAATAATCGCGCCGTCACGCTCGATCAGGAAATCGAGAGCCTCCGCGACCGGTCGCACCCGTAAGACATGTGACGAAGAAGGAGCCGAACCATGGCCAACATTGCTTCTGACCTCGCAACGAACCTGATCCCCGCCGCCGTCGCGCTGAGCGCGCTGATGATCGTCAGCCTCGTCGCTCTCCGCGGCTGGCGCGACTGGATCCAGCTCAAGCGCGAGGAACTCGCCGCCGGCCATATATCTCCGGCGCAGGATGCCGCGGTGCCGCACGCCGGATCGCGGATCGAGATCGCCGACCTCAAGGAACGGCTGCGCAAGCTTGAAGCCATCGCCGCGGGGGTCGACCTCTAGGATCCCCCGAGAGCGCTGGCATCGGCCCGCTCCCCTGTCAGTCCCCCGCAGTCCCGGGGCTGACAGGGGAGCGGGCCGATGGTGTTTCAGGGGCTTTCCCCTGTCGCGGAAACATGCAAGGGGCGCCGCCATGCGCAGCCTCGACGACATTTTCGAAGAATATGACTTTCTCGACGGCGACGATCGCTATCGCCTGCTGATCGAACTCGGCCGCGAGCTGGAGCCGATGCCCGACGCGCTCAAGACCGACGCGACGCTGGTGCGCGGATGCAGCGCGAGCGTCTGGGTCTATCCGGTGCCGCAGGATGATGGCCGGCTGCATTTCCTTGCCGACAGCAACGCCGCGATCACCAAGGGGATCGTCGCGCTCGTCCTCGCCGCAGTGCAGGACAGGCCCGCGGCAGACGTCGCGGCGATGGACGTTGCCGACGCGCTGGCGCCCTTTGATCTGACGCGTCAGCTCTCATCGAACCGGACGCAGGGCGTGCCGAACATGATCGCGCTGGTCCAGGACACCGCGAAGCGCCTCGCCGCAGGCTGATATTAGTCGCCGTCGGCGGGCGTGATCGCTTTTCAGATCATGCACGCATGAAAAAGGGCGCGGGAGTTTCCTCCCGCGCCCGATTTCTGTTCGTTCGTGCGGCTTAGAAGCCGACGATGAGCGAGCCGATGAAGGTCCGCGGAGCGCCGATGTTGACGTTCGGCACCGTGTTGTTCGCCAGCTGGCCGTCGAAACCGCCGACATAGAGCTTGTCGAACAGGTTGGTGACGTTGAACTGGAAGTAGACCTTATCGCCAAGGCCGGCCCAGTCGAGGGCGACGCGGGCGTCGAGATCGACCAGCGTGTAGGCCGGAGCCTTGGCACCCCAGACGGTCGTCACGACGTTGTTGATGGTCTGAACCAGCGGAAGATTCTGGTCGTTCACGTAACGCGGACCGGTGCGCTTGATCTGCGCGCCCAGTTCGACCGGACCCAGCTGACCCTGCACGCGGCCACCGAGGGTGAAGGTCGGCGAACCCGATTCGCGCTTGCCCTTGGTGAGAGCATAGATCGGATCGCCGATCGCGGCGCAGCTTGCCGAAACCGCGGTGCAGACGCCGTTCACGACATCGTCCTTGATCTTCGACTTCAGGTACGAGCCGAAGGCATAGACCGAGAATTCGGGGATCGGGCGGTACGAGATGCTGGCGTCGATGCCGTATTTGTCGACGCGGCCGAGGTTGCGATAGACGTTACGCTCGGTTTCCGGATCGAACGACGAGGCAAGACGATCGTTGAAGATCGTGTACCAGAGGCCGAGCTGGCCCTGGATCTTGCTGGTCGTGTAGCGCACGCCGACGTCGAAGTTGTCGGTCGTTTCAGGCTTCGGATTCGCCTGCTCGCTGGCGGTCGGGAAGTAGAACGCGTTGTACAGGTTGTCCGTGCCCGGAACCTGGACGCCCTTCGAATAGTTGGCGAAGACGCTGAGCGCGTCGGTCGCATCGAAGGTCAGGCCGACGTTCGGCGTGAACTTGTTGTACTTGCGGATGCGCTGCTGCGGACCCTGGACCGGAGCGGTGACGCCCGGCGCGATGACAACGGTCGGGTTGTTGGCAAGCCATGCTGCCAGACCCGCATCGTTGGTGCCGAAGCATTCGACGAAGCCCGTCGCGCTCGAGGTGGCGCAATAGTTGTTCAGGTCGCGCTTGAACATCTTGTACGAACCGCCGACCTGCACGGTCAGCTGGCCGAACTCGCCGCGATATTCGCCGCCGAACAGGTTCAGCGTCGCGATCGACTTGCGGTCGCGCTTCTCGAGGACGTTGCCGTTGACGTCGGTCAGCGGGTTGTTGATCGGGAAGGGATCGGTCGGCTGGCCATTGAGCTGCAGGAAGTTGGTTTCACCGGTCTGGCGGTGACGGGCGCGATCAAGGCTGTAGAACACGCGGAAGGTGTTCGCATCGTCGAGTTCGTAACGCAGGCCGGCAATCACGCCATAGCGGTGGGTGCCGGTCTGGCTGGGTGCCAGGACGCGAACGGTGTCGAGCAGGTCGCCGTCACCGTTGAGGTCACGCCCGTAATAGGGAACGCCGCCGATGTAGCCGGTCTGGCAGCTCACCGCCGCGCCGTTCGCGGTGGTGTTGCAGTTCGCGGCACCGCCGGTCGGATTGACGTCGCGGCGCGCTTCCTGGCCGACGACCGTGCCGCCGCCGTTTGCCTTCACATACTGGAAGCTCGGATCGACCGTCAGGACGAGGCCCGGAGCGAGCGTGAAGCGCGAATTGACGCGGATGTTGCCGGTGTTCGACGGGTTCATGCGCTCGTCGAAGGTCGAGCCGCAGGTGTTCGCGACATCGGCAACACCGGCACGCGCGACAGTGTTGATCTGGCAACGGGCGATACCATAGTCGCGCTCGTCGCGGGTCAGCGGGAAGCGGTTGGTCGATGCCGAGCCGACAACACGGCTGGGATCGTTGCGCAGCGGCACCGAACCGAAGAAGTTGTTGCGGTTTTCGTTATAGTGGCCCGAGACCGCAACGAAGTCGCCATCGTCGCCGATCGGCTGATAGATCTTCGCGTTGAACTGCTTCTTGTTGATGCGGCCGCGGTGCGCCTTGAAGGTCGGCTGGTCGACGTTGCTGAACACCGTGTCGTTGGTCGACGAGCTGCCCGAGATGAACGCGCGCGTGCCCCAGGGGGTCAGGATGCCGGTGTCGATCATGCCGAAGACGCGGAAGAAGTTGAAGTCGCCGGCCGAGCCGACCAGCTTCACGCCGAATTCCTCGCCCGGGGTGCGGGTGCGGTAGTTGACGGTCGAACCCGAAGCAGCGGCGGTCGGGCTGTCGACGTCGGTCGAGCCGAGGTTGACGTTGACCTGCTCGATCAGCTCGGGGTCGAGCTGCTGGTTCGAGTAGAGAGCATAGTTACCCGAGTCGTTCAGCGGGATACCGTCGAAGGTCTGGCTGATGCGGGTGTTGTCGAAGCCGCGGATCGTCATCTTGCCGCCGGCCGAACCGAACGGGTCGTTGTTCTGGAAGCTGACGCCCGGAAGCTGGTTGATGACGTCGTTGATCGTCTGGCCGGGGGACTGGCGCGCGATGAATTCCTGGGTCAGGACGACCTTCGCCTTGGTCGTGTCGGGCGCGATGACGCCTGCGACGCCGTTCTTCGTGCTGGTGCCGGTGACGACGATTTCGTTTTCGAAATCCTGCGAGCCGGTCGACTGGGCAAAAGCCGGCGTCGACAGCAGCGCGAGCGGAAGCAGCGCGGCGCCAGCGGCGAGCGTGTTACGTAGAGTCATGATCAGGTTGTCCCCTTGGTGGTGGCATTCGGCAGACGCGCGACATGGGGCGCGTCTGTCCTGCGAGCGCCCCTGAAGCCCGCATGTGGCACGATTGTGACAGCAATTGTGACAGTGCAAGCCGCGAAGGGTGCGGGGACGCGGTAAAGGTCAAAAAAGCGCGAATTTGCGTGCCGCCGGTGGAATTATCCACAGGCGGCCATGCATTTTTTCGCGTAACTGTTGCTGCAATGCAACATGGGGCGGCGCCCGAAGGCGCCGTTCCCCGGCGACTCAGGCGGCGTCGCCGGCCTCTTTCGCCTTGTCTGCGTAGACGCGGACCGGATCCTTGCGGCCCTCGACGACATCCTTGTCGACGACGATCTCGACCACGTCGGTCAGGTCGGGAAGGTCGAACATGGTGTCGAGCAGGATCGCCTCGACGATCGAGCGGAGTCCGCGTGCGCCGGTCTTGCGTTCGATCGCCTTTTTCGCGACCGCGATCAGGGCATCGTCGGTAAAGGTCAGCGCGACCTCTTCGAGATCGAACAGCTTCTTGTACTGTTTGACCAGCGCGTTCTTGGGTTCGCCCAGAATCTTGACCAGCGCGTCGATGTCGAGATCCTCGAGCGTCGCGATGACGGGCAGACGGCCGACGAATTCGGGGATCAGGCCGAACTTCAGCAAATCCTCGGGCTCGATCTGCTTGAGCGTTTCGCCCGTGCGCCGCTCGTCGGGGCCGGCGACATGCGCGCCGAAGCCGATCGACTTGCCCTGCAGGCGGTCGCCGATGATCTTTTCAAGACCGGCGAAGGCGCCGCCTGCGATGAAGAGGATGTTGGTGGTGTCGACCTGCAGGAATTCCTGCTGCGGATGCTTGCGGCCGCCCTGCGGCGGAACGCTCGCGGTCGTGCCCTCCATCAGCTTGAGCAGCGCCTGTTGCACGCCCTCGCCCGACACGTCGCGCGTGATCGAGGGATTCTCGGCCTTGCGGCTGATCTTGTCGATCTCGTCGATATAGACGATGCCGCGCTGCGCCTTTTCGACATTATAGTCGCTGGCCTGCAGCAGCTTCAGGATGATGTTCTCGACATCCTCGCCGACATAGCCGGCTTCGGTGAGCGTCGTCGCGTCGGCCATCGTGAAAGGCACGTCGAGGAAGCGCGCGAGCGTCTGTGCGAGCAAGGTCTTGCCGCTGCCGGTCGGACCGACGAGCAGGATGTTCGACTTCGCCAGTTCGACGTCCTCGCCGCGCCCCGAATTGGCGAGGCGTTTGTAATGGTTGTGGACCGCGACCGAGAGCACGCGCTTGGCCTTGTTCTGGCCGATCACATAGGCATCGAGATGCTGGCAGATTTCCAGCGGCGTCGGCACTGCGCCGTCCTTGCGCGCGGCAACCCCGCCCTTGATCTCTTCGCGGATGATGTCGTTGCAAAGTTCGACGCACTCGTCGCAGATGAACACGGTCGGTCCTGCGATGAGCTTGCGAACTTCGTGCTGCGACTTGCCGCAGAAGGAGCAGTAAAGAGTGCTCTTGCTGTCCGAGCCGCTCAATTTGGTCATATATAGTCCTCTGGCAGACCCAAAAGGGGCGCTGCCGTCAATATCCTAGTCCGCGGTCACCCAATTACAATATGGCAATTGGGTGACATCGGGACAATGTCTACTCGTATCGGCTTGCGGCAAAGGGGGCGTCAAGAAACGCGGTTAGCGCTCCCTTTCGGTCCCCGGCCACGTTGCGCCTCAGGGCGTCGGGCCTTCGCTCTGGGTCGCAGCGCCGGTCTCGCCATCGGCGGGCGGGCGCGATCCGAAGACATGATCGACGAGTCCGAATTCCTTGGCTTCCTCGGCCTCGAGGAAGGTATCGCGATCCATCGCCTTCTCGATCTCTTTCAGCGACTTGCCGGTGTATTTTACATAGAGGTCGTTCATCCGCTTGCGGATGCGCAGGATCTCGCGCGCCTGGATTTCGATGTCCGACGCCATGCCGCGTGCGCCGCCCGACGGCTGGTGGATCATCACGCGGGCGTTGGGAAGCGCGACGCGCATTCCGGGTTCGCCGGCCGCCAGCAGGAAGCTGCCCATCGAGGCGGCCTGGCCGATGCAGAAGGTGCCGACGCGCGGGCGGATGTACTGCATCGTGTCGTGGATCGCCATGCCCGCCGTGACGACGCCGCCCGGCGAGTTGATGTACATGAAGATGTCCTTCTTCGGGTTCTCCGATTCGAGGAACAGCAGCTGCGCGGTGATCAGCGAAGCCATATTATCCTCGACCTCGCCGGTGACGAAGATGATCCGTTCGCGCAGAAGGCGCGAGAAAATGTCGAAGCTGCGTTCGCCGCGGCTCGTCTGTTCGACGACGACGGGAACAAGGGCGGCCAGCGGATCGATCATCGGGGAAAAGTCCTTATAGATTTGGGGTTGCCGCGCCGAGGACCGGCGGGCTGCCCCTCCGCCACCCTACATCGTCGCCAAGCGGAACGGTTTCAAGGGGGCAAAAAAAGGGGCGGGATGTCCCGCCCCGGTATTCCGATTGTCGGGCGGGCTCAGTCGCCTTCGCCCGGTTCGGGCGAGAAGAGGTTCTCGAACTTGCCTTCGACGCCCTTATATTCGTCGGCGTCGGCAGGGGTGTCCTTCTTGACCGTGATGTTCGGCCATTCGGCGCTGAACTTGCTGTTCACTTCCAGCCACTTTTCGAGGCCGCTCTCGGTATCGGGCAGGATCGCCTCGGCCGGGCATTCGGGTTCGCACACGCCGCAGTCGATGCACTCGTTCGGGTTGATGACGAGCATGTTCTCGCCCTCGTAGAAACAGTCGACGGGGCATACCTCGACGCAGTCCATATATTTGCACCGGATGCAGGCGTCGGTGACGACATAGGTCATGGGCTTTGGCTCCCTTGGCCGGCGGCACCCTTGCCGTCCGGACACTGATCGGACCCGCCTCTAGGACGCGCGAATATCGCGCGTCAACGCAAAGCGACAGTTGCGAATCACTCTCACTCGGTATGCGAATCGCCACCTTTTTCGCAGGCAGCTTTTCCTCTGCCGCCGATAGTTCAGCTGGTGGCGGCGGAGGCCTCGCCGCCCAGCCGCGTGTAGCAGGCCTGCGCTTCGGGCGCGGGACCGCGGCGTAGCGGTAGCGACAGGAGGCGGATCACCTCGATTCGTTCGCCCATCGGCAGCACCAGCGTCGATCCTGCGTGCACCGACGCCGAGGCGCGGGTGATCCGGCGCCCGTCGAGGCGGATGTGTCCGGCGGCAACCATGGCCTGCGCGATGCTGCGCGAGCGCGCGAAGCGCAAATACCAGAGCAGCTTGTCGAGCCGGATGCTTCCCGCTGCGCCCGGGCTCGCCATCAGTCCTTCCGCGCGTCGGCGAGCATGGCGGCGAGGCCCGCGAAGGGGCTGTTCGGCGAAGGGCCGCGGCGAGGCGGCCGGTTGGGGCGCGGGGGACGCGCGACCGCCCCGGCAGGCTTGGCCGGCTTGCCGCGCCGGTTCTTGCCCTGTTTTGCCGTTGCGGGCGGGCGCTCGCCATGCGGAGCGGGCTTGGGCGCGGCCTCGGGGCGCTTCGTCCGTTTGCCCTGCTTGCGACGCTCGCGGCTGTCACCGCGCTTGAGTCCGGCCCAGCGCCAGCGCTCGAGCGCGGGATCGCCGACGCTGCGGAAGCCGAAACTGCCCAGCAGGGCGCGGCGCGTCTCTTCGTCGAGGCCGAGGGAGGTGGCGAGTGCGGGATCTATCGCAAAGCCCGGAAGCGCGGTTTGGTCGGCGCCATCGGGGTGTTCGTCATGATGCGCTTCGCCGCGGGCAACCGGCGCGGTCGGCGCCGCCGCGGCCTGCATGCGCGCGGCATGCGCCTGTCGCGCCAGCTTTTCAACCATGTCGATCCGCAGCCAGCCATTGGCGCAGCGGCGAAAGCCGGCGATGACGAGCGCCGCGTGGCTCCCGGTCTTCTGGATGACCGCGCCTTGCGGTGGCAGCGCCGGAATCGCCGTTCCCTGTTGCGCCGCCATCAGTGCGGCGCGCCAGCGCACCGCCTCGGGCTTCAGCAACTGGGGGTGGAAGATGTCGAGCGAGCCGATGGTGAGGCCTAGCTTGCGGAGCTGCGGCCGTTCCTCGGCCGTGATTGCCGCAAGCTGATTCTCGACCGCGGTGCGACTTGCCGTGCCGCCGCCATCGACGAGCGCGGCGAGCAGGGCGCGGACGCAAGGCGGGGTGAAAAGGTCGCCCGCGGCTTCCCCCATCGCGGCGAGTGGCGCAGCATGGCGCGCGAGCTGCTGCGCAACGAAGGCCTGCAGCCGTTCCGAAATCGCCTGGACCTGCTGGACCTCGAGGCGACGGAGCGACGGATCGATCTGGATCGAAGGCTGGACGAGCGTCGACCCGCGCGCGAGCGTCGCGACGACATGACCGTGCCAGGCAAGGCGCGGCGCGGCGCCGGGTTCGCTGACGAGCGTCAGGCCATTGTCTTCGCCGGCGGCGAGCGTCGCCGCGCGGCGCGACAGCTCGCCGCGCAAATGTTTCTCGGCAGCGGCAAGCAGCAGGCGGTGGTCGCTTGCGCGGGCTTTCGCGTCGACCCTGAAGGAAAACCCGCTGAGTATGCCGATTGCCTCGCCATCGACGGCGACAGTGCCGTCAGGCCCGACCGCGACGGGCAGCGCGGCGTGGCGCTGTCCGGCGTCGCGGAGCAGCAGCGCCAGCCGCCGGTCGACGAAACGCTGTGCGAGCGCGGCGTGAAGTGCGTCGGAGAGGCGCGATTCGAGCGCTTGCGTCTGTTCTGTCCAGCCGGCCCCGCCGGCGATCCAGTCGCCGCGCTGTGCGATGAAGCAGAGGGTGCGCACCGCAGCGATCCGGCTGGCAAGCTGGTCGATGTCGCCGTCGACATCGTCGAGCCGGGCGAGGCGTTTCGCGAACCAGTCGGGATCGATCATCCCGTCGCCACTCGTGCGCCATTGCCATAGCTTCAGCACGGTGCGGCTGTGATGTTCGGCGCCGAGCTGCTCGAAATCGGGGAGCCCGCAGACGTCCCACAGGCGCTCGACCGCTTCGGCTTCGCCGGCGCGCATCCGGACTTCCATATCGCCCGCCAGATGCTTGAGTACGGCGAGGTCGACAGCCTCGGGCGCGGCGCGCAGCACTTGCTCCGTCGGCGGCTGCGCGAGGTCGGCGAGCAGCCGGTCGAGCGTATCGTAGCGCGGCGTCGGGTTGCGCCAGAACAGGCTGCCGAGCGGCGGGAAATGATGCCCCTCGATCGCGAGGATTTCTTCCGGCGTGAAACCGCCTTGGGGCAGGCCCACTGTACCGAAGCTGCCATCCTGCTGATGGCGACCGGCGCGGCCCGCGATCTGCGCCATCTCGGAGATCGTCAGACGGCGCAGGCGGCGACCGTCGAACTTCTGCAGGCTCGCGAAGGCGACATGCTGGACGTCGAGGTTGAGCCCCATGCCGATCGCGTCGGTCGCGACGAGATAGTCGACCTCGCCGGCCTCGAACATTGCGACCTGCGCGTTGCGCGTCTTGGGGCTGAGTGCGCCCATCACGACTGCGGCGCCGCCCGAGAAACGGCGGAGCATTTCGGCGATCGCATAGACCTCTTCGGCGGAAAAGGCGACAATCGCCGAGCGCTTGGGCAGCCGCGACAGCTTCGACGTGCCGGCATAGCTCAGGGTCGAGAAGCGCGGGCGGGTGATGATTTCGGCCTCGGGGACCAGGCTTTTGACCAGCCCCCGGATCGTCGCCGACCCTAGGATCATTGTCTCCTCGCGGCCGCGCGCCCGGAGCAGGCGGTCGGTGAAGACATGGCCGCGTTCGGGATCGGCGCCGAGCTGCGCTTCGTCAATCCCGACAAAGGCGACATCGCGGTCGACCGGCAGCGCCTCCATCGTACCGAGGAGATAGCGTGCGCCGGGCGGCATGATCCGCTCCTCGCCGGTGATCAATGCGACCTCCGCCGGCCCCTTGATCGCGACGACCCGGTCGTAGACCTCGCGCGCCAGCAGGCGAAGCGGGAAGCCGATCATGCCGCTCGACCGGGCGGTCAGACGCTCGACCGCCAAATGGGTTTTGCCGGTGTTGGTGGGGCCAAGGACAGCCTTGACCAGGTGGGAAGAGGGTGACGCCATTGTCTTGTTCCCTCTGCTGGCATGCGCGCGTTCCGGGCGCAACAGGCGATCGTCGAACGGCGGCCCCGGGGCCCGTATTTTCTGCCGGACGGCACGTCATGGCGTGCCGCCGCCACGGCCCGCCGCAACGGCGGCGGTGGCGCTGGGCATTAAATTGACTTTAACGACCTTTCTTTACAGACGAACGGTCGAAAAGATCATCGACGGCCGGGTCAAGGGAGGCCCGTCGAGCGGGGGTTGCACTTCTTGTTCCAGCGCCACGAACCCATTGCGGGCCATGGATCCCTTGCGGGGATTTCCGGCAATGCGGCCGCGCTTTCGATGGCGCAGGCGATTCCGCTGCGGACGGCGGGTGCCGATAGCGAGCCCCGGCTGACGTGGCGCGAGCGGCTGGCGCAGCTCGATCTCGTTCCCGATCTGGGCGACAATATAGGTTCGCGCGAATGGTGGCGCGGCCTTGCGACATTAACTTTCCTCTGCGGCGCGGCAATTGCGACCTTCCCCGGCATCCGGCCGCTAGAGGCGCACGGCACGCCGGTACTCGGGGGCGCCGATTTCAACGAGGCACGGGCGCAGATGATCGTTCCGCTCGCCTATGGCGGCGACACCGGCCGCCACATGGCCGCGACCGATGCGGTTCGCCCGCTCGCACAGACGCCCGAGCGCCCGCAGATCGAACTGACCGCGACGCTTGGCGCGGGCGACAGCTTCGCGCGCCTGCTCGAGCGCTCGGGCGTCGGCAGCGGCGATGCCGCGGCGCTGGCCAGCCAGGTGTCGGGCGCCGTGCCGCTGGCAGACATCGCGCCGGGAACCCGAATCGACCTGATCCTCGGTCGCCGCGCCGCGCGCACGATGCCCCGCCCGGTCGAGGCGCTTGCAATGCGTGCGCGCTTTGATCTCCGCATCGAGATGGAGCGGATCGACGGCCGGCTCGTGATGCGCCGGATTCCGATCGCGGTCGACGCGACACCGCTGCGCATCCGCGGGCGCGTGGGCGACAGCCTGTATCGCTCGGCGCGCGCCGCGGGCGCATCGCCCGAATCGATCCAGTCCTATCTCCGCGTTATCGGCCGCCAGATTTCGGTCGGCAGCGACATTCGCGCGACCGACGAGTTCGACATCATCGTCGACCATCGCCGCGCCGAAACGGGCGAGAGCGAAACCGGCAAGCTTCTCTACGCGGGCCTCGTTCGCGGCGGGAAGCCGAAGCTGTCGATGATCGAATGGACGGTCGACGGCCGCACCCAATGGTTCGAGGCATCGGGCGTCGGCCAGCAGAGCTCGGGCGGCGTCGGTCGTCCGACCAACGGCCGCATCACGTCGACCTTCGGCATGCGCCGGCATCCGATCCTCGGCTACAAGCGGATGCACAGCGGCGTCGATTTCGGCGGCGGATATGGTGCGCCGATCTATGCCGTGAGCGACGGTCTCGTCACCATCGCCGGCCGCACCGGCGGCTTCGGCAACTATGTGAAGCTCAGCCACGGAGCGGGTCTTGGCACCGGCTATGGCCATATGAGCCGCATTGCGGTGCGCCCCGGCCAGCATGTCTCGCGCGGCCAGGTGATCGGATATATCGGCTCGACTGGCCTTTCGACCGGGCCGCACCTCCATTTCGAAGTCTATCGCAACGGCGTTGCGGTGAATCCGATGTCGGTGTCGTTCGTCACGCGGGCGCAGCTCGAAGGCAAGGCACTCGCCGATTTCCGTGCGCGCATCCGCCAGCTGACGTCGGTCGTTCCGGGCGCCGCGATGAACGCTGCACCCGTCAGGCCCGCCGAAGGGCCAAAGCTCGGCTCGCTTGCCGACGTCGCGACAAAGCGCGCCGGCGGTTTCTGACAACCGCGACGCGGAGCCAATAACCATTTGCCCCGCGGCGCGGCGTCGCTATGCACGCCGCATGACTCATGCCGCCTATCCCGACCTGCGCCTGCGCCGCACGCGCCGCACCGGTTGGAGCCGCGCGATGGTCCGCGAGAACCATCTGACCCCCTCGAACCTGATCTGGCCGCTTTTTGTCTGCCCCGGCACGGCAGCCGAGGAACCGATCGCCAGCCTTCCCGGCGTCTCGCGCTGGTCGGTCGACCGGATCGTCGAGCGCGCGAAGGAAGCGGCGGCTGCGGGCATTCCGTGCCTCGCGCTCTTTCCTTATACCGAGCCCGACCGGCGGAGCGCCGACGGTGCCGAGGCACTCAATCCCGACAATCTGATGTGCAAGGCGGTCGCGGCGATCAAGCAGGCGCTCGGCGACTCGATCGGCGTGCTCACCGACGTCGCCCTCGATCCCTACACCAGCCACGGCCAGGACGGGCTGATCGACGATGCGGGTTATGTCCTCAATGACGAGACGGTCGACGTCCTTGTCGGTCAGGCGCTCAATCAGGCGCGTGCCGGCGCCGACATCATCGCGCCGAGCGACATGATGGACGGCCGCGTCGGCGCGATCCGCGAAGCACTGGAGATGGAAGGCTTCGGCCATGTCCAGATCATGAGCTACGCCGCCAAATATGCCTCGGCCTTCTATGGCCCGTTCCGCGACGCCGTCGGTTCGCGCGGATTGCTCAAGGGTGACAAGAAGACCTATCAGATGGATCCGGCCAATGTCGAAGAGGCCTTGCGTGAGGTCGAACAGGATCTGGCGGAGGGCGCCGACAGCGTGATGGTCAAGCCGGGCCTCCCGTATCTGGACGTCGTGCGCGCCGTTAAGGATCATTTCGCGGTGCCCGTCTATGCTTACCAGGTGTCGGGCGAATATGCGATGATCGAGGCGGCCGCTGCGGCGGGTGCCGGGGACCGCGATGCGCTCGTACTCGAAACCCTGCTCGCTTTCCGCCGTGCCGGCGCGTCGGGCGTGCTCACCTATCACGCGCTGCATGCGGCGCGACTTTTGAACGACTGACCGGCCGGGTGGGGGATAGATGACGCAGACGCCGCGCCGCTGGCTTTTCGTGCTGACCATCCTGGTCGGCAGCTTCCTGCTTTTCCAGGTCCAGCCGATGGTGGCGCGCATGGTGCTGCCGAAACTGGGCGGCGCGCCGGCCGTGTGGAACAGCGCGATGCTCGTCTATCAGGCATTGCTGCTCGGCGGCTATGCCTATGCGCACTGGCTCGGCCGTTTCGAAATCCGGCGGCAGGCGATGATCCATATCGCCGTATTCGTGCTCGCGGCGCTGTGGCTGCCGCTTGGCATCGCGCAGATCGCACCGCCCGCGCCGGGGCAGGAGGCGCTCTGGGTGCCGCTGCTGTTGCTCGCCTCGATCGGGCCGGTGTTCTTCGTCGTCTCGGCGCAGGCGCCGCTGATGCAGCGCTGGTTCGCCGCCGATACCCGCGCAGGCGACCCCTATTATCTCTACGCCGCCTCCAACCTCGGCAGCTTTGCGGGGCTGATCAGCTATCCCGCGCTGGTCGAGCCGAACATGCCGCTCGCGATGCAAAGCTGGGGCTGGACCGCCGGTTATGCGCTGCTCCTGCTGCTTGTGGCCGCCGCTGCCGCGGCGCGCTGGAACAGCCACGTCGCCCACGAAGATGTCGTCGCCGGTGCCGACGAACCGCGTCCCACGCTTCGCCGCCAGCTCCACTGGCTGCTCATCGCCGCCGTGCCCTCGGGGCTGATGCTCTCGACCACCACGCACCTCACGACCGACATCGTCGCGATGCCCTTGCTGTGGGTCTTGCCGCTCGGTCTCTATCTGCTCAGCTTCTCGATCGCCTTCTCGAACGCCGAGTCGGTGAAGGGGACGTTCCGCGTGCTTGCGCCCGCGATCCTGCTGATTGCCGGCGGGCAGGCGTTGCTCAGCACGAGCGGCGGGACGATGCTGATCGCTTTCATGAGCCTGGTGATGCTGTTCGTCGTAGCGACCACGCTGCACGACTATCTTCACCATCTGCGCCCCTCGCCGCGCTATCTGACCCTGTTCTATCTGATCATGTCGGCGGGCGGTGTGCTCGGCGGGCTTTTTGCAGCGCTGATCGCGCCGTTGCTGTTCGACTGGGTCTACGAGCATCCGATTCTGGTCCTCGCCGCGGCGATGTTACTGCCGCTGCCGGCGCTCTTCCCGTGGGAGCAATGGCTGAAGATATCCAAACCGCTTCCCGTGGTGATCCTGCTGCTGGCAGTAGGCGCCTTTTCCAGCTGGAAACTGGCGAGCGACTGGAACGGCACTTTCAATGGCCTGAATGGCCTGTGGGCCGGGATCACGCTTGCGGTCGGCCTGCTCGTGATCGGCTGGCGCTGGGCCTATGTGCTGGCGATCGCGATGCTGATGCTGGGTGTCGGCGGGGTCGAGACGCTGAAGAACAGCACCGACGGTTCGCGGGTTCGCAGCTATTTCGGGGTCTATACGGTCACCGAGGACGCTTATCGTAACCAGCGGCGACTGGCGCACGGCACGACCTTGCACGGCCTTCAGCGGACGGATGCGGGGCATGAACTCGAACCCACGACCTATTACGGTCACAAGTCCGGGGTCGGCCTGACGCTCGACAAGGCGAACGCGCTTGCGGGGCCGAATGCGGCCGTCGGCATCGTCGGGCTCGGCGCCGGGACCCTGTCCTGTTACCGTCGTCCCGGCCAGGAATGGACGATCTTCGAGATTGATCCCGCGATGGCCAAAATCGCGCGCGACCCCTCGAAATTCACGTTCATCAGCAAATGTGCGCCCGACGTGCCGATCGTAATCGGCGACGCGCGGTTGCAGATCGCGAAGCTGCCGCCTGCGCGGTTCGACATACTGGTCATCGATGCCTTCTCGTCCGACGCCATCCCGCTCCATCTGCTGACCGAAGAAGCGATCGGCATTTATGCGCGGGCGCTCAAGCCCGGCGGCATCCTGCTCATTCACATCTCGAACCGCTTTTTCGACCTCGAGCCGGTCCTTGCTGCCGAGGCGAAGGCACGTGGCTGGAGCGCCGCCATCCGGCTCGACCCGTCGGGCGCCACCGATCCGATGGCGCGCGATTACGGCAATCTGACGTCCTCGAACTGGGTGGCGCTGACCGCGACGCCGGAGCGCATGCAGCAGCTGACGGGCGGCCTGAAACCGCGCAAGCAGGGAAGCAAGGATGGGGCATGGGTGCCCCTTGCCTCACGCCCCGGCTTCACCCGCTGGACCGACGATTATTCCTCGACCCTGCCCATCCTCCTCTGGGGTCACCTGATCGGGAAGACCTGAATGACCTATAGCGACGTCAGCATCATCAGCGTGAACGGCAAGACGCCTCAGATCGACCCGAGCGCCTTCATCGCGCCCGGCTGCCGGATCATCGGCGATGTCGTGATCGGGCCGGACGTCAGCATCTGGTACAATTGCGTGCTTCGCGCCGACGTCAGCCGCATCGTCGTCGGCGCGCGCTCGAACATCCAGGACGGCAGCGTGGTCCATTGCGACGGTCCCATGCCGCACCGCCCCGAAGGCTTTCCGACGATCATCGGCGAGGACGTGCTGATCGGGCATATGGCGATGGTGCATGGCTGCACGCTCGCCGACCGCGCATTCGTCGGGCTGAAGGCGACCGTGATGAACGGCTGCCGCATCGGCAGCGACGCGATGCTCGCCGCGGGCGCGCTGCTGACCGAGAACAAGGAAATTCCGGACCGCGAACTCTGGGCGGGATCGCCCGCGAGGCGGGTGCGCGAGATCGACGACGCGCAGGCGGCAGGGATGCAGATGGGTGTCGCCCATTATGTGATGAACGGCCGCATGCACAAGGCGGCGATCGAAGGCTGAAACGAAAAGGGCGCCCCGGTTTCCCGGAGCGCCTCTCTTGGTCGGTTCGCCGGCTTTAGCCGTTGTTGGCGTTCACCATCGCATAGAGCATCGGGATCGACAGCAGCGTGTTGGTCCGCGAAAAGATCATCGCGGTCTTCGCGGCGGCTGCTTTCGTCGCATCATCGGCTTCGACGATGCCCAGCGCCTTCTTCTGGTTCGGCCAGATCACGAACCAGACGTTGAACGCCATGATCAGGCCCAGCCACATGCCCGCCCCGATCAGCTTGAAATTGGGGTCCGAGAAGATCAGCGCCGGAACCGCATATTTGTTGTGGAACGCGATGCCGAGACCCAGCAGCACGGTGATCAGCGCCGCCCAGCGAAACCAGAACAGCGCGGCGGGCGCGATATGCTTCGACACGCCGGGCTTCAGTTCGGCCGGAATCTTGGGCATCGTCGGAATCTGGACGAAGTTGAAATAATAGAGCAGCCCGATCCACAGGATGCCGAAGAAGGTGTGCAGCCAGCGCAGGATCGCGTTGCCTGCGGTTATGCCGTCTGCGAAATATTGGCCGTTCAAACCCAGCATCAGCGCGATCGCGAGCACCAGCCCGGCAATCAGTACCGCATGCAGATTCCCGAAAAACTTGTCCATTGCAGTTCCCCCTCGCTTGTTATCGGCGCCGTGCGACCCGGAGCCGGTGACAGCGATATGACAGCGAAGGGGTTCGGACTCAACTTTTGTCGGCGGCGGCTTCCTCGGGGATCGCGAGCCCGTTCTTCAGCATCACCGGGACCTGGCTCAGCGTGAAGAGGAAGGAAAGGGCAGTTACCCCCCAGACCTTGATCGTCAGCCACAGGTCGAAGCTCATCTGCTTTGCCTGGATCATCTCGTACATCACATGGTTCGCGACGCCGAGCGCGGCGAAGAACAGGCCCCAGTTGCGCGACAGCAGCAGCCAGCCTCTCTCTGTCAGGCCATCGAGCGCCGACTGGAGCAGATATTTGAGCATCGGCCGCCCGAACCACCAGCCGCCGAGCAGCAGCACGGCGAACGCGGCATAGATGATCGTCGGCTTCATCACGATGAAGCGCTCGTCGTGGAACCAGATCGTCAGCGCACCGAAGCCGAGGACGAGGATGCTCGACATCCACAGCATCGGCGAGATTCTGCCGAGCTTCCATTTCGATACGGCCATCGCAACGATGATCGCGACCATGAAAGCCACGGTGCCCTTGATCGCAGCGGTCGTGGCCGCAAAGGCGCCTTCGCCGCCCGAGCTCAACTTGTAGGTCAGGAAGAAGATCAGCAGCGGCGCGAAGTCGATCGCGAAATTCAGTCCGCCATGTTTGGCGGGCGGCGGCGCGGGAACCGCTTCGGGGCCTGTGGGGAGTTGGTCGCTCATCGGATGTTTCCGGCAATGATGCCTGCAATTTCGTCGGCGTCGAAGGGGCGGAGGTCGTCGATCGTCTCGCCGATGCCGATCGCGTGGATGGGAAGGCCGTGGCGCTCGGCCGCGGCGACAAGAACGCCGCCGCGTGCGGTACCATCGAGCTTGGTCATGACAAGCCCGGTCACCCCTGCGACCTCACGGAACACATCGATCTGCGAGAGCGCATTCTGCCCCGTCGTCGCGTCGAGGACGAGCACGACATCGTGCGGCGCGGCGGGATTGAGGCGCCCGAGGACGCGCTTGATCTTTTCAAGTTCATCCATCAGTTCGCGCTTGTTCTGGAGGCGGCCCGCGGTGTCGACGATCAGCACGTCGATGCCGGTCGCGGTCGCTTTCTTGACCGCGTCGAACACGATTCCGGCGGCGTCGCCACCCTCGGGCCCCGCCATGATCGGCACGCCGAGCCGTTCGGCCCAGACCTTGAGCTGCCCGATCGCAGCGGCGCGGAAGGTGTCGCCCGCGACGAGCATCACGCCATAGTCCTGTTCCTGGAACAGGTGAGCCAGCTTGGCGATCGTCGTGGTCTTGCCCGATCCGTTGACACCGATCACCAGAATAACCTGCGGCCGCGGGAAAGCGTCGATCTCGAGCGGTTCGGCAACCGGGCGCAGCACCGCGGCGATTTCCTCGGCGACGACCTTGCGCAGTTCGTCGGTGCCGTTCGCGGCAACGTCGCGGCGCTCGGACAGGCGATCGCGGATGCGCGCGGCCATGGTCGGGCCAAGATCGGCGGTGATCAGCGCATCCTCGATCCGGTCAAGATCCTCGTCGTCGAGACGCGACTTGCCGGTCAGTCCCGACAGATTCTCGCCGAGACGCTCGGACGTCCGCCTGAGGCCGCCGAGCAACCGTTCGCTCCAGCTGAGGCCGCTCATGCCGCGATCATCCGTTCGCCATCGCGCGCGACGAGGCGTACGGGGACAATGCTGCCAGGTTCGGCGGGCGTCGTCAGCGTCAACGCGGCAAAATTCTCGGCATGGCCGGTCAGCCCGTCACGCTCGACGAGCATCGAGGCGGTGTGGCCTACCTGGGCATCGAGCCAACGCTGACGGCGGAAGGCGTTGGCCTCGCGCAGCTTTGCGGCCCGCTCGCGAGCAATGCCGCGGCCGACCTGGGGCATGCGCGCAGCGGGTGTTCCGGCGCGCGGGCTGTAGGGAAAGATATGGCCGAAGACGATGTCGCAATCGTCGATCAGGGCCACGCTGTTGGCAAACATCTCGTCATCCTCGGTCGGAAATCCGGCGATCAGGTCGGCGCCGATGGCGATTTCGGGGCGGGCCGCTTTCAGGCGCTGAGTCAGGCTCACGGCATCGGCGCGGCGGTGGCGGCGCTTCATCCGCGTCAGCACCATGTCATCGCCCGCCTGCAGCGACAGGTGGACGTGCGGCATCAGGCGCGCTTCTTGCGTCAGCAGCGCAAACAGCGCGTCGTCGACACGATCCGGGTCGAGCGACGAGAGACGCAGGCGCTCGACAGGCAGCGCCAGCAAGGCTTCGACGAGCGCCGTGAGGCTTGTGCCGCTGTCGTCGCCATAGCTGGCAAGGTCGACGCCGGTCAGGATGATTTCGCGCTGGCCGCGGCCCAGCGCCATACGTGCGGCTTCGACGACGGCGTCGGCGGTCGCAGAGCGGGCAGTACCGCGCGCGATGACCGTCGCGCAGAAGGTGCAGCTATGCGAGCAGCCGGTCTGGACGCCGAGAAATGCGCGAGCGTGGTCGGGCCCGGAGAGCGCGGGGGTGTAGGTCGGCGAAGCCGGGATAACGGCGCCGCCATAGCTTTGCGGCAGGCCCTTGGCGTCATTCGCGACGACGCGTGCACCCATCGCCGCAAAGGCATCGCGTTCGAGCTCCGCGGCGCAACCGGTCACCACGACCTCGGCGCCGGGACGCTCGCGCAGCGCGCGCCGTACTGCCTGCCGTGCCTGTCGCACCGCCTCGTCGGTCACCG
>Ga0209257_1001181_pt1 | contig 33006 bp, 26 predicted proteins | sample AraplaCvi_mCL_r2_FD_184277 | JGI IMG/M metagenome (GOLD analysis project Ga0209257, IMG submission 184277) | Arabidopsis root microbial communities from North Carolina, USA - plate scrape MF_Cvi_mCL_r2 (SPAdes) (version 2) | ecosystem: Host-associated > Plants > Roots > Endosphere | place: USA...
GGGCCGACCGACGCGGTGATGGTCGACAATCAGGACTGGCTCGGCAAGCTCGGCTATATCGAGTTGCTACAGGAAGTCGGCACGCACTTCACGATCAACCGCATGATGACCTTCGATTCGGTCAAGCTGCGGCTCGACCGCGAACAGCCGATGACCTTTCTCGAATTCAACTACATGATCCTGCAGGGATACGACTTCCGGTACCTGTCGAAAGAGCGCGGCGTGCGCCTCCAGATGGGCGGATCGGACCAGTGGGGCAATATCGTCAACGGCATGGAACTTGGCCGCCGGATGGATGGCGCCGAGCTCTATGGCCTGACGACTCCGTTGCTCACGACCGCCGCGGGCACCAAAATGGGCAAAACTGCTTCGGGTGCCGTGTGGCTCAATTCGGGACAGTTGCCCCATTTCGACTATTGGCAATATTGGCGCAATTGCGACGACCGCGACGTCGGCAAATTCCTGAAGCTCTTCACCGATCTTCCGCTTGACGAGATCGCACGCCTCGAAGCGCTCGAAGGCGCCGAGATCAACGAGGCAAAGAAGATCCTCGCGAGCGAAGCTACCGCGATGTGCCGCGGTGCCGAGGCCGCGAAGATCGCTGCCGAGACCGCCGCCCAAACCTTTGAAAAGGGACAGATTGGCGGCGACCTGCCACAGGTGTCGGCAAGCACCGGCGGCATCAGCATCGTCGACGCGCTTCGCGAACTGGGCTTTACCGCGTCGAACAAGGAAGCGCGGCGCAAGCTCGACGAGGGAGCGGTCAAGGTCGACGGCGTCGTGGTTCGCGATCCGCACCATTTGATCCAGCCGGGGACAGGCGATGTCCCGGTCAGCCTCGGATCAAAGAAACACGGCCTCGTTACGCGCTGAACCGGTAAAAGCCCTTTACGGTTTCTTCAGCATTCGTACCAATGCTGCATGGCAAACCACAAAGGTCCGGGACGTATGCGCAAGATCGATACCAGCAAGGCCCATTATGTCGGCCTCGACCAGCGAATAGCGCCGCGTAGCGACGTCTATTGCCGCCTGCCCTTCGTGCTGCCCGACGGGCGGCAGGAAATGTGCACCTGCGTCAACATCAGCGCCGACGGTATGCTGATGCGGTACGAGCGCGGGCTCGAGATCGGCGACCTCGTCGTTTTCCGTATGCCGATCATTGGCCGTACGGCCGCAAAGGTGGTCTGGTCGCTCGGGGGCAAGACCGGTGTGCAGTTCGAGAAGTCGATCGCAGCCGAGGATTATCTACCCATGATCCGCGCCATGGGCGCGCGGGGCGACGTCAACTAGCCGCTTCTGAGCAGCGGCACCGCGGCGTCGCGTTCGAACAGATAGAGGCAAAGGCGAACGGCTTCGCCGCGCACGCCCTCCATCGCGCCGTCGCGCTCGACGAACAGCCGCGCATCGTCGTGCGCCACCGGCAACAGCCGCACGAGTTGTTCGGGCGTCGCGACGCGATAATCGGCATCGCCCGACTGCTTCAGCCCCAGCAGCTCCCCGCCGCCGCGCAGCTCCAGATCCTTTTCGGCGATGACGAAGCCGTCGTTCGTGTCGCGCATCAGCGCCAGCCGCTCGCGCGCGGTTTCCGACAGGTTCTGCGAACGCAGCAGCAGACACACCGACTTTGCGGCGCCGCGCCCGACGCGGCCGCGTAACTGATGGAGCTGCGCCAATCCGAAATTCTCGGCATGCTCGACGACCATCAGGCTGGCCGCGGGCACATCGACCCCGACCTCGATCACCGTCGTCGCAACGAGGACACCGATCTCGCCCGCCTGAAAGCGCGCCATGACGTCATCCTTCTCGGGCCCCTTCATCCGCCCGTGAACCAGTCCGACCCGGGCGTCGCCCAACCGCGCGCGAAGCAACGCCGCGCGGTCCTCGGCGGCCGCCAGCTCGCTCCCCTCGCTCTCGGCAACGAGCGGGCAGACCCAATAGGCTTGCGCCCCGGTCGCCAGATGGCGGTCGAGACCGTCGACGACATCGTCAAGCCGGTCGAGCGAGATGACGCGCGTGTCGACCGGCGTGCGCCCGGGCGGCATCTCGTCGAGCCGAGACACATCCATCTCGCCATGATTGGCGAGCAACAGCGTGCGCGGGATCGGGGTAGCGGTCATCACCAGCAGGTGCGGCGGACGCTGTCCCTTCGCGGTGAGCATCAATCGCTGCGCGACACCGAAACGATGCTGTTCGTCGACGACGACCAGCGAGAGATCCTTGTAGTTTACAGCCTGCTGGAAAATAGCGTGCGTTCCGACAAGGATGTCGATGCTGCCGTCGGCGAGCCCCATCAGCGTCGATTCGCGAACCTTCCCCTTGTCCCGCCCGGTGAGGATCGCAAGATTGACCGGCAGGCCGCCGAGCATCCTTTGCAGGGTCGCATAGTGCTGGCGCGCAAGAATCTCGGTCGGTGCGAGCAGCGCCGCCTGCGTCCCCGCCTCGACCGCGGTCAACATCGCGCGCAGCGCGACGAGTGTCTTCCCCGACCCGACGTCGCCCTGCAGCATCCGCAGCATCGGCGTGTCCTGCGCCATGTCGCCCGCAATCTCGCGCCCGACGCGCTCCTGCGCCCCGGTCAGCCCGAACGGCAGTTGCAGCGCATCGGTCAGGCGCCCGTCGCCGACGATCGCCCTGCCCTTCCGATTCCGCAGCCCTTGGCGGATCAGCATCAGCGCAACCTGGCTAGCGAAAATCTCGTCATAAGCCAGCCGGTCGCGCGCCGCCTCGTCACGCGGGCTTGCGTGTGCCCGTTCTATCGCCTCTCGCCACGCGGGCCAGCCGCGGCTCGCGAGCAACGGCGCGTCTATCCATTCGGTCAGTTCCGGACGCCGTTCCAGCGCCACCGCGCCGAGCTGCGACAGCCGCGCGTTGGTCAGCCCCTCGGTCAGCGGGTAGACCGGTTCATGCTCGGCAATGCCCGCCTCGTCTTCGGGCTCGGCGACATGGTCGGGATGCACGATCTGGCGCATGTCGCCATAGAGGTCGAGCCGGCCCGACACGCGGCGCTTTTCGCCGAGCGGGAAAAGCTTGCGCGCGAGCCCCGATGTTCGGCCGAAATAAACCAGCCGCACATGGTCACCCACGCCGTCGAACGCCTCGACCCCGAAAGGCGCGCGCGGGCTGCGACCGGGGCGATAGTCCTGCGCGGTCAATTCGACGATGATCGTCTGCCCGGCTTGCGCCTGATCGAGCCGGTCGACCGGATAGCGTGAGATCAGCCCGGTCGGGAAGTGGAACAGGACATCGACCACGCGCTCGAGCCCGAGCCGCGTCAGCGGCTTGGCAAGCTGCGGTCCGACGCCCTTCAGGTCGGTCAGCGCGGCAAAGAGCGGATTGAGTATATCGGGTCGCATGATTATCTGGGCTGACTATAGAGATTGTTCCCCGTGCGCCACTCTTGGCCGCATGGGCCATCAGGATTCTTCCCGTGCCGCACACCGATCGCCTCAAACGCCTGAAATTCCGCGCCTGGCACCGCGGCACGCGCGAGGCCGACTATATGATCGGCGGCTTCTTCGACCGCTACTCGGCCGAATGGGGCGAAACCGAACTCGACTGGTACGAGGCGGTCGTCGAAGAGGATGATGTCGACATCATGGCGTGGGCACTCGGGACCGGCCATCCGCCCGCGCATCTCGATAACCCGCTGCTGATCGCGGCCATGCGCCGGCTGGATTATATCCCGCTGCCATGACCCGTACCGCCGCCGACATTTTTGCCGCGATCGCGTCGGCTCCGGCGCCGCTGACGCTCGCGCGCGCCTCTGACGGCTTTCTGCCGCTGCTGCTCGCCGACCTCGCCCGGGCGAGCGACAAGCGCCTTGTCTATGTTGCGACCGACGACACCGCGATGCAGGCGGTTGCCGATGCGGCGCCTTTCTTTGCGCCCGAGCTGATCGTCCACCGCTTTCCGGCGTGGGACTGCCTGCCCTATGATCGCGCGGGGCCGTCGATGCGCGTCAGTGCCGACCGGCTTGCGACCCTGTCGGCGTTACAACAAGCGCCGAAACGCGGCGAGTTGATCCTGACAACCGTCGCGGCGATCACCCAGCGCACGCTTACCCCCTTCCGTATCCGCCAGCTCGCAACCACCCTCGCGCCGGGGCAACGGATCGACCGCGACGCGCTTGCCGAACTGTTGGTCTCGAACGGTTTCAGCCGCGTCGATACGGTCGCAGATCAAGGCGAGTTCGCGGTACGCGGCGGTATCCTCGACCTCTTCCCTGCTGGCGAAGAGACAGGCCTTCGCGTCGATTTTTTCGGCGACGAGATCGAAAGCATCCGCCGCTTCGACCCCGCCGACCAGCGCAGCCTTGGCCCCGCAAAGGCCCTGCAACTGCTTCCCGCCGCCGAAACATTGCTCGACGAGAGCACGATCAAACGCTTCCGGTCGAGCTACCGTGAAATCTTCGGCGCGCAGGCGACCGGCGACCCGCTCTATCAGGCGGTCAGCGAGGGCCGGCGGCAGGCGGGCATGGATCATTGGCTGCCATTGTTCGAGGAGCGGCTGGCGACGCTGTTCGACCATATCGATCCCGCAACCCCGGTACTACGCGGCCACCGCACCGACGCGACCGCCGAGACGCGCTTTGACGCGATTACCGACTATCACGCGAACCGCGTCGCCGCCGAACGCGAGCAGGCCGGCAGCTATCGCCCGCTTGCGCCCGAGACATTGTATCTGACGTCGGATGAGTGGGCGGCGGCCGAACGCGCACGTCCGGTCCATGTCATCTCGCCGTTCGACGTGCCGCCATCGGCGACGGTGGCCGACCTCGAAACCTTCGCCGCTCGCGACTTTACTCCCGAACGGACTGCCGATCTCAACGTCTATGACAAGGTCGCCGACCATTTGTCGGACGAGCGCCGCAAGGGGCGCAAGACGATCATCGCCAGCTATTCGGGGGGCGCGCGCGAGCGCCTTTCGGGGCTGCTCCGCGACCATGGCGTCACCTCGCTCGCGCCCGCCGACAGCTGGCAGGACGCACTCGGCACCGCTTCGGCCGAAAGCGGCGGCGCAACCGCAATGGTCGTCCTGCCGCTCAATCACGGCTTCGCGAGCGACGCGATCAGCCTGCTCACCGAGCAGGACATCCTCGGCGAGCGCCTCGTCCGGCGCCAGAAACGCCGCAAAAGCGCCGACGCCTTCCTGGCAGAGCTCGCGACGCTCAGTGTCGGCGACCTCGTTGTCCACCTCGACCACGGCATCGGGCGCTACGAAGGGCTGACCTCGATCCCGGTCGGGAACAGCCCGCACGACTGCGTCGCGCTCACCTATGCCGGCGGCGATAAGCTCTACGTCCCGGTCGAGAATCTGGATGTCCTTTCGCGCTATGGCGGCGAGAGCGACGGCGTTGCGCTCGACAAGCTCGGCGGCGAAGCCTGGCAGCGTCGCAAGGCGCGGATGAAGGAGCGCATCCGCGAGATCGCGGGCGAACTGCTCGCGACCGCGGCACAGCGCGCACTCCGTCCCGGCGATGTGCTGGCGCAGGATGCGGCCTATCCCGCCTTTGCCGACCGTTTTCCGTATCAGGAAACCGACGATCAGGATCGCGCGATCGGCGACGTCCTCGAGGACCTCGCCTCGGGCCGCCCGATGGACCGGCTCGTCTGCGGCGACGTCGGCTTCGGCAAGACCGAAGTCGCGCTGCGCGCCGCCTTCGTCGCGGCGATGGCGGGGGTTCAGGTCGCCGTCGTCGTCCCGACGACCCTGCTTGCGCGTCAGCACTTCACGAATTTCGTCGAGCGCTTCAAAGGCTTCCCGGTCAATATCGGCCGCCTGTCGCGGCTCGTGCCCGCGAGCGAAGCGCAGAAGACGCGCGACGGCCTTGCGAGCGGCCAGATCGATATCGTCGTCGGGACGCACGCGGTCATCGCAAAATCGGTCGAGTTCAAAAACCTCGGCCTCGTCATCGTCGACGAGGAACAGCGTTTCGGCGTTGTCCACAAGGAACGGCTGAAGCAGCTCAAGACCGACGTCCATGTCCTGACGCTAACCGCGACACCGATCCCGCGCACTCTGCAGATGGCGATGTCGGGGCTGCGCGAACTCAGCGTCATCCAGACGCCGCCGGTCGATCGCCTCGCGGTGCGGACTTATGTGGCGCCTTGGGATCCCGTCGTCATCCGAGAGGCCCTACTCCGCGAGCACGACCGCGGCGGACAAAGCTTCTTCGTCACCCCCCGGATCAAGGATTTGCCCGATATCGAGGAATTCCTGCGAGGCCGTGTGCCCGAGATCAAATATGTCGTCGCCCATGGCCAGATGGCGCCGGGCGAGGTCGAGGAGCGGATGAGTGCCTTCTACGACCGCAAATATGACGTGCTCGTCTCGACGACGATCGTCGAAAGCGGGCTCGATATCCCGAGCGCGAACACGCTTATCGTTCACCGCGCCGATCGCTTCGGCCTCGCGCAGCTCTACCAGCTGCGCGGCCGCGTCGGGCGCTCGAAGACCCGCGCTTATGCCTATCTGACGACGCTCGAGGGCGGCGCGATCACCGACACCGCCGAAAAGCGGCTCAAGCTGCTCGGCGACCTCGACACGCTCGGCGCGGGCTTCCAGCTGGCGAGCCACGATCTCGACATTCGCGGCGCGGGCAATCTCGTCGGCGACGAGCAGTCGGGGCACATCCGTGAAGTCGGCTTCGAACTTTACCAGTCGATGCTCGAAGAGGCGATCCTCGTCGCAAAGGCAGAGGGCATGGGCGCCGCGCCGCCGCGCGAAGCGTTGTCGCCGGTCATCACCGTCGATGCACCGATCCTGATCCCCGAGGATTATGTCCCCGACCTGCCGTTGCGAATGGCGCTGTATCGCCGTCTGAACGAGGCAGGCGATCGTCCTGCGCTAGATGCTTTCGCCGCCGAAATGATCGACCGTTTCGGTCCGCTCCCACCCGAGACCGCGAACCTGATCCAGCTGATGGAGATCAAGGCGAACGCGAAGACGGCGGGCATCGCCAAGCTCGACGTCGGCACCAAGGGTGCGCTCGTCAGCTTCCACGGCGACCAGTTCGCAAACGTCCCCGGGCTGATCGCCTATGTCGAGCGACTGAAAGGCCGCGCGCGCATTCGCCCCGACAACAAGCTGTCGATCAGCGGTGACTGGGCGAGCACCGGCGCACGCCTGAATGGCGCGCTGCAGCTCTCGAAGGGATTGGGGAAACTCGCGAGGCAGGCCGCCTAGGCGGTCAACAGATCCGGAAGCTGATCGCCCGGTACCGGTCCCGATTTCAGGAAGCCCTGCCAGGTCGCGACGCCCAGCTCCTTCAGCCGGTCGAGCTGTTGCTCCTTCTCGATCCCCTCGGCCACCACCAAGAGGCCAAGCGCACGCGCGAGATCGACGATCGCGCGCACGACGATCCGGTCGCGGTCGCTGCCGTCGAGGCTCCGCGTGAAACCGCTGTCGATCTTGAGATAGTCGATCGGCAGCCGCGCGAGCAACGACAGGCTGGAATAGCCCGTGCCGAAGTCGTCGATCGCGATCGCGCAACCGAGCGCGCGCAATTGCGCCAGCTGCGCCGCCGCGCTCGCGGGATCGCTGAGCATGGCCTGTTCGGTCAGCTCCAGCGTGATCCGGTCAGGATCGACTCCCGCCCATTTCGCCATCATTGCGAAGCGATCAGCGAAATCCGGATCGCCAAGATCGGCGGCGGTGATGTTGAGCGAAACGCGCAGCTTGCCGAGCGCCTTCGGCCATTTCGCCATCTCGGCGAGCGCAACGCGGTGCGCATGCTCGGTCAACTCGCGCTCAAGGCGCGCCGCACGCGCTGCAGTCACCAGAGGGCCTGCACCAAGCAAACCAAGTTCGGGATGCTGCCAGCGAAGCAGCGCCTCCACTCCGGTCATTTCGCCCGTCGCAACATCATATTGCGGCTGATAGAAGACGACGACCTCGTCATGCGAGAGCGCCGCATTGACCATGGCACCATCGCGGGCCGATGCCGGACGGCCAAGCTGGTCGCTCGCAATGCGAAGCTGAGCGGCAATATCCTCGTCGCGCGTGATCAGCGACGCCGCGATCCGGATTGCGAGCCGGCCATTGGGGTCGCCGACCATCGGCTCGGCAAGCGCCACATGCAGCGCACGTTCCTGCACTCGCAGCGCGCCGAGCGACAGCGATGTCGCCGGCACGATGACGAAACGCGGTCCGCCGATCCGCTCGACCACCGAGCCTTGCCCGAACTCGTCGCCCGCGAAACCTTCGAGCCGTCGCGCGACCTCTTCGAGCAACGCATCGCCCGTTTCGGTCCCCGCACTCGTGTTGATGCGCGCGAGCTGGTCGACCTGCACGAGGATCACGCCGATATCCGCACCGGCCTGTTCTTGTAGCAATTCAATCTGCCGGACGCTTGCCGCATCCGAGTCAATCATCCGATTCATGAGCGCCGCCATAGCAGCGATTACTTGCCAAGCCCTTCCCTTTTGCATCACAATCGCCGCAATGGCCGTAATTTCGCCTCCGCCTGCGGCTTCGACCGCGCCCTTGATCGACGGCATCGGCCGCCGGATCAGCTATTTGCGCCTGTCGGTGACCGACCGCTGCGATCTGCGCTGCCGCTATTGCATGGCCGAAGACATGCAATTCCTGCCGAAATCTGCGATTCTGAGTATCGAGGAAATGGGCGATCTCGCCGAGCGTTTCGTCGCGCGGGGCATCCGCCGCATCCGGCTGACCGGTGGCGAGCCGCTCGTCCGCCGCGGGATCGATACGCTCGCAATGCGGCTGGGCGCGCTGATCGGCCACGGACTCGACGAGCTGACGCTGACCACCAACGCCATGCGGCTCGCCGAACGTGCGCCTATGCTGGCGGCGGCGGGCGTCCGGCGAATCAACGTCAGCCTCGATACGCTCGACGCCGGGGCGTTTCGCCACATCACTCGCGTCGGCGATCTCGACGTCGCGCTCTGCGGGGTGGCCGCAGCGAAGGACGCGGGTCTGGCGGTCAAGATCAACATGGTCGCGCTCGCCGGTCTCAACGAGGATCAGCTGCTCCCGATGCTCGATTGGTGCGCCACGAACGGCTGCGACCTGACCCTGATCGAGACGATGCCGCTGGGCGAGGTCGAGGGCGATCGCAGCGACCATTACATCCCGCTCCATCAGTTCATCGCGCCGTTGCGCGCCGAACGCGCGATATGGCCGGTCGACAAGGCGACGGGCGGCCCCGCGCGCTATTTCGCGATCGAGGACAGCCCCGTCACCCTCGGCCTCATCACCCCGCTCAGCGACAATTTCTGCTCGACCTGCAACCGGATCCGCCTGACCGTCGAGGGACGCATTTACATGTGCCTCGGCCAGGATGACCATGTCGACCTCCGCGCAGCCCTGCGTCACGGCGATGATGTCGACGGCTTGATTGATGTCGCATTGGCTGGCAAACCCCGCGCGCATGACTTTCATATCGAACGAAAGTCACAACCGGCGGTCGCGCGTCATATGAGTGCAACGGGCGGCTGACAAGCCGCCTCCAGAAGCCGAGGGGGCACGGGGACCATAATGCAACGCAGGATCGCGCTCGTCGCGTCGAACTCGCCGGTGGCGGAGGAAGCCGAGGCCGAGCTTCGCCCGCTTTACGATTTCGTCGATCTGACCGAGGCCGACATGCTGATCGTTCTCGGCGGCGACGGCTTTCTGCTGCACATGCTGCACCAGCTGCTCGACCAGCGGCGCAGCATGCCGGTATTCGGGATGAACCGCGGCACGATCGGCTTCCTGATGAACGAGTTCCGGGTCGAGGGGCTGCTCGATCGCATCGCCGCCGCACGTCCCTATCTGATTCATCCGCTGTCGGGCGACATCACGACGATCAGCGGCGAGCGCCACATCCTCCCCGCGATCAACGAAATCTCGCTGCTCCGCGAAACGCGCCAGGCCGCGAAGCTCGAGGTGATGATCAACGAAAAGACGATGCTCGAGGAACTGGCCTGCGACGGCGTCCTCGTCTCGACCCCCGCCGGATCAACGGCGTACAACCTCAGCGCCAACGGGCCGATCCTGCCGCTCGATTCGGCAATGCTCGCACTCACGCCGATCAGTCCGTTCCGCCCGCGGCGTTGGCGCGGTGCGCTCGTTCCCGAATCGACGAGCATCCGCTTCAACGTCCGCGAGGCCGCCAAGCGGCCCGTCAGCGCGGTCGCCGACCAGCGCGAAATCCGCGACGTGAAGACCGTATTGGTCACCACCGACCGCAGCCGGCCGCTGACTTTGCTCTTCGATCCCGATCAGGGCCTCGACGAACGCATCGCGATGGAACAATTTATCGTTTGAGGTCTTGCAAAATCATTCGGGCGACGGCAAAGGGGCCGCCTTGCCCGCCACGGCGGTATGTTCCTCGGTAGCTCAGCGGTAGAGCAATCGACTGTTAATCGATCGGTCGTAGGTTCGAATCCTACCCGGGGAGCCATTTCTTTCCAGACATGCGATAACCTACGCTAAGGCGCGCTAGCCTTGCGTATTATTTGGCGATTTTTGCCTCGCTGACCTTCTACGGAGTAGAAGGTCGATGTAGATTTGACCTGATATTTTTTTGTCGTACCTAGAATGATCTTTCAGACAAATAGTCCGTCGAAGGCGCATTGGCGAAGAATGACAGGCGGTAGCGCAATATAGCGTATTCTATATGGATCTTATTTGTCACCTAGGCGAATTTAACTGCGCCCACCGACTGGCAAGAGCGAAGCGAGGGATGATTCAGCTACTGCTCTCGGTCAAAACGAGACGCTCCAGAAACGGCCCGCTTTAGCCGGTTGCAGACCGTCAGTTCTTCAGAGGCGAACGCTGAAAGGCTCCCGTTCATCGCTGCCGTGCTTACTTGAGCTTCGTCAGATGATCTACGAGCAGCGGCTGAAGGCGGCGTAGCTCTTCTCGGTGTACTGTCGACAGACCCGAGAGGATTTCAAGAGCCTGGGGCGTCAGCCTGAGCAACGCCCTGCGCCGATCCGATTGCGTCAGTTCGCGCCGGACCAGACCCTGCGCTTCGAGCCGATCGACCAATTCGGACGCGGAGTGAGGCTTCACGATCAGGCGCTCAGCGACGTATCCGACCGTCGCATCGTCGGGCGCCGCCGCGCGGATCGCCAACAACGCTTGGTGCTGCTGCGGCGTCAACCCCGCTTCCGCTGCCCTGGCTTCGCTGAAAACCTGAAAGCGCCGCAGCGCAAAGCGGAACTCTGCCAGTGCGGCATAATCGATATCGGTCGAATTCGAAGTCATGAAAGCCCCTGATTGAATTATATCGCATTACGATATAATTGCGCTGCCTCCATCATTCGAAAGAGGCATTCGGTGAGCTTTCCTTCTGCACGAACGATCCGCGGCCAGCAACTTGCCGACCACAGCGTCGATGGCAGGATGGTATTTCTGTCTCTCCTGGCACCGGTCGTCGGCACCGGCGGGGCGTTCGGCGCGTGGGTCCTGATCAAATCGATCGCCGTCGCCACTAATGCCTTCTGGTTTGGTCGCCTCTCCGCCGAAGCCGCGGAAATCGCCGACACCTCCGTCGGCTTGGCTGTTGTGGCCATCCCCGTCGTCGGCAGCCTGATCATCGGCGTGATGGCGCGCTTCGGTTCGGAAAAGATACGGGGGCACGGGATTCCCGAAGCGATCGAGACGATCCTCTTCGGCGAAAGCCGCCTCTCGCTGAAAGTTGCAATTCTCAAGCCTATATCGGCCGCCATTTCGATCGGAAGCGGGGGACCTTTCGGCGCCGAAGGACCGATCATCATGACAGGGGGCGCCGTCGGCTCGCTCTTTGCCCAATGTTTTCACCTCAGCGCGGCGGAACGAAAGACCTTGCTGGTGGCCGGCGCTGCGGCGGGCATGACGGCCATTTTCGGTACGCCGATGGCCGCGATCCTGCTCGCGGTCGAGATTCTCCTGTTCGAATGGAAACCGAGAAGTTTTGTCCCGGTCGTCATCAGCGTTCTGGTTGCCGCTGCATGGCGCCCCGAACTGATCGGACATGGCGCGATGTTTCCCGGAGCCTGGCCGTTACCGGACGTCGGCTGGACCGTCGCGGCTGCAACCGGCATCGGAATAATCACAGGCCTGCAAGCCGCGCTGCTTTCCACCTTCCTTTACCGGGTCGAGGACCTGTTCCATCGTCTTCCCGTCCACTGGATGTGGTGGCCGGCAATCGGCGCCATCGTCGTCGGTGTCGGCGGATTGATCGATGTCCGCGTGCTGGGCGCCGGCTATTCCAACATCCAGGCGCTGATCGACGGCTCGATGGCTTTGCGCGCAGCCCTCGTCCTCCTGATCGTAAAGACCGCCGTCTGGCTCGTGGCGCTCGGATCGGGGACATCGGGCGGAGTTCTTGCGCCACTGCTCATTCTCGGGGGAGCAACAGGCTATATCGCCGGCCTCTGGTTGCCGGGTTCGGCCGGCTTCTGGGCGATGATCGGCATGGCGGGCATCATGAGCGGCGCGATGCGGGCGCCGCTTACCGGTATCCTGTTCGCAGCCGAATTGACGGGGCGTTTCGATGCGCTTCCCGCCCTGATCGCGGGATCCGGCTTCGCCTATGCGATCAGCGTTCTCTGTATGCGGCGCTCGATCCTTACGGAGAAAATCGCCCGCCGCGGACGGCACATCCTGCAGGAATATACTGTCGATCCGCTCGACCTGCAGCAGGCCGGCCAGCTTATGACGCCCGCCCCCGCCACGCTGCCGGCCGGGATGACAATCGGGTCGGCTCTGCGATTTTTCACCGACGAGGCAATTCATCGCAGCTATCCCGTCGTCGATGCCGAGGGCCGCCTGGTCGGGCTCGCGTCGAGATCGGACGCCTTGCGATGGAAAGTCGGCGCTTTCGATGAAGCCGCGACGCTTGGCGAAACGCTTTCCGATGCATCGCAAACCGTGGCTCACCCCGAAACGCCGTGCGGCGCTATCGCAGACCTTATCGTCGAGACGGGCGTTGCCCGCGTGCCGATTGTCGAACGCGAAACGGGCAAAGTGGTCGGGATCCTCTCGCGCCAGGATTTGCTCAAGGCGCGCCGGGCACAGCAGAGCGCGGAAACGAAGCGAGCAAGGTTCGTCCGGCGGAATTTGGCGAGGACGACGCCCGATTGATTTTTATGTCGTAATACGATATAAAAATGACCTCGTCGCCGATCGTCGCGACAATCATGCGGTCGGCGCCAGCAGGCGAACGATTGTGCAAATGCTCAATGACCTGATGGAAGCAATCGGGCTCGTGCTAGGAAGCTTCGCGGCGGTGGCCGCATTGGTCGCCATCGTCTGGATCTCCTTTGGGCGGATGCATCACCCCGAATGGAGCGCGCCCGCGATCCTGGTTGCTCTCGTTCTCGCGATCGCCGTGCGCCTGGTCCGCGGCGAGTTGTTGTCGATGGCCGCGATATTGCTGGCGATCGCCATCCCGTTCCTGTGGATGGAAGGACGAAAGCGCAATCGCGGATCGAAAGCGCCAACGGCCCGAGGAATCCGGCATCGTCCGCTCAACTGAAGGACAAGACCATGCAGCCGGAACCGTTCATGCCGTGCTACCCAGTCATCGTTTCCATGATCAACAGTCGGCGGCGCCCCGACAGGGCCGAGATACGCACGGTGACGGTCCGGATATTCCATGAAATTCACGGGGCCGGCCCAAACCGGATACACCGGCTTCGGCAAGCCCTGCTTGTCGCGCGCGGCGCATTGGGATTGCTTGAGCCATCCAGCGGACGCAATCCCAGCATGCGTCGTTCGACAGCGTGATGCGTTGAGCGTCCATGGCGAGCGTTCCCGAAGCCACGCCGAAGCAACGGCTTTTGCGCTACAACAATGGAGCGGTGATGCTGCACTGGCTGACGACGCTGATCGTCATAACGCAGGTGATTGTCGGATTCACCTTTGCCGACATGGAAGAAGGGTCGGCGCGCGGCGATCTGTTCACCGTTCACAAGACGCTTGGCGCGGCCATCGTCATCCTCGCGCTGATCCGTCTCGGCTGGCGGCTCGCGCATCCGCCACCACCCTTTCCCGTCGAGCTTGCGAAATGGGAGCGCATTGCGAGCGTGTGGACCCACCTCGCCTTCTATGCCCTGCTCATCCTTCTTCCGCTCACCGGAATCATGGCCGTGTCTGGCGGTACGAGCGCCGAAGGAAAGGCGACAACGCCGCTACTCGTGGGCATCCCGCTGCCCGCCTATGGCGGCAGCTACAGCGCTTGGCGCTATTCGTCGCTCGCCCAGATCGGCGGAACGCGCAACTGCCATTCGATCTCGGCCTCAAGCTGATATGCGAGCGCGAGCAGCAGCGCTTCGCCGCCGGGCCGTGTCGCGAACTGGATGCCGACCGGAAGGCCGTTGTCGCTGAAGCCGATCGGCAAGCTGATCGCAGGCGTACCGGCAAAATTGTCAATCCAGCAATACCCTGCATAGTCGATCAGCGGATCTTTCTGGTCGTTCCACGAGACATCCGGCCCGAACACACCGATGCGCGGAATTTCGGTACTCAGCGTTGGGGTCATCCAGATATCGATCTGCTCCAGCCGATCGAGATAGGCTGCGACAATGCTCTCCATCGCGGTCCATGCCGACGCGAACTGCCCGTCGTCGATCGCATCGCCCGCCGCGATCAGCGTGGCCGACCGATGCTCCAGAGCCTCAACCCTGACTTCGATCCCGATCGCTTGCGAAAGCATGCCGAGCCGACGGCTGAACATGCCTTCCGTAATCGTGCCCAGCAAATCCATCGCCGATGCTCCCGCGAACGGAAGGCCGGCGTCCGAAACCCTGTGTCCCAGCCGCCCAAGCAAGGCGATCGCATCGCCGAACACCCGCTGGACACTGCCATCCGGCAGCTCTCCGGTTCTCATCACACGGCTATAGGCGTGAATGCGCAGGCTGCGATCGACGGGCGAGGTAACCAGCGGGATCGGCGGCAGGCAATCGGGGTCATGCGTCTGCGTCGCCGCAATCCACGCCGCGGTATCGCGAACGGTGCGGCTCACGCAGCCGTTCACCGTCAGGTCGGCGATCGACCGGAAAGCCTCTTCGCCGGCATTGCGGCCCCGCGATGGCTTCAGACCGACGAGCCCGCACGGCGCGGCACCATGACGGATCGAGCCCAGCCCGTCGCTCGCATGCGCGACCGGAACAACCCCGGCCGCAACCGCCGCCGCGCCGCCACCGGACGAACCTCCCGGCGTGTAATCGGGGTTCCACGGGTTGCGCGTGGGGCCGAGCAACGGCGACTCGGTGACCGCATTGAGTCCGAGTTCGGGCATCGCCGAGCGCGCGATCGAAATCAGGCCGGCGCCCGCAAGAACGCGCGCATATGGCGCGTCATCGGAAGGGATGAAGTCGCGCAATGCGGCTGATCCGAAGCTTGCCGGTATGCCCTTTTCGGGGAGCATGTCCTTGATCAGCGTCGGCACGCCCGCGAGCGGCCCCGAACGCGACTCCCCGGCCTGCAATCGCGCACGCCCGAATGTCGGCCAAGCAATGAAGTTGAGCTCCGGATTGACCGATTCGGCGCGCCCGATCGCCTGTTCGACCAGCGCGGAAGCAGTGGTCCGTCCGGAAGCCAGCGCTTCGCGCATGCCGGTCATGTCCAAGGGTGGAAGCGCCGTCGTCATGGGAATTCCTTCGAAAGCCCGGGCCGTATCGCCCGGAGCGTAGCGGCATAAGGGCCGGGTGCGAATGCCATCAGTATCGCCGACACGATCAGCGATGGCAGGCTGACGATCGTGATCGCCTGCAACATGCCGCGCGGCCCGTCGATCAGGCCCGAAAGCGCACCGATCGCGAGGGGCGACGCCGCGAGGGCCAGTGCGTTGACGATGCCGAGCAACGCAAGGACGCGCGAGCGGAGATGCTGCGGTGCCAGATTCTGCAGCACGCCCGGCATCAGCGACGAGGCGGCTATCCCGAGCGCGCCCTGGATCCCCGCCACAAGATAGGCCTGAAACGCCGATGCCGTGAAGGGCAGGAACGCCGCCGGAAGCGGGGTCAGCGCCACGAAGGTCGCGGCCACCCGAACCGGAGCGAGATCGGCGTCGCGCCGGCGGAACCGGAGCAGGACGGGCGCGAGGAGCACGCCGACCAGCGTCGCCACGGCGATGGCCGTCCCCAACCCGACACCGACCGTCGCCGGATCGATCCTGAAGGCACGCGGCAGCGCAAGCGGGAACCACATGAGCCCCGACGTCATCGCGATCGCCATCGAGAAGATCGATCCGAAGATGCACAACAGCGTACGCCAGTGCTCGCGTGCGTAGGGGATGAAGTCCTGCCCCCCGTTGTCACGGCCGCCCGACATGGCGGTCGCGCCGGCCCCGGCTCCGAGCGGCATTGTCAGAACGAGCAGGAAGAATATCGGCCCGGGAAGCGCGATCATCATCAGCGCGATGCGCCAGCTGTCGACCCCGGCAAGCGCCGCGGGGAGCGTCTCCTGCGCCTGCCCGAGCCATTGCAACAGCGCGCCGCCGAGTGCCATCCCGAGCCCGGCACCGAGCAGCGACCCGCCGTAAAAGATGAAGTTCGCGGTGTTGCGCTGTCTTTCGGGGAACAGGTCGGGGATCAACGCGAAGACGATCGGAGCCAAGCCGGCCTCGCCGATCGCAATGCCTATCGTTGCCGCGAACAGCCCACCGAATCCATATTGAAATGCACTGAGCGCGGTTGCGAGCGACCAGCAGGCGACACCGAGTGCGAGAATCAGGCGGCGTCCGAACCGGTCGGCGAGCCAGCCCATCGGATAGCTCGCTACGCTGGCGAAGACGGCCATGCCAAGCCCCTGCAACATTCCCAGTTGCAAGTCGCTGAAACCGAGTGTCGTCTGGAGCGACGGCGCGATCAGGCTGAGCATCTGGCGAACGACGAAAGCGAAAAGCGTCGTCATCAACAGGACGCCGAGACCATACCATGCCCAAGCTGTCGTGCCGCGCTCGACAACCGCGATATCCCCTGCCGCTCGGATTTCCATACCATCCTCCCGGAGTCCGTTTGATTGCCCATAATAAACAAGTTGACTTTATTGTAAATGGGGCAGATGAGTCATGCAGGAAAGGCAGAGGTCGGACGCTTTGCGTGCCCGCCTCCGGCTTCGGAGAAGGTCGATGTCATTTTCGGTGCGTGCATCGCTGGAACAATTCACTCTCGCCCATCCGTCCGGCGACCGCCAACTCACGATCAGCGTGGCGGCTCCGGCGACGGCAATGCCCGACAGCGCCGTGCCGGTCCTGTATGTCGTCGATGGCGACATGCTCTTCGGCATGGCGGCGGAGATTGCGCGGGCGGTATCGAGCGTCGCGGGTTTCCCGGCGCACTATGTCGTCGGCGTCGGTTATGATGCCGACTATGCCGACTTCCTGAAGCTCCGTACGGCCGACCTTGCACCCCCGATCGGCGCGCAGGCACTGGCCGATCTCGCCAGCTTGGGCGCAGCGATCGGCGGCGAACAAGGGGGCGGTGCCGACGCCTTTCTCGACCTGCTTTCCGGTCCGCTGCAGGCCGAGATGACGGCACGCTATCCGGCAACTGCCGGCGGAAGCCGGATACTCTTCGGCCATTCGCTCGGCGGCCTGTTTGCGGCCCATGCGCTACTGACCCGCCCCGACAGTTTTTCGGCATTCCTCATCAGCAGCCCGTCGCTGTGGTGGGACGGATTCTCGATCCTCGGACAGCTGACGGCATTCCGGAAGCGGCTCTCCGCAGTGCCCCGCCAGCCGCACATCTTCGTCAATGTCGGCGCACGCGAGCAGGAGCTGCCGACCAGCGTGCCCGACGGCATCGGCGTAACGCTGGCCGAGGCGCAGGAACAGGTCCGCGGCGCACGCATGGTCGATGCGGCAGGCGAGTTCGCCGGTGCCCTCGGCGAAGCGGGGGCCATCGCGCTCCGGCACGTCGCGTTTGCAGGGGAAGACCATGTTTCGGTGGCACCCGCCGCGATTCTTCACGGCATGCGCTTCGCGCTCGACCGTGATCGCTGAAGGTCAGGGAAACAGGATGATGAGAGGGGATTTCACAATGCGCCATTCGACTGTCCGGGCGGGGACCGCCCTCGCGCTTGTCCTGATGTTGCCCGTCGCCGCCGCGGCCCAGGAGACCGAGCCCGGTCTCCACGACGAGATCGTCGTCACTGCGCAGAAACGCTCGCAGTCGCTGATCGACGTGCCCCAGTCGGTATCGGTCGTCTCGGGCGCGACGCTTGAGGCACAGGGCGCCACGAATTTCGCGGACTATCTGAAAAATGTCCCCAGTCTGCAGCTCGTGCAGGGCACGCCGGGACAGGGCCGCTTGGTAATGCGCGGTATCAACACCGGCGGCGTCGCGTCTACCGTCGCGGTCTATGTCGACGAGACTCCCTTCGGCTCGAGCACCGGGCTCGCCAACGGCTCCGAGCTTGCGGGCGATTTCGATAGTTTCGATATCGCGCGGATCGAGGTGCTGCGCGGTCCGCAAGGCACGCTCTATGGTGCAAGCTCGCTGGGCGGCCTGCTGAAGTTCGTCACCAACGCCCCATCGACCGCGGGTTTCGAGGCAAAGGCACTGGGCGGCATCGAGTTTACCGACGGAGGCGGCGCTTCATATCGCGGCGCGGCAATGCTCAATGTCCCGCTTGGAGAGACCCTCGCCTTCCGCGCCTCGGGTTCGTATCGCAAGCAGGGGGGCTATATCGACTCGATCGGCACGGCGGGGTCGAACGTCCGCAACAACGTCAATGATTTCGAAAACTACGGCGGCCGCGCCTCGCTGCTGTGGAAACCAGACTCCAGTCTCAGCGTCCGGCTCAGCGCCCTTTTCCAGAACCTCTATGTCGACGCGCCCGGTATCGTCGAAGCCGATCCGGCGACGCTGAAGCCGCTCTATGCCCGCCTCTCGCAATCGGAATATCTGCCGACCTTCAGCAATGTGAGATACCGCCTCTACAATAGCACGATCGACTATGATTTCGGCGGCGTCACGCTGACCTCGGCGACCAGCTATGGCGAGCAGCTCCAGTCGTTCCGTGCCGACTATACCGCGAATCTCAGCCCGGTGCTCGGCTCCTATGTCTATTTCGACCAGCGCACGGAAAACCGCAAATGGACGCAGGAACTCCGCCTCGCATCCGACGACCGCGGCTTCGCCGAATGGCTGATCGGCGGATATTACACCAATGAAAAGGCTCGTATTTTCCAGAATCTGAAGACAGCGGCGCCGGGTACACCCGGCGTGCTCACACCGATCGAACTGCCGTTCGAGTTCGCGGTGTTCAATCTCGACTCGCGCTACGAGGAAATCGCGGGCTTCGCCAACGCGACGCTGCACCTCTCGCCCTGGTTCGATATCGATCTCGGCGGCCGGTACAGTCACAACAGCCAGCGCGCCGAGCAGGCGACGGACGGGATTCTTCTCGGCACCGCGCTTATCGACGGCCTGCGCTCGTCGGACAATGTCTTTACCTGGTCCGTCGCACCAAAGGTCAAGTTCGGCGAGCAAGCCTCGCTCTATGCACGCGTCGCCAAGGGCTATCGTCCGGGCGGACCGAACGTGATTCCGATCGGCTCGCCGCCGGGGACACCGACAACCTATCAGCCCGATACCGTCACCAGCTACGAAATCGGCTTCAAGGGCGATACCGCCGATCGCAGCGCGTCGATCGAGGCGTCGCTCTATCATATCGACTGGAAGGACATTCAGCTCGCGGCCGTCGTCAACGGCTTTGGCGTCAACGTGAACGGAGCGAACGCCAAGGTCGATGGCGCCGAAATCGCGGCGACGCTGCGGCCTACGACCGGGCTGACCACCTCGATCAGCTTCACCTACAATGACGCCCGGCTCAGCGGCAACACCGATCCCGTTGCCGTCGGCGCGGTCAAGGGTGACCGCCTGCCCTTCACACCCCGATATGCGGTCAACGCCAACGCCGATTATGAATGGGACTTGGCTTCCGACCTTACTGCGTCGGTCGGCGCCTCCATCCGTGCGGTCTCACGGCAAGGCGGCGGTTTCGATCCGGCCTATCTCGCGACCTTCGGACATTTTCCGCGCGTGAGGGCCTATGAGGTGATGGACCTGCGCGCCGGTCTGGATTTCGGACGCTTCGCGCTCAGCGCCTATGTGAACAATCTGACCAATTCGGGCGGGATCACTTCGACACAGGCGCTGCTCGGTGTCGCGGGCTTGCCGCGAAACGTCAACGGGGCACTCGGAACGGGCCTGATCCGTCCGCGGACGATCGGCGTCAACGCGACGATCGCGTTCTGATGCCCCTCGCCTATGGCGCCTCCCGAGTTTATCGGGGATGACGACCGCATGACGACCGCCCTAGCCCCTCCCCGCCGCAGCCAGGCCGACCGCAGCGCCGCTACACGTGCCAAGGTGCTGGCGGCGGCACGCGACGTGCTCTGCGCGCAGGGCTATTCCGGCGCGACGATGCACGCGATCCGCGATGCTGCCGGGATGAGCCTCGGCGCAATCCAGCATCAATTCCCGACCAAGGCCAAGATCATGGCGGCGGTAGCCGCCGAATTCGCGGCCTATCGCACCCGTGTCTATGCCGAAGCCATTCGCGCGGGCGCAACCCCGCGGCAGTCGATGGAAAATCTGATCGACGCCAACTTCCGGATGGTCAGCCGCCCCGAAATGGCAGCCGTGCTCGAAATCCATCTCGCGCGCCGCAACGATCCCGATCTCGATCAGGAAGTAGGTCCGAGCACCCGCCGCTTCGACCGGCGCGTCCGCCTGTGGGGCCACCTCATCCTGCACGCCGCCGGCATCGACAACGACAAGGGGTATCAAAGCCTGCAGTTGCTCAATAACGCCGTTACCCGCGGGCTGACCGTCGAATATATCCGCAATCCTGACATGGCCCTGATCGATCGTTCGGTAGCGATCTGGAAAAGGCAGATGCTGGAGTTGGTCTTCGGCCCCTGAAACGGCCTTTTCCGTTTTTCCGGTCCGGATGCGCGCCGAAAAGGGCATTGGCCGTTATGATCGAAGCTTTTTCGGCCACCTTCTCCTCGAACTTCGCGCATCGGGCAGACCCGAGCGCAATTCATCGAACGAGAGATCCCAGGTCATCCTGACTGCACCCATCGGCACGCTCGATCACAATATGCTGTCAGCGGGTCGAGCCGGTCCCCCGACGGCGACCGGAGCAGATCGCGACGCGTAACGACTGTCCCGACGTCTTGCGATACCGATATCCGACCCACGCGAGGCCCCACCGCGCTCGCGCTTGTCAAAGATCGGGCGCGCGACTATCCCTCGCGCAAACGGCCCGAACACCCCGGTCGGGACCGACAATCAAAGAACTCTTCTGCTGAGCCCTGTTCCAGCCACACCCTACGTCGACCAGCTCAACATCGGGGCGGGACGGCGTACGCTCGCCATCAGCCTGGCCTTGGCGATCGCGGTTCTCCTGCTGCTCGTCCTGCTTTCGTGGGGTCCGGGAAAGCCGCCCGACAAGAAGGAAGAATTCGTCAGCGTGGTGAGCATCGCGGCCGCCACCTCGTCGCAAGACGAATCCGATTCGAGCGGCGCGAAGCGCGAGCAGGCGGCGAAGCAGGTCCCGCCGCCGCCCGAAACGGCCCGACCTCCGCAACCGCGCTCCCCCCTGCCCCCGTTGGTCACCGAACCGAAGCCGGCACCACCCGCAACAGCCCCGATCCCACGATTGCCCGCATTGCCGAACGTCCCGAGCACCACGCGTCCGTCGACCGGGCGGGTTTATGGTCCGCCCGATACTGGCGGCTCATCCTCCGGCGACTCGGAACAGGTCGGAACGGCCCCCAATGGGCAGCCGCTCTACGCCGCCGCTTGGTATCGCGAGCCGAGCAATGACGAGTTGCGCGGCTTTTTATCCACCGCAAGCGGACCCGGCTGGGGGTTGATCGCCTGCCGTACGGTGGCCGATTATCGCGTCGACGATTGCGTCGGGCTCGACGAGTATCCGAACGGGTCGCAGATAACCCGCGCCGTGCTCGCCGCGGCATGGCAGTTCAGGGTGCGGCCTCCGCGCCTTGGCGGACGGTCGATGGTGGGCAGCTGGGTCAGGATCAGGATCGACTATGGCATCAAGGGGCGCTGATCGCAGCCAGGCCAGCGGCGCTAGGAAAATGCGCGGCTAAAGCGAAAGCCCGCCGTCCACCACAAGCGTATGGCCGGTCACATAGGATGCCAGCGGTGAGGCAAGAAAGATTGCGGCCCCCGCCATATCCTCGGGCGTGCCCATCCGGCGCTGCGGTATCGCCGCCAACGTGCCTGCCAGCCGGTCCGGACGCTCTGTCGTCGCTTTCGTCAGCTTGGTATCGACCAGCCCCGGCGCGAGGCCGTTCACGCGAATCCCGTCGGCGGCAAAGGCCTGCCCCAGCGTCTTCGTGAGGCTGATCGCGCCCGCCTTCGATGCCGCGTAAGCCGGGTTTCCGATGTTGCCGCGTAGCCCGGAAATCGAACTGACGACGATTATCGAACCCCTCGCCGCCGCAAGCTGCCCCCGGAATTTCCGCGCGCAATGCATCAGGCTGTCGAGATTGACCGCCATGACCCGATCCCAGCCCTCGCGCTCGAATTCGCCGCGCTTGTACACCACGGTTCCCTGACAGAGCACCAGCACATCGAGCGGGCCGAACGGGGCCGCCGCGGCCTCGATCGCATCGGGATCGCCGACATCGACGCAATCATAGCCGAGGTCCGCAAGATCGGAGCCATCGGCGGGATCGTAATCCGACGCAGAAGCGCGCGTTCCCCACACATGTACCGCGGCGCCGCGTGCCCGGAAACCTCGAGCGATTCCGTTTCCTATGCCGCTCGATCCGCCAACGACCAGAACAGTCTTGCCGCCAAAATCCGTGTCGTCCATCATATCCCGCCCCTGTCTGGCGCCGTCCGGATCAGGCAGGCGAAGCGATCCAGCGATCGACCTGCGCCTCGAGGACAGGCAGTGGTACCGATCCGCGCCCGAGTATGATCTCGTGGAACATCTTCTGGTCGTATCGCGCGCCAAGGGCCTTTCTGGCCTTCTCGCGCAGCGCGAGGATGCGCTGCATGCCGACCTTGTACGAGGTCGCCTGGCCCGGGGTGACGAAATAGCGGCGGATTTCCGAACGAATCTTGCCGATCGGCTGCGGCGAATTGGCCGTGTAATAGGCCAAGGCCTCGGCCTCGCTCCACCCCTTGGCGTGGATGCCGGTATCGACCACCAGACGGATCGCGCGCCAGATCTCGCGCCCCAGCCGGCCGAAATCGCTATACGGGTCGGTGTAGAAACCCATTTCCTTCGCAAGCCGCTCGACATAGAGCGCCCAGCCTTCGCCATAGGAGCCGTAGAAATAATTTTTCCGGAATTCGGGCGTGCCGGTCATTTCCTGCGCGAGCGCAATCTGCATGTGATGGCCCGGCAAACCTTCGTGATAAACGGTGCCCTCGATCTCGTAGGTCGGGGTTGCCCGCGTGTCGGCAAGGTGAACGTAGAAGATTCCCGGCCGCGATCCGTCGAGCGCCGCGGGCGAATAATGAGCCGCGCCGCCCGGCTCCTCGCGAAAGGCCTCGACGCGCTTGACGATCAGGTCGGCCTTGGGCAGCCGCCCGAATTGCTCGGGCAGGCGCGCGCGCATGCCAGCGAGATAATCCTCGGCAGCCTTAAGATAGATTGCACGGCCGGCATCATCGTTTGCGACATAGAAACGATCGTCGCTGCGCAGGAAGACGAAGAAATCCTCAAGCTTGCCTTCAAAACCGATCTTCGCCTTGAGTGCCTCCATTTCCGCACGGATGCGCGCGACCTCGGCAAGGCCCAGGTCGTGGATCTCGCCGGCCGTCATGCCGGTCGTCGTCTGCAGTCGAAGCATCGCGTCATAATAGGCTGCCCCCTCGGGCAGCGCGCCTGCGCCGCGAGGTTCGGCCCCGGCCGCAGCGCGGTCGGACGCAAGCCAGCTTCCGATCCGGTCATAGGCGGGCTTCAGCGACCCAGTCATCGCCTTCGCGACGCGCGCAACAAGAGCGTCAGCGGCGGGTGCGTCGATCTTTCCCGCAGCGACGAGCCCTGCCGCCTTTGCCTTGGCGTCGGCATAGAGCGCATTGTCCGCGCCCTCCCCGAACGGTGCCCCGCTCGTCAGCCTGCCGACCAGTTCGATCGACTGGTCATAGGCGAAGCCCGGCATGCGGATGCCTTTCGCCGCAGAAGCCTTCGCCCGATCGAGATAGATGTCGAGCGTCGGGCCGAGCGCGGTAACGCGCGCGACATAGGCCTCCATGTCGGCCGGCGTATCGACGCGGTGCTGGTTGATCAGGAAGTTCGGCAGGCCCGTGTGCGGTCCGTTGCGATCAAAGATATAATTATGTCCGCGCCACTTCGTCGACGCCTCGGCGCGTTCGAGTTCGAGCACCCACATGTCGTAGGAAACCCGCGCATCTTCTCCGAGCGCGGCGCGGTCGAAGCGCTTTTTCATGTCGGCAACATTGGCACGGCGCCATTCGAGCCGCGCCATCGCCGCCGCGTCGCTCGGGTCGGTGAACCGGTCCTGCTGCTCCTTGCGGCCAAGCTGGGTCAGTTGTTCGGGGTCGAGCGCGAGCTCCGCTTCAAAGGCCGCGTCGAGAAACGTGGTGAGCGCAGCATCGGCTGTACCGCCCCTCGCCGCTGCTCTTGCCGCCGGTGCCGCAACCAGACTGGTCGCCAGCGCCAGTGAAAATTCCCGTCGTGATAGCTGCACCGGACCCCTTTCTCTGTTTCCGGGATCAGCGGTACCGCGATTGGCGGGCCGGGGCCAAGGCTAAATATGCACCGGAACCCGTTCGCGGCCTTCCAGTAGACGGCTTTGCGCTGCCGGCGGCCTGAACAGAAAATCTTCTGGAAGGCCCAGCCGCGCGCTCGCCCGGCACGGCGGCGAGTTGCGGTCGATACGCCGGTCGGCAAGCCGGCCTGCGGCTCGCAGCATCAGGCGGTCGATCCGCGTCAGATCATAAGCGGAGCCGAGGTCGAGCTTCCGCCTGACATGTGCGGGAAGCAAGGACACCGACGCCCGCGCGATCGCACGGTGCAGGAAACGCGGCACCCCGGGCGCGGCCCGGCCTGACTGGATGATATCCAGAAATTCGAAGATGATCGGATGCGGTTCGAATCGCGGTTCCAGCTTCGCCATCATCGCCATGAAATCCTCGACGCTGGCGGGCGTATGGCGCGCGCCGAATTCGCGGCCGATGATATCGCCGTCGCGCATGAAACGGTCCTTGTCAGCGTCGCTGACCGGATGGACGAAGCGATCATAGGCCATCAGGAAGCCGTATGCTGCGGTCGCGGCGACCCAGTCGAGCAGCACCGGGTCCATCGCCCGGTATTTCTCCCCGGCCGGCGTTTCCCCCTTCACCGAACCGTGCATCCGGTTGACCTTGCCGATCACCTCTTTTGCCGTGCTAGCGGGGCCATAGCAGGCAAGCATCGCGACCAGCCCGGTCCGGCGCGATCGGCTGATCGGGTCCGCCTTGTAGGTCGAGTGATCCCATACGCCCGACCGGATGCGCGGCTCGGCGAATTCGAGCAGGACCGCGGCGATGCCACCGATCCCGAGCGCGATCGGATTCTTGTATACGCGCCACTGGACGCTGTCGGGCGCAAGCAGGGCCGGTTCCCCGGCGGGAGATGCGAAGTCGATTATCGTGCCCAGATAATTGTCCTGCATGCCTGCGTGCGCCCTTCTCGCGATCCGCTCAGAAGTCGAACCCCAGCGTCAGACCATAGGTCCGCGGCGGGTTCGGGAAACGTACCACGACGTTCGCATTGCTGGCGACCGCCGACCAGTAATAGCTGTTGAACAGGTTTTTCGCCCACAGAGACACCGACCAGCCGCTCTCGCTCTTGACGCCCAGGCTGGCGTTGACGGTACCATAGGCCTTGACCTTGTATAGATCGAGATCCTCGAAGATCGTGTTCGACTTGCTCTGGTAGCGAGCACTCACCGCGCCGGTCAGGCTGAGACTGTCGGACACCGGCGTGTCGTAGGCGAGCGTCAGACTGCCTTGGAATTCGGGGCTGTAGATGAACTCGGCACCGTCGAAATTCTGCGGCTGGCCCGCGGCGTTGGTGCCGTTGTAGTCGTCGATCCGTGTCTTCAGCCACAGCGCGTTCGCCGAGAGGCTCAGCCCCGTTGCCGGGCGCACCGTCAGTTCGCCCTCGACACCATAGGCCTTCGATTTCGGCACATTGTCGAGGCGCGACAGCGCAGTGTAGATCGGATCGGCGAAATAGGTGCTGATCTGCTTGTCGGCATAATCGTAGTAGAAGGCAGACAGGTTCGCCTGCACCGCGCGATCGGCGAGCGTCGCCTTGATCCCGACCTCATAGGCGGTCAGCTTTTCCTGCGTCACCGGCGCATTCTGTCGCGCAAGATTCGCCGCATTGATCGGCGTCGTCCCCGATTTGTAGCCGCGCGAGACCGAGGTGTAGAGCAAGGTGTCGCTGTTCGGCGCCCAGTTGAGCGCGACGCGCCACGCGACATTATTCTCGTCGAGCACCGAGCGCACTTCGCCGAAGGTGCCGGTCGCAGGATCGAAGGTGTTGCACTGTCCCTGCGCAATCGGTGCGGCAAGCACACCATAAGTCTGGAGATAAAGTGCGCGGTTCACGACGTTGACGTTCGGCAGCATATTGCCGTTGAAGTCGCGCGAGCAGCCATTGTAATGCTGCTTGTCTTCGGTGTAACGCACCCCGGCAGTCAGCTTGAACTGGTCGCTGAGCTCCCAGTCCGCGTTCGCAAAGATACTCCATGTCTTTGTCCGGATACGTCCGAAATCCTCATAAGTCCGGAACGCCTGGCTCAGTTGGAGCGCCGTATATCCCTGCGCGTTGAAAATCGGGCTCGCGAGCAGCGGCGCGCCGGCGGCGCGGATCAGCCCGACGTTGGCGTTCTGGCCCAGCATCGTGCGGTTCGAGTCGATGATCCGGTCGTTGGCGTAATAGGCACCGACGAGCCATGTCGCGGGACCACGCTCGCCCTCGATATGGACATCCTGCGCAAAGCTCTTGATCCGCCCGACGGTATTCTGAAGCAGGATTTCATAGGGGGCGCCGCTCCAGTCGGAGAGCGCGTTGCGCTTGAAGTCATTGTAGCTGGTGAGCGAGACGAGCTTCATCGTATCGCCCAGATCCTGATCCCAGCGCAGCTTCAGCCCCCAGAAGCGATTGTCCTCGGCAAGCGGGCCGTCGAGCCCGAGGCCGGTACCGATGTCGGCCGAGCGCTGCGCATAGGGCGCCCAGTCGGCCTGCGTCGCCTTGGTCGGGAAATTATTGGCGATGTAAGCGGCGAGGCCCGGCGCGTTGAAGAAGCGCGAGTTGCTGGTGCCCGTCGTCGGGTTCGTTGCCGGGGTGAAGCCGATGCCCTGCCCCACCACCGTGTCGGACTTGTTCTGCCACCATGTTACCGACAGGTCGAAATGCGTACCTTCGGCGGGATCAATCGCGAGCGAGCCGCGAATGCCCAGCTTTTCGATCTCGCCCTGCCGTTCGCCGCGGGTGTTGCTGACCTGCCAGCCCTTGTCGCTGTTTTCGCTGCGGAACGCGAGGCGCGCCGCGACGCCCTCGCCGAGCGGGCCCGAGATGTGGCCGGCGAAATTATAGGTCTGATAATTGCCGAGATCGGCCTTGATGCTGCCCTCGAACGTGTCGGTCGGCTTGCCGGTGATGAAGTTGATCAGGCCCGCGGTGGTGTTGCGGCCATAGAGTGTGCCTTGCGGGCCCTTGAGCACCTCGACGCGCTCAAGGTCCATCACCGGACCCGTGTTCATGATCGGATAGGCATAGGCGACTTCGTCCACGTAAGTCCCGACGGTTGATGTCGATGACAGGTTGATCGTGTTGAAGCCGATACCGCGCAGCGTATAGGTCGGCACGCCCTGATAGCTTTGCGATACGGTGAAGCTCGGCGCGACCGCGGTCAGGTCGCGTACGTCAGTAACGCGCAGGTTTTCAAGCGTCTCACCGTCGACTGCCTGGATCGCCATGCCGACATCGTTGATCGATTCCGCGCGGCGCTGCGCGGTGACGATGATCTCGCCTTCGGTCGAGGTCGTGTCGGCGCCATCGGCCGCCGCATCGGCTGCGAAAGCGGGGGCTGCGAGCGCGAGACTGGTGCCCGCGAGCAGGAAAAACCGGATTGCCTTCATCATATATCCTCCCTCAAACGGCTTGCCGCTGCGCTCGTCTTCGTGCGAACGTTGCTTGGCCGGACGATGCCAGAGGACAGAAAAGCGGCGACGCCGACAAGCTGGCACCTGTGGCAGGATGGGGTGGAGGAACGATCGCGTGACGGATTATCGGACGCAATGCTGGGACGCGATGCCGGCCCTGATCGCCGCGGTGCAAGCCGCGGGCGATGCGATCGGCCTGCCTTATATTGCGGCTCAGGCCGATCTCGGCGACCCCGAACCGATGGCAGATCCTGAAGGCCGTCCCTATGCAGAGACGAGCTTTCGCTGGATTGATCCGGATCATGCCTATTGGCGCGACCGCAAGCTGGCGCTGCATATCGCCTTCCTGACCGCAGCGCGGCTCGTCGCCGAACCCTTCTTTTACAGCGAAGGGCGCCTGCGCTCCTGGCGCGCATCGCAATTGCTCGAAGCCGTCGATTGCGAGCAGGCGAAGAACACGCCCAATTTCGGCGAAGCGATCATCGCGCCGGTCCATCTGCCGCGCGGGCTTGTCGGCGCGGTCTTCTGGTGCTCGCGCGAGCCCGTCGGGGTCGAAGCGCTGTTCGACAAGCACGCCGGCGACCTGCACAATCTCGCGCTGAAGCTGGTTGCCACGCACAACGAAGCGCGCGGGCGCCCGCGCAACGCGACGGTGCCGCAGACACTGACGCGACGCGAGGTCCAGTGCCTGCGCTGGGCCGCGGCGGGCAAGACCGATGGGGAGATCGGGATCATCCTGTCGCTGTCTGTCTCGACCGTGCGCTTCCATCTCCGCAACGCAGCAGCAAAGCTCGGAGCGACCGGACGCGCGCAGTCGATCCAGCTCGCCGCCGGCCTCGGCTTCGTCGGCGCAAGGGCGGCCTGACGAAGGTGCCAGCTTGGCCGGGCCCATGCCTCCCGCCGATAACGGGCGCATGGACATGCTGAACGATCCCGCGCTCGAAGCCTTTCAGGGCGAAGTGCGCACCTTTCTGGAAACGCATCTCACGCACGAGCTACGCAACGCGGCGGCGCGCGCGACGAGCGTCTTCATCGCCCCCGCGATCACTCTTTCCTGGCAACGCATTCTCGATACCAGAGGCTGGGCCGCGCCCGATTGGCCTGCCGAGTTCGGCGGCCCCGGCTGGAGCGAGATCGAGCGCTATATCTTTGCGGCCGAATGTGCCCGTGCCGGCGCGCCGGGGCTAGCACCGATGGGGCTCAAGATGGTCGCGCCGGTGATCATGCATTATGGCACGCCGGAGCAGCGCGCGCATTACCTGCCGCGCATCCTGTCGGGCGAGGACTATTGGTGTCAGGGCTTTTCGGAACCCGGCGCGGGGTCGGATCTCGCCGCGCTGCAACTGCGCGCGACACCCGACGGCGACGACTATGTTCTGAACGGGTCGAAGATCTGGACCACCCACGCCCATTTCGCCAACCGCATGTTCGCGCTCGTCCTACGTCCAGCGAAGGCAAGCCGCAGGCCGGGATCAGCTTCCTGCTGCTGGACATGGCGACGCCGGGGATCACGGTCGAACCGATCCGCACCCTCGCGGGCGACCATGAATTCAACCAGGTCTTCTTTCGACGATGTGCGCGTGCCGCAGGCGAACCGCCTCGGCGCCGAAAATGCGGGCTGGTCGGTCGCCAAGCATCTGCTGACCTTCGAGCGCGGCGGCAAATATGCGCCCGGACTGATAGGTCGGCTCGAAAGGCTGCGCGCGCAGGCTGTCGCGGATCCGGTCCTGCGCGCGCGTCTCGATCGGGAGGCCGTTACCCTGCGGGCGTTGCAGGCGCTCGAGGTCAAGGCGATGCGGGGCGTCGGAGGCAGCGCGGCGCTCTATGCATCGGCGCTCAAGGTTCTTGGTACCGAGACGGCGCAGCGGATCGACACCCTCGCATGCGATATCGAAGGCTATGCCGCCTGGGCGGAAGCCGACGGCCAGACGCCGGCCGACCTCGCCGTCGCGGTGCCGCGCTATCTGAACGATCGGGCGGCGAGCATTTATGCCGGCTCGAACGAAATCCAGCGCGACCTGATCGCGCGGCTGATGCTCGGCTAGACAGCCGTCCCGGCGAAGCGCGCCAGATGCCCCGCCCGGGGGCCCATCGCGGCGGCGATCGCCAGCGCGCGTTTGAAATGGGCGCCCACGCGCAATTCTTCGGTCAGCCCCATCGCACCATGAATCTGCACGGCGCCCTCGCCGACGACGCGCACCGCGTCGGCGGTTTCGAGGCATGCGGCACCGACCGCCTGCGCGCGATCGGGCTGATCCCGGTCGACGGCGGCAATCGCCGCCTCGGTCAGCGCGATCGCCTTCATCGCCGCGAGCTGCATATCGGCGACGCGATGACGTAGCGCCTGAAATGTGCCGATCGCAGTCCCGAACTGCCTGCGCTGGCCCAGATAATCAACGCTGTCCGCAATCATCCGCCGCATCAGCCCGGCCGCTTCAGCGCAGCGCCCGGCAAGAATCAGGTCGTTCGCATAGTCGGCCAGTGCGCGCGCCTCCGCCCCCACCGCAAGCCGCCGGGCATCATCCGGCATCAGTGCGAAGCCGAGATCGGCAGCGACGCTGCCGTCGTGCATCACCCGATGGTGCTGCTCGACCTTGCCGCCGTCAGCGGCGATCAGCAGCAAAGCGTCGCTGTCGGCGAGCAGGAACATATCCGCCTCGGCTGCGCCCGCTACCAGCGCCGCAGTACCGCGCACCGCGCCGTCCCGAACCGTCGGCATCGACAAGGCGGACGCCGTGCAGATGATTGCGATGCGACGCGACCCCGATGCGAGGTCGGCCAGCATCGCGTGATCGGGTACGACGCGGGCGAGCAATATCGTTGCGGTCACGTGCGAAAGCCAATCGGCGCCCGCCAGCGCCGGACCAAGCTCGGCCATGACAAGGGCGGTCTCGACCGCTCCGCCGCCAAAGCCGCCGACCGCTTCGGGCAAGCCGAGGCCCGCAAGTCCGAGCGTATCCGAAAGATCGTTCCAGTGCGGCCTCTCCCTATCGGCAAGGAAGCGCTGGACGCTGCCCAGCAGTAACTGCTGCTCCTCGCTTAGCGAAAGATCGAGCACGGTCATATTCCACTTCCCCGCATCAAACCGGCGCAAGGGCATGTCCGATTTCGGCAGCCCCTAGTTTCCTCTTGGCCTTGTTGTGACGGGACGGACGCCGAGTCCAGCTATCGGGTGTGTCAGGCTGCGGCGCTCGCCGGGCAGCGAACCGGAAGACGGAAGGGCTGGCGCCCGAACGCCAAAGCTGCCAAGGGCCATTTTTACAGTTAGCATTCTAAGGAGTTTGAAATGACTCACAGCCGCGCGATCAGAACCCTCTCGGCCGACTGCGCCCGCCGACTGACCGATGCTGCCGCAGCGGCAGCCGAAGAGATGGGCGTACCGATGTGCATCGCCGTCACCTGCACCGCGGGCAATCTGCTTCACTTCCTGCGCATGGACGGCGCGCCGCTGCTCAGCAACGATATCGCGATCAACAAGGCCTATACCGCCGCCGGCTTCGGGATGGCGACGCATGTGTGGCACGAATTTATCAAGGACGACCCGCCGCTGCTGCACGGGATCGTTCACACCGACCGGCTCGTGACCTTCGGCGGCGGCTATCCCGTGACGGAAGATGGCGCAGTAATCGGCGCGATCGGCATCAGCGGCGGCCATTACCATCAGGACATGGAAATCGCGACCAAGGCGCTCGGCGCGCTGGGGCTGCCTGTCAACTGAGCGGTGGTGGAAACGCCGGCGCCCTGCTGACCATCGCCGGCAGGGTCCGGTCCATCGCGTGGCCCAGCCATGCCGCAGCATCGACCGTTTTCGGCAGGTCGAGGCTGGTTGCCACGCCGCAGCGTTCGAGCAGATAGACGACATCTTCGGTGGCGACATTTCCCGCCGCGCCCGGCGCGAAGGGGCAGCCGCCGAGCCCGCCGAGCGAGGCATCGACGGTCGCCACGCCCTCGCCCACCGCCGCCCAGACATTCGCAAGTCCGCTACCGCGCGTATTGTGGAAATGCACGCGGACCGGCATCCCGTCGACCGCTTCGCGAACACGGCCGACCATCTCGGCGACCTGCGCCGGCACACCAACTCCGATGGTGTCGGCGAGCGCAACTTCCCGCGGATTCGTGTCGGCTGCGCGCTTTGCCATCTCGACGACCCGCGCGATCGCGACCTCACCTTCGAACGGGCATCCGAACGCAGTCGCGATCGTGATCTGCCCGCTCCGTCCCACCTCCTTTGCCAGCGCAACGATCTCCATCGCCGCCGCCAGCGATTCGGCAGAAGTCTGCCCTTGGTTCCGCATGCCGAAGGTGTCGCTGGTGACGCAGACAGCCCCCAGTTCATCGATCCGCCCCGTCGCCAGTGCGCGTTCGGCCCCGCGACGATTGAGCACCAGGCCGATATAGGTCACGTCGTCCCGCTCGGGCAGCACGGCAACCAACTCTTCGGCGTCGGCGAGCTGCGGCACCTTTCGGGGATTGACGAAACTCGTCACCTCGATACGCCGGGCACCATATCCGATCGCGCGGCGGACGAGCTCGGCCTTGTCGGCAGTCGGGACGATCGCCGATTCATTTTGCAGGCCGTCACGCGGCCCCACTTCGACCATTTCCACCCGTTGATTTTTCAGCATCTTGCGTCCCGAAACATGTGGATCATTTAGCAGGTTGAAAATTACATAGCATTCTAAGTATAAAGAGCCAATGGGTAGCGTGGCCCGCTTCTATCAGGCCCGGCCCCGAAAGGAACGACATGACGGAAACGAACAGCGGCGGGGGAGCGCTGGAGGGAATCAGGGTAGTCGAGATGGGGCAGCTGATCGCGGGGCCCTTCTGCGGCCAGCTGCTCGGCGACATGGGTGCCGAGATCGTCAAGCTCGAACCGCCGGTGACCGGCGACCAG
>Ga0209257_1001185_pt1 | contig 32850 bp, 36 predicted proteins | sample AraplaCvi_mCL_r2_FD_184277 | JGI IMG/M metagenome (GOLD analysis project Ga0209257, IMG submission 184277) | Arabidopsis root microbial communities from North Carolina, USA - plate scrape MF_Cvi_mCL_r2 (SPAdes) (version 2) | ecosystem: Host-associated > Plants > Roots > Endosphere | place: USA...
CGCGGGCCGCAACGGGATCGGGTCCGTGGTGTCGGGCCGAATGCTTTCCATGTGACATGTCCCCAAGCCCGGCGGCAAGGCTGCCGGCGCTGGGCATTAGTCGTTGGGGATGGGCGGAGGGTTCAAGCCATACTCTCGTGTCCCGGACGCGCTGGAGCGCTCTTGCGCTGCCGCGCAGAGCCGGGGCCCATCTCGAAGCCATTTCGACTGAGGCATGGGCCCCGGCTCTGCGGCGCGTCACTGCGTGCCGCACCGCGTCCGGGGCACGAGACCGCCGGAATCAAAACCGCCGCGCCCCTTGCGGAGCGCGGCGGTTCGGTGATGCTTTCGTCGTGCGATCAGCTATTCCGCAGACCGTCGGCGGCGCGCTTCCACTGCGCGACGTTGTCGGAAATCATGCGGGTCGACTTCATCGCGGCCTGGCTGAGCTGGGCATAGCCGGAGATCTCGCGCTGGACGCGCTGGCCTTCGGCGTGCAGCAGGTCGCGCAGGCTCTCGAGCTCCGAGATTAGGTTCTCGATCTCGGCGAGCGAGGTGCCGGCAACGCGCTGGATCAGCGAGTTGACGTTGTTGACGGTGGCTTCCGCGCTCGGGTCGAGCGGCGGCGCGTCGCTGGTGGTGGTCGCCGCCGGACGGCGCAGATAGGCGATGTCGTTGCGGACGAAGTCGCGGATGCCGGCCTCGACTTCCGTCACGGCGGCGAGGTTGGTGTCGACCGTCTCGGTCTCGGTGCCTTCGATCTTTTCCGGACGCATGGCGTTCATCGTTGTTCCCCTGTTCGCGTTGAGCGCAGCGCGAGTGTCCCCCGCACGACGAATTCGGTCAGCCTGACTAGGGCGTCGGAATTTGACCGCAACTTGGCCGAGATACGGCAAGGGCGGACGATTCGGGGGCTTTGCCGTGGCGTATGGTTAGCAGAGTGTGAACGCCGCAATGCGCCTTCGGGATGAGGGAAGGCGCCGAGGCCGCTACCAGCTCTTCTTGAAGCCGGCCGTCACGCTCTTGTTGATCGCGCCCTGCGAGGTCTCGCCGACCGAGCCGGAGACGGTGACGTTGTCGAACAGCTTTTGCTCGGCGCCGACCTTGCGCAGCCATTTGTCGTCGGTGGTCGACAGCGTCTGGCCGGCGCTGATGCTGGTGCCGGTGTCGCTGAGCGTGACCTTGGCGGACTGGTCTGTCTCGTAATTGCGGGTGGTGATGTGGCCGCCGATGCCGGGGACTGCACTGGTGCCCTGCTGGTTGACGCTGTAGCCGTTCTGCAGCGTCAGCGAGGTATCGCCCGACAGCGGCACCGATTTGGTCAGCGAGGCCCCGATCTTGCTCTGTTCCGAGCCGGGATCGACGCGGGCTTCCACCGCGGTCTTGTCCCAGATCACGCCCGCGCCGGGCGCGGTTGCCGTCGCCCAGGCGCTGCCAGAGGATTGCGGCAGGTTGCCGCCATTGCTGGCCTTCTGCGCCAGCAGCTCGGACATCGTCCTCGGCTCGCTCGCCACCGTCAGGTCGGCGCCGACCCGCGTATCCCAGAATTCGAATACCGACTGCTTCACCGTCACCGCCGAGGAGCCGTTCGCATTCTGGTTCGACGACCAGTCCAGTCCGTCCCTGCCGGCGGCCTGGGCGCGCTTTTTGGCGGCCATGGGGTCAATGCCGGTGCCGGCATCGACCGCGAGCTGGCTCCAGTCGAGCTTGTCGACGTCGATGCCCTTCATCACGTCGGGGTCGTTGACGTCGGGAGCCTCCGCAACGGCCTCTGTCTCGGCCTCGTCGTCAGCGGGGGCCGCTGGAGGGGAGAAGGGTGGAATGATCTGCGCCGAGACCGTCAGCACCGAGCCCAAAATGAATGCGGCCGCCAGCACCGGCAGCCTGGTCCAGCCAAAACCCCTCGAGAATTCCATCGTCCTGCCCGCAACCCCAGCGCATTGCTGTCCGACAATATATATCGGCGGTCGGCAAAGACCATGCGCCATTCCGCGCTGAAAATGCTGGTCCATCGTTGCGAAATTGTGGCGGCGCCTTCAGGGCAACGAACCAACGGGCCGCGCGAAAGGCGCGCGCCCGATCACGAGCGACTTGCTGCGACGGCATCCGGCGGGGCTGGAGGCCAGGACGTCGCAGCCGGCATCGTCATCGGTCCCGGATTGGGGCCCGTTGGTATTCCGTCAGCCGACGCTGGTCATCTTCGGCAGGTGAATGGCGCGGCCGAGTGCCTGCTCGACCAGATCGAAGGTGTCGATCAGGACGCGCATGCTGACCAGCTTGCCGGCTCTGAACTGGGCGAACTGCGCGACCCGCAGGCTGATCGGCTTGTGGGAATCCAGTGCCGTCAGCGAATAGCGCACCATGGAGGCGGCGGAATCGACGCCGAGCATGATGCTCTCGCGGTCGAAGCGGCGAACCTGGAAATTGTCGGCGAGCTGGCGGATGACGTCGAGCACGGCGTCCTTGCCCTGGCGCGCGCCGAGAAACGGAAACATGTCGATCGGGCCGTAGAGTGCCCATTCGACGTCCTCGTCGATCAGGGCCTCGATATCCGCGAAATGCCGGTCGTTGATCGCGCGGTGCAACGCGCGCGAGAAACGCCAGAGGCTGTGCTCTGTCATTTTTGGCAATCCTGAAGCTGACTTGCGAAAGAAACGGAAAACAACCCCATGCACAGTAAGGTGCCGGGGCTCAACTCGTTTGTATACGAACAAAGTAGGGGATTTCGGCCAAAACGCAATTCACGTTTTCGCAATGCACAATTGATGGCGAAATGTGAGATTCGCAATAGAACCCCGTAATCTCCCGGGTCCAGGGCGGGTTCCAGGAAGGACGGGAAGAATCAATCCGCCCGCGCGCTGGTGATCAACGGCCCGATCTCGCGCTCGAGCACCTGCTGCACCAGATCGTAGGAATCGATGATCTCGCGGATCTCCGCCACCAGTCCGCCGCGGAAGGTGTAGAACACCGCCATGTCGAATTGCACGATGCGGTCGTTGCTGCGCTTGGTGAAATAGGTGTGCATGTAGGTCGCCACCGCGTCGCCCTCGGCGACGATATGCGGCGCCTTGTAGCGGACCTCCGAATAGCGCGACCAGATCGTCTGCCAGAGCTCGCGCAGCTCGGCCTTGCCGTGGCGCGGCACCATGTGCGGCAGCACGTCGATCGGCGCATGGGTGAGGAAGTCGACGTCGTCGGTGCAGCAGGCCAGCGCGGCCTCGATGTCGCCGCGCGCAAAGGTATCGAGCAGATGCAGCACGCGTTGCCTGTTCAGCGATTCAACCGTCATGCTGCTCCCGCCCTCATCGGCCGTGATGGTGAACGCTACCGCCGGCCTCGCGGATCCATCAATCCGCAAAAACACAGGGTGCTTGCAGCTTAGGACGCGCGGGCGCAATGCCCGGTTCATGGGGGTGCAATTGCGGGTTGCGCGCCTGTTCGCCTGCCAGAATTCGAGCGACCCCGGCTGCCCTGATGGCGCCGCGCGCCCATCGGCCGGCGCGCAGCGCAAGGGAACCCGGACCTGCCGCTGCTCGTTGAGATGCCGGCATCGCATCAGGAGACTTCCACCGATGAAATCCATGCTTCTCACCGTGACCGCCGCCCTGCTCATGCTCGGCGCGACCTCCGCTGCCAATGCCAAGGGCTGCATCAAGGGCGCCATCGTCGGCGGGGTCGCCGGCCACTATGCCGGCCACCACGGCATGCTGGGCGCCGCCGCCGGCTGCCTCTACGGCCGCCACCATGCCAAGGAGCAGGAGAGGCAGCGCCAGCAGCAGAGCCAGATGAACGGGCAGGGGAAGCTGTAACACCGCGGAAAACCTCGCCCGGTCCCTCTTTGACCCGGCATGCCCTGATGGTAAATTCCAGTCGCTAGCGCTGGAGTTGAGCCAGGCGAGGGGACAATGGACGTCGGGAAGCTCTCGTGGGGTGTCGTCCTCGCAATCCTGTTCCTGTGCTTCTTCAGCGCTTTCATCAGAAATGCGTCCCACGCGCAGGGCGTCAAATACAATTGGCTCGGCGTCCTGCTGTCGTTCTCGACGATCGGCCTTGCCATCTACCTCGTGTTCTTCCGCCAGCTCTGACACGCCCCCGCGGAGAGGGGCCAATGCGTGAGCCAACTCACATCCCGGGCCTCACCCTGCGGCTATCGTCGTCCCAATGTCATCAGGGAGACGTGCCATGGCTGCCATCGCCACTGCCAGAAAGTCCCGCCTGCACAACGCGATCGAAGGCCTCGCGCTGACCGCGATCCTGCAGAGCTTCCCGACCTTCGCCGCCGCCGCCTTCCTGCTCAAGCTCGCCGGCAACCACGATCTCTCCGGTGACCCCGGCGTCGCCATCTTCGTCGCCATCGCCTCGTTCGCCCACGCGATGCTCGCCGTGACCTTCGGCCCCAGCTTCCCGGCCTTCTTCAAGACAATCTACGAGCCGAAATTCTTCGAGGCCCATCTGTCGCTGTCCGACAAGATTACGGCCTGGCGCACCCACCCCGTCGCCTCGCTCCAGCTCGTCACCATCGTACTGCTGCTGTCGGTGATGGCGGTGGTGACGGCGAGCGTGGGGTGAGCATCATGCCGTTCGTCACCATATCGAAGCCCGCCCCCTTGAACTGGCTCGAAGGCTTCGCTCTCACCACCATCCTGCAGGGCTTTCCGATCTTCGCCGCGGCATCGCTGATGGTGAAGTTGCTGGGTCATGATCACGGCGGCAGCCACGCGCTCACCATCGCGCTGGCGTCGGTCTTCTACAGCATCCTCGTCATCGCGGCCGCCTCGGCATTCCCGAAGCTGAGGAGCGGCTACGAAGCCGTGTTCTTCGACGCCGGCCTGTCCTTCTCCGAAAAGATCGCCCATTGGCGCGCCAAGCCCGCGACGTCGATGCAGCTCATGGCCTCAGTGCTGCTGCTGTCGTTGCTGGCGACGATCGCGGGGTGAGAGAGACGTCCGTGGCGCCGCCAAGCGGTGGGGCCAGACGCGCAATTGCGCAACTGACAATCCATAGCCACGACGTGCGGACGTCCTACCTCTTCTTCCACCCACCCCTTCGCCCGGGCATCCCGCCCGTCGACTTCGGCGCCGGTCCAAACTCCGGCCCTGACTGCCGTGAGTCCGTCGGCTGGATGATCCGGCTCGTGCTGCCGAACGGCTTCGAGGGCAGCGTCTGCTTCTCGCGGTAGGGCAGCGATTCCGGGCCGTGCATCTCGTCGAGATGCGGCTTGTGCACCTTCGAGCCGCTGCCGCCGCCGCTGGCCTTCAGCGCAGAGCCGACGGTTTTCTTCTTCATCGCGCTGACCGGCAGGTTGGCGGCATCGCCGTACTTCTTGCTGCCGGCATAAGCTCCCGCCTTGCCGGTGACGGCGCGCTGCTTGACTGTGGGATCGTCCACCACGGCGAGCTCCGTGGCGCGCAGGCGCTTGACTTCGTCGCGCAGGCGCGCGGCTTCCTCGAAGTTCAGGTCGGCGGCGGCCTCGCGCATCCGCGTTTCGAGATCGGCGAGCACGGCTTCGAAATTGTGTCCGATCGAGATGACGTCGTCGGTCATGTCGTGGCCGCCGACCTCGACCAGCACGTGGTCGCGCTCGTAGACGGAGTTGAGGATGTCGCCGATCTGCTTCTTCACGCTCTCCGGCGTGATGCCGTTGGCGGTGTTGTACTCGACCTGTTTTTCGCGGCGCCGGTTGGTTTCCGCGATGGCGCGCTCCATCGAGCCCGTCATCTGGTCGGCGTAGAGGATGACCTTGCCGTCGACGTTGCGCGCGGCGCGGCCGATGGTCTGGATCAGCGAGGTCTCGCTGCGCAAAAAGCCTTCCTTGTCGGCGTCGAGAATGGCGACCAGCGCGCATTCGGGAATGTCGAGGCCTTCGCGCAACAGGTTGATGCCGACCAGCGCGTCGAACGCGCCGAGACGCAAATCGCGGATGATCTCGATGCGCTCGATGGTGTCGATGTCGCTGTGCATGTAGCGGACGCGAATGCCCTGCTCATGCAGATATTCCGTGAGGTCCTCCGCCATGCGTTTTGTGAGCACGGTGATCAGCGAGCGATAGCCGGCCTGCGCGGTGGCGCGGACCTCGCCGACGAGGTCGTCGACCTGGGTGCGGGCCGGGCGGATATCGACCGGCGGATCGATCAGTCCCGTGGGGCGAATGACCTGCTCGACGAACACGCCGCCGCTCTCGTTCAGCTCCCAGGCGCTCGGCGTCGCCGACACCGCGATGGTCTGTGGCCGCATCATGTCCCATTCCTCGAAGCGGAGCGGGCGGTTGTCCATGCAGGAGGGCAGGCGGAAGCCGTATTCGGCCAGCGTTGCCTTGCGGCGGAAGTCGCCGCGGAACATGGCGCCGATCTGCGGGATCGTGACGTGGCTTTCGTCGGCGAAGATCAGCGCGTTGTCGGGGACGTATTCGAACAGCGTCGGCGGCGGCTCGCCGGGACGGCGTCCGGTAAGGTAGCGCGAATAGTTTTCGATGCCGGCGCAGCTTCCCGTCGCCTCCATCATCTCGAGGTCGAAGGTGGTGCGCTGCTCTAGCCGCTGCGCTTCCAGCAGGCGGCCCTGGTTGTTGAGCTGGTCGAGCCGCTGCTTCAGCTCTGATTTGATCGACTTGATCGCCTGCACCAGCGTCGGGCGCGGCGTCACATAGTGCGAATTGGCGTACATCTTGATGAATTCGAGCTCGTCCTGCTTGTGGCCGGTGAGCGGATCGAATTCCTCGATGGTCTCGATGGTGTCGCCGAACAAATTCACGCGCCAGGCCCGGTCCTCATAGTGCGCCGGGAAGATGTCGATGACGTCGCCGCGCACGCGAAAGGTGCCGCGGGTGAAATCGGCCTGGGTGCGCTTGTATTGCAGCGCGACGAGGTCGGCGATGAGCTGGCGCTGGTCGATGCGCTCGCCCTTCTTCAGGGCGAAGGTCATCGCGGTGTAGGTCTCGACCGAGCCGATACCGTAGATGCAGGACACCGAGGCGACGATGATGACGTCGTCGCGTTCGAGCAGCGCGCGCGTCGCCGAGTGGCGCATGCGGTCGATCTGCTCGTTGATCGAGGAGTCCTTTTCTATGTAGGTGTCCGTGCGAGGGACATACGCCTCTGGCTGATAGTAGTCGTAATAGCTGACGAAATACTCGACCGCGTTGTCGGGAAAGAAGTTCTTGAACTCGCCATAGAGCTGGGCGGCGAGCGTCTTGTTCGGCGCCAGGATCAGGGCGGGGCGCTGCGTCTTCTCGATCACCTGTGCCATGGTGTAGGTCTTGCCCGAGCCGGTGACGCCCAGCAGCACCTGCGAACGATCGTTGCGATTGATGCCTTCGACCAGCTCGGCGATCGCGGTCGGCTGGTCGCCGCGCGGCTCGTAGGACGATTTGATCTCGAAGCGCACGCCGCCTTCGGACTTTTCCGGGCGCGGCGGCCGGTGTGGCGTCCACACTTTCGTCGAGCCGTCGTCCTTGCGGAACTCCGGCCGGCCCTCGCGGATCAGCGATTCCAACGCATCGGCGGTCGCCTTGACGCCGAGCGCCTCCATCTTGCTGCGCGGCGGCCGCGCCAGCGCCTCGGCATCGTCCTCCTCGGTAGGCAATCCAAGCTGCCGCGCCAGTTCCGGATCGAGCGTCGGGATCGTGGCGGCGGTTCCGTAATTGGCCTGCGGAGCCTCGTCAAAACCCTCGGTCGAGGCACGGGCGCCCGGCGGCTGCGGATTGGGGCGCAGCGGCGTCGGTCTGGTGTTGTCCTGCGGAAATTCCTTCGGCGTCGAAGCCCGCGCGCGATGCGCGGCGGCCTCGCCCCCGGCGCGGCGGTCGCGCGAATTGTCCGGCGGCGGCTGCAAGCCGGTGCCCGATCCCAGCCCGGCATCGCCGCGATTGATCGCGGGATTGAGCAGCTCGGCCAGAGCTGGCCCGATCGGCTGCACGTCCGGGCGGTGCGCCTTCGAGTTCGGGGTCTTGGTTTTCGGGGTTTTGCCGGATTTGTCGGGGGATGCTGGTTTCTTCGCCATGAGGCGAATATGGGACGAGTCAGTCGCGCAATAAAGGGCGAATGCCGCCCGCTATGCAGGCTGCTGACAGCAGGTTGGCAGCAGGGTAGGGCCTCAGGCCGCCGGCAGCGGACCTTCGTCGTCCTCGCCGGCCTGATAGGGCTCGAGGATGTCGAGATGGATGCCGCCGCAATCGGTGCAGCGCATGGTCCAGTACTCGCATCCGGCGCGTCCGCCGATCACGCGGAGCACCGCGAGATCGCCGTTGCATTCCGGGCAGTTGGACAGCACGGCGCGGGTGTAGATCCTCGGCCGCGGCGCGTCTTCGAATTCGATGACTGACATGACCGGTTTGTCCCCCTTTACGCTGCGCTGTCCCTGGTTGGCTGGTCGTCCCGCCCGCTTATTCGTCGTCGCTGTCGGTGCGCCGGCGGAAGCGGTCGATGTGGTGCTTGGCGTCGGCGATCGCAGCGTTCTGATCGGGCCAGGCGAAACCGACCTCCATGGCCGGAAACAGCACGCCGTCGATGGCGAGCGGGCTGAGATCGGCGCGGCGAATGCGGGCGTGCCAGAGGCCTTTGCCAGCCTCGAAGGATTCGATGTCAAAGCCGTCGTAGAGGGTCGTCATGGTCGTCCCCAAAGTGTTCCGTACGTGTCTTGTTGGAGGGTCAGGGGACCACGATTGCGGATTTCGGGATGTGAAGCCGTTCACAGGCGGCCGGCTTTTTTGCTCTCGCGTCAGTTCCGCGCGGCCGTACGGCCGATCCGCTTCACCGGCCGGGCGGCGGGTTCCGCCGCCGCGCGCATGATCCAGCGGCGGAACGCGGCGAAGTCGCGCTGCTCGGTCTGGAAGCTGCGATAGAGCAGGTACCAGCGCATGCCCTTGGGCACCGAGAGATCGAACGGGGCGACCAGCCGGCCGGCGGCGAGGTCGTCGTCGATATAGGGGCGGATGCCCATGGCGATGCCGAGCCCGTCGGCCGCGGCCTGCAGCGCCTGGCCGTAGAACTGGAACTCAGGTCCGCGCGGATTGATGCGGGGGAGGTTTGCGGCCTTCAGCCAGATCGGCCAGTCCTCGGGCGAATGTTCGACCCGGATCAGGCTGGGGCCCTTGAGATCGGCCGGGCGCTTCAGCCCGCTCGCGAGGCGCGGCACGCAGACCGGGGTGAGGTCGCCGGCGAACAGCGGCTCGGCGACGAGGCCGGGCCAATCGCCGGTGCCGAGCTTGATGCCGCAGCTCCAGTCCTCGCCGAACGGCACGGATGCGCCGCCGGTGGTGAAGCGCACCTCGATGTCGGGCTCCTCGCTGCGGAACTCCGACAGCCGCGGGATCAGCCAGCGCATCGCAAAGGTGTGGCCGACGCCGATGGTGAGCACGCGCACGCTTGCCGGCGCCGTCACCTGCGCGGTGAGGCTGGCCAGCGCGTCGAAGATCGGCGTCAGCCCGCTCTGATAGGCACGGCCGGCCTGCGTCAGCACCAGCTTGTTGGCCTTGCGCTCGAACAGCGCGACGCCGAGCCGCTCTTCCAGCAGATGCACCATGCGGCTGACCGCGGCCGCCGACACGTTCAGCTCGAGCCCGGCCGCGGCAAAGCTGCCGGTCCGCGCCGCCGCCTCGAATGCCTTGATGCCGTTGAGAAACAGCAGCCGCCGCAAATGCAAGACCCTTATGCAAGACCCTCAGGAAAGCTGAGGCCAGGCCAAGATAACTCAGTTTGCGAAGCAGGGGCAAGCGGGGCACAAGAATGAGAGTTATTCCAAGCTGATTTGTCGAGGTGGAGGCGGTGCTCGTCGCCTCTCCCCGCCTGCGGGGAGAGGCCGGGATTTGCGACAGCAAATTCCGGGTGAGGGGGACTCTCCGCGAGTCCAACTCTCACCGTTCTCGCGGAGAGTCCCCCTCACCCCACCCTCTCCCCGCAAGCGGGGCGAGGGAGCGAAGCAGCATCGCGTCCCTCTCTTAGGAGATTTTCCACGTGACGCCTATCCTGATCGCTGCCCTCGGAATGCTGATGGTCGCCACCGCGTTTCTGTCGGGGCTGTTCGGCATGGCGGGCGGGCTGATCCTGATCGGCGTGCTGCTGGCCTTGATGCCGCTGCCGGCCGCGATGGTGCTGCATGCGATCACGCAGATGGCCTCGAACGGTTGGCGCGCGTTTCTGTGGCGGGCCCATATCCGCTGGCGGCCGGTCGCGAACTACATGGTCGGCGCGGCCATTGCGCTCTCGGCCTGGTCGCTCACGCGCTACGTGCCCGACAAGCCGATGGCGCTGCTGCTGCTCGGCATCACCCCGTTCATGGCGCGGCTGTTGCCCGTCAACATCAAGCCCGATCCCGACCGACTCTGGCAGGGCACGGTCTACGGCACGATCTGCATGGGCCTGATGCTGATGACCGGCGTGTCCGGCCCGCTGCTCGACACCTTCTTCCTCGGCGGCAATTTCGGCCGGCGCGAGAAGGTGGCGACCAAGGCGATGTGCCAGCTCGTCAGTCATTTCACCAAGCTGATCTATTTCGGTGGCATCATCGACCAGGCCGCGAGCCTCGATCCCGTGCTCGCCGGCGTCGCCATCGCGGCTTCGATGCTCGGCACCACGCTGGCGCGGCGCATCCTGGAGGCCATGACCGACCAGCAATTCATCGCCTGGTCGAACAAGCTGATCACCACCATCGCCTGTTATTACATCGCCTATGGCGGCTGGCTGTTGCTGCGTGCGCCGGTGCTGGCCGCCTTCGACAAGGGAGGTTTGCAATGAGCGAGACTGCCGATCCGCTGGTGCTGGACTTCGTCGAATGGGTCGCGCGCGAGCCGCGCGCCTATGCCGAGGTGATTTCGACCTGGAAGACCTCGTGCCCGCGCCTCACCATCTGGGAAGACGCCGCGGATCGCGGCTATGTCGCGCGCGAGACAATTGCAGGCCTCGGCCTGGTCATTGCGGTGACGGAAGGCGGCGAGAAGCTGTTGCGCGCGAACGGGCGGTGACGCGCAATTCCGCCTCAACATCGTCATTGCGAGCGCAAGCGAAGCAATCCAGAATGTCTTTCGCGGCGGCAGACTGGATTGCTTCGCCGCGCTCGCAATGACGGAACAGCATATGTCGCTCAAACTCTACGAACTCGTCGGCACCGACCCCTCGCGCCCGTTCAGCCCGTATTGTTGGCGCACGCGGATGGCGCTGGCGCACAAGGGCTTGTCGGCGGAATCGCTGCCCTGGCGCTTCACCGAGAAGAGCGCGCTTGCGCCGCACGGCTCGGAGAAGGTCCCGGTGCTGCTGCATGACGACAAGCCGGTGGTGGATTCCTGGACGATCGCGACTTATCTCGAGGACAAATTCCCGGATCGTCCGTCGCTGTTCGGCGGCGAGGGCGGCCGCGCCATGGCGCGCATGATCAGTGCTTGGGGCGACATCGCCATCGTCGGCGGCATCTTTCCGCTCATCGTCGCCGACATCCCAAAGAATCTCGGCGACGTCGATGCAGCCTATTTTCGCCAGTCGCGCGAGGCGCGCTTCGGCGGCAAGACGCTGGAGCAGGTGATGGCGAGCCGGGACACCGGCGTGGTCACGTTCCGCAAGTCGCTCGAGGTGATGCGGCAGACGCTGAAGAAGCAGCCCTATCTCGGCGGCGCGGCGCCGAACTACGCCGACTACATCGTGTTCGGCGGCTTCCAATGGGCGCGCGTGGTGAGCCCGTTCAAGCTGCTGGAAGCGGACGATCCGGTTTACGCCTGGCGCGAGAAGCTGCTCGATGCGTTCGACGGCATGGCAAGGCGATCGCCGGGGTTTGAGGTGTAAACTTCGTAGCCCGGATGGAGCGCAGCGAAATCCGGGGCCGGTGCCTTGGAGTGCACCCCAAAAGTGAGACAAGCAAAACCGGGGACAGTTCTCTAAAGGAGAACGGATGCCCAACAAATCACCGCGTAAGTTCGATCGAGAATTCAAGCTTGAGGCGGTCCGCCGGCTATTGGCGGGCGAGACGGTCAGGGCACTTTCAGACGAGCTGAAGGTGCTGCGCAAAGATCTATATTCGTGGCGAAAGCTGTTCCGGGCGGGCGGGGCGGAGGCGCTGCGCCCGCTGGGGCGGCCTCGCAAGAGCGATGGCGTCGGGGCGGCGAAAGTGAATAAGCAAGCGCGCGAGGTCGCGGCTGGTGATCCCGGCGCGCCCGAGCGTATTGCCGAACTCGAACGCAAGGTCGGTCAGCAGCAGATCGAACTGGATTTTTTTCGACAAGCCTTGCAGCGGGTCAGGGAAGCACGGCGGCCGAACGCCGGACCTGGCGGGACGGGATCTACGCGGTCATCCAGGCGATGACGCTCCCCCTGTCGCAAGGCGAACTCACGATCGATCGGATGTGCGCCCTGGCCGGCGTCAGCCGTGCCGGTTATTACCGGCACTGGGCAGCCTCCGCCCCGCGTGCGGAAGAGACCGAGGTGCGGGACGCGATCCAGCGGCTGGCGCTGGCGCACCGGCATTATGGCTATCGCCGGATCACGGCTCTGCTGCGCCAGGAAGGCTTTGCGGTGAACAGCAAACGCGTGCTGCGCCTGATGCAGCAGGATAACCTGCTGTGCCTGCGGCGAAAGCCGTTCATACCCGTCACGACGGAGTCGCGCCATGGCTGGCGCGTGGTGCCGAACCTCGCTCGCGGCATGATGCCGAACGGCCTCGACCAGCTCTGGGTCGCGGACATCACCTACATCCGGCTGGGGGAAGAGTTCGTCTATCTCGCCGTGGTGATCGATGCCTTCAGCCGGCGCGTGATCGGCTGGGCGCTGGAAACGCACCTCGAGGCAAGCCTTGCGATCGCAGCTCTCGCGATGGCGATCGAGGCGCGCCGGCCGCGGCCCGGCAGCCTGATCCACCACTCCGATCGCGGCACCCAATATGCCTGCGCCGACTACACTGAACGGCTGCGGCAGCACGACATCGTCGCCAGCATGAGCCGGGTCGGCAATCCCTACGACAATGCCAAGGCGGAGAGCTTCATGAAGACCCTCAAAACGGAGGAGGTCAACGGCCAGACCTACCGCGATGCGCAGCATGCCAGAAATGCCATCGGCAACTTCATCGAGGAGGTGTACAACCGGCAACGCCTGCACTCGGCGCTGGCCTACCGGCCCCCCGTCGTGTTCGAAGAAACTCTACCGCTCTGCGGGGCTGCTGCGCAGCAGCCCCGCAGAGCGGCCCCGATCGCTCAACCTGTCCAGCCGCTCTAGGGCGGGACCCAACCTGTCCCCGGTTATCGTGTCTCACGATAGGGGTGCACTCCAGCCTGTGGAGGATTCCCGGATTACGCTTGCGCTCCATCCGGGCTACGGGCTGCCTCCGCTGCCTTGCGCAAACACTCGCGGCACAGGCAGTCCTCGCCCGCGACCGGCATGGGCAGCTTTGCTGTTTCCTCCGCGCACCAGCAATTGCCCGAGAGATCGCAGCCGAACTCGGTGCCGCAGCGTGAGCAGGTCAGGCGGCGCGGTTCCGGGGCCGAGGTTTCTTGCGGATTTGTCATGATTTGCGTCGAAGCTTCGCCGTGATTTTCATGTCGGGTTCATCGGTCGTTGCGGTATATTAGGCGTCGCGCGCGGACTCGGAAAGCGGCTCCCGGCACGCCAAGGACACATCGATGGCCCGCGATTCGCAAGCCGCGCTCGTTGCGCTCAACCGTTTTGGCTTCGGCGCGCGCGGCGGCGCTTCGGGCGATCTGATTAACGCCGCCTCCGATCCGCGCGGTTTCGTGAAGGCGGAGCTCGCGCGTGCGAGCGGCGTGCTGCTGGAGGCGCCCGGTCTGCAATCGACGCAGCAACTCGGGCAGGCCGTGTTCGCCTATCAGGACCAGGTCAAGCAGGCGCGCGAGGCGGCGAAGGCTGCCGTGCCCGCCGACACGCCGGCGCCGGCCGAGCCGAAGCCTGGGCTCCGCCGCAATCTCTCGCTCAACACGGCCGCGACGGAGATCGCCGGCCAGATGGCGGAGGCCAAGCCCGCCGAGAGCATGGCGAAGCCCGAGGCGATGCAGCCGGGCGCTCCGCCGGCCGCAAAGCCCGCGCCGCAACCGCTCAATGTGATTCAAAAGACCTTCCGCACTGAAGCGCTGGCGCGGCTGCAGCGCGCGACCCTGGCCACCTGCGGCTTCACCGAGCGCCTCGTCGCGTTCTGGTCCAACCATTTCTGCATCTCCGCGAGCAAGGGCGAACTGGCCCGGATCTGGGCGGGCGCGTTCGAGCGCGAGGCGATCAGGCCGCACGTGCTCGGGCGCTTCGCCGACATGCTCAAGGCTGTCGAGCAGCATCCGGCCATGCTGTTCTTCCTCGACAACCAGCAATCGCTCGGCCCGGATTCGCGCGCAGGGCAAAACCGCAAGCGCGGGCTGAACGAAAATCTCGCGCGCGAGATCATGGAGCTGCATACGCTCGGCGTCGGTGGAGGCTACACGCAAGACGACGTCACCTCGCTCGCACGCATCATCACGGGCTGGACCTTCGCCGGACGGCAGGGCCAGCTCGGGCCCCCCGGCTCCTTTGCATTCAACGCCAATGCGCACCAGCCCGGTCCGCAGATGCTGCTCGGAAAGACCTACGAGCCGACGGGGCTGGCGCAAGGCGAAGCCGCGCTCGCCGACATCGCGCGGCATCCGTCGACCGCGAACTTCATCGCGACCAAATTCGTCCGTCATTTCGTCGCCGACGATCCGCCGCCGGCGCTGGTTGCGCGCCTGCGCGATGTCTTCGTCAAGACCGACGGCGACCTCAAAACGATGGCGACCACGCTGGTCGATTCCGATGAAGCCTGGAAAGCTCCGCTGACCAAGATGCGCAGCCCTTACGACTTCCTCGTCGCGAGTGGCCGGCTGCTCGCGCGCGTGCCGGAGGATCCCGGCGCCTATCTGAACAACCTCAATCTGCTGGGCCAGCCGCTATGGTCGCCGGCAGGGCCAAACGGTTTCCCGGACACCAGCGCGGCTTGGGCTGCGCCGGAAGGGATGAAGCTCAGGCTCGATATCGCCGCGCAGATGGGCGCGCGGCTCGGCAACAACATCGATCCGCTCGACCTGCTGGAGTTCGCGGCCGCCGATGCGGCCTCGATCGAGACGCGGCGAACCATCGAGCGTGCGGAGTCGCGGCAGCAGGCGCTGGCGCTGCTCCTGATGTCACCGGAAATGCAGAGGAGATGATGATGATCGACTGCGTCGAGAACCGGCTCCTCACCTCGCGCCGCAGCCTCCTGCTTGGCGGTGCCTCGTTCGCGGCCTGGGCTTACCTGCCGAAATTCGCGCGTGCCGCCGATGGGCGCGATCCCCGGCTGATCGTGGTGATCCTGCGCGGCGCGCTCGACGGGCTTTCGACCGTCGCCCCGATCGGCGATCCTGATTATGCCGGCCTGCACGGCTCGATCGCGCTCGCGAGCGACGGCGCGCATCCTGCGGTCATGCTCGATTCCTTCTTTGCGCTGCATCCGGCGATGCCGGAATTTGCGCGCATGTACCGCGACAAGCACGCCGCGGTGATCCATGCGGTGGCGACGCCCTATCGCGACCGCTCGCATTTCGACGGTCAGGACGTGCTCGAAAGCGGCTATGCCGGGCCGGGCCGCGTGCAGTCCGGCTGGCTCAATCGCGCGCTGGAAGCGCTGCCGCGCGGCGAGCGCGTATCGAGCGCTCTCGCGGTCGGGCCCACCACGCCGCTGGTGCTGCGCGGCAATGCGCCGACCGTCGGCTGGGCGCCCGTGGCGCTGCCGCAGGCGGATGACGACACCGCGATGCGCCTCGTCGATCTCTACCGCCACCGCGATCCCGCGCTGGCCGCGGCGCTCTCCCAAGGTCTGCAATTGGAGAAGGCCGCCAGCGGCGACGACATGAAGCCGAAGCCGGGCAATCAGGTCGCACAGATGCGCCAGGTGGCGCGCGGCGCGGCAAAGCTGATGGGCAATGACGACGGCCCGCGCATCGCCGCGCTCGCTTTCGACGGCTGGGACACGCATGCGAATGAAGGCGGCCCTGTGGGGCGTCTCGCCTTTCTGCTCGGCGGCCTCGATGGCGCCCTCGCCGAATTCGAAGGAGGTCTGGGCGATCGCTGGCACGACACGGTCGTTGTCGTCGCCACTGAATTCGGCCGCACCGCGCGCATCAACGGCACCGACGGCACCGATCACGGCACTGGCACGATCGCGCTGCTCGCCGGCGGCGCCGTGAAAGGCGGCCGCGTCATCTCGGATTGGCCGGGCCTGAAGCTCGCGAACTTGTACGAGGGCCGCGACCTCAAGCCGACGACCGACCTGCGCTCGGTGATCAAGGGCGTGCTGCAGGGGCAGTTCGGGCTGTCAGATCGCGTGCTGGCGGAAACGGTGTTTCCGGACAGCGCCGGCGCGAAGCCGATGAAGGGGTTGGTCGCATCATAGCTGCCGCCGTCATTCCGGGGCGCGCGTGGCGCGAGCCCGGAATCCATTCATCCGCCAACTCTGCCGCAAAATGGATTCCGGGCCCGCGCCTTGCGGCGCGTCCCGGAATGACGACATGATGATGCGAGCATCAGGAGAACCACCCCCATGTACATCGCCATGAACCGCTTCCGCGTCGCCAAGGGCTCCGAGTCCGCCTTCGAGCAGGTCTGGCTCACGCGCGACACGCATCTGGACAAGGTGCCGGGCTTCGTCGAATTCCATCTGCTGCGGGGTCCCGAACTCGAGGACCACACGCTGTACGCTTCGCATACGGTCTGGGCGAACCACGCCGCGTTCGAGGCCTGGACCAAGTCGGAGGCGTTTCGTGCCGCGCATGCGCGGGCCGGCGACACCAAGCCGGCCTATCTCGGTCATCCCCAGTTCGAAGGCTTCGAGGTGATCCAGACCGTGGCGAAGTAACGCCGCGCCGCGAACGTCAGCCCAGGGTGATCTTGTCGATCTCGCCCATCTCCTCGGCATTGAGCTTCCAGGCGATCGCTTTCACGTTCTGCTCGATCTGCTCGACGCGGGTGGCGCCCGCGATCACGCTCGACACCTGCGGGCGCGCCGCGAGCCAGGAGAAGGCGAGCTCCAGCATGCTGTGGCCGCGCGCCTTGGCAAAGGCCTGGAGCTTCTCGACCATGTCCTCGTTGCGCGGCGTGACGTAGCGGTCGCGCAGCCGCGGCGTCTGGCCGAAGCGGGTGTCGCCGGGCGCGGTCTCGCCCTTCCTGTATTTGCCGGTCAGAAGGCCGCTTGCTAGCGGGAAGAATGGCAACAGGCCGAGCTTGTATTCCGTTGCTGCCGGCAGCAGGTCCTTTTCGATATCGCGCACGACCAGGGAGTATTCGTCCTGGCACGACACGAAGCGGCTGACATTCATCGCGCGGGCGACGTACTCGGCTTCGGCGACGCGCCAGGCCGGGAAGTTCGAATTGCCGATGTAGCGGACCTTGCCCTGGCGGATGAGGTCGTCGAGTGCGCGCAGGCTCTCCTCGATCGGCGTCAGCGGGTCATAGTCGTGCTGCTGGTAGAGATCGATGTAGTCGGTCTTCAGCCGCTTCAGGCTCGCTTCTACAGCCGCCATGATGTAGCGCCGCGAGGCGCCCTGTTTGGTGCCGTCTTCCGCCATGGGCTTGGCATACTTCGTCGCGAGCACGATGTCCTTGCGGCGATCGCCCAGGACCACGCCGAGCACCGTCTCCGAGCCGCCCATGTTCGAATAGATGTCGGCGGTGTCGAACAGGGTGATGCCGAGATCGAGCGCGCGATGGATCACCTTGCGCGAGGTCTCCAGATCCGTGCGCTGGCCGAAATTGTTGCAGCCGAGCCCGACCGCAGACACGCGAAGGCCGGAGGCGCCGAGATTGCGAATTTCCATGGGAGATCCTATCAGAGATGATCAGCCACTCATTCTGACCATCGTGCGCCGTGCCGGCAAGGCGCTCGCCGCGCTGCTGCCATGCTGGCAAAGGCGGACAAAAAAATGCGGCCCCTGTCAGACGCGGCGACTGACGGGGACCGCTTGGGGCGCTTGATCGGTGACGGGGGGCCTGATCAGACGCAGGTGCAGCGTAGCCGCGCTATGTTACGCGCGGGTGACAGCGGAAGTTATCCACAGGGTGCGCGCGGCGATCAGAACAGCTTGCGATAGACGATGAAGCCGGAGCGCTCCGCAACCTTGTCGTACAGGCGCTGCGCCGTGAGATTGGTCTCGTGCGTCTGCCAATAGACGCGCGGCGATCCCGCCAGTTTCGCCCGCTCATACACGCCGTGGATCAGCGCCGCGCCGACGCCCTTGCCGCGCGCGGGCTCGAGCGTGAACAGGTCCTGCAGATAGCAGGACGGCTCGATCGCCGTGGTGCTGCGATGAAACAGATAGTTCGTCATGCCGAGCAGCTTGCCGTCGCTCTCGGCCACCAGCCCATGCACCGGCTCATAGGCGTCGAAGAATCGCTGCCACGTCGTGCGCGTGATCTCTGGCGCCAGCGCGGTCGGGCCGGAGCGGCCGTAGAAGGCGTTGTAGCCGTCCCACAGCGGCAGCCATTGATCGTAGTCCTGCCTGGTGACGGGGCGAATGGTGAGCGACATGTGGATTTCCCGCGATGGATGAAGCGTCATTCATACGTGATGATGGCCGCGCCGATCAATCGCCGCATCGCATCACTCAGCGACGCGAAGATACCGGATCAGCTTCCGGCCCGCGGGATCGCGCAGCGAGCGGTAGTAGTCGGCGCGTGACGGCGCGTCGGTGTGGCGCACGAGGTCGGTCACCGGCGTGTAGCTGAGCATCCGTCCGCCGTCGGGCAGGGCGGTGCAGACGAAGCGCAGCACCTCGCCGTTGCGTAAGGCGATGTTGATCGGCGTGGCATCGCCGATCCGCACCATCTCCATGCGCTGCGCGATGAAGGTGCCGAGCTCGTCCTCGGGCAGCTCGAACGCACCGGTGTCGCGGCCGTGATACATCAGCGCGATGAAGGGCGGCTTGCCGTCGGCGATCTCGTCCGGCACCGCGAAGTAATCGCGGAACGCGCGGTTGATGAACTCGGCCCGCGTCTCGGCATCGAGCAGCACGATGCCGATATCGACCTGGTCGAGCGCGGCCGAGAGCCGCGCGGCGGTGGCGTGGCTTCGGCGCTCGGCCGCGAACGTGCCGAGCAGCCGCTCGCGCATCAAACCGGTGATGCCGGCGGTCCCGGCAGCGGTGATGGCCAGGAGGCCGAGCCGGATCAGATCCGCGGCGGCATAGGCAGCGCCGTGCTGGTAAAGGAACAGCAGCGCCACGCCGATCACCGCGCCAGCCGCGGTGATCATGGCCGAGCCGAGACCCGACAATGCGCCGGCAAGCGCCACGATCCCGACGAGCAACGGTGCGGGCGAGGGAGTGGGGATGAAGCGATCGAGGAGTATCGCCAGCAGCAGAGTTGCTGCCGTCAGCACCGGACCGGAGATCGCACGCCATCCGAACCGCATGGACCAGTCTCGCTCCTCCCGAACGAGGTAAGACCGCAACTCTGACTGATCGTTGCGCCATCGCGATGCGTTTTCGCGCGGTGTGCTTAAGGCGCACCTGCCGGCAAGCGTAAGGCTTTCGGACGATTTTAGACGAGATGCGTGAGCTTGAGGGGCTGTTTCAGCGCGGGCGCGTTCAGCGTCGACGTCCCCGGACCCTTGCGGGTGCCGACCACAATCAACAGCGATGCCGCGACCAGGATGGCCGCGGTCAGTGTGATTGCAACGACTAACACAGGTGATTTCATCGACGTCCTGTCGCGATGCCGGCCGGCGCGGATCACGCGGGCGCCTTGAAGGGCTGGACCAGGAAACGGAATCAGGCCGGCAGGCCCATCGCCATGGTTGCCTTGGTCGACAGCACCGTCAGGGTGACGATCAGGCAGAGCGAGAGCGCGGCGATCGCCAGTGAGGCCGCGACAGCATTGGTCAGCCGGGAAGACGCGACGGAAGCGGGATGGCCCTGAAAGCCTGCCGTGCCGGACGCCCGTATCATGGTCTAAATCCCTCAACGCGCGAGCGAATCACCCGCGACCTTCCACAATTTCCCAGTTTGAACCGGCAATATTGCGGCGGCTATCGCGGTGAAAATGGCCAGATTGCGGCAAATATTACCGTTATGCCCGCTATTCCCCCAGAGCGGAGCGGGTGCCGTCAGGCGCTGGCGGCGATGCTGGCGGGATCGTCGATGTCGGCCGGCCGCCAGTCCATCGACACGAAGCCGGGAGCCGCTTCCACCCGCTTCAGCCAGTCCCGGATCGCGGGGAAGGCCTGGAGGTCGAAGTCGCAGCGGTCGGCCAAATGGGTGTAGCCGTACAGCGCTATGTCGGCGACGGTGAGCTGGCGCGCGGCGAAATAGGCATTGGTCTTGAGGTGATTTTCCATCACCTGGAGCGCGCCATAGCCGCGCTCCATCCAGTCCTCCAGCGAATGGGTCTGGAGGTCGCGGCCGCCCTTGACCAGCGACAGCCAGAAATAGGCGGCGCCGATGTTCGGCTCGAGCGCGTGCTGCTCGAAGAACATCCATTGCAGCGCCTCGGCGCGGTCGATGCGGTTCTCGGGCGCAAGCGGCGTGCCGACGGCGACGTACCAAAGGATGGCGTTGGATTCGGCAAGGTAACGGTCGTCGCCGACCTCGAGCAGCGGCACCTGTCCCGACGGGTTCTTGGTCAGAAAGTCCGGCGTGCGGCTCTCGCCGCGCAGAATGTCCACCTCGATTGCTTCGTAAGGCAAGTTGAGCAGCGCCAGCGCAAGGCGGACCTTGTAGCTGTTGCCCGAGCGTTGCATCGAATAGAGCTTGTACATTCTGGGAGGTTCAAATCCGAGGATGGGAAGACGCGACGCGCGTTACCCCGCGACGCGGCTAAACAATGATGCCGATGCGAATCCGCCGCAAGGGCCAGCCAATAGAAAAACTCGAAAACCCTACCGCACTGCAACGGTGAGGAAGATCATTTTCGCGCGACGCTGCAAATCAGTTCACGCTTGCGTCAATGCTCCGGCGCATTGCCCTGCGAGATCGTGAAGCTCGACGGTCGGGACGGACCAATGCCTCCGCATCGTCATGGCCCACTTATCCGCAATCAGGCTCGCCGGCGTGCTGGTTCTGCGCATTCCAAACGTACAAAATTGCTCCGAGGACATGCCTTGCCGGATATGAGCTAATCCGGAGGCAAAGTTGCTGAAAATTGCGGGAAATCGCGCCTCGAAACGCGTCCCGTCCGCAAGTTTTTCCGGGATTTGGCCGAAGTTTCTTGCGGTGCAGCGGCTCACGTTTTAGGGTGTCTGTATTCCCACAATCGGAGTCGTGAGACGAAAGGTTTCACGACGCTTGTCAGGAGATGACGATGTCCTTCCTTGCCGCTGCGCTCGACCGTGTGAAGCCGTCCGCGACCATCGCGGTCACGGATAAAGCACGCGCGCTGAAAGCGGCGGGCCGCAACGTCATCGGCCTCGGCGCAGGCGAGCCCGATTTCGACACGCCCGCCAACATCAAGCTGGCGGCGATCCACGCCATCGAGGCCGGCAAGACCAAGTACACCGCGGTCGACGGCATTCCCGAGCTGAAGGACGCCATCATCGCCAAGTTTCAGCGCGAGAACGGCGTTACCTACAAGCCGAACCAGATCATCGTCGGCACCGGCGGCAAGCAGGTGCTGTACAATGCGCTGATGGCGACCATCAATCCGGGCGACGAGGTGATCATTCCCGCGCCTTATTGGGTCAGCTACCCTGAAATGGTGGCGCTCGCCGGCGGCGAGCCGGTGCCGGTGGTCTGCACCGCCGCGACCGGTTTCAAGCTCCAGGCCGAGGCGCTCGAGCGCGCCATCACGCCGAAGACCAAATGGGTGATCCTGTGCTCGCCGTCGAACCCGACGGGAGCTGCCTACACGCGTTCGGAGCTGAAGGCGCTCACCGACGTGCTGGTGAAGCATCCCCACGTCTGGGTGATGACCGACGACATGTACGAGCACCTCGTCTACGACGACTTCCAGTTCACCACGGTCGCGCAGGTCGAGCCGAAGCTCTACGACCGCACGCTCACCGTGAACGGCGTGTCGAAAGCCTATTGCATGACCGGCTGGCGCATCGGCTACGCCGGCGGCCCCGCGCAGCTGATCAAGGCGATGGCGACGATCCAGTCGCAGTCGACCTCGAACCCGTCCTCGATCGCGCAATGGGCCGCGGTCGAAGCGCTGAACGGTCCGCAGGACTTCATTCCCGCCAACAACAAGGTGTTCAAGGAGCGGCGCGACCTCGTCGTCTCCATGCTCAACCAGGCCAAGGGGATCGAGTGCCCGCGTCCCGAGGGCGCCTTCTACGTCTATCCGTCCTGCGCCGGCACGATCGGCAAGACGGCGCCGTCGGGCAAGGTGATCGGCAATGACGAGGACTTCGTCACCGAGCTGCTGGAGACCGAAGGCGTCGCGGTGGTGCAGGGCTCGGCCTTCGGCCTTGGCCCGGCGTTCCGCATCTCCTACGCGACCAAGACCTCGGACCTCGAAGATGCCTGCAAGCGCATCCAGCGTTTTTGCGGTAATCTGCGCTGAGACTGTCGCGGTGCTTTCCCTCTCCCCTTGTGGGAGAGGGTGGCTCGCCGCGGAGCGGCGAGACGGGTGAGGGGTTCTCTCCGCGCATGATCCTCTCGCCGCAACATACGCGGAGGCAACCCCTCATCCGGCGCTTCGCGCCACCTTCTCCCACAAGGGGAGAAGGGAAGAAAGCACACCAATTCGTCGTGTGAAATCTGGCACGGCCGCGGCTCCTGTGGCATAGACCATCGCGCAGCTTGCAGTGCGCCTTCTCTGCTCGCATCACATCATCGCCGGAGATATTTCATGCGTCGTTCGTTCATCTTCGCCGGGCTCGCCTTTGCCAGCCTCGTTGCCTCCAGCGTCAGCGGCAGTGCGCAGCAGCGGATGGCGCGGGTGGGTGTGCTCGAATGCCGTGGCGGCGCCAGCGTCGGCTTCATCGTTGGATCGGTGACCCATCTCGGCTGCGTGCTGCGCGCCGACGGTCTGCCGGACGACCGCTACGTTGCGACGATCCGCAAAGTTGGTCTCGACATCGGCATCACCCAGGAGACGGCGCTAGCGTGGGGCGTGTTCGCACCGGTCGACCGGCTCGGCCCGGGCGACCTCTCCGGCAATTATGCCGGCGCGCAGGGTAGCGCGTCGGTCGGCGTCGGCCTTGGCGGCAATGTGTTGGTCGGCGGCTCCAACAATTCGATCGCGCTCCAGCCGCTCAGCGTGCAGGGCCAGGTCGGCCTCAACGTCGCCGCCGGCCTCGAGAGCCTGGAACTTCGCCCGGGCCGTTAACGATTTGCGGTTGCGGCTTTCCCTCCACCTCTTCCAGCGGGAGAGGTGGAACACCAAGCCGACCGCCGCAGAATTATAAGACTTGATCGAACTGACGACGCACCGCAGCGATTTTTGACGCTTGCCAAATCTCGGGGACGGGCAGAGCATCTGCGTTTGCCGACCCAATCATGGGCCGAGCTCCACACCAAGGAGGCGGCGAATGGGACAAGACGTCAGAAGTCCCCGAGGTCCACGGTGCATCGCGCTGGTGGGCCCTTTCCAAAGCGGTAAAACCACACTTCTCGAAGCAATCCTGGCGCGAACGGGCGCGATCCCGCGCGCCGGCAGCGTCGATGCCGGAACGTCCGTCGGCGACGCCACCCCTGAGGCCCGTCATCACAAGATGACCGTCGGGCTGACTGCCGCCACCACGAGTTTCATGGGCGACAGCTACACCTTCCTGGATTGTCCAGGTTCCGTCGAGTTTGCCCACGACATGCGCGCCGCGCTGCCCGCGGTCGATGCGGCGATCGTGGTCTGCGAGGCCGACGAGAAGAAGCTGCCGCAGCTGCAGATCATCCTGCGCGAGCTGGAGGAGCTGAAGATCCCGCGCTTCCTGTTCCTCAACAAGATCGACCACGCGAGCCAGCGGATCCGCGAAACGCTCGCGATGCTGCAGCCCGCTTCCCGCGTGCCGCTGGTGTTGCGCCAGATCCCGATCTGGAAGGACGATCTGATCGAGGGCTTCGTCGATCTCGCGCTGGAACGCGCCTTCGTCTATCGCGAGCACAAAGCCTCCGAGGTGGTCGCGCTCGAAGGCGGCAATCTCGATCGCGAGAAGGAAGCCCGCTTCTCGATGCTGGAGAAGCTCGCCGATCACGACGATGCGCTGATGCAGCAGCTGCTCGAGGACATCCAGCCGCCGCGCGATGCCGTGTTCGACGATCTCGCCCGCGAATTGCGCGAGGGACTGATCTGCCCGGTGCTGCTGGGCGCCGCGGCGCGCGAGAACGGCGTGCTGCGTTTGATGAAAGCGCTGCGTCACGAGGCGCCCGGCATCGCGGAGACGGCAAAACGCCTCGGCGTGCCCGAGAGCAAGGATGCGCTCGGATACGTCTTCAAGACGCTGCACTCGCAGCATGGTGGAAAGCTGTCGCTGACGCGGTTGCTGGCCGGCCATCTCGACGACGGTGCGACGCTGCAATCCGCCTCCGGCAGCTTCGGGCGCATCTCCGGCATCCTCGCCGTCAACGGCGCCTACGACACCAAGCGTGCCGCGGCGGAGCCCGGCGACACCGTGGCGCTCGCCAAGCTCGATCCCGTCAAGACAGGCGACACGGTCTCGAGCGGCAAGACCCCGCCGGCCGCGCTGGCCGTTACGGAGCCGACGCCGCCGGTGCTTGCGATCTCGATCGCCGCCACCGACCGCAAGGACGATGTCAAGCTCGGCCAGGCGCTGGCCCGGCTGCACGAGGAGGATCCCTCGCTCGTCGTCGTGCAGAACGCCCAGACCCACGACACCGTCTTGTGGGGGCAGGGCGAGATGCACTTGCGCGTCGCCAGCGAGCGGCTCCGCGACCGCTTCGGTATCAAGCTCACCTCGCATCCGCCCGGGATCGGCTACCAGGAAACCATCCGCAAGCCGATCACCCAGCGCGGGCGCCACAAGAAGCAGTCCGGTGGACACGGCCAGTTCGGCGACGTCGTGCTCGACATCAAGCCGCTGCCGCGCGGCGACGGCTTCAAATTCACCGAGAAAGTGGTGGGCGGCGCCGTGCCGCGCAACTACATCGGCGCGGTGGAGGAAGGTGTCGTCGACGGACTGGCGCGCGGTCCGCTCGGCTTCCCCGTCACCGATGTGCAGGTGACGCTGACCGACGGCTCCTACCACAGCGTCGACAGCTCCGACCTCGCCTTTCGCACGGCGGCGCGGATCGGGCTCAACGAAGGCCTGCCGCAATGCCAGCCGGTGCTGCTGGAGCCGATCCACGTGGTCGAGATCGTCTGCCCGACCGATGCGACCGCGAAGATCAACGCGATCCTGTCGGCGCGGCGCGGCCAGATCCTCGGCTTCGACACCCGCGACGGCTGGAGCGGCTGGGACTGCGTCCGCGCCATGATGCCGGAAGCCGAGATCGGCGAACTCATCGTCGAGCTGCGCTCGGCCACGGCAGGGGCGGGCAGCTTCACCCGCACGTTCGACCACATGGCCGAAGTCACCGGCCGTGCCGCCGACCAGATCATCGCCGCGCATCAACACGCGGCGTGAGCTGTCGAGACGCAACTCTCTCCGCGCTCGCGGGGGGAGGCTGCGATGATCCCTGCAGCGCATCACACCCGACGATGCTTCGCATCGCCGGGCAGGATGCGCTGTGTCCGGGACACGAGAGCGGTGTTTCCACGCACAACTGCATCACGGACGCGGCCCTTGCGTTTGCCGCGGAATGATGTATTTTACATCATTGTACACGTTCTAGATATCATTTATAAGAGTTGATACGTGAGGCCACGGTGATCACGTCATTCCAGATGCGGGCAGCCCGCGCGCTGCTCGGCATTGACCAGAGAACCTTGGCGGAACTGGCAGGCGTGTCGTTGCCGACCATCCAGCGGATGGAGGCGAGCACTGGCAACGTTCGTGGCGTGGTCGAGACCCTGATGCGGGTGGTCGAGGCGTTCGAGCGGGCCGGCGTCGAGCTGATCGGCGAACAGGCGCGCAGCGAAGGCGGCGGACGTGGTGTTCGGCTGAAAGAGCCGGGGCCGCCACGCCGGGTGGGAGCGTGATCCCGCGATGATCATGCTCCGGAGCAGGTTGGACTAACGCACCGTCGCGCCGACGCACGCGGCCGCACGATGCATCGGAGCGTTGTGGGCAGCGGAGCACTTTGCTGAAATGAGCATCACAGGCGAACACGCAGGCAAGCTGCACGGGCTTCGTCAGCCGACCTTTACCGAACTCTATCTGCCAAAGCTCGTGACCGTATGGCGCGAGGGCTATGGGCTTGCGGATCTCCGCGCCGACGTCTTCGCGGGCCTGACGGTTGCGATCGTGGCGCTGCCGCTGTCGATGGCGATCGCGATCGCCTCGGGCGTGACGCCGGACCGCGGCCTTTACACGGCCGTCGTCGGCGGCTTCATCGCCTCGCTGCTCGGCGGCAGCCGGTTCCAGATCGGCGGACCTGCCGGCGCGTTCATCGTCCTGGTCGCTGCGACCGCCGACCGTCACGGCGTCGACGGCGTCATCCTCGCTACCCTGATGGCGGGACTTTTCCTGGTTGCTGCCGGCTTCCTGCGCATCGGCACATACATCAAGTTCATTCCGTATCCGGTGACGGTCGGCTTCACCGCCGGTATCGCCGTGATCATCTTCGCCAGCCAGCTCCGCGATCTCGGCGGGATCACGCTTGCGGGCAAAGAGCCCAGCGAGTTCGTTCCAAAGCTGGTCGCGCTCGCCGGCGGCCTCAACACCATCAATCCATCCGCCGTCGCGGTCGCCATCGTCAGCATCGCCATCATTGCGGCCCTGCGGATCTGGCGGCCGTCCTGGCCCGGCATCCTGATCGCGGTCGTGCTCGCCGCCGTCGCCTGTGCCGTGCTGTCGCTGCCGGTGGAAACCATCGGTTCGCGCTTCGGCGGCATTCCGCGCGAATTGCCCTCGCCGGCGCTGCCGGCGTTCTCGCTTGCGAAGGCGACCGCCGTGCTGCCGGATGCGATCTCGTTCGCGCTGCTGGCCGCGATCGAATCGCTGTTGTCGGCGGTGGTGGCCGACGGCATGACCGGGCGCCGTCACCGCTCCAATTGCGAGCTGGTGGCGCAGGGCGCCGCCAATATCGGCTCGGCGCTGTTCGGCGGCATCTGCGTCACCGGCCTGATCGCGCGCACCGCGACCAACATCCGCGCCGGCGCGCGCGGCCCTCTGGCAGGCATGCTGCACTCCGTGTTCCTGCTGCTGTTCATGCTGATCGCGGCGCCGCTCGCAAGCTACATTCCGCTGGCCGCGCTCGCCTCGGTGCTGGTCGTGGTCGCCTGGACCATGGCGGAGAAGCACGAATTCGCCACGCTGCTGCGTTCGTCATGGGGTGATGCCGTCGTGTTGCTCGCGACGTTCCTGCTGACGATCTTCCGCGATCTGACAGAAGGCATCCTGGTCGGCTTCGCGCTCGGCGCGGTGCTGTTCATCCATCGCATGGCGGAGATGACGGGCATCGAGGAACGCTCGCCTCTGGTCGCAGGCGATCGTCCCGACGACGGTAACGGCGATCGCGTTCGCTACGATCCCGCGCTGGCGGTCGACCGCGACGTGCTGGTCTATCGCATAACCGGCGCGTTCTTCTTCGGTGCGGCTTCGGCGATCGGGAGCGTGCTCGACGAGGTCGCCGACAAGCGCAAGGCCTTCGTGGTCGATTTCGCCGCGGTGCCTTTCCTGGATTCGACGGCGGCCAACGTGCTCGGGCGGGTCGCCGCCAAGGCGCACCGCCAGGGCATAAGGCTGTTCATCACCGGGGCCTCGCCCGCGGTCCGCCGCGCGCTGCTCACCCATGGCGTGACGCCGCCGCGCGCGCGCTATCGCACGAGCCTCGAGCGCGCGATCGCCGACATCAAGGGCGGCGCGGTCGAGGAGGCTGCGGCGAGCTGACCGCCAGCCGTTCTCATCCCGCCACTGCGGCGCCTGCGCTTGACAGAGCGGGCGCGACGCGAAATGGATCGCCTCGGGACTATCAACCCGAGGGAAAGATGACCGCGTCCAAAGCTCCCGCAGCCTGTCTGATCGGATGGCCGGCCGCGCATTCGCGCTCGCCGCTGATCCATCACTACTGGCTGCGGACGCTCGGCATTGAAGGCGGCTACGTCATTGAGGCGGTGCCGCCCGAGGATCTCAGGGATTTCGTGCTGCGGCTGTCGCTGCGCGGCTTCGTCGGCGCCAACGTCACCATCCCGCACAAGGAAGGCGTGCTGGCGCTGTCGAGGCCCGATGCCCGCGCCAAGGCCGTGGGCGCGGCCAACACGCTGTGGTTTGCCGACGGCGAGCTGCGCTCGACCAACACCGACGTCGAAGGCTTCGTCGGCAATCTCGACGCCAGCGCGCCCGGCTGGGACGCGGCCGAGGAGGCGCTGGTGCTGGGCGCCGGCGGTTCCTCGCGCGCGGTCGTGTTCGGGCTGCTCGAACGCGGCATCACGCGCGTGCATCTTGCCAATCGCACCATCGCGCGGGCCGAGACCCTTGCAAGCCAGTTCGGACCGAACGTGCATCCCGTGACATGGGACGCGATCGGGGACTTGCTCCCGCTCGCAAAACTTCTCGTGAACACGACCTCGCTCGGCATGCACGGCCAGCCGTCACTCGATGTGGATGTCGCGCGCCTGCCGCCGGCGGCGGTGGTTGCCGACCTCGTTTATGTTCCGCTGGTGACGCCGCTGCTCGCTGCCGCGACGGCGCGGGGCCTGAAGACCGCAGATGGACTCGGCATGCTCCTGCACCAGGCGGTGCGCGGCTTCGAACTGTGGTTCGGCCGGCGGCCGGAGGTCACGGCCGAGCTGCGCGCTTTGGTCGAGGCCGATCTCACAAAGACTTGAGCGGGGCGCGGCGAATAGCACACCATCTCCGGAGTTCTACCGTCGTGGGACAATCGGAGACCGTTATGGCTATTCAACGTGCAACTTTCACACGTCCACTGATCGCCGTCGCGATGGTGGCCGTCTCGAGCTACTGCGCCTTCGCCCAGAGGGCGCCGGTGCCCACGCGGGTGCGCGGCACCATCGAAGCCGTCAACGGCGACACCATGCAGGTCAAGTCGCGCAGCGGCGAGGACGTCAAGCTGCGCATCGCACCTGACGTCAACGTGTCAGGCATTACCAAAATTTCACTCGCCGACATCAAGCCGGGTTCGTTCATCGGTGCGACCACCGTGCCGGGACCGGACGGCGGCCAGAACGCCGTCGAGGTTCACGTCTTTCCCGAGAGCATGCGCGGCACCGGCGAGGGCTCTCGGCCCTGGGACCTCAAGCCGAATTCGAGCATGACCAATGCGACGGTGGCGGAAAGCGTCGTCGGCAATGACGGCCATACGCTGCTCGTCAAGTACAAGGACGGCGAGAAGAAAGTCTTCGTCGCCGACAACACGCCCGTGGTGACCTTCGTGCCGAGCGACAAATCCGAGTTGAAGCCGGGCGCCAAAGTCATCGCCTTCATGAAGCAATTGCCGGACGGCTCGTTCGAGACCAACCGCGTCAGCGTCGGCCGCGACGGCATGACGCCGCCGATGTGAGGCGACAGCAATCGTAGGGTCGGCAAAGGCGCACTTCTGCCGTGCCCACGTCTCTTCTGGCTCCGCGAAAGGTGGTGGGCACGCTTCCGCCTTCGCTCTTCGAGCTACGGCGGACAAGTCGCTTTGCTCACCCTACAGACCTCACATCGCAATGATATGATCGTCGATCTCGTCGATCCGGTTGACGCCGCACAGGCCCATGGTGGTGAGCAATTCCTTCTGGATGATGTCGATCGCCTTGGCGACGCCGGCCTGGCCGCCGGCCCCTAGGCCATAGGCATAGGCGCGGCCGAGCATGCAGGATTTTGCGCCGAGCGCGAGCGCGCGCATCACGTCCTGGCCGGAGCGGATGCCGCCGTCGAACATGATCTCCATCTTCTCGCCGACCGCATCCGCGATCTCCGGCAGCACTTCGATCGAGGACGGCGCGCCGTCGAGCTGGCGGCCGCCATGGTTCGAGACCACGAGCGCCTGCGCGCCGGTCTTGGCGGCTTCCTCGGCGTCCTCGACGTCGAGGATGCCCTTGATGATGAGCTTGCCCGGCCAGATGCTACGGACCCACTCGACGTCCTTCCAGCTCAGCGAGGTGTCGAACTGCGACGCTGTCCATTCGGCAAGGCGGTTGAGATCCTCGGTGTTCTTCACGTGGCCGGCGATGTTGCCGAACGTGCGGCGCTTGCCCTGCAGCACGCCGGAGACCCAGGCGGGCTTGCTGGCGAAATCCAGCAGCTTCGACAGCGACCATTCCGGCGGCACCGTCATGCCGTTCTTGATGTCGGCATGGCGCTGGCCGATCACCTGCAGGTCCACGGTCAGCACCAGCGCGCTGCACTTGGCCGCGATGGCGCGCTGGATCAATTCCTTGATGAAGCCGCGGTCCTTCATGACATAGAGCTGGAACCAGAACGGCTTCTCGACATTGGCGGCGATGTCCTCGATCGAGCAGATCGACATGGTCGATTGCGTGAACGGGATGCCGGCGGCCTGAGCGGCGCGGCAGGCATGGATCTCGCCGTCACCATGCTGCATGCCGAGCAGGCCGACCGGCGCGAGCATCAGCGGCATGGTCGAGGGCTCGCCGAGAATCGTGGTCGAGGTGTCGCGCTTGGAGACATCGACCAGGATGCGCTGGCGGAACTTGATCGCCTGCATGTCCTCGCGGTTGGCGCGCAGCGTTTCCTCGGCATAGGAGCCGCGGTCGCAATAGTCGAAGAACGCCTTCGGCACGCGGCGCTTATGCAGGGCGCGAAGATCGTCGATACAGGTAATATGCTTCATGCTCGTTTCCCCGGCCCGTCTTGTACTCAAGAGTCTTGCATCGGAAGATTTCGAGGTCATCTAGCATGGTTGGATGCACAGCCAAATCGTTTGCAGAACGTTTTGCAGGAGAGTGCCATGACCAGGCCGCACGCTGGACCTTCCGCGGAAGAGATCAAGGAGAAGCGTGATCTCGAGGAGGCGCTGGAAGAGGGGCTGGAGGAGACCTTTCCCGGCTCCGATCCCGTCAACGTCACCCAGCCGGCTCCGAGCCGCCCCGACGGCCATGTGAAGCGCTCGGACTGAGGCCGGGTTCCGCCATCTTTTGCGACTCGCACGGGAAGCGTAATATTAACAATACGTTACCGCGCCCGCGCTCGCCCTGGTTCCGTAATGATTCATCATATTTTTTGAAGCCAAGTTAGCCGCGATGGCTTTATAAGACCTCAGCAAATCAGGGATGCGGGGCCGGTTTCGGCACCCCGTGGTTGTAGTGGGGAATCCCTGGTTGTTGCTTGGGGGACGATATGAGCCGCAAATATTTCGGGACCGACGGGATTCGGGGCCGCGCCAACGGACTGATCACGCCGGAGCTCGCGCTCAAGGTCGGCCAGGCCGCGGGCCTTGCGTTCCAGCGCGGTGATCACCGCCACCGGGTGGTGATCGGCAAGGACACCCGCCTGTCCGGCTACATGATCGAATACGCGATGGTCGCGGGCTTCACCTCGGTCGGCATGGACGTGCTGCTGGTCGGCCCGATGCCGACGCCGGCGGTGGCGATGCTGACCAAGTCGATGCGTGCCGATCTCGGCGTGATGATCTCGGCCTCGCACAATCTGTTCGAGGACAACGGCATCAAGCTGTTCGGACCGCAGGGCTTCAAGCTCTCCGACGACGTCGAGCGGCAGATCGAGCAGCTGCTCGACGAGCCCATCGACAAGCGGCTCGCCCAGAGCGCGAGCCTGGGCCGCGCCCGCCGCATCGACGGCGTGCATGACCGCTACATCGAATTCGCCAAGCGCACGCTGCCGCGCGATCTTTCGCTCGACGGTCTGCGCGTCGTGATCGATTGCGCCAACGGCGCCGCCTACAAGGTGGTGCCGGAAGCTTTGTGGGAGCTGGGCGCGGACGTCGTGCCGATCGGCGTCGAGCCTGATGGCTTCAACATCAACAAGGATTGCGGCTCGACCTCGCCGGAAGCCTTGTCGAAGAAGGTACGCGAGATGCGCGCCGACATCGGCATTGCACTCGATGGCGATGCCGACCGCGTCATCCTGGTCGACGAGCGCGGCCATGTCGTCGACGGCGACCAGCTGCTCGCGGTGATCGCGCAGAGCTGGAAGGAAGACGGCCGGCTGTCGCGTCCCGGCATCGTCGCCACCGTGATGTCCAATCTCGGGCTCGAGCGCTTCCTGAAAGGGCAGGGGCTCGATCTCGTCCGCACGCCGGTCGGCGACCGCTACGTGCTCGAGCAGATGCTGAACGGCGGCTACAATCTCGGTGGCGAGCAGTCCGGGCACATCATCCTGTCCGACTACGCCACCACGGGCGACGGCTTCGTCGCCGCATTGCAGGTGCTGGCGGTGGTGCAGAAGCTGCGCCGGCCGGTGTCGGAAGTCTGCCACCGCTTCGATCCGCTGCCGCAGATCCTCAAGAACGTCCGCCACAAGGGCGGCAAGCCGCTCGACAATTCCGACGTCAAGTCGGCGATCTCCGACGGTGAGCAGCGCCTCAACGGCCACGGCCGCCTCCTGATCCGCTCCTCCGGCACCGAGCCGGTGATCCGCGTCATGGGCGAAGGCGAAGACCGCATCCTGGTCGAGGACGTCGTCGACACCATCGTCTCGGCACTGGGCCAGGCGGCGGCTTGATCTCTTCCTTCTCCCCTTGTGGGAGAAGGTGGCGCGAAGCGCCGGATGAGGGGTTGTCTCCGCGTGCACAACTCGCAAGTGGACTCGCGGAGAGAGACCCCTCACCCGTCTCGCCGCTGACGCGGCGAGCCACCCTCTCCCACTGTTCAGACCGGGGAGATGGTGGACGGGTGTTCGGAGACATCGTGGACACTTTCGAGGCTGCCGTCGAGAGGCCGGATATCGACAGTTGCAATCGTCTGAGTTCTGAACACGACGTCGAAGAGGCCG
>Ga0209257_1001193_pt1 | contig 32671 bp, 33 predicted proteins | sample AraplaCvi_mCL_r2_FD_184277 | JGI IMG/M metagenome (GOLD analysis project Ga0209257, IMG submission 184277) | Arabidopsis root microbial communities from North Carolina, USA - plate scrape MF_Cvi_mCL_r2 (SPAdes) (version 2) | ecosystem: Host-associated > Plants > Roots > Endosphere | place: USA...
GATGGAAATCGTTTCGCGCCCCGACATGCGTTCGCCCGCCGAAGCGGGCGCCTATGTCCGCAAGCTGCGCTCGATCCTGCGCTATGTCGGGTCGTGCGACGGCAATATGGAAGAGGGCTCGATGCGCGCCGACGTCAACGTCAGCGTCCGCAAGCCCGGCGACGAATTCGGAACGCGGACCGAGACGAAGAACGTCAATTCGGTGCGCTTCGTGATGGCGGTGATCGAGGGCGAGGCGAAACGCCAGGTCGAGCTGATCGAAAGCGGCGGCACCGTGGTGCAGGAAACGCGGCTTTACGATCCCGACCGCAATGAAACGCGTTCGATGCGGTCGAAGGAAGACGCGCATGATTACCGCTACTTCCCCGATCCCGACCTGTTGCCGCTCGAACTCGACGATGCGTTTCTCGCCGAGTGCCGCGACAGCCTGCCCGAACTGCCCGACGCCAAGCGCGCGCGCTATCTGGCGGCCGGAATTTCGGCATACAACGCCGACGTACTGACCGCCGAGGTCGAGAGCGCGCTGTGGTTCGACACGCTGCTGGAGACCGGCGCGAAGCCGGCTGCGGCGGCGAACTGGGTGTCGAGCGAGCTGTTCGGGGCGCTCAACCGGCTCGGCAAGAGTTTCGAGGACTGCCCGGTTACGCCGGCGCAGGCGGGCGAACTGCTCGGCCTCGTCGCCGACGGGACGATTTCGGGAACGATCGCCAAGCAGGTGTTCGAAAAGATGCTCGAAAGCGGCGACGCCGCGGGCGTGATCGTCGAACGCGACGGGCTGAAGCAGACGAGCGACACCGGCGCGATCGAGGCCGAGATCGCCAAGATCCTGACCGCCAATGCCGACAAGGTCGAGCAGTATAAAGGCGGCAAGGAAGCGCTGTTCGGTTTCTTCGTGGGGCAGACGATGAAAGCGATGCAGGGCAAGGCGAACCCGCAGGTCGTCAACGAACTGCTGAAGAAGGCGCTGGCCTAAAATCCCGCCGCGTCTAATCTCCCCCGAAGACTCGGGGGAGGCTGGGATGCGAAACGGGCGGTTGAGAGGCTGGCGGCTTGCCGTGCTGGGGTGTGCGCTCGCCGCCCCGCCGGTACTGGCCCAAGACGCGGCGGAGGCTGGCGGCGACGGCGAGGATGTCGTCGCGACGGTGACGATGCCCGCGGCCGACGAGGTGATCGACCCTGCAACGATCGCGATGCCCGCGCTGGCCTTTACGCCGGATCCCAAATGGGAAAAGGACTTCGACAAATATTATTACTTCAACCGCGCCGACACCGATTTCGCGACCGCGCTCAGGGATCTGCGCCAGTGCGACGGGCTGTCGCGCGGACTGGCGAGCCCGTTCGGCAACGGCGACGTGCCCTATCCCTATAACAGCACCACGTCGGGGCTGGTCGGCGGTGCGATCGCCAATGTGATGATCGCGGCGATCGTCGGGTCGGCGCAGCTCCGCGCGACGCGGCGGGTGAACATGCGCCGCTGCATGTTCTTCAAGGGTTACGACCGCTTCGGCCTGCCCAAGGATATGTGGCAGACGTTCAATTTCGAGGAAGGCTTCGGCGGCCTGCCCGAGGAGGAGCGGCAGGGGTTTCTGAAGCAGCAGGCGCGCGTCGCATCGGGGCCACGCCCCGCGACGCCGGTGCTGGGGCGATGAGCATGAGGCGGTCGATCCTCGCGCTCGCGCTGCTCGCCGCCGAGTTGTTTCCCGTTTCCGCCTTCGGTGCCGACGCCGACGAGTTTGCCCCCGTTGGCGACAAGGAGGTCGTCACGCTCGATCCCGATGCCAGCTATGTCATCCTGCAGACCAATTCGGACAGCTCGATGTACTCGTTCGGGCTGACCCTGTTGCGGCGGCCGACCAATGCCGACCGCAGCGACTATGTCCGGCGGCGCGGCGAGGCGCTGGCAAAGGCGCACGCAAAGTGGGAACGCAAGCATGCGAGCTGGACCGCCGAGGCGGGGCGCTGGAACGCGATGAAACCGAACCAGCGCGCCGGCAAGCGCCCCGTCGAGCCGGTCGAGCCGACCGACGCGAACCTGGCCTTCCTGCCGATCGACCGCGAGAATATGGTGCAGGTGGGGCCGTTCGACCGCTTTGCGAAGAAGGACGGCCGGTCGACCTTCGTCCACAAGGTGAAGCCCGGACGTTATGTTTTCTATGGTCCGATCATCTTCAACGCGAATGCGGCGGGCGGAACCTGCATGTGCATGGGGTCGATCGAATTCGAGGTGCCCGAAAGGACCATCGTCCATGCCGGCATGATGACGCTCAACTGGATGGACGAGCGTGCGAAGGCGAAAGCCGAGGGGAGGCCGGTGCCCAAAACCGACCTCGACCTGCCGCCCGAAATGAATGCCGTGAGCTGGGAGCTGCCGCGGGCCGGTGCGAGCATCGATCCGCGGCTGTCCGCCTATCGCATCGTCCCCGCGGAGATGCGCGCGGCGGGCCCGTTCCCCAATTATTTCGGGGTCGGGATCGACCGGATCACAGCCATTCCCGGGATCATCACCTATGATCGCGACAGGATCGTTGCGGCGAATTGAGCGGGCTTGTCGAGCGCGTCGGCAGCGGCCCGGCGTGCCGGATGCAGGGCATCCCACACGCCGGGGTCGGCTTTTATTTGGCGGGCTTGCGGCGGCTCATCGCCGTGCGCGCATTATTGGCATATTCCTCGAAATTCTTCTTGAAGACGCCGTTGAGTTCGTCGAGCGCGGCAATTGCGTCCTCACCCTCTTTCGGCGGAAAGAGTTTCAGGCCGTTGCCGCCCCAAGCCTTATATTCGAAATCGATCTTTTGATCGGCACCGAAGTCGCGGATCATGAACAGGGTGCGGAGCGACCGGCCATAGATCGCGGCCTTCTGGTACATGACGTCGGCAACGATCAGTTCTGAATAGCATGCCGCCGTCGAATCGGACCGGCGAGTCTTGACCTTGTTCATCGTCTTGCGTTCCAGCGGCGTGTCGTGCGTGATGATGATCGTTCCCGGTTTCAGCGAGATGAGCGTGGCGAGGTCGAGCGACTGCAGCGCGTCAAGCTGGCTGGGACTGTCGAGCGCGGTTGCCAGCGATGCCTTGTTGTTGGCATCGGTGCCGCTGTGCAACGCGGCGTCGATCAAGCCGCCGCCGAGCAGGCCGGTCGTGATCGAGGTCATGCGCTCGGCAGGCCAGATATGCAGTTCGCACGGTGCGGCGTCCTGCGCCAGCGCCGGCGTTGCAAACAGCGCCGCCAGCGCGGCGGTCGCGATCCCGAACTTTGTCCTCACTTCTTTTTCCCCTGCTTTGGTGGTGTAGTGGCGTTTTTGGTCAGCGCCGCGCCGAAGAGCGCGATGTTGTTCGTGAATGCGGCGCGCATCTCGGCCTCGGCTTCGTCGAGCTTCGCGGGCAATTCATCGGGTTCGATGGCGAGGCGGCTATCCACCCACGCGCCGAACGAACGGATGGACGTTTCGCCGGTCCCGAAGTCGCGAAACCGGTACAGGCTCTTCAGATTTTGCCCGTTGCCCCACTCGTTCGAGAAAACGAGCGAGTCGAGGACGAGGTCGGCATAGCAAGGGGCGGATTCTGGTGCGTAGCGTCCTTTGATGCTCCGTATCTCGCGGCTGCCGAGTGCGGTGTCGTGAACGACCAGTCGATACTGCGGCATGCCGAGTATCGAGGCGTCGGGCAGGGCTTTCAGCAGCGCCGCCTGCTCCGCCATCGCCATCAATTCGCGCGGCGCGGCTGGAAGCTGCTCCATCTCCCTGTCCGATCGTTCCATGCGCGCCTCGGGTGTGGTCAAATTGCCGAGAATGCCGCCCCGCAGGCCGCCTTTGAAATTGTCCCACATGCCCTGATCGGAGAAGCGCAGGCCCGCCGCCGGCCAGACATGCAGCTCGCACATCCCGTCGCTGCCTTCGTGCGCGGCCAAGGGGGCTGCGAGCAGAGCGGAGACGGCTGCCAGTAGCGCCCGGGTCCCGATCATTTGCGCTTCTTGCCGCCTTCGCGTGCTGCCGCAAATTCGGCGAGGTTGGCGCGAAACGCTGCTTCGAGTTCAGCGACCGCTGCTTGATACTGCGATGGTTCCTTGGGTGGAAACAGTTTTAGCGGGGTTCGCGTCCAAGTGCCGAATTGCTGCATGGGCCCCTTGCCGGGGCCGAAATCGCGAAAGCGAATAAGCATCTTCAGCGAGCCGCCGTTGACGAAATCCTCCTGAAAGAAGGCGTCCTCAAGGATCAGCTCGGCGTAACAGTTCGATTGAGACGCGATCAGGCGCGTCCGACTCTGGCGGATTTTAACGCTGGTCAGGGGGGCGGGATGGATGGTTACCGCATAGCCCGGACGCCCGAGCAGATTGTCGAGCCCCGCGGTTTCCAGCAGGGCGATTTGCCGTGCGGTCACCAAGGGCTCCGGCGGAACCTCGGGATAGCCGTCGCGGCCCGTGACGGCACCATCGACGATACCGCCGTGGAGCCAGCCATGAAAGACGGAGCGAAGCCCGGTGCTGGGCCAGACATGAAGTTCGCAGGCCTCCATCGCAGCCGGGATGGCGGACGCTGTCGCGTCAGGCGATTGTGCCGCCGCTCCCGGCCCGAGCGGCATAATCATCCAGACGGCCGCCACCGCAAAGGTCGCCCTACGCCCCAATCGCATCCCGCAACCCCCTTGACCGCATCCCCCGATGCGATCAGCCATTGCTACCGGGCGTTCGGGCCATTGCAAGTGTTTTGGCGGGGTGCTTTATCCAAAACGGAAGCAGGGAGCGGTCAAGGCCCCTTCTTCCACACGCTCTTTCCTTCCTTGATCGTTTCGAGCACGCGAATGCCCTTGATGCCGTCGACAGGCGTGGTCAGCGGATTCCGGTCGAGGATCACGAAATCGGCGAGCAGGCCGGCCTTGATCCGGCCCTTGCGATCCTCTTCGAACGCCTGCCACGCGGGGCCGGTGGTCAGCGCCTGCAACGCTTCATAGGCGCCGAGGCGCTCGTCGGGGCCGCTGACGACGCCGGTCGGCGAGACGCGCGCCATAGAGGTCCAGAGCATGAAGCGCGTGTCGAGCGGGGTGACGCTGTAGTCGCTGTGGTTCGACACGATCAGCCCGGCGCGCTTCGCCGAACGGAGCGGACTGATGAAATCGACGACCTCCTTCGGGAAGTTGGTCCGGTGGACGTCGGCCCAATACCAGGCATGGTTCGAGAAATAGGAGGGGCCGACCCCGATGCGCTTGTAGGCCGCAAGCTGGTCGGGCCGCTGGAATTGCGAGTGGATGACGATCGGGCGGCGGTCGTCGGCCGCCTTGATCCCGAGCGCGTCGAAGCCGCGGATCGCCATGTCGATCGCGGCGTCGCCGTTGGCGTGGACGAAGAGCTGCCAGTGGCGATCGTTCGCCTTTTTCGCCTGCGCGATGAACTCCTCTTCGGACAGGACCGGCTGGCCGTGCCAGGGGTGCGCGCCGTCGGGGCTGCCGCGGGCATAGTCGCGGGTGAAATAGCCGGTGCGGGCCTGCACCGATCCGTCGAGGACGAACTTGATCCCCTGCAGCTTCACATGGCCCTGATATTTGCCGAATTCGATGTCAGGCCTTGCCAGCAATGCGTCGAGGCCGGGCGAGAAGGGCAGGAGCGCGAGGTCGATCTTCAGCCGCTCGCGCGCCGCGGGCGAGGTGAGGAAGGCCACGTCCGGCGGCTGCGTCGCGCCGTCCTGCGCGTGGGTATAGCCCTCGGCGAAATAGGCATTCTGCGCAGCGTCGAGCGCGGCGAGTTTCTGCTCGGGCGTCGGCTGCGGCAATTTGGCGAGCAGCAGGAACATCGCCTTTTCGAGCAGGACGCCATTGAGCTTCCCCGCGTCGTCGCGGAGCATCATGCCGCCGGGCGGAACGGGCGTCGCCTCGTCGATGCCGACGGCCTTCAATGCCGCGCTGTTCGCGACCGCGCCGTGGAGCGACACATGCAGAAGGACGACCGGCCGGTCGGCGGCGACCGCATCGAGCTCGGCGCGGGTGATGTGGCGTTTTTCGGCCAAGCCTTCATGGTCATATTGCCAGACGACGATCCAGCCGCCGGGCGGGATCGCGCGCGCGGCGATATAGTCGCGGATCGCGGCCTGCAGCTTCGGAATGTCGGTGACCCCGGCGTGCGCCTTGTCGCGAAGATCGAGCCCGCCCGCGCTCATCGTCGCGACGGTGAAGTGCGAATGCGCGTCGATGAAGCCGGGGAGCATCGTCGCGCCGTTGAGGTCGCGGACCGCGACGTCCTTGCCGGCCTCCTTGCGTGCAGCCTTTTCGGATCCCGCGAAGGCGATACGGTCGCCGCGCGTCACGACCGCCTCGACCGTTTTCGGCGTGTCGCCGTCCATCGTGACGATCGGGCCGCCGCGATAGAGGATGGTGTCCTGCGCGATCGCGGGCGTCGCGATCATCGCCAGCAGTGCGGCCAGGCCAATCGATCGTTTCATCTGTCTCTCCCCGGCGGCCATCGTGCGGAGCGGCGACGGCGAGTCAAGTATCGGAAAGCAAGTTATAGGGACGAAGCCGCGGAAGCTGCTTGCGCAATCGAACCGCGCGTCGCATGAAATGCGCAGGGGAGCAGGGGGATTTTCATGCGATTGATCTGCGCAGCGTCGATGCTGCTGGCGGTTCCGGGCGTGGCGATGGCGGCGGGACCCGAAGCGGCGCCGCGCCATTTTACCGAAAGCGAGGTCGCGGCGGTCGAGATGCCGAAGCTGGCGTTCACGCCGACCGCCGAGGATATCGGAACCTACGACAAATATTATTATTTCCACCGCGAGGGCACCAGCTTTGACGAGGCATTCGCCGATGTCAGCGAGTGCGACGCGCTGGCGAGCGGGATCAGTTACTATCGCGGCGGCAACGAGCCCTATCCGGGCTATTATGCGACGCAATATGGCATGGGCGGGGTGATCGGCGGCGTGATCGGCGAGGCGCTGGCCGACGCGATTTTCGGTTCGTCCGAGCGGCGCAAGGTACGCCGGATCAACATGCGCAACTGCATGGGGTTCAAGGGCTATCAGCGCTACGGGCTGAGCAAGGACCTGTGGCAGGCGTTCAATTTCGAGGAGGGAAACGGGCGCGAGGATGAGGCGACGCGCAATGCGGCGCTGATGAAGCAGGCGCGCGTCGCATCGGGCGACAAGCCGAAGCAAGCGGCGATCGAGCTGTGAGGGCGGCGCTGATCCTCGCCGCGCTGCTCGGCGTTTCCGCCGCCGCAGCCGCCGCACCCGCCGACTCGCTCGACGAAAAGAAGGTGATGAGCGGCAAGACCGTGCTCGATCCTGCGAGCGGCTATATCCTGCTCCACGGCCCTGGCCGGCAGGGCGGCACCTTCATCCGTGTTCCCGACGCCGAGGATCTGGAGGCATTTCGCAAGGAGCGCGCGGAGGCCTTCGCGAAGGCCGAGAAGCGGTACCAGAAGAAGCTCACAAGCTGGGAGGGCGAGGCGAAGCTCGCCGCGGCGCAGAAGAAGGCGCCCCCCGCGAAGCCCGTCGCCCCCGACGAGGCGAGCTTCTCGATCGGCGATATCGAGGCGCGCACCGCGCTGCAGTTCGGTCCCGACTTTGCCTATATCAAGGACAAGGCGAACGAGCGGTACAGCTATGTCATGGCGGTCAAGCCCGGCACCTATATCTGGTACGGCCCGGTGCTGTTCGATCCGGGTCAGGGCTTCGTCGGCCTCTGTTACTGCATGGGCAGCGTCCGTTTCGAGGTGAAGCCGGGCGTCGTGACCAATGTCGGCAATTTCCTGACCGCCGCGCCGCTCGCCGAGCAGCAGAAGAGCGCGCCCTTGCTCGACATCCGACACAATGGCGGCTGGGCCGGGTTCAAGGTCGAGGTCCCGACGGCGTCGGTCCCTGTCGATTATGGCGTGCCCGCGTCGCTCGACAAATGGCCGGTCGAACAGGCGGTTTTCACTGCGAGCGGCAAGTTCAACAATATCTACGGCGTGATGATCTCGCGCCTGCCGCCGGTGCCCGGCGTGCTCGTCTATGATCGCGACCGGGTGATCGATGCGAAGACCGGCGCGGCGGTCGGCAGCGGCTTTTGACGGAGAGGGAAGCGCGATGTTGCGAAGCGGATTTGCGTTCATCGCGGCACTGGCCGCGGCACCGGCAGTCGCACAGACCGGCTTGCCCGATCCGGCCATCATAAAAGTTCCGGACCTGTCGGGATCCGATGCGCCCGCGGTGGTCGACAATGGCTGGAAATATTTCTTCTACCACCGCGAAAATACGACTTTCGCCGAGGCCTATGCCGATGTCGCGGACTGCTATCGTTTTCTCGCGCCGGCGGGCTGGGCGAATGTCGCGATCCCGCGGTTCATCCCGTGGGTCGAACGCGTGCCGGGCGAGCGCGCCGCGACGGGCTATTTCGAGCATTCGGGTCTGGTCGGGCTCGCGATCGGCGGGATGATCGAGGGGACGCTGACCCGCCGCGACCGGCAGGCGAAGATGCGCCGCTGCATGGAGCCGCGCGGCTACACGCGCTACGGCGTTGCCGAGGAAGTCTGGGAAAATGTCGCCGAGCTGCCGCCCGAACAGGGCATCGCGGTGCAGGCGAAAATCGCGTCGGGACCGGCGTGGGGCGGAAAGGTACCGGTGAAATGAGGCGTTTTGCGCTGATGCTGCCGCTGCTCGCGGCGCTTGCCTTGCCCGCCGCGTCGCGCGCCGAAGACAGGAAGGCGCCCGACGAGCTGGTCGAGATCGACGGCAAGAAGCCGTTCGAGATCCGGCCCGACCGCGCCTATCTGCTGTTTCGCGTGAAGGGCAAATGGTTCGCGCCCGTCTTTATGCGCGTTCCGACCGCGGTCGAGGTCGAGGCCTATTATGCCGCGAAGAAGGCCGCGTTCGACAAGGCGCTGCCCGACCTCAGGAAAGCGCGTGACGCCGCGCTCGCGAAGCAGGCGGCGGCGAAAGGCGCGAAATCCGACGACGATATTCCGCCCGAGCCGAGCCTTGCGACCTTCGACTATCACCATCCCGACGTCCAGAACCTGCAGTCGATCAACCTCGGCAAGACGCTGGAGAAGGGGAAGGACGACCGGCTGATGCTGATCGAGGCGGTGCCCGGCAGCTATGTCCTCTATGGCGCGGGCAACCAGAATGCGATGCTGGCGTGCATGTGCCTCGGCAGCGTCGCTTTCGATGCGAAGGCGGGCGAGATCACCGATTTGGGCGCGGTGCATGTCGCGATCGCGTGGCAGAAATCGGACGATCCGGTGCTTGCGGACGAAACCGGGCTCGGCGCCAGCGTCAACGGCCATTGGGTGATGCCCGCGATGGGCGTCTCGCCGCCTGCGGCGGGAGCGCCCGCGCCGACATCGCTCGCCGGAAAGCCGATCGTCGCGGTGCAATATCGCGCGGTGGGCAAGTTCGTCGGGCCGCCGGTGTTCAACGTCAACCGGCTGGCGCCGGTGCCCGGCATTCTTGCCTATGACCGCGGCGCCGTGATCGATGCGCGGACCGGCGCGCGCGTCCCCGACAATTATTAGACCTGCTGCGGCGGGACTTCGCTGGGGCCGCGGCCGGGGGCGTCGAAATCGCCGCCGCCGGGGTTGCCCGGAATTTCGAGCGGCTGACCTGCGGGGTCTTCCTGCGGGGTCGGTTGAACCGGCTTTTCGGGCGGTGCTTGCGGCTCGATGGTGTCGGGCTTCGGCTTGGGAAGCGGGTCGGGGGCGCTCGTCATGGTCATTCTCCTCGATTAACCAACGAACGGGCGCATGGCATGTTCCGGCTGCTGCAAGGCGGGGGATTTTCGCGGCTTTCCGCCCTTGCCCTCGGCGATGCGTCTGCTATAGCCCCGCGCGGCCCGCACGGGCGTGCGCGGCAGCGCGCGATGTCGTGCATCCCGGCCGAAAGCTCTCAGCGGGCGTGGCGGAATTGGTAGACGCGCTGGTTTTAGGTACCAGTATCGCAAGATGTGGGGGTTCGAGTCCCTTCGCCCGCACCACCTTCGCGAGCAGAGACCGGGAATGGGGAACTTCGTCTGTCAGGCGGGGTTCGGACATGAGATTTTGAGCAAGGATAAGACCAAGGCAATGAAGACCGTCGAAACGCTGAACGAAGGCCTGAAGCGCGAATATCGCGTCACCATCACCGCGAAAGACATCGACGCGCGCGTCGACGACGAAGTGAAGGCGATCGCGCCGACCGTGCGCATGCCCGGCTTCCGTCCCGGCAAGGTTCCGCCGAACCTGATCCGCAAGATGCATGGCGAGGCGCTGAACGCCGACGCGCTCAACAAGGCGATCGATCAGGGCGTGCGCGACCTGATGGCGAAGGAAAAGCTTCGCCCCGCGCTGCAGCCCGGCGTTGCGCTGGCCGACGGATACGAGCGCGGCAAGGACGCCGAGATCACCGTCAGCCTTGAAGTGCTGCCCGAGATCGAAGCGCCGTCGATCGACGGTCTGAAGCTCGAGCGCCTGACCGTTCCCGCCGACGACAAGGCCGTGATGGCCAAGATCGAGGAATTCGCCGCCCAGATGAAGCGTTTCGAGGAAGCGCCGAAGACGAAGAAGGCCGCGACCGGCGACCAGGTCATCATCGACTTCGCCGGCAGCGTCGACGGCGTCGCCTTCGATGGAGGCACCGGCGAGGACATGGCGGTCGAAATCGGTTCGGGCCAGCTGATCCCGGGCTTCGAGGACCAGCTCGTCGGCGCCAAGACCGGCGACGAAAAGACTATCAAGGTCACCTTCCCCGAGGAATATCCGGTCGAGAACCTGAAGGGCCAGCCCGCCGAATTCGCGATCACCGTCAAGGAAGTGAAGGTCCCGGCGGCGTCGAAGATCGACGACGAGTTCGCGAAGTCGCTCGGCCTCGAAAGCCTCGACAAGCTGAAAGAGCTGATGAAGGACCAGGTCGAGCAGGAACTGAACGGCCTGACCCGCACCTATATGAAGCGCAAGCTGCTCGATCAGCTCGCCGCCAGCCATGACTTCGAAGTGCCGCCGACGATGGTCGAGGCCGAATTCGGCCAGATCTGGCAGCAGCTCGAGCATGAAGCCAGCCACGAAGCGGACCCCGAAGCGGCCAAGGCCGAGCTGGAAAAGGATCGCGACGAATATCACGCGATCGCGGTGCGCCGCGTCCGTCTGGGCCTGCTTCTCTCGGAAATCGGCCAGGCGCATGGCGTGCAGGTGTCGAACCAGGAAATGCAGCGCCTGATCATGCAGGCGGCGCAGCAGTATCGCCCCGAAGATCGCGGCCGTTTCATGGAATATGTCCAGCAGGACGCGCTCGCCGCCGCACAGCTTCGCGCCCCCCTCTATGAGGACAAGGTCGTCGACTTCCTGTTCGAGAAGGCCGATATCACCGACCGCGAAGTGACCCGCGAAGAGATCGAAGCGGCGATCGAAGCCGACGACGATCACGTCCATGGCCCGGGCTGCGGCCACGACCATGACCATGACCACAAGCCCGCCAAAAAGGCTGCCGCGAAGAAGCCGGCCGCCAAGAAGGACGCGGTGAAGGAAGAGGCCAAGGCCGAGGAAGCGCCCGCGAAGAAGCCGGCGGCGAAGAAGGCCGCTGCTCCGAAGGCGGAAGCCGCGGAAAAGGCCGAACCCGCCAAGAAGGCTCCGGCCAAGAAGGCGGCCGCCAAGAAATAGGCCCGGCTTTTACGAGCTACGCAGGGAAGGCCGGGTGGAGCGATCCACCCGGCCTTTTTCGTTGTCGTGCGGACATGTATCGACACGCGCCGAGGCCTGTCCGATAAGCGTGCGATGACAAGGATCTGTTCTCCGGTCGTTTTCCTGTCTCTCGTCGCCGCCGTTCCCGCTGCGGCAGGCGAGGTCGCGGCCCCGCCGGCGGTGGTGCCGGACCGGGCCGCCGAGGCATTCGGCGAGCTTGCTTCGCTTGCCGGGGTCTGGCGGATCGCGGATCGCCCCGACTCCACCCTGCGCATCCGCTTTTCGCTGACGGCGGGGGGCACGGTGATCGTCGAAAGCTGGGAGCGTGCAGGCCAGCCCCATTCGCTGACCCTCTATCATCGCGACGGCGGGACCCTCGTTGCCACCCATTATTGCCCGCAGCGCAACCAGCCGCGCCTGCGGCTCGATCGGGACGCGGTACCGGGCCAGCCCTCCTTTTCGTTCAGCGACGCGACCGACCTCGATGCCGGCGAATCCTATCTCCACGACCTGCGGTTCGATCTCGCGGCTCCCGACCGCATTGTCCGGTCGGAAACTTACCGCCGCGGCGATGCCGCCGAACCGTCGTCGCTGGTGCTCGTGCGCGAGGTGCCCTGAAGGGTCAGAGGCTGCGCGTCCAGTACTGTAGCCGGTGCGATTCTTCATCCTCGCTGCCGACGGTCTTCCAGTCGAACGATGCCGTGACGCCGTCGAGCGGCGCATAGCCGCGCCCGCGCCAGAAGGCGTCGAGGGAGCGGTAACCGGCGGGACGGGCAGGGTGATCGGCAGCGCGTACGACGCTGCAGAAAGCGGCGTGCGAGGCGCCGTGTTTGCAGGCCTGCGCTTCGCGGTGGTCGAAGAAGGCGTGGCCGATGCCCTGGCCGCGATAACTGTCGAGCAGCACCGATTCGCCGAAATAGAAGGTGCGTGCGATGTCGAAACCCGCGGCGGCCAGCGGTGCCTGCCAGGCGGGGTCCTGCGTTGCGAGCGGCGCGGCGGTGGCGGCGCCGACGATCTGCTCGCCATCCCGCGCGACGACGACCACCGCGCCGTCGGCGGCGGCGAAATCGGCGAGATAGCCAGCTTCATAGGCCGGGTCGCCGTCGTAGAGATAGGGGAAGTCGCGAAAGACCGCGATGCGCAGCCGGGCGAGGGCGGGGATGACCGCGGCCAGTCCCGCGCCCGTGACCGGCGCGACGCCGATCGTCATGCGCCGACCTGCTTCAGCCAGTCCTGCAGATTGTAATATGTGGTGACGCGGTCGATCCGCCCGTCGGCATCGACCGACAGGAACGCGCCGCCGGGCAGGCGGTATGTCTGGCCGTTCGCTTCGGGCAGGCCGTCGTCGGTGACGAGATAGGTGCCGTTGACGATGAATTCGGCAGCGGCGCGATCGCCCTCGGCAAAGATCACCACGTCGGTGAGCTGCTCGCGGTAGCAGCGGGTCATATGCGCGTTGAATTCGGCGAACAGCGCCTTGCCGTGGCGCGGTTCGCCCTGGTTGACGTCATGGCGCATATCGTCGGCGACGAGCGCGAGCATCGCGTCGGTGTCGCCGGCGTTGAAGGCGGCATAATAAGCGGTGACGGTGTCGCGGGTGGCGGTCATGCGAATCTCCAAGGGGTGTGGCCTCGCCGCCCTTATCAGATCACATCCATATTGTAGCAGTGCCAGCTGAAGATCGCCGCGGCGCCGCGGTGGGGGCGCCACGGTTCGGCGAGTTCGCGCACCGCTTTCTCGCTCGGGCGCGCATCGAGCAGGAGGATGCGGCCGACGGCTTCCTGCACGGCGAGGTCGCCGGCCGGCCAGATGTCGGGGCGGCCTTCGGCAAAGAGGAGATAGATTTCAGCCGACCAGCGGCCGATGCCCTTGACCTTTGTGAGCAGCGCGATCGCGTCCTCGTCGTCGGCGGGCAGGGCATCGAACTTCAGTTCGCCGTCGATCACGAGCTGCGCGAGGCTTTTCGCATAGCCCTGTTTCTGCGCCGACAGGCCGCAGGCGCGCAGCGCGTCGAATTCGGCGGCGGCCATCACTTCGGCCGGACAGCCCTCGCCGAACCCCGCCTCGAGCTTGTTCCAGATCGAGTTCGCCGCGGCGACGCTGACCTGCTGGCCGACGATCGTGCGGAGCAGCGTGGCATAGCCGCGGTCGCGGATGCGCGGTTCGGGATAGCCGGCGTTGCCGAGCGCGCGCGCGAAATTGGCGTCGCGCTCCGCCAGCGCGTCGATTCCGGCGTTCAACTGCTGCTGGCTGAGACCCATCGCCATATTCTCCTTTTGTTCCGGAGGCTATCACTAGCAACGCTTGATTTGCCGCGCAACGCACGACATAGCGCCTGCAACAAAGAAGCTACGAGGGATTAGCATGGCCAAGCTGATTGTGGTGACGCGCGACGGGACCGAGCATGAGATCGAAGGCGACACCAGCCTGACCGTGATGGAAAATATCCGCGACGCGGGCTTCGACGAGCTGCTCGCGCTGTGCGGCGGTTGCTGTTCGTGCGCGACCTGCCACGTCCATATCGAGGGCGGCGACAAGGAAGCGATGCCCGCGATGAGCGAGGACGAGAACGACCTGCTCGATTCGACGACCGACCGCGACGACAATTCGCGCCTGTCGTGCCAGATCCCGTTCAGCGATGCGCTCGACGGCCTCCGCGTGCGGATCGCCGCCGAGGACTGAGCCCTAGCGGCCCGCCGTGGCGACCGCGTAGAGCGCGATCGCCGCGGCGTTCGAGATGTTGAGGCTCTCCATCCGCGGCGAGATGGGGAGCTTTGCCAGCACGTCGCAATGTTCCATGACATTGTGGCGCATGCCGTCGCCTTCGGAGCCGAGCACCAGCGCGACCTTGTTGCCGTCGAGGGTTTCGCCCAGCGTCGTTTCGGTGTCGCCCATCAGCCCGATGCGCCAGTACTGCGCCTCGGCAATCTCTTCCAGCGCGCGCGACAGGTTGACGACGCGGACCCATGGCACGGTTTCGAGCGCGCCCGACGCCGAGCGCGCGATCACGCCGCTTTCGGGCGGGCTGTGGCGATCCTGCGTGACGATCGCGGCGGCGTCGAAGGCTGCCGCCGAGCGGAGCACCGCGCCGATATTGTGCGGGTCGGTGACCTGGTCGAGGATGACCAGCGGGCGCCGGCTTTCCGTATCGACTTCCTGTTGCAGCAGGTCGCCGAGATAGATTTCCTCGAGCGGATCAACCTCGATCACGAGTCCCTGATGCGGCGCGTCGCGCGCGACGAGCCGCGCGAGGTCGGCGACATCGGCGTAGGTGATCGGAACCACCGGCGGCAGGTCCAGCTGGCCCAGCGCTTCGCGGGTGCCCCAGATGCGCTTGACGGTGCGTTCGGGATTGGCGAGTGCGGCGAAGACGGCGTGGCGTCCCCAGAAGCGGACGGCCTGGCCGCGCGGGCCCGAGCCCTGCGGGCGGCGATGACGGGAAAATTGTCTCATGGCGCGCGCCTTTCCCATGACTGCCATTGACAGGCAAGCCTCGTTTCGCCATTGGGCCTCTTCCCAAAGCGGACCCCGATGGACAGGTGGCCGAGTGGTTAAAGGCAGCAGACTGTAAATCTGCCCGGTTTTCCGTACGCTGGTTCGAATCCAGCCCTGTCCACCATCCTCCGGTCCGAGGGCATCCCCCAAAATCTCTAGAAGTGGCAGAAAACCTAGCGTATCCTCGCTTCGGTCGGTTCCCCGCATGCCATTTTGTCTCACCGCAGCTTAGCAAAAACTGTGGAAGGAATGTGGGGATAGATTTTTCGACCCTCGAGAATCGACCTCCCAAGTGTGGGGAGAGAAATTTGGGGTAAAGCTATGAAAAGGCTCACATCTTTGGCGGTAAAAGCCGCAATGGCACGTCCTGGTACCTACCAAGACGGTGACGGGCTGTTTTTGAAAGTAAGCAAAAGCGGTGGAGCGTATTGGGTGTTGCGTCTGCAGCAGGACGGAAAGCGGCAGGACATTGGCTTGGGCAGTGCCAAACTGCTCCCGCTCGCTGAAGCCCGCCATAAAGCCAACGAACTGCGCAAGGCCGTGAAGATCGATCGACGCGACATAATCGCTGAAAGGAAAGACGAAGCTGCTGCAAAGGTGTCTTTTCGTGAAGCTGCCCAGCAGTACCACCAAGAGAATGCAGCTGGCTGGAAAAGTGATATCTACGCCCGTCAATGGCTCGCCAGTCTAGAAAGTCACGCCTTTCGCCAATTGGGCGACATGGCGACCGGTGCGATAAGGGCGGCAGACATAATCGACGTCCTAAAGTCGATCTGGCAGGAAATCCCTGAAACAGCGCGGCAGGTGCGAAACCGGATTTGCGTCGTGCTGGATTATGCGCATGCCAAAGGTTGGCGATCCACCGAAGCGCCATCGGGAAACGGTAGCCTCAAGGCAGGGCGTGGACTGCCCCGCCAAGTGAAGTCGCGAGGAAATCGCAAGGCGATGTCCTACAGCGCACTCCCGACGTTCATCGCGGCACTTCGACAAAAGCCTTCCTTCGGCCGGTTGGCGCTCGAACTTCTAATCCTTACAGGCGTACGCAGCCAGGAGGTTCGGCTCGCGACATGGAGCGAGTTCGATTTCGAGGGGCGTCTCTGGGTTATTCCGGACGGCCACATGAAGCGGGGCAAAGCTCACGTCGTTCCGCTTTCAGAGGCAGCGCTGAACGTGTTGGCCAGAGCAAATGCCTTCCGGATCCCGGGGACGGATGTCGTTTTCCCAGGAGTTGCCGGAAAGCCGATGTCCGACATGACTTTGCTCAAAGTGCTTCGCGACATGAACGAGCCGTTTCACGTGCACGGGTTCCGTTCCACTTTCACGGACTGGGCGGCCAACGAAGACTTTGCCGACGCCGTCGTTGAAGCCGCGCTTGCTCACAAGACCCCGGACGCAGTCCAGGCAGCCTATCGCCGGACGACATATCTCGGGACGGCAGGCCAACCCGGCGCGCGCGTCATCTTAATGGAGGCTTGGGGAAAGTTTTGCACTGGCGCCGCTATGAAGTCCGAGGATCTCGTCTAGCCGCGGATTGGCTGCGACTTGGATAGTATCGGCGCGAGAGGGCCGCTGCTCGGTGCACTTGCGTGGGCATGCGAAATTTCTACGGCCCGGTCGGGAGCGACAACTTCCCGGCGGGACTATCTACAGTGCCGGGCGCGGCGGTGCGAAGCCTGTCAGGCGGCCTGAGACGGCAGATCGGCAAGCGTGAACGAGATCGGGCTTCGGAGCCAGATGTTGACCTCGGACTCGCGCCATCCGCAGCAGCGCTCGGCGAGCTTGTATTGCGGCGGAAAGGTGCCCGCGGAAATTTTGCGATAGAGGGTCGCCCGGCTGAGACCTGTACGATCAAGCACATCATTGAGGCGAAGGAAGCGATCGAAAGGCTGAGACGACATGGGTAGTTACTCCATCTGTCGGCAGTTGATGAAGACGCAGCAGAACAGATTGGACGAGCAATTCGCTGGCGCAAGGCCGCGCAACGCTTCTTGAATACGATCCGTGCTCACGACGTATCGCAAAGCCGCCGCTGGCACCCGAAACCCCTCGGCAGCACGACCTATTTAGCGGTTCAAGAGGCTCATTCGCCTCGATCTCGAAATCGACTGGCGCACAGCCCGCGCCCCCCGTGATCCTATTGACGGCTCGCTCCATTTACATATTCTACCGAGTAACTCGGGGCCGCTGGGGGGCGGTCACGGGGGGGAGCATGAAAATGCCGGAAGGCACCGTTCCACTGGCGGGGCCTTCTTGTTTTGGGGATGGCTCGCCCGCCATCGAGGGGGGGGGTAAGGTGGACAGGCGAGCCTGTTAGCTAATCGCCTCCCAAGGTCAAAAGGTTCCAAGCCGCCACAGGAAAACGGCCCTGCCTTCCAGCGGAGCCACTCCAGCTTTTACCAAAACACCAGTTTGCCCCTCCCCGATCATAAGGCCTCACAAATAAGGCGCCCGCTGGTCATCGCTGGAGCGTAGCAGCTCCTCTGCCCGGTGCTGGCGGCTTAGACGAGACCAGCAATGAGGTGACGCGCGAGCGCTTCCTCGGCGGTCAGGTACCAGTTGGCCGGCGCTTTCATCTTCACTTCCTCAAGAGTGATGTCGCTTCCCTCGATCAGCTTCGCAAAGCCTTCTTCCTCGAGCTCGGCACCGACGCGGATCTCGGCGGCGATGGCCTCGACCTGTGCCAGGCTTTGCTGCAGCGGACCCGAAACCTCGACCCGCTTGTCGAGCTGTCGGCTATGGATCAGGAGCCGGCAATCGCGCGTCAAATAGCGATCGCGCACGGGAAAGCCTGCCATGACGCTCGTGCCCGCCGAATAGCATTGCGATTTGCCGACGAAAACGACCCGGCGTCCTTTCTTACGAAGTCGCTCGATCTCGAGGCCCAAGCGCCGTCCGAGCTCGGCGTCACCGCCGGGCGTCGTGACCTCGACCACGATCGGCGCGTCGCTCTCGGGCGCGGCAGCTAGCGCGTCGAGAAATTGGCATGCCGCAGCAGCGTTGAGTTCGCCAATAAGGCGAGCAGCGGGATGATCAAAATCGATCGCCGGGGTTACCGGTTCTACGTCGGCCATTGGGAGTCCTTCATTAAAATGCCCGCGTCCGAGGCGCAGGTCTTCATTTGGGAAAGATAGCGCGCGATCAAAGCGCGAAGGGGGAGGGCGGTTCCTTGCCTATAATCCAGTTTAGGAAGATAAATTTCAAAAGCCCTTGGACGAGCTCTATGGGCAACTTTCGCGAGACGCTGACGTTTCGCTTCGACAAACCCCCTGAACGCGAGCTCGGAAATGGATTTGGCGGACGACGAAAGCGAAGACGGCATCATCGACCGCAGTTCACAGGACTCAATGCTGGCTTGGTCGCGGATCCTTGGTGCCGGCCAAACCGAAATTCTGATCGCTGTCGCTGCTGTCGGTAATCGCGCTAACGCGGTCCGTACCTATCTTGCGCAGCCTTGGCCCGACCCTGCCTAAGCTTTTGGGCCATCCCCGGGTCGAGCTGATATTGGCGCCCACATTTCCTTACTCAACTGCAGATCGAACACTGCGCATCCGCAAACTGCACAACATGGATCAGTTTCGCGTCTTTTTCGTACCTATCGGAACTCAGATGGCGCAACGGCCCGAAAGGGCGGTGGGTTCAGCTTTCATGTCCCAACAAGCCATAACGCGATCTGGCCGCGTCTCACCTCCCTCGACGTGGCTAGCCGCCACCGAATTGCCGCGTGCCGTTACAGAAGCCGGTTTATTCGCGGCATGGCTTCCCACCCTAATTACCGTGGCGCCGCGCGGAGACGGTCATCCCGTCATCATTCTACCCGGGATGCTCGCTAGTGATGTCTCGACAGCGCCGCTCCGCGCCGCGCTGAAGACGCTCGGCTACGATGTCCGGGGCTGGGGCCTCGGACGAAATTTCGGAACGCGGTCTGTCGGTCCGCAGTGTGAGAAATTGTGTGACCTGGTAGACCGTGTCTTTGAAGACAGCGGGAAGACGGTCAGCCTTATCGGGTGGAGCCTTGGCGGCGTTCTCGCCCGGCTGGCGGCACGTCGACGGCCGGGCCGGGTCCGCCAGGTCGTCACGCTCGGATCCCCTTTCACTTCGGATCCGAAGGCGACCAATGCCTGGCGCATTTACGAGGCGGCAAGCCAAACTCGCGTCGGCAGCCCAGCGATCAAAGCCTTTCGCAAGGAGATACTTCAGCCGCTCGAAGTTCCTTTTACCGCCCTCTACAGCAAGACTGACGGGATATGCGCGTGGCAGGGATGCACCGGGCCGGTGTCGCAAATTAGCGAGAATATCGAAGTGCTCGGCAGCCATTGCGGTCTGGGCGCCAATCCGCTCGTCTTTTATGCGATCGCAGACCCTCTCGCCCAGCGCGAAGGGTCGTGGGCGCCATTTGAGGCCGGACGGGCCACATGGATTTATCCGAACTCCCAGGCGGCATGATCCTATGTTCGCCGGTCGACGTTGGCCAGGATGTCCCGAACCCCTACGATAAGATTGTGGTTGTGAGCTGAGGAGGCTCGATGTCCGAGGAATATGACGCGGGCCGACGGGACGGTCTTCGTCTCGCCATGGCGATTGTCGCGGCAGAAGAAGACAAGTGGGCGCTGCTCTTGGGCGAAAGTCGCTCGTGGCGAACCAACAAGGATCGCGCGGTACGTCACAAGGCCCTCCAGGTCGCGCAAAGACGCCTTCATACTGCCTTGAACAGATTGGCCCCTGGCGATCCGGAGGCATCCGATGCTGAGCTTAACGCCGCGTTGCACAAGATTGGACTCTAGGTGGCAGAGGCATCTGTTCGGTTCGTCGCAAAACGCCTCATTCAGGGTTAAAAACTGCAACTTCGCCAAGAGCCTGATCGTTGCTGACAAGGTGCCGGCACGGTGACCGGCATGCTCTCCCGAAAGGAATGCTCATGTTCGATAACAAGAATATCTCGACCTTGAACTCGCTGATCGCCACCACGCTCGATAGCGTCGACGGCTACCGCAAAGCGGCAGAACAGGCCGACGCTGGTCAGTTCCGCGAAATCTTCCTGAGCCGTGCCAACGAGCGGCAGCGGGTCGTTGCGGACTTCCAGTCGAAGGTGCGCGAGCTCGGTGGAAATCCGGAAGATGACGGCACCGTCCTAGCGTCGGCCCACCGGGCTTTCCTCGGTTTGCGTGACAAGCTGACGGGGCCGCGCGACGACGATGCAGTCATTGCAGAAGTCGAGCGTGGTGAGGACCATATCAAGTCGAAATTCGAATCCGCACTGGAAGATGCCGATCTTGATCCCGCTGTTCGTCAGCTGATCGAAACCGGCTACGCGTCGGTTCGCCAAGGGCATGACCAGATCTCGGCGCTTAAGCACGGTCTCGGCGCGCACTGATCGACCCAGCTGCGACTGTGAAGCGGCCCCGGGAGACCGGGGCCGCTTTTGTTAGCAAGTAAAACCGTCTCATAATCGAGGCGAGGAACGAAGGCTTCGATATTCGCTCGGCGAGCGAACTTCGCTTGGCTAGCCGATCAACTCAGGAAAGCCGAATAGGCGCTTCTGCAATTACGCAGCAATCCCGCGCAAGATGCGCTCTTTGTGCTCAATTGCCGCGAGGATCAATTCTGCCCGGGAAAGGTGGCTGAACATTCGAAAAAAATCCGGATCGGTAATGTCGCTGCCGGGATTGAGCGCCAGCCAATCTGCCGCCGCTGTGATGTAAGTCCTTCTGCCGCTAAGTCCCGCTGCAATGGTGGTGAGGTCCGCATCGGGTCGATCGAGCGCTTCAGCGCGAGAGCGCAATTCGCTCTCCACTGCCGCCAGATCTTCGCGCGACAAAAGTGGCCACCGGTCGTGGAAGGCCGGCCAGTCGGGTACAGCGACGGTCCAAGGGACGTTGGCGACCACCCAATCAGCGATCTCGGCAACCAGCCTCCGCTGAGAGCACACCATGTCGGGCGTCAGACGGCCACGAGCCTGAACCGGTGCATAATCCAGATTTGCCATCGTTCATCCCTCCCGAATATCTTCTAGGTGCGCCGATCAACGCATCTTGGCCGCATATGTTCCGCATGTTTGGGCCGTGGAATGCGAGCAAGTTGCACAGCTACCGGCCAAGATGAGGCTTGCTCTTCTTAAGCGCTATCAAGCCCTCGTCGCTTCGCTCCCACGGGAACATCGAGCGGGCTCCCGTCCGGCGGGTCATGGCGGGATTTCTGAATTGCCTCGTGCCAGCGGGAGTGCGAGAAGCTGCGCGTATCAGGGGAGGGGCGGCGGGCGATGACCGGCGAATGGCTATGGAAGATTGCAGCGCTGAAGCCGCGCAATCGAAGGGCGGAAGGTGACAAATCCCGGGCGGTCCAAGGCGGGTCGCTCCGTGCAATGGCTATGGCCACCGTCCTTCTCTTCGCGGGCGGGCCCTATCCAGCGAACGCCATTCAAGCCCCACCGTCACCTGCCGGGAGCCAAGCCGATCGTGACGCAGAGGTAGCGCGGCTTGCAGCCGAAGCCCTCGCCGCCGGACATCCTGCTGAAGCCGCCGGTATCCTCGAAACAATCGTGGCTCCCCGTCACCACATGCTGGCGATTCTACCCGAGTGGCATCGCGATCTGGGGCGCGCCTATGCAGCGCTCGGCCTGGTCGACGGTGCGGAGGGGCAGTATCTGCTCGCATTGGCGGGAGTGCCCGACGATGAGGCGGGCGCATTTGGCAAAGCGCTCTCCGCGCCGGCTGCCAAGGACCGGGAGGCGACCATCGTGCCAGACACGCTGGGTCCGAACGGCGCCAAATATTTCGATCTCCACTGGGTTGACCGCCGTGATGGCATAATCGATTTCGCGGCCATCTTTGTTCTGCCTCAAGATGCGGTCGACGGAGAGGCCTTATGACAGCCACCTACCGTGCAAACTGCCGCGCGCTCACGACGCAACTTCTCGGGGGGACTGCGTTTTCCAGCTCAGGTCAGAGGCTGAGGTCGATCGGCACAGAGGAGGCATCTAGGCCGGCCAACGACCTCGCAGATCATAGTCTGAAAATGATGTGCCGGCGCGATCCTGTCCTGCGCGAGAGGCAGGTGCCCAAGATCGACGGCAGCACACTGCTGGCGCGTTACCGGGCACAGCGCGCGCAACGACCAGCTCCGATCGCGTCGGCCGAAGATGGCGTAGCACGCACAGCAGCCTGTAGAGCGCATGTCGAGATGTTCGTAGGGCAACTCGCTGCCGAGGGACAAGTGTCAGGACCGAGTTGGCAGGTGCGAGACTGGTGGGATGCCCGCGCCGACGACATCCCTGAACATCGGCTCATCGCAGCGAGCTCTGCCGTCGCCGCGCTGGCCCGTGTCGATCCCAGCGCCGCACGTGCCTTTCAGCAGGCCTGTGTGCAGCAGGCCCTAGCTGGCGGAGCCGTGCCCGGGCTTTAGGTGCAGGCACTCGCTCTGCGGATGCCTCGACGCAACAATCGTTGTTCGCGCTCGGCTCCCGCGAGCTTAAAGTCGGACGCGCTGATGCCGCCTATCGGCAGCGGATCTTGCTTGCGTCCTTCCCCCGTCGCGGTAGGCCGGTCGCGGGGTTATGCGAGGCGGGGGGCATAAAATTGGTTCGGAACAGATTATGGGCGCTGCTTGGGGCGCTAACCTTGGCACCGTCGGCAGCATCGGCGACGCTCCCCGAAGACACCGTTCCAGCCAGCTCCGAATTGAACGATGCGCTGGTCGCCAAGCGCTACGACGAAGCGATGACCTTGGCGCGCCGCGAGTATGACGCCTGCGTCGAAGGAACGGGAACTGATCGATGCGTCGGGCTTCTCGCCTTGCAAAGCGATGCATTAACAGCTTGGGCTGTCGATCATGGCGACTTCGATCGCGACAACAAGGGCGAAGGTCTGGCTCTCCGTACCGCGCGCGTCCTTCATGCGCAGGTGAGCAAGCTCAAAGGGTTCGATGGCCCGATCTTTGCGTCGGCCTTCGGCAATCTCGGCGAGATGCTGACGCTTTATGGCCGGCCTGTCGAAGGCGAGCAGCATTTGCGGGACGGGGTCCGCTACAACATCGTTCGGTCGATGGAGTTCAAAGGAACCGAGCGACTTTCCGACCCAGCTTTGCGCTCGTCGCTCCTGCGGCTAACGCGCAATCTCGCGCTTCAGGGGCGGGGCGAGGAAGCGCGCGGATACCTCGCTGCCGCCGACAGTCTGCTCTCGACGCTCGGCATGATCGGCTCTCCCGATGCCAAGCGTGCGCTTCCGGATTTTCTCTCGGTCGCGGCGCTAGTGCCTGGCGATGCGGCTGGAGCAGGGGGCGCCGCCGACTTTGTCACGGCCTCGGTCGGCTATGAATGGGAACGCGAGCACAATGGCGAGGGGTGGGATCCGGATGAATGGGCGAGCGTACGTGGGCGCCTCGCCCGCGACGAGATCGCCTTCTTGGCGCGAAGCGGCGAGACAGCAAAGGCAGTGGCACGCTTCGATTCCGATCCGGACCTTCTCCGCGGTGGGCGCGGGGCGTCGCGTCTTGAATTCCTGACGCGGCTTGGCGCGGCGCTTGTAGTGCAGGGGCGCGCGGGCGAGGGTGGTCCGATCCTCGCAGGCGCCATGCCGATCGTCGCTACGACCTGGGACAGAACCGATGACCGGAGAATTGATGCCCATGTCGCGCGCGGCGCAGCCATCCTTGCTCTCGATCCCGCGGAAGAGGCAGCAGCTGCTGCCGAATATCGACAAGCGGTCGCGGGAGCCGTCGCTCGGATCGAGGCCACCGACACCACCGAAGGCCTTGTTCGCGCGATCCGGCGCTACCGCCCCGCCTTCGAGGGCTTGCTGGGCTCCCTGCCTCCCGAAAGCGCAAACCCCGCCTCACGCGGCGAGGCCTTTGAAGCGGCTCAATGGTCGTCAATAGGGGAGACTGCGGCAACTCTTGCCAAAGTTTCGGCAAGGACGTCGCGCAGTGCTGGACCGGTCGCTGAAAAGGAGCGGTTTCGTGAGGAGGTGCGGGAAAGTGTCGCCTCGCTTAACCGCGACATCGCGCAATGGATATCGGTCCCCGGAACCCCTGAGTCCGATCGCGAACTGCTCGGGAAATTTTATCTCCGGGATGTAGACGCTGTGATGGACGAGATGTCGACCGAGGAGATCGCCGCGATTGATCCCGCCTACGACAACCTCGTCAAACCGCGGCCGATTGCCGCAGAGCGTGTGCAGGCGCTTCTCGAAAAGGACGAGGCGGTGCTCTTTTTTCTTCCGGACGAGCGCGGGACATCCATCTTCGTTCTGACGCAGTCGGGCTTCGCATGGCACCGTTCGACCATGACGCGCGCTGCCGTGGCCAAAAGTGTCGAGCAACTCCGCAGTCAGATCAAACGCGATCTTCGCGAAGGCTGGATGGGAAGCGTCGACAATTTCGACGAGCAGCTCGCCCACAGCTTGTATCGCGAGCTCGTCGCGCCCGTCGAAGCCTCGCTCAAAGGCGCTACGCGCTTGATGACCGTGACGCCGGGGCCACTGAGCAGCCTGCCGCTGACCTTGCTCGTCTCCGACGGTGCAGACTCGCAGAAGCCCGAATTTCTGATTGATCGCTATGAGATTTCGACTTTGCCGTCGGTGTCGAGCCTCTATTCGCTACGCTGCCTGCTTCGGCCGGCAAGCGATCGGCCCTCTGTCTGCGGATCCGGACCCGGGCGCGACAACCCGACATCGCGGACGATACTTTTCGCTGCGGGCGATCCCGCGCTCAAGGGACATCCGGGCGACGATCGCGGCATCGTCCAATATTCCGAATTACTCCATCGCGGAATCGCCGACCCCGCGCAGATTATGGCCATGCCCTCGCTCCCGGGCACACGGCGCGAGATCGAGGGTGTGCGCTCAATGTTCGATCCTGCCCGGACGATAACCCTTTTGGGCACCGCAGCAACCGAAGCATCGGTCAAAGCGAGCCCCGGGCTTGCCAGCGCCCGCTATGTTCTGCTTTCAACGCACGGCCTGCTCGCGAGCGAAACCGGAGCCGATGGCGAACCCGGTCTGGTCTTCACACCTCCTGCGGCCGGGATGCAGTCAGATACCGACGATGGTTTGCTCACGGCCTCGGAGGCCGCGCAGCTGCGGCTTGCGGCTGACATTGTCGTGCTGTCGGCATGCAATACCGGAAGCTCTAACGGCAATGCGGAAGCAGACGGTCTATCGGGTCTGGCGCAGTCATTCTTCTATGCGGGCGCCAGGTCGCTGCTCGTGTCGCACTGGCCGCTCGACGATGAAGCAGGCGCCGAAATCGTCACGCATTTGTTTTCGAGTATCGGCAGAAATCCTGGCTCTCCAAGCGCTGCCGTTCGTGAGGCGGTACTTGCGCTACGGTCGAACGTAGAGACGTCCTCCCCGGCAGTTTGGGCTCCACTCGTCTTCGTAGGTGCCACCGATTCAGCCCCCGCCGGCAGATAGCGAAGTGATAGGGCCGGCCACCGCGGCGCTCTGGCCCTTTAAACTTCTTTCCAGGCTGACAACTGGCGGGTTCCTTCGTTCAAATGACGGGCTCCCGCCAGTGTCGCTCGCGCTTTAGCAGTTGCCTTTTACGCCGTCGGCGCAGTCACCAACGGATTCGACGTCTCTTCCCGCACCCTTCACCGTGTTGCAGGCAGACAGAACCAACATTGAGCTAATCGCGAAAATCGTCAGAAGATTTTTCATGTGCATTCTCCGGCGTCGAGGGCGGGCGGCCCTCACCGGGACACAACGGCCTTTCGAATTGATTGTTCCGTCCAATAGGGTGACACCGATGGTTTCAAACATGGCCAGGGACGCAGAAGGGGCGGCGCAGCGCATAGAACCGCCTGAGCGACAGTATCGGGCTGATCTATATGATCCGAGCACGCCGCGAGGCGTCTTCATTCGCCCGATCAACTGAGGCTCGATTCTCCGCAAGAATTGCATGATGGCCTTCTCTACCAAGCGCCGGGCGGCTTGCGCGGATTGCCATTTTCGCTGAACCCAATTTCGGAGCAATGCCATCGTTGCTCAGTGACCAGCTTCGTATTCATGTTGTGCCGGCGTGCATCTCGGCCCTATCTGCTCAGCGATCGCGGCGGCAATATATGACCGGCCCGGCGATCATGCGACCGGGGAGGCTCGATGATCCGCTCTTTGATCGTGACGTCGCTGACGTCGTTTCTGCTTTGCCCGGTGGCCGTCACGGGTCAGCCGCCCACAGTTTTTGCCGACCCTCGAAGCACGACCGTTGAAGCAGCTGGCAGACTGGAGGGTCTCGCGAGAGACGATGCGCTGCGGCTCTCCAGAATCCCGTCCGCCTCATGGCTCGCATATGGCTCGCCAGCGATCGTGGAGGAAAAAGCCCGCGACATCGTCGACCGCGCCTCCGCTCAAGGGCATCTCCCGGTCTTGGCGATCTACAATATTCCGTACCGCGACTGCGCGCTCTATTCGGCGGGCGGGGCCGCTGACAGTGAGGCCTATCGCGAATGGATCCTCGGCGTCGCACGCGGGATCGGCGATCGCGCGGCGATCATCATCCTCGAACCGGACGGGCTTGGTGTCATTCCGTGGCATCGCACGCTCGGCGGCGATCTGGAAGGGTGCCAGCCGGAAGGAAAAGACGAGGACGCCGCGGCGCGGCGGTATGAGGAATTGCGCAGCGCCGTCGCGATACTTTCCGAGCGACCCGGAGTCAGCGTCTATCTCGACGGAACCGGCAGCAGCTGGCTGGCGCCAGGAGAGATCACAAGCCGGCTGATCAAGGCGGACGTCGCGAAGGTTTCTGGCTTCTTCCTCAATGTTTCCAATTTCGAAAGCGATCAGCGCGTTATGCCTTATGCGCGGTGGGTCAGCGACTGCCTTGCCCTCGTCACACAAGGCGGACTCGATCCGCGCGAATGCCCGAGCCAGTATAGTCCAGCGGCTTTCGATAACGAGAAGAGCTGGGTGGCGACCGACAAGGCCTATGATCGCCTGTTTGCGCGCGCGGGACTGAAACGCGACCCGTCACGTCAGAAGCATGCGGTGATCGATACGAGCCGCAACGGTCGGGGGTCGTGGAAGCCTCCGGCCGGCAAATATCGCGACGCGGAGGTCTGGTGTAATCCGCCGGGCCGGGGATTGGGCAGGCGGCCCTCGCTTGAAAGCGGTGATCCCTATATCGACGCCTTTCTCTGGATCAAGGTACCCGGCGAATCCGATGGAGAATGTTTGCGCGGGTCCGCTGGGCCGTCGGATCCCGAACGGGGCGTCACAGCCCCGCCGGCCGGGCAATGGTTCCCTGCGCAAGCGCGCGAACTGATCGAACTGGCGGAGCCGCCGCTACCCGCCGATTGAAAGCGGCGCCTAATCGGCCGGCGGGGCAGTCGAGGCGCGAACGAGCAATTCATGGACGTGGTCACGCCGCCGCGGTCCCGAGGCATCGCTCTTCCCGTCGAGCGCTGCGATCAGACGGTCTGCGGCGTCCCACGCCATTTGCCGCACCGGCTGGTTGACCGTCGTGAGCTGCGGCCAGGCGGTTCGCGAAACTTCGGAATTGTCGAAACCTGCCACCGAGAGATCGCCTGGCACTGCAAGGCCGAGATCACGCGCCGCCGCGATGGCGGCTGCCGCCATATCGTCATTTTGCGCGAGAATGGCGGTCGGACGCGGGTCTTGCCCAAGAAGTTCGCGCGCTGCGCGGTAGCCGACGTCATAGGTGAAGTCGCCGGTGACGACCAGCCGCCCATCCATAGCCGCGCCTGCCGCGCCGAAAGCTCTCCGATAGCCTTCCATCCGTCCGAGGCTCGCTGCATGCGAGGGATCGCCGAGGATGATGCCGATGCGCCGATGGCCGAGCAACAGGAGGTGCGCCGCGACAGCCTGACCCGCGGCCGCTTCGTCCATCGTCACGACAATGCCGCGGTCCAGCTCGCTGTGCGGGGTTATCCGGCCATAGGGCAGTTTGTGGCGTTCGAGCATGTCGAGCAGGACAGGCTGGTCGCATGCAGGGGGCGCGAGAAGAACGCCGTCGAGGCCAGCGCGCAGCAGAAGCCTTCCCAGCTCCTCCGGCCGGCTCGCGACGTGATTGAAGGGGAGGACGACAAGCCGGTAGCGCCCATCCTCGAGGCGGCCCAGTGCCCCATTTTGCAGGTCGACCACATAGCTCGGACTCGGCCGCTCATAGGTGAGGCCGATGAGATAGGAGCGCCGTGCGATCAGGCTCTGCGCGGCGAGATTAGGATGATAGTCGAGTTCGGCTGCGGCTTCCTTGACCTTCTGGCGCACCGCCTTGCTCACATGCGGCGCATCGTTGAGAGCACGGGAGACGGTCTTGGGCGTGACGCCCGCGACGCGCGCGATGTCGACGATCGTGGTTCGCTTGGAAATCTGCCCCTCCCGTCTTCGCCCAGACCGCTCGATATCGCCCGATAACGGCCGATAGCGCGGAATTCGATGCCTCATAGCGGTTCGCTTGACATCTGTCGATGCGCAGCGGTAAACGTTGACCGAGAATCGGTAAACGTTGACATAAAATAGGGGAGAGGGGATGAATCTGCCGCGCGGGGCTGTCATGGCGCTCGGGGTCACGTCGCTCGCGACGTTGGCTTCGGCCTCCTTCATCACGATTGCCGCTGCCCAGGCTCCGATCGCGGGCGCCGCCGCGAGCGCCGAAGCGAATCCTGGCAACTGGCCTGCTCGCGCTGCGACACTCGCGCCCGATCCGCAGATCGAGAAACGGATCGACGATCTGATCGCGGCGATGTCGCTTGAACAGAAGGTCGGCCAGATCATCCAGGCCGACATCGGCAGCGTCACGCCCGAGGACGTCTATCGCTATCATCTTGGCTCGGTGCTCAATGGCGGCAATTCCGATCCGGGCGGGCGCTACAACGCACCGGCAAAGGATTGGCTTGCCGCTGCCGACGCCTTTTATGCCGCCTCGATGAAGCCGAACGGCAAGCTGCCCCGCATTCCGGTGATCTGGGGAAGCGATGCGGTCCATGGTCACAACAATGTCGTCGGCGCGACGCTCTTTCCGCACAACATCGGCCTAGGTGCGGCCCGCAATCCCGATCTTATCCGACGTATCGGCGAGGCCACCGCCATCGAGATGCGTATCACGGGGCTCGACTGGACCTTCGCGCCGACGCTCGCGGTCGTGCGTGATGATCGCTGGGGCCGCACCTATGAGGGCTTCGGCGAAACACCCGAAATTGCGACAAGCTATGCAGCACCACTGATCGAGGGCCTGCAGGGGAGGGTCGGCGACAAGGATTGGCTGCGCGGACGTCACATCATTGCCACCGCCAAACACTTCCTTGGCGATGGCGGCACGCACGGCGGCAAGGACCAGGGCGATGCGCAAATGCCTGAGGCGCAGCTGCGCGATCTCTTCAGTCCGCCCTATCTTCCTGCCCTCGATGCCGGCGTCCAGTCGGTGATGGTGAGCTTCTCGAGCTGGAACGGCGTCAAGATGCACGGGAACCGCTCGCTCCTGACCGGGGTCATGAAAGGCCGCTGGAACTTCGACGGCTTTCTCGTCGGCGATTGGAACGGCCATGGCCAGGTCGCAGACTGTACGGCTACCGACTGCACCGGGTCAGCCATTGCCGGCGTCGACATGTATATGGCGCCCGACAGCTGGAAAGAGCTGTATCGCACCACACTCGCGCACGCGCAGGACGGAAGCCTGCCCGCCGCGCGGCTCGACGACGCGGTGCGCCGGATCCTGCGCGTCAAGCTTCGCGCTGGTCTGTTCGAGGCCGGCAAGCCGTCCTTACGGCCCTATGGCGGGCGGTTCGAATTGCTCGGCGGCGCGGACCATCGTGCGCTGGCGCGTGAAGCGGTCCGCGAGTCGCTCGTGCTGTTGAAGAATGCCGGCAGCCTGCTGCCGCTAAAGCCGGGTGCCCACATCCTCGTCGCGGGCGACGGCGCGGACAATCTCACCAAACAGACGGGCGGCTGGACGCTGAGCTGGCAGGGGACCGGAACGAAGCGCAGCGATTTTCCGAACGGGCAGTCGATCTGGGAAGGTATCGACGCGGAGGTGAAGGCCGCGGGCGGCTCGGCGACCCTTTCGGTTGACGGCAACTACAGCCGCAAGCCTGACGTCGCGATCGTCATATTCGGTGAGGATCCGTATGCCGAATTCCAGGGCGACCGACCCGACGTCGGCTATGACGATGCGAAAAATCTGGCCCTTCTACGCTCGCTTAAGGCGGCGGGCATTCCCACGGTCTCGGTGTTCCTTTCGGGTCGTGCCATGTGGGTCAATCCGTTCCTCAACGCCTCGGATGCCTTCGTCGCCGCCTGGCTTCCCGGATCGGAAGGCGGCGGCGTCGCCGACATGCTTTTCGGAAAGGCCGATTTTCGCGGCAAGCTGCCCTATAGCTGGCCGAAGGCGAGCAACCAGACGGCCGTCAACGTCGGCGATGCGGATTATGATCCCCTATTTGCCTACGGCTTCGGGCTAACTTTCGCCGACAAAGGGGATCTCGCCCTCCTGCCAGAAGCCCGCGCAGGGGCGGCCGCCGCCGACCCCGGCCTGTTGTTTGCTGCCGGAAAACCCGGGAGCGGACGCCGGCTGATGCTCGGAGCACCGGGTGCGCTTTCCACCAATCCAGGGCCCGAGCTCATCGAGGCGCGCGGTGCCGACCGCGCCGCGCAGGAGGATTCGGTACGGCTTCGCTGGACCGGCGCTGGACCAGCGGTCGCTGCGATCATCCAGGACGCGCCCGCCGACCTGTCGCGTCAGTCGAACGGCGATCTCGCGCTCGAGCTTGAACTCCGGGTCGACGCGCCGCCTTCGGCCGACGTGAGCCTGCTCATGGGGTGCGGCTCGCAATGCGCAGGGGGTTTTCCGTTGCGGGCGATATTCGCCGAAGCCGCGAAGACCGCGAAATGGACCCGGATCACGATACCGCTGCGCTGCTTCGAAAAGGCCGGCGTCGATATGACACGCGTCGAGACGCCGGTCAGCATCGCCACTTCGGGCTCACTCGACCTTGTCCTGTCCTCGGCGCGGATTGTCTCGCCGTCGGGGCCGGCACTGCAATGCAAATAAGACTGATGGTAGGGAGGATGACATGAACAGGGGTAAATTGATGCGCGCCGCACTGCTGGTGCTGCTTTCGACAACCGCGGCACTGCCCGCCCACGCGCAGGTAGGCGGGGCAGGAGAAAGCGCGAGCGACGATAGTGATGAGATCATCGTCACCGCGAACCGCCGCGAAGAAAATTCACAGGACGTCTCCGGCGTCGTGCAGGCGCTTGGGGCTGATCAGCTGCGTCAGGACGGCATCGCCGAGCTTCGCCAGCTTCAGGTCGCGGTGCCGGGTCTCAGCATCGCCAACCAGGAAGGCAATGTCGAAATCTTCATCCGCGGCGTCGGCTCGGCGAACAACACCGAGCTTGGCGATCCCGGCGCCGCGCCGCACCTAAACGGCACCTATATCCCGCGCCCGCGCGGGCTCGGGCTGATGTTCTATGACCTCGACCGCGTCGAGGTGAACAAGGGTCCGCAAGGCACGCTCTACGGCCGCAATGCACTTGCCGGCACGCTGAATATCATCACCGCCAAGCCGCGCCTTCGCGAGTTCAGCGGCTATGCGCAGGCCGAAATCGCCAATCGCTCGTCCTACGGTGCCGAGGGAGCGATCAACATTCCCTTGGGCGAAACCTTCGCGCTCCGCGCGGCGGGCTATTATATCAACCGCGATTATGGCTTCAAAAATGTCTCGACCGGCGCTCCGGCGAGCGGTCTCAAGCCTGCGGGTCTTGAAGAAAATTACGCCGGACGCCTGTCGCTGCTCTGGGAACCGAGCGATCGGCTCAGCATCGCGATCGTCGGCGACTATGGCAAGGAGACCGGCACCGGCTATCCGGGAGCGAACATCTTCAGTGCTGTCGTCGGAAGCGGCCTGCGTCCCGACAAGCTCAACCTCAAACATGTCGTGTACCGCGGTCTGCAGGGCGACATGGAGAATGAGCTCTGGGGTATCCAGGGCAAGATAAACTATGATTTTGGCAGCTTCGGCGCTGAGCTGACCGGCAGCTATCGCTCGGTCGATTTTTACCAGGTCAATGCCTCGAGCGACGGGATCGACTATCCCGGCCGCGACCTCTCGGCGGTCCAGTATGACAATTATTCAGGCAATTTCTGGCAGACCAAGTCGAAGAGCCAGGTTTATGAAGCGCGCCTATTCGCGAACGACGATCAGGCCCTGCGCTGGAACCTCGGCGCCTTCTACTTCAAGGAAGACCAGGCGGTCGGCTATCTCGCGCTCGCTGATCGTGGCTACTGCTGCTATTCGGCGACCGAATTCACCATGCCCGACGTAAACGGCGAGAGCTATGCCTTCTACGCCGACGGTACCTATGACGTAGCCGATCGTCTCCGCTTCCTCGCGGGCATCCGATACACCGACGAAAAGAAGTCGCGCTACGGCATCGGCGGTAACTGGGCGCTGACTCTCGGCGGGGAGGATTTCGCTTGCTGCTTTGCCACCCGCGTCGGCACCGAGGGCTTCCGGCCTGCGCTGCTCGACCGGCCCAATTTCAACGTCAGCAACATCACGACCCCGCAGGGCATGGCGCAGTTCCTGATCGAAGGGATTAAAACACCGGGTTTGCG